>WOYI010478768.1_pt1 | contig 15945 bp, 8 predicted proteins | sample 6423411 | NCBI WGS metagenome assembly WOYI01 (sample SAMN13441803, study PRJNA592873) | oil field metagenome | biome: oil field; feature: oil-well bore; material: oil-contaminated soil; isolation source: oil-contaminated soil from oil-well borehole | place: Germany: Wietze | collected 2016-10-18 ...
GATACCGGCCTTCACCGGTATGACGGTTTTTCGACTTTTTACGACTTCATCAATACTAGTGTACTGAGTCTAACACTTCTTTACATATAGTGTTTGTTTTGTATGATCATAATTACCGTAAATCCGCATAGAACAAGGGGTTGCAACCCCTTGTTCTGCGGTATTTCTCTCTGAACCAGTGCCAAGGGATTTACGACGCACTACACTAGTGTAGTGTCTCAATGAAACCTTGTCATATCGACCAGCGGGAGATATCTTGTATATTCCTACGATCATTAAGATTTCTCGCGGAGTATGATCCCGCGTACCCGAAATGCTCCGGGCAAGTTGCGGGACTTCGAAATGACATATTGTATAGATATTTATGAGACTGTTTTTAACCTTTCCTTTTCTTTAATTCTTCCGCCCGCAATTCTTTACGCAGCACCTTTCCTACAGTACTCTTGGGTAATTCCTTGCGGAATTCAACTTCCGCCGGCAGCTTGTAAGCCGCCAGATGAGCCTTGCCAAATTCGATCATTTCTTCGGGCGTTGCCGTCTGGCCTTCCTTGAGAACGATAAAGAGTTTCACTTTCTCTCCGCGTTTCGAATCGGGAATGCCGATGGAGCAGGCTTCCTGAACTTTCGGATTTCCGTAATAGACTTCATCGATGTCACGGGGATAGACGTTGTAGCCGCCGGAAATAATCATATCTTTTTTGCGGTCAACGATATAAAAATATCCCTCTTCATCCATTGTCGCGATATCGCCGGTATACATCCATCCATCTTTCAAGACGTTGGCTGTTTCTTCGGCCATTCCCTTGTAGCCCCTCATCACCTGCGGCCCTCTGATGATAAGTTCACCCGGCTTGCCGATGGGCATGTCCGTTATACCATCATCAAGATCGACGATCCGGGCCAAGGTATCGGAGATGGGAAGGCCAATACTGCCAACCTTCTGTTTCCCGTTAAAGGGATTTATGTGCGTCACGGGACAGGTTTCCGTCATGCCGAAACCTTCGGAAATGAAGGCTCCTGTCTGTTTCTGGAATTCCTGAATGACCTCAATCGGAAGCGGTGCACTTCCGGAAAAAGCTCCCTTAATGCAGCTCATGTCCGTTTTCTTCAAATCGGGATGATTGAGCATGCCGATAAACATGGTCGGAACCAAAGGCGCAAAAGTTGGTTTATATTCCCGAATCGCTTCCAAAAGAGGTTGAGGCTGAGGCTTGGGAATAAGGATTTGATTCCACGCCTGCGCAACAGCCAGATTCATGGAACAGGACATTCCGAAAACATGGAAATACGGCAGCGCGCCCAGCATGGCTTCATTCCCTCTTCCAAAGCCCGGAAACCAGGCGTTGATCTGCTGGACCTGTTTGCTCAGGTTGCTGTGAGTCAGGATAACGCCCTTGGAAACACCGGTGGTGCCACCTGTATACTGGTACATGGCAATATCGTCGAAAGTGAGTTTTACGTTCGGCGGATTGGGCTGATACTTGGCAATGCAATCCATCCAGCGATAGACGTCAGTGGTGACCGGAACATCAGCAAAGGGAAATTTCTTCAGTTTCTTGCCGAGAAATCTTTTAATCGGGTTAAGAAAATCGCCAATGCCCATGTAGACGATCTGTTTGATCTTTGTTTTCGGCCGCAAATTGATCATGCGGTTACCGAGGGCATCCAAAGTAATAAGAACTTTGGAACCGGAATCGTTAAATTGATGATCCAGTTCCGGGTCCGAATAGAGAGGATTATTCAGGACAACGATGGCGCCGATTTTCAGAATGGCATAATAAGCCACGACGCAGGGAATACTGTTCGGCAGAAGAATCGCCACGGCATCTCCCTTCTTAATGCCGAAATCAGTCAGACAGGTGGCGAAACGATCCACCTGATCCTTAAACTGGCGGTAGGTCAACTTGTAGCCGACAAATACCATAGCCGTGGCATCAGGAAAATCTTTTGCGGATTTTTCCAGATAGTCCGGCATCGTGAGCTCTTCATATTTAACATTTTCCGGGACACCTTTTTCGTATGATTTCAACCAGGGTTTGCTTTCATAAGTTATATTTTCTGCCATAGTATACCGCCCTCCTTTTCTCATTTTTTTCTTTATTCTTGTTATTATACTCCGCTGCCAAGGAAATTAAAACAAATTTTTGTATTTTGACAAAAAAGCCCGGTCTGAACTCAGACCGGGCTTTTTCCAAATCAATTATTTTGAAAATAGTTACTTAACTTGCACAAACATCAACAGGAGCTTTTGTCTCCTCAATTCCCATCGCCTTAACAACGATTTCAGCAATATCCAAAGCGACCATACTTTCCGTCTTCTGCCGGTCTTTGATTCCATCCGAAATCATGGTCAGACAGAACGGACAGCCGACAGCCACCGTGCCGGCGTTCGTTGCTATGGCCTGATCGGTACGCATGTTATTGATGCGATCTCCGACATCTTCTTCCATCCACATTCGTCCTCCACCGGCGCCGCAGCAGAAGCTCTTGGACCGATTACGTTCCATTTCAGCAAGCTGCATTCCGGGAATAGCGTTCAAAATCTGACGCGGCTGATCGTAAACCTGATTGTAGCGGCCGAGGAAGCAGGAATCATGATAAGTGAACATTCCATCCAGTTTCTGGGTAAATTTAATCTTACCCTCGGCAATCAGGCCGGCAATGATCTCGGTATGATGGTAAACTTCATAATTGCCGCCGAAATTGGGATAATCTTTCTTGATACAGTTATAACCGTGCGGACAAATAGCGATGATCTTCTTCACGCCGTAGCCGTTCATTATCTCGATATTGGCCTGTGCCTGTGACTGGAAAAGATAATCATTACCGCCACGCATCGCTGAATCACCGCAGCAGCTTTCTTCCGTTCCTAAAATACCGAAGCTGACACCAGCCGCCTGCAGAATCCTGGCAAAGGCAACGGATATCTTCTTGCCACGGTCATCAAAAGAACCTGAACAGCCGACATAGAAGAGATATTCCACATTGGGATCTTCCGACAGAGTCTTAACGCCCAATTCTTTCGCCCAGTCACCGCGCATATGAGCGCCGATACCCCAGGGATTGGAATTGTTTTCCATATTGCGGTAAGTCAGTTGCAGTTCCGGAGCGAAATCCGCTTCGGTCAGAACTTTATAGCGGCGCATATCGATAATCTTTTGTACATGTTCAATTGAAGCTGAGCAGTTTTCCACACAATACATACAGTTGGTGCAATCCCACAGTTCATGCATACTAACAACGTCACCCAAAAGTGCTTTTTCCGGAGCCGCCCCTTCCGTAGCCTCGACAGGAGCCGGCGCTTCCGCACCCTCAGCGCCTTCTGCCGCGGGAACAACAGCCTTGGCCGCCGCCAGCGGCGCTTGTTCCAGCCAGTATGTCTTAATATCCTGAAGTAACTTCTTGGGAGATAAATGTTTACCGGACAGATAAGCGGGACATCCGTCCTGACAACGTCCGCACTTCGTGCAGGCGTCGGAATCAAAAATCTGTTTCCAGGTAAATTCTTCCAGTTTGGATACACCGAAAGATTCCGCTGTGTCAAAATCACGAATCGGTTCGACATAGCCGGTCGGTTTCAGCGATGCAAAGAAATGATTGGCCGGTGTTGTAATGATATGCAGCAGTCTGGAATAAGGAATGTACGCAATAAATCCCAGAGCGATAAATGTATGTGTCCACCAGGTTATCTTGTGCGCTGTTTTCGCGCTTTCAATATCCATTCCGGAAATAATATTGGCCAGGGTCCAGCCGACAAATGAAGCTGTTTCCCACATGGCGTAACCGGTGGCAGCATCCTTTGTGGCGTGAATACGTAAAGCTTCAATGATGAATCCGGTGATGATGATACCGGCAATCAGCAAAAGAGCGACGGCGTCATCGGTAGTATTATCCGGTGTGCCTTTGTAACCGAGACGATCCGGTTTTTGAACGTACCGGCGATATGCCGCCATCAAAACTCCGATGAGCACCAGTAAACCGAACAAATCCATCAGAAAAGAAAAAGCGAGATAAAAGCTGCCGCGTAAAAACGCCCAGCTAAACAAAGGTTCCGTGATATGGAATTCTCCGGCGTCAAAAGCGGCTCCGAAAATTAAAACAAAAAAGCCAAAAAAGATGCAACCATGCATAATTCCCGGGTAAGCGTCTTTCCATGTCTTGACCTGCAGGAAACCGTTCACAATCAACGATTTTATTCTCAGGGGAAGCTGATCCCAGCGAATTTCATCTTTGCCCATCGCTTTCCACAGCTTCCATCGCTTGTAAACACCATAAGCAAATATAGCCATGGCGATGGCAGTAAAAAGAAAAAGTAACGGCTCAAAGCTATGAGCGTTCCAGAAAACCTGACGACCTTCATTACCTATTCCAATAGGGCTGATATTTTCCATTGATCCTCCGAAATATTGAGGGTATTTGATATGTCATTCCCTCAAGTCTGCTTTTATTGCTACACCTTCATGTCATTAGAATCCTGCTTGTTGTCATTTTGTTGTCATTTTGTTGTCATTTCGAAGCAAAGCGAGAAATCTTTACGCTAAAATTGCCACGCCAACCAAGCGTCGGCTCCTAATGACATTCTTTTAAGATTCCTCATCCGCTTCCGGCGGATTCGGAATGACACTTTTTTCTGACTTTTATACTTTCTGGTAACGACCGGTTCACCGGCCGTTACCAGAAAGCTATTTCACTTACAATAAATTTTAAGCCACTAATTTCTTGCAGGCTGCGGTTAATTCGGGAACAACCTTGAAAAGATCATCCACGACGCCGAAATCTGCTTTGGTAAAGATGGGAGCTTCCGCATCCTTATTAATGGCCACGATGCATTTGGATGAACTCATACCCGCCAGATGCTGAATAGCTCCGGAAATTCCACAGGCGATATACAGATTCGGAGAAACAACCTTTCCGGTCTGTCCGACCTGATCTTTCTGAGGTCTCCAACCGGCGTCAACTGCCGCGCGGGAAGCGCCGACCGTGCCTTTAAGCACGTCAGCCAGTTCTTCCAGTATCTTGTATTCATCCGGACCCTTCATGCCGCGTCCACCGGAAACAATAATGTTGGCTTCAGTCAAGTCAACCTTGCCACTGGCGTCTTTCTGCACTTCCAGAACCTTGCTCTTGACACCGTCAACAGCAACATCAACCTTGGTCACGGCAGCGGCTTTGGCATTTTCCACCGCCGCAAACACGTTGGGACGCAGCGATGCCATTGCCGGGGTGGTATTGAAGACCACCTCGCCGAAGCACTTGCCGGCATACATCGGGCGAACGGCAACCAGTTTGCCTCCGTCAACCTTTACATCTGTGCAGTCTGTGGCCAGACCACCGGCCAGTTTAGCGGCCACGCGGGCGGAAAGATCCTTGCCCTGAACGGAAGCGCCAAACAGCGCGATTGCCGCATCGTTATCTTTTAATATTTTGGCAACGACCTGAGCGTGCGCTTCAGTAACATAGGGTTCCAAAGCGGCGTTGTCGCCGACAAACACTTTATCCACACCGAATTTACCCAACCCGGCAGCCAAACTTTCTATACCTGAACCAAGCAGAATAGCGCTGACTTCATCTCCTGTCTGATCAGCCAGTTTTCTGGCCGCGGAAGCAAGCTCAAAACTTACTTTACGCAGGGCGCCGTCTCTCTGTTCCGCAATTACAAATATTCCTTTTGCCATTTTTCAATTCCTCCGCTTTTAAATTAAATAACTTTAGCTTCTTCCCTGAGACACCGGGCCAATTCCGCCGCCTTCTGCGCTGCATCATCACCGCAGATAATTTTTCCTGCCGCTCTGGCGGGAGGCGGAATAACTTTGGCTACTTTGGCTTTCACATCTGTGGCGATTCCCAAAGCCGCCGCGTTTTTCACATCAACCGGTTTCTTCTTGGCTTTCATAATGCCGGGAAGCGACGCGTAGCGGGGTTCGTTAAGACCTTTCTGCGCCGTTACCACGCAGGGTAAGCTGGTTTCTACCAAGAGCTGTGCTCCTTCAATCGGCCGAATTACTTTCACGGAAGAACCGGCGAAATCCACTTTGGTGACCAGAGTCAACTGGGAAATTCCCAGAAGCTCGGCCAGCATTGCTCCGACTTGACCGGAATCATCGTCAATGGCGCGCTGTCCGCAGAAAATAATGTCATGGGGCAATCCTTTGATAGCAGCGGCCAGCGCTGATGCCGTCACAAAAGCATCGGCGTTATCCAGAACTGCATCGCAGATATGAATACCTTTATCCGCGCCCATCGCCAGAGCGGTTCTAATTGTTTCCATTGCTCTTGCCGGTCCTACGGAAACAATTGTTACGTCTCCGCCGTTTTTTTCTTTCAGTTTCAGAGCTTCTTCCACACCGTACTCGTCATAAGGATTCATGACCCACTTGATCTGGCCATCATCTATTCCTGATCCGTCAGCTTTGACCTTGATCTGGGCTTCAGTATCCGGTACCTGTTTTACACATGCGATAATATTCACTTTGTCCAACCTCCTTCTTCTGCACATCTTTCTTTTGAGGGAAAAACACGCATTTTTATTTTTTCTTTGTAGGTTTTATAAAAAAGTCCGATCCCCTTTTTGAGGGAACCGGACTTAATGTTTTACAGTCTGTTTTTGACGATATCGTCAACAACCGATGGATCGGCCAGCGTGCTGGTGTCACCCAGGTTGCCCAGATCGTTGGCGGCAACTTTCTTCAAAATTCTTCTCATGATCTTGCCACTGCGTGTTTTAGGAAGACCATCGGCCCACTGAATCTTGTCGGGTGTCGCGATGGGTCCGATAACCGTGCGGACATGAGCAATCAATTCTTTCTTCAGAGCGTCGGATTTCTCCACGCCGGTCTTCAGGGTGACGTAAGCATAAATGCCCTGTCCCTTAATTTCATGAGGCATGCCGACAACGGCGGCTTCTGCGACGGCCTTGTGAGCAACCAGAGCGCTTTCGACTTCGGCGGTTCCCATGCGGTGACCGGAAACATTGATAACGTCGTCAATACGGCCGGTAATCTGATAGTAGCCGTCTTTATCGCGGCGGCAACCGTCACCGGTTACATAATAGCCGGGGAACTGCTCAAAGTAGGTTTCCTGGAATCTCTTGGGATCGCCGTAAACGCCTCGCATAATTCCGGGCCATGGTACTTTGATGCACAGAGCGCCACTCGCAACCGTCTCTTTAAATTCTTTGCCTTCATCGTCAACCAACACCGGCTGTACGCCGAAGAAGGGCAGTGTAGCCATACCGGGTTTGATTTCTATCGCGCCGGGCAACGGCGTAATCAAAATTCCACCGGTTTCAGTCTGCCACCAGGTGTCTACAATGGGGCATTCGCCGCGGCCGATCAGGTTGAAGTACCAGTTCCAGGCTTCGGGGTTGATCGGCTCGCCGACGGTACCCAGCGTGCGCAGGCTGGAAATGTCGCATTTCTTCACAAACTCGTCGCCTTCTTTGGCAATAGCGCGGATAGCGGTCGGAGCGGTATAGAAAATGTTGACCTTGTATTTTTCGACTACCTGCCAGAAGCGGCTGTAGGTCGGATAATTGGGAACGCCTTCGAACATAACGGACGTTGCGCCGTTGCACAGAGGTCCGTAAAGAATGTAGGTATGACCCGTGACCCAGCCCAGGTCGGCGGTGCACCAGAAAATATCGCCGTCATGATAATCGAAAACAATCTTGTGAGTGTAGGAGCCGTAAACCAGATAACCGCCCGTGGTGTGCATAACGCCTTTGGGTTGTCCGGTGGAACCAGATGTATAAAGGATGAACAATGGATCTTCGGCATCCATCTCTTCCGGTTTGCAATTGGCGTCAACTTTTTTCATTTCTTCATGATACCATTTGTCGCGGCCGGCAGTCATTTCACACTTAATCTTGTCGCCGACTCTCTGGACAACAATAACCGACTTGACGGACGGGCATGATTTTAATGCTTCATCGGCAATCGCTTTCTGGGGAACTGCTTTGGCGCCGCGGAAAGTTCCGTCGCAGACAACCAGCACCTTAGCTTCACCGTTGACAATTCTGTCTCTGAGCGCGTCGGCGCTGAATCCGCCGAAAACGATACAATGAATAGCGCCGATACGGGAGCAGGCCAAAGCGGCAATGCCCAGTTCGGGAACCATCGGCATGTAAAGACAAACACGGTCGCCCTTCTTCACGCCCTGGGCCTTCAGAACATTGGCGAATTTGCAGACTTCTTCATGGAGTTGTTTGTAGGTTATAGCTCTTGCTTCGCCCGGTTCGTTGCCTTCCCACTGAATCGCAACCTGATTGCCGCGTTTTTCAAGATGTCTGTCCAGACAATTGTAAGAGACGTTGAGTTTGCCGCCTTCAAAGAATTTAACGTAGATGGGACCTTTTTTAATGTCAAAGTTGTAATCCATAACCTTGTCCCATTTTTTGAACCAGGTTACCTGCTGTTCGGCTATTTCCGCCCAGAATTTCTCGGGCTCTTCCACTGAACGCTTCCAGAGTTTGTCGTAAGCTTCTCTGCCGCTTATCCAGGCTTTTTTCTTCGCCGCTTCCGGAATCGGATATATTTCCTTTAATTGAACTTTTGGTGCATCAGCCATGATATTTCTTCCTCCCTATTTTTTTATGATTTTAACGTCTTAATTAACGCCTTGATACGGGCAACGCAATTACTCTAACTACTTATATTGTATGACATTTTATGAACAGAGGTCATAATTTGACTGCAAGTCATGTCTGCCTTGGGATTTTCCCTACCTTAAGATTGCTTTGATGTCAAGAAATATTTAAAAGCAGGACGGGGTGGGATAATAAATATAGCCATTTAATGTCCTCCGCTGGCGCGTTTAGTCCGGCGTATGCCTGGAGAGGTGTCACCCGGCATGCGCCGGGTAGACTCCGTGACGGAGGTGGAAAAAATTCACGTAATACGTAAATGTCCAATAAGTATGCTTTAAAAACTTCCACCCCCTACCCCCGCCAGCGGGGGACATTCCACTCTGCTTTGACGATGTTAAGGTTTCTTTTCCCCCTACCCCTCCGGCATTCGCCGGACTTTGCGCCAGCGCTTAGTCGGGAGACTTTCCGAGGGGACATTCCTCATTACGCACAACCAATATTTGCTATTGTGACACAGTCTCCTGCGCCGGGCAGGCCTCGCAGTCCGAAACACGGCGTGTTGGGGAACGCGCGAGTTGAGCAGTGCCCCGGAGAGGCATCTGTTCGAACTCCCGATTCTCCCCGTAGCGAAGCGGAGGGAGAATCAGGAGTGAACTGCGCAACTCGCGCGTTCCCCCCGGAGCGAAGCGGAGGGGGGAACAACCTGATAACCTGAAGGTCACGCGACGCGCCCTGCTACCTGTTTGCAGAAAAACGATGTCATCTCGAAGGAACGGAGTGACTGAGAGATCTGCGAGATCACTAAATAGATTTCTCCCTGCGGTCGAAATGACAAATCACGAACTTCTGCAAGTAGGTACTGCAATATCCACCTCCGGAAAAATGACAGTCTTTGTTATTGCGACACAGGAAAACATGGCTTAGGTATTGCTGAAATTTCTAATAATTACGGCTAAAAACCTGCTCAAAATTATCTTGACAACTATTGTTATCTTGTGCTAGCAATAGCAATATATCTTGCGCACGGTTATGGAAAACAATTCCATAAAAGGGCAGGATCAGAGAAACAGAAGTCGCTTTCAGGAAATACCCGTTTCCCGAAGGCGGAAATTATTGACTCTTTTTTTATTTAAGGAGGAAAGAATGAAAAGATTTTGGTTAGTTTTGTTGTCACTGGGGCTGGTTATGGCCTTCAGTGCATCGGCCTTCGCGGTCGATGTCAAGTTTAGCGGCGAATATTATGCCGCCGGAATGTATTTAGATAAAACTCATGTAATGGATAATAACCCGGGTTACTATGATAACAATGGTAACTTTGTTAAAATCGGTGAGGCTAACAGCAGTGCCTTCTTTTTTCAGAGACTGCGCGTCGGAACAGACTTTGTCGTCTCTCCGTGCCTGAAGCTGGTCACCCGCTTTGATGCCATGGAAAGAATCTGGGGCGGAGCGAGAGACAATGGTACTAATAGTTATTATCATGGTTGGGATCCACAGTCGGCAGGAACCAGGGAGGAAAATGAAAACATCGCCTTTGATCTGGTCTATATTGATTACACCTCACCCATCGGTTTGTTCCGGGTTGGTTATCAGCCGGATTACGTCTGGGGAACAGTTTTCGGAAATAGAAGTATGGGTCCCTCCGCCGGCCAAATCACCTATGTGGTGCCTATCGGACCGGTCACTATTGAAGCCCAATACGCCAAAGAAGGTGACAATAGCCTTAGCGCTGTTAACTACTATGGTGTAAATACAACCGACAGAGATTACGACTCTTACCGGGTGGGCGCCATTTATAATTTCAATACCGCTCAGGCCAAGGGCGCAGTCGGCACTCTCTTTCTCTACAATCGTGATGCGGAATATAAAAACTACACTGGTGGTACTCCTTACGACCTGGGCTATCTGACCGAAGTTTACAAGGTAATACCTTATTTTAAGGTCAAGGTTGGACCTGTTGACATTCAGGGTGAATTCGAGTATACATTTGGTGACGCGATAGCAAGTGAAACTCCCGCTCTTGCCGCTATTGGTCATCAACCAGACATGGATATTGACGCCTGGAGCGTATTCCTTGATGCCACCGCCAATTTCGGCCAGTTTTATGTCGGCGGCTCTTTTGTTTACCTTTCCGGCGACGATCCCGGCAGCACTGATACGTTAGAGGGAAGTAACAGTCTGGCTGCTGTCAATACTGTCGGTCTGGATTGGAATCCCTGCCTGATTATGTTCAACACGGAGACATTCGGCTACTGGGTAGGCGGAGTTTCCGGTCACCAAGACTATTACGGCGCCAACACCGTCATCGGCCAAGAGATGTCCAATGTCTTGTTCTTCCAGGGCAGAGTTGGTGTGAAACCCACTCCCCAGTTGGATATCAATCTGGCCATTGCTTATGCGACGGCCGACGAGAAACCGGCATACTTCGACAACGGCGATTACGGTACGGAAATTGATCTCACCGGCACCTACAAAATCACCAATAATCTGTCGTATATGCTGGGCGCCGGTTATTTATTCACCGGCGATTACTATAAAGGTGCATATGTAGATCATAATGGTATTTATGCAAATAATGACGTTGACAATAACTTCATAGTTCTCAACAAACTTACTCTTAGTTTCTAAGAGAGAGCGGCGCATTCAGGGAACAACCTGATAACCTGAAGGTCACGCGAGGTCAGACGATGCGCCCTGCAAATTGTAGGGACTGTTCCCCCGGCATACGCCGGGCAGGTCTCGCCGTCCGATGAATAAAGCCCTCGGAGAAACTAATTCTCCGGGGGTTTTTATGCCTTTGGACTAATCCCGGTAAAATGTGCTAAACATCTTGTTATGTCCTCCGCTGGCGCGTTTAGTCCGGCGTATGCCTGGAGAGGTGTCCCGAAGGGACGGAGGTGGACAAAGAAATGTTGGACTATAGTTCGAATGAATATTAAAGCTTAATTGAAAAATCCACCCCCTTAATCCCCCGCCAGCGGGGGACATAAAATATCCTCCCCGGCATACGCCGGGCAGGCCTCGCAGTCCGATGAATAAAGCCCTCGGAGAGACTGATTCTCCGAGGGCTTTTTGTGTCTTTGGACTAATCCCGGTAAAATGTGCCAGTGTAGTGTCCTGCAATTTTCTCTTGACAAAACCCCTTATCCTGCATTACTTTCCGCGCCATGTATTTTTAACCTTGGTTTAAATTTTTGTTCATCGTGCACCAGGCAGTAAAGGAAGTGGAAGTCGCTTTTAGAAAATACCCGTTTTCTAAAAGCGGAAATTATTGACGCTGTTTAACTTTAAGGAGGAAAGAATGAAGAAATTTTGGTTGGTTTTGTTGTCGCTGGGGCTGGTCATGGCCTTCAGTGCATCGGCCTTCGCGGTTGACGTCAAGGTTAGCGGCGAGTATTATGCTGCGGGAATGTATTTGAATAAAACCAATCTGGCAGATCAGGATACAACCCCCGGCACAGCTTTCTTTTATCAGAGATGGCGCGTCGGGACGGATTTTATCGTTAATCCCAGTCTGAAACTGGTCACCCGCTTTGATGCCATGGAAAGAATCTGGGGCGGGGCAAGAGGCGAATCAGCGGCATCTGCAGCAGCCGGTTATGATACGCTATCGGCTGGAACCAAAATGGAAAATCAAAACATTGCTTTTGATCTCCTTTATGCCCAGTATGACTCCCCCATCGGAACCTTCAAAGCCGGTTATCAGATAGATTCCGCCTGGGGAACAATATTCATGGATTCATCCATGCCCCGCGGCACGGTGGCCTGGAGTTACACAAGCGGCCCCTGGTTCTATTATTTGGGATACAAGGTGTGGGACGATAAAAGCTTGAGCGCGGTGACAACCACAACAACACAGACCGATCTTGACCGGGATAAATCTGCACTGGCAATAAAATATATCGGGAAAAGCGCTGAAGGCGGTCTTCTGGGAGGCCATGTCAGAGATGCCCGATTAAAAACGCCCACTACCAACACCACCAATTTGCTCTATTATCTGCAACCCTACGCCAAAGCAACTTTCGGACCGGTCAAGGTTCAGGCGGAATTTGATTATTTCTGGGGCGACAATCCCAAAGATTCCACTGACCCGGCCAATCCCAATAAGAAGCTCGAACTCATTGCCGGCTGGATTGACGCCACCGTCAATCTAGGCACTTTCTATGCGGGCGGCACGGTGGCCTATGTTGCCGGTGACGATCCCGACACTACCGATAAAATTGAAGGCCACTCTGGAATCGTCAACGGCGGGATAGACTGGAATCCCTGTCTGATTATGTTCAATAATGATGTAGCCTATTGGGTAGGCAATGTTTACGGTAATGCTTACGACAGCACCAACACCAACCTCAGCGGACCGATGGCCAACGCCTTGTTTTTCCAGGGCAGAGCTGGTCTAAGGCCGACACCACAGTGGGATGTGATGTTGTCTCTTTCCTTCGCGCAGGCCGACAAAAAACCGGCAGGTGTTGCCAACGGAACTTACGGTACGGAAGTTGACCTGACCGGCACATACAAAATCACCAATAACCTGTCCTATATGCTGGGCGCCGGTTATCTCTTTACCGGCGATTACTTCAAAGGCGATGAGTCGCTTCAAGGTAATACACACAAAGTTGACAATGACTATATGCTCATCAACAAACTTACTCTTAGTTTCTAAGAGAGAGCGGCGTGTTGGGGAATAACCTGATAACCTGAAGGTCACGCGAGGTCACACGACGCGCCCTGCCTGATTGCAGGGATTGTTCCCCCGGCAGTCCGCCGGGCAGGCCTCGCCGTCCGATGAATAAAGCCCTCGGAGAAACTAATTCTCCGGGGGTTTTTTATGCCTTTGGACTAATCCCGGTAAAATGTGCTAAACATCTTGTTATGTCCTCCGCTGGCGCGTTTAGTCCGGCGTATGCCTGGAGAGGTGTCACCCGGCATGCGCCGGGTAGACTCCGTGACGGAGGTGGAAAAAATTCACGTAATACGTAAATGTCCACTATTAAGTATGTTTTAAAAACTTCCACCCCCTACCCCCGCCAGCGGGGGACATTCGAGGCGAAACCCTTTGCGGCGGCGAGACAGTTACCCCTACCCCCGCCAGCGGGACATTCCTCATTACACACAATAAATATTTGCAGTTGCGACACAGCCTCCTGCGCCGGGCAGGCCTCGCCGTCCGAAACACGGCGTGTTGGGGAACAACCTGATAACCTGAAGGTCACACGAGGTCACACGACGCGCCCTGTCTGATTGCAGAAAAACGATGTCATCTCGAAGGAACGGAGTGACTGAGAGATCTGCGAAATCACTAAATAGATTTCTCCCTGCGGTCGAAATGACAAATCACGAACTTCTGCAAGTAGGTACTGCAATATCCACCTCCGGAAAAATGACAGTCTTTGTTATTGCGACACAGGAAAACATGGCTTAGGTATTGCTGAAATTTCTAATAATTACGGCTAAAAACCTGCTCAAAATTATCTGTAATAAATACTGTAATAAATACTTGACATAAGAAATAGTTTGCCGTAGACTCGCGGTCATCATTGCGTTGCTGTATCAAAAACGCAACGATTACAAATGCAGAGAGCTGTTTTGTTGTTGCTCAGGGAAAACACCACAGTTCAAAGCATATATTTTAAATTGCAAGACAGAGTATTTTGAAGGGAAAGGCGCTTTTAGAAAATTCCCGTTTTTTAAAAGCGGAAAGTATTAACTCTTTTTTATTAAGGAGGAAAGAATGAAGAAATTATGGTTAATTTTGTTGTCGCTGGGGCTGGTCATGGCCTTCAGTGTGTCGGCCTTCGCGGTCGATGTCAAGGTTAGCGGCGAATATTATGCCGCCGGATTGTATTTAGATAAAACTCATGTAATGGATGATGACACGGCTAACAGCACAGCCTTCTTTTATCAGAGACTGCGCGTCGGAACAGACTTTGTCGTATCTCCCTCGCTGAAGCTGGTCACCCGCTTTGACGCCATGGAAAGAATCTGGGGCGGTCAAAGAAGCAGCAACACGGGAACAACTCTGGCTGTGGATTCCGCGGGAACCCGCGAGGAAAATGAAAACATCGCGGTTGACTGGGCCTATATTAATTACGTAGCGCCTGTCGGTACTTTTGACGTCGGTTATATGAATTCCGGAGCCACGGGAACAATCTTCGGCAACAGCGCTGTCCCCGCCGGAAGAATAAAATATTATTCTCCGCTTATTAAAGGTGCCATAAACATTAATGCTGATATTACAAAATCAACAGACAACAGTTACTCGGCAGTTAATGACACCGCAGAATGGACGGATGCGGATAAAGACGCTTATGCCATTGAAGGCGTTTACAACTTCAGAAACGATAAGGCATCGGGCAAGGCGGCCTTTAAAATCGCTTACACTCGTGATGCTACAAAAAGAGTTTCAGTAGACGAATATAAATCAACTTATTTCACGTTTACGCCATGGGCTATTGCCAAAATCGGACCTGTGACTTTACAGGCGGAAATCAACTGGGCAACGGGCGATTCACAAGACTATGATAATTACAATCCTAATGGAGATGTTGACCTGGACAATTTGAGCGCTTTCGTTGACGCCACCGCTACTTTCGCCCCCATCTATGTCGGCGCAACGGTAGCATACGTATCCGGCGACGATCCCGACACGAAAGATAAAAAAGAAGGCGGCACCCTTACCGGCGGCCGTGACTGGAATCCCTGTCTGATCATGTTTAATTACTATGATACATATAACTGGGTAGGCGCTATTTCCGGTTACGACAGCGAAGTCAACGGCGCAATGAGCAATGCCTGGTTCTTTCAGGGCAGAGTCGGTGTAAGACCCACTCCCCAGTTGGATATCAATCTGGCCATTGCTTATGCGACGGCCGACGAGAAACCGGATCCTGATAAGACCGGTATAACCTTCGACAACGGCGATTACGGTACGGAAGTTGATCTCACCGGCACCTACAAAATCACCAATAATCTATCGTATATGCTGGGCGCCGGTTATTTATTCACCGGCGATTACTATAAAGGTTACGGAAATAATGACGTTGACAATAACTTCATAGTCCTCAACAAACTTACTCTTACTTTCTAAGAGTAAAAGCTTTATCGTTTAATCTCTAAATTCACCATCGGGAGGTCGGGCAACCTCCCGATGGTTTTTTTATGCCTTTTGACTAATCCTCATAAAATGTGCTAAACATCTTGTTATGTCCTCCGCTGGCGCGTTTAGTCCGGCGTATGCCTGGAGAGGTGTCCCGAAGGGACGGAGGTGGACAAAGAAATGTTGGACTATAGTTCGAATGAATATTAAAGCTTGATGGTCTCGTAAAAAGTCGCTTTTGCCCTTTTTTGTCATTCCCGCGAAGGCG
>WOYI011015814.1_pt1 | contig 15943 bp, 12 predicted proteins | sample 6423411 | NCBI WGS metagenome assembly WOYI01 (sample SAMN13441803, study PRJNA592873) | oil field metagenome | biome: oil field; feature: oil-well bore; material: oil-contaminated soil; isolation source: oil-contaminated soil from oil-well borehole | place: Germany: Wietze | collected 2016-10-18 ...
TCGTGCCGACGTTTACGTGCGGTTTGGTACGTTCAAATTTGCTCTTTGCCATGATAATCCCCCATCAACCCAATTAACGAAAAGAACCTAAAAACTAAAATCTGGTGCCCATGGCGAGAATCGGACTCGCGACCTCTCCCTTACCAAGGGAGTGCTCTACCACTGAGCCACATGGGCATACATAAACTCTGGAGCGGGAGAAGGGAATCGAACCCTCGTCATAAGCTTGGAAGGCTTCAGCTCTACCATTGAGCTACTCCCGCGAAACCCAACGCCAGCCCACTTTCAACTACAGCAAACTGCCTTTCAATTTGGTGGAGGGGGACGGATTCGAACCATCGTACTCATAAGAGGGCAGATTTACAGTCTGCTGCCTTTAACCACTCGGCCACCCCTCCAAAAAGAGCGCGCGATTATCCATATAACAACAAACTATGTCAAAGGGAAAATACGAAATACCTCAAGAATCGATGCAACTTTCTCGGCATCGCGATGAAAGACTCACAGCAAAGCCTGAAAAGTCTCCATGTGCGCCATCAATTGCTTCGCCGAGTGACGCTGCGACTTGTTTTTTGCCATCATCGCGTCCAGCAAGGGCTGCCAATGGCCATATTCAGCCTGCAATTTCGGCGTTTCCGCCCGCAGGTGCTGTTGCACGATGCCTTCCAGCGTGTCGCCGGTATACGGCTTCCGGCCGGTCAGCATGTTGTAGAACACCGCTCCCATACTATATATGTCGGTTCGATCATCCTCGGCCACACCCAGCGCCTGTTCGGGACTCATAAAATAGGGCGTGGCAATGATCGCGTCCAAATGCCCGCCCATGCGCACCTCGTGCATGCGCCGCGCCACCCCAAAATCCCCCAGCACAGCCGAACCGTCCTCACGCAGCATGATGTTCTCCGGCTTGATGTCGCGATGGATGATGCCCCGCTTGTGAACCTCGACCAATGCATGCGCGATTTCGCGCAGCACGCGCCACGCCTCCTTGCCCGCCATCCCCTGCTTGCCGATACGCTGCTTCAGGGTCCCGCCCGGCAGATACTCCATCACGATGAATAATGCATCGTCCGTCACTCCCTGATCGTAGATCTGCAGCACATGCGGATGGCGCACCTGCTCCAGCAGGCCGTACTCCTCGACAAAGCGATACAGCACATCGCTATCTTCGGACACACTGCTATCGGCGAACTTCAGGGCCACGAGCGCCTTGTCACTCAAGCGCTCGGCCAGAAATACGCTGGACATACCGCCCCGCCCTACCGCCTTCAGACAACGATAGCCCGGCACTGTCGGCAGAACCGGGCCATCCTCGCTGCCGTCTCCGAACATGGCAGGATCGAATGCCTTATATATGCCCGAGCGCGAGCCCCTGTCCAACTTCAGCGTGGCATCCATCCTGTCGCCCGCGCCTCCGTCGCGCACCACAAACACCTCTGCCACCTGCACCGGCTCTTTCAGCCAGTCCGCACCCAGCGTGGCGCGTCGGCGCGTCAATATCCCGGAGCCGACCGCAGCCAGCGTCTGCGCACTGCAGACCACGTTCCAGTCCAGCTCCTTGGATTTAACAGATAACAGCGAGGCGATAGACACCGCGTGGCCGCAAACGATGCGCTGCCCGTCGGTCTGATGGCTGAATTCGGCAAACACCAGTTCACCGGTATGTATGCCCACCCCGACGGCGAAGCGCTCAAAACCATGCCCGGGAAACGATTGACGGATCAGAAAGCGCGTCTGGTACGCGATGAGTGCAACCGCCAACGCGCAGCGCAGCGCCCTGCGGGCATGGTGATCCGCTCCGTCCACATCAAAGAATGTCACCAGCATGCCGTGGTTGCTGATCGATGTCAGCACACCCTGCTGCTGCTCGACCTGCGCGCCCACCTTCTCGTAGTAGCTCGCCATCAGGCTGGCCAGATTCGTCGCAGACACCCGCTCCGTCAGATGAATGAAGTCGCGGATGATGATACTGACCACCGTTGCATGGGTCGGCACGTTGCAGTCCGGCACTGCAGTCATCACATTAGCCATTACAAAAGACCTCTCTCCGCGAACGACAGGCAGGCAGCACCCGCCACAATAAAATGATCCAGCACCCGTGCATCGACCAGACCCAGCGCCTGCTTGAGCGCATCCGTCAGCAACTGGTCGGATTGGCTCGGCTCGGCCACCCCCGATGGGTGGTTATGCGCGAAGATCAAGGCCGCCGCATTGTGATGCAACGCCCGCTTCACCACCTCGCGCGGATAGACACTGGTTTGCGTCAGCGTGCCCTGGAACAATTCTTCCATCGCAATCACGCGATGCTGCGCATCCAGAAACAGCGCCACGAACACCTCCTGCCGCCGCCCCTGCAACAACAGCCGCAGATAGTCGCGGACCGCCTGCGGCGAATTCAAGGCATCGCCCGCATGTACCTCTTCTTTTAATGCACGCCGCGACATCTCCAGCACCGCCTGCAACTGCACATACTTGGCGCGCCCCATGCCGCGTATCTCGCAGAACGACTTTTCATCGGCGGCGAACATGATCGTCAGGCCGCCGAACCGTGCCAGCAACTCGCGCGCCAGATCGACCGCGCTCTTGCCGCGCACGCCGACGCGCAGGAATATCGCCAGCAATTCCGCATCGGACAACGCGGCCGCACCGCGCTGCAACAGTCGCTCGCGGGGACGCTCCCCTTCCGGCCAGTCCACGATACTCATCGCACTCCCCCATCAGAATAGAAGTTGCCGCAAATCCCGGAACAATAACCACTATCTGGTTGCGTCTATTCTAGGGGGCGCGCGAAATAAACACCATGTCCATGATGAGCAAAATTCGCTGGAAATAATCAGGCAGCAGGAAAACAACAACGACGCATCCATGGATACGTCTTGGCGATCAATCTGGCGCTGTTTGGCGGGAAGCATTCTCTTGCCGGGCGAGGTCTTGCAGAAAATCGGCAATGTCCCATTCGCAGCCGCCGCAACCGGACAGAGCGCCCGTCCATCTGGAGATGGCGGCCACATCCATCCCTTGTTTAAACAGACTGCGGATATATGCCCGCCCGGTGCCGCTGCAATGGCAGATGATTTCATCTGCCGGGAAATCGATTTGCCTGGGCATATGCGCCTTACTGCAACTCACTCAACGCTCCATCCGCGAACAACAGTGCGCATTTAATTTCCTTGCTAATATATACCGCCTGCATCGCAGCGCGGTATTCCGCCATCTGTGCGCGGTAGCGGGCTGCGTCCTCGGAATCACCCAGTTTGTAATCCAGCACCCAGACCTCATCGTCAAACTCGACCAGACGGTCAATGCGTTTCAGTTCGCCCATGGCGTTGATGTAGGGCATCTCGTTGCTGGCGGCGCGGTATTGCGCAGCATCGAAGAAACGCGCGAGTTGCGGCGTGGAAAGCAGGCTATCGGCTTGCAGCCAAAGTGATTCGATCTCTGCAGCGGGGATGCCAAGACTCTGCTGCAACGCCGCCCGATCCAGCCGCCCCTCCGTCAGATGTTGCAGCAGCGCGTGCAGCCAGATGCCGCGCTGCTGGCGGGTCGTGTTGCGGGCGGCGCGCTTGCCGGTGGGCAGGATGGCAGGCAGCAATACTTCCGGCTTTTCCTCCTGCCCGTCTCCCGCTTGCAAAAGAGGGGATACTGCGTGCAACGGGTTCTGTCGCTCGCCTGTCACTGCCGCGATACGCCCGTGCCACGTAAGCTGCTTCGCCTCGCGCGCGCCCCGACTGCCGCTGACGACCAGCGCCTGCTGCGCGCGGGTCATGGCGACGTAGAGCAGGTTCATTTCTTCGCGCGCCTGTTCGGCGGCATCCTGTTCGAACAAGTGCGCGCGTTTCTTGCCGCGCGAAGCCTGGTCGGCATACAGCGAGAAGTGCCGCGGCTGCCCCTCATGCGTCGGCCAATCCAGCAGCACATCGCTGCCGTCGCGGTTCTTCTGCTCCGCGTTCGCATCCAGCAACCAGACAATAGGCGCTTCCAGACCTTTCGATTCGTGCACGGTGTAGATGCGCAACGCGTCGCCTGCCGAGCCGAGCTTGCCTTCGTCCGGCGCATCGTCCGCGCTGTCGCGCAATTCGCGCAACTCCTGCAGGAAGCGCGGCAGGCTGGGGTAGCGCCCGGCATCCACCGACAGTGCGATCTCCATGAAGGCATGCAGGTTGGCGGCCACCTTGGCGCGCATCCCGCTCGGCAGCACGGCGTTGTAGCGCGCGATCACCTCGCCCTCGAAATAGATACGGTCGAGCAGGTCGTGCACCGGCAGCTTGTCGGCGAGAGTGAGCCAGCGTTGCAGCAGTTCGACGGCGCGTTGCAAGGCAGGTGACGGTTCGGGCAGGTGTTGCAGGCGCTGCCACCATGAAGAGGATTCGGGATTCAGGATTCGGGATTCGGGAGATGCCGCCGCACCATCCGAATCCTGAATCCTGAATCCTGACAACTGCAGTAAGTCCGCATCGCTGCACGCGAAGATCGGCGTGCGCAGCACCTGCGCCAGCGCCAGATCGGCGAACGGCGTGATGAGGAACAGCAGCAGCGCCTGCACGTCCTCCGCTTCCAATGTATCGAGCAGACCGCCGCGCCGCGAACTGATGAATGGGATGTGTCGCGCGCGCAGGGCTTCTTCGTAGATGGCGAGATGGGTGCGGCTGCGCACTAGCACCATGATGTCGCCGTAAGTCGCGCGGCGTGTTGCACCTTCCGCATTCACAGACCATTCACCGACGATGGTTTGCAGTTGCGCGGCGAATTGTCCGGCTTCCATGTGGCGTGCGCCTTCGACGGCTTCGGCACGCAGCGTGGTGAGCGGGTCGCGCAACACCAGTTGCGCATCCTCGACGATCTCCTCTTCGTCGTATTCAGCTTCCGCCAGCGGCAACACCAGCACATGGCCGGGCAATTCCGTTTGATGCGTCTGGTGCTCGACGAACTCGAAGCCTTCCGGCTGTTCGCGGAACACCGCGTTCACCGCATCCACCACGGCTTGCGAATTGCGTCGCGTGAGACTGTTGCCCAAGGTCTCGGCACTGAAATGCTGCTGCAGATATTCGCGTGCCACACTGAACAGACGCGCATCGGCCCGACGGAAACGGTAAATGGATTGCTTGGGATCGCCCACCACGAACACGGTCGGCTGCGATTCCACCGCCACCGAGGCATCGAACCAGGCGCGCATGATCTGCCATTGCAGCGGATTGGTATCCTGGAACTCGTCCAGCAACACATGACGGTAGCGGCTGTCGAGCTTGTACTGCATGGTCTCGGCGTGTTCGCTCTGTTGCAGCAAACGGCACAACTGCCATTCCAGATCGGAGAAATCCATCTGCTGCTTCTGCGCCTTCAGCGCCTGATAGCGTTCGAGGAAAGCGACGCCGCAATGCAGCACGGCTTCGTTCAGACGCCAGGCCTGCTGCTCGGCGAGCGTATCGCGCACTTCCTGCACAGCGGCGAACAATGCATCGCGCGTGACCAGATAGGCCTCGGCATCCTGCTTTTTGGTCGGTTTGAAACTGCGCGGCTCGTCCGCTTGCGTGAACAGCAGCGCAGACACCGTCGCGAAGCGCGCCTCGGGCGCGCTGTCCGTCCATGCTTGTTCCAGCTCACCGGCTTTCTTCGCCTGCGTGTCGGTACCGTTGCTCGCCAGTTGCCGCACAAAAGCGAAATACACTTCCTCGCTGTTGCCGCACGCACCCCAATCCGCGACCGGATCAAAGTCCATATCCACCGCCAGATCGTTGCGCAGATTCTCCAGCGCAAAGTTCAGCGTGTCCTGCTCGCCTTGTGTGTACGCCCACCACTCGGCGCGCTTGGCGAGAAAGTTGAACAGCAGTTTGCGCGTGTTGAATAAGCCGTGTGCCTCGAACAGCCATTGCATGTGCCGCGCCTCATCACCGTCCGGCTGTTTGCGCATCTGCTCCAGCAACTCTTCCCACGCTTCTTCCTGCTCTGCCCCGGCCCGTTCCAGCAGACTCATGCCCTGCATCACATCCGCATTCAGCGGGGCACGCTGCATGACCTGCATGAACCAGCCGTGGAAGGTGCTGATGGTGATGGCGGGTTGCGCCAGCAACACTTCTTTATAGAGGTCGCGCGCACGTTGCAGTTGTTCCTCGCTCAGCTCGGCAATGCCGCGCTCGGCGAAGAACTGGCGCACGAAAGCCTCGTCGCCCAGCGCCAGATCGCGCAGCCACAGCTGAAGACGCGCCAGCATCTCCTGCGCGGCTTTGCGCGTGAAGGTGATGGCGAGGATCTGTGAAGGCTGCGCACCGTCCAGAAACAGGCGCACGATGCGCGACACCAGCAGCCAGGTCTTGCCGCTGCCGGCACAGGCTTCGACCACCACACTGCGAGTGGGATCGAGGGCGATGTGATTGCTCATACCCACTCCCCCTTCCTGCACACGCCACGCACTTCGCAATAGGCACATACAGCATCGATACCGTTCGCGGGCAGCCCCGCCCCGCCGCGTATCTCTGCCATCAGTTGCTCCAGCCGCTCGGCATTCAGCTGCGCCAGCAGCGGCACATCCTCTTGCGGTGCAACCTGCCTCACCTTGCCGTTCTCAATGCTGACGAAAGCCGCCTCCGCCGCCTCGTGCGCGTAGGCGTAGCAGGCGAGTTGCACATCCTCGCCCGGCTCTTTCAATTTGTTGCGCAGCAACTGGTCGCTCTGCGTCTTGTAATCCAGCACCAGCTTCTCTTCGCCGCGCACATCCAGCCGGTCGATGCGGCCGCATAGGCGGATGCCTTCCAGCGGCCAGTCGAACGCCTGCTCGGATTCCGCATATCGCCAGCCGTCTGTCTCGCGCTTGATCTGCCAATCCAGATAGGCAGGCAGAGACCGAACCCAGCGCGCCAACCAGGCGCGCGCGGCGAAGTCCTGCGCCAGCAGGTCGGCGAACACTTCCTCGCTGATGCGCCGCAGGGCGGCTTCCATCTCGGCCAGATTGCCTTGCATCACCAGCGGATACTGCTCGTGGAATCGTTGCAGGATACCGTGCACGCGCTCGCCGTAGTCCCGCTTCTCGATAGCCTCCTGCACTTCGTCCAGTTCGTTCAGTTTCAGGATGTGGCGCGCATAGTATTGGTAGGGGCAGGCGACCAGCGTGTTGTAGCCGCTGATGGAGATGCTGATCGGCACACTGTCCGGCGACACCGCAGGCGCGGGCTGTGCCGACTGCGCCAGCTCGATTTTCTGCGCCTCTTCTGCCGCCAGATATGCCCGCAACTCACGCTCACTCAGATCATCCCCGTGCGCCTGCTGATGCGCATCGCGCAGCATCTGCAGGAACGGGCTGAGCAAACGCGCTTCACCGTTCTGCTCTTTCTGCCAGGTGACCAGCACCTCGTCATTCATCGCCAGCAAGGCGCGCAGGTCATCGTGCTGGCGCACGGCATGGAATGCGCGTGTCGTCAGATTGAGCGTGGCACGCACGGCATCGTTGAACCAGCGCCCGCCATCACCCGCGCTGGGCAGATGTGCCGCATCGCAACCCAGCATCAGCACCGCGTCGAAACTGCGCCAGCGCGTGGCAGCCAAGTGAGTGAAGCGCACCGGACTGTCGATGCTGCTGTCGCGGAACGTCTCGGTATCCAGTTGCTGCGCCAGCCAGCGCCGCCATTCGTCGAAACGGTAGCGGCCCGCGTCACCGTGCAATTCCCGCTTCCAGTTGTCCAGCGCACGCAAGAGTTGCAGACCGGCATCGTCCTGCTGCAAACCGGCATCGATGCCCAGCACATTCAAGCTTTGCTGCAAAGCCGCCAGCCATTCCGCCAGCGTCTGCTTCCTGTTCTGCGCCAGCAGCGCCGCAGCCTGGCGCAGGCGCGCCAGCGGCTGGTGCAGCGCGATCTCTTGTTCGGTGAGCGCTACGTATCTCTCCAGCCCGGCGACCACACCTTGTTTGCGCAGCAGTTGTTCCAGTTGATACACCGCCGCCTTGCGCTCGCCAGCCGTCATGTCGGCAAAGATGAAAGGCGACTTGAGCAGATCGAGCAGGTCGTGATGATAGAAGTCGCTTTGCAGCGCGGTCAGCCAGCGATCGAGCACGGTGCTCACCGACAGCGTGGCGAAAGTCCAGCCCGTCTCGTCCGCCACCAGTATCTCGGCGCGTTCCAGCAGGGCGCGTGTGCGCCGTGCCGCCACGCGGTCTTGCGCGACGATGGCGATGTTGCGTTTGCCGTCGGCCAGCCAGCGGCGTATCTGCATGGCGGCGGCACGGGCTTCCTGTTCGAGCGAGGTAGCGGCGAAGAACTTTGGTGCCTGGCTGAGCACATCCATCTCGCGCACATCGAACACCTTCACCAGCGCTCGCTGTTCATATTCTTCGAGGAAGCGTTGTTCCAACGCATCCCAATCCGAAGTGCGCAACACATACAAGGGACGGTCTGCCTGCTGTGCCAGCATGCCGAGTCGCATCTGGTAGGCGCGCGCGGCATCCAGCTCTTCACCGCTCTGCATGGCATGCCACAGCTCGAACACGAGCCGCGCTTCCAGTTGCAGCGTGACGTTCTGTCTGGCCTGATAGGCCTGTTGCACGGCGGCGGCGAAAGCCTCCGCGTCGTTCGGCAGCGCATGCAATGCATACGTGAGTTCATCGAACAGTTTCAGCAGCTCCTGCGTCATGCTCCACAGGTCGGCGTGCTCGAACCATTGCAGCTTGCGCAGTTGCTGGTAGAGCATGGCGCTGCGCTGGCTGTCGCTGGCGACAGGCGCAGCCAGCGGCACGCTTTGCGCCCATTCGTTCAGCGTGACCATCTGCGGCAGCAGGATGGCCGCCACCTGCGCACGGCGCATCAAGGCCTGCGCCAGCGGCTGCGCGGCGTGCATATTGGGGAGGATGACGGTGATGCCGCGCAGGTCGGACGCGGGATGCGCGGCGAGGATGCGCTGGGCGACGCGGTCGAAGAGATCGCTTGCGTTACTCACCGCTGCAACAGATGGAGTTTGTCTTTGACCTGCAGCCAGTCATCAGCATCCGGCGGGGCGTCTTTCTTCACGGTGATGGGCTGCCACTGTTTGGCCAGTTCCGCATTCAGTGCGATGAATTGCTGCTGATCCGCCGGCAGGTCGTCCGCCGCGTAGATGGCGCCTGCCGGACATTCCGGCACGCACAGCGAGCAGTCGATGCATTCTTCTGGATCGATGACGAGGAAGTTCCCGCCCTCGCGGAAACAGTCGACAGGGCACACTTCCACACAGTCGGTGTATTTGCAGCGGATGCAGTTTTCGGCGACGACGTAGGTCATGCCGCATTCTAACTCGCGCGCGGGGCGATGCCGTGTATCCAGTGACGATAGAGCCGCTCCGCCACTTCGGTCAGGCGCGGCAGCTTGTCGTGCATCTGCGCCTGCATGGTCTCGGCACTCTGTACGCCGGGACTGGCGAGATTGGCGGCAAGGTCATCGGCTCCGACCCGGCACCAGTCTTCGATCATGTGTTCGGTCATCTCGACATGGCATTGCATACCCAGATGTTTGCCGAGGGCGAAGGCCTGGTTGGCACAGTGCGGACTGGACAGCAAATGAACGGCATTGGCTGGCAGCGAGAAAGTTTCTCCATGCCAGTGGAATGAATCGAAAGCTTTGATGTCGCCGAACCATTGCCGGGCAACGTCGTTGTCGGCCACGGTGACTGCACCCCAGCCCAGTTCTTTGACGGGATTCTTGCTCACCACACCGCCCAGCGCCTTGGACATGAGTTGTCCGCCGAGACAATGGCCCAATACCGGAATGTCTTTTGCGATGGCATCGCGGATCAGATTCAGGGAACGCGGGATCCACGGCAGATCGTCGTTCACGCTCATCACGCCACCCATGAACACCAGGCCGCTGAAGTCGTCTGCCTTTTCCGGAACAGCTTCCCCCTGATCGACATGGAACATCTTCCAGGGGATGGCGTGTTGCGTCAGGAACAGTGCGATATGCCCCGGTCCCTCATTCGCGGAATGACGAAGGACGGCGACCGGCTTCAAGATCAGCCCTGCGTCTTGTCGCGCTCGATCAGCGCGTAAGCGGAGTGATTGTGAATCGATTCGAAGTTCTCGGATTCCACGATGTAGGCTTGGATACGCTCGTCCGCATTCAATGCCGCCGCCACGTCGCGCACCATGTCTTCCACAAACTTTGGGTTGTCGTAAGCGCGTTCGGTGACGAACTTTTCGTCCGGGCGCTTGAGCAGGCCGTACAACTCGCTGGATGCCTGTTCTTCGGCGATGCGCACCACGTCCTCGATCCACACCGATCCTTTGGTGCGCACGGTGAGCGTGACGTGTGAACGCTGGTTGTGCGCGCCGCGTTCGGATATTTCCTTGGAGCAGGGGCACAGGCTGGTGACGGGCACCAGCACCTTCATGGTGAAGCGGTACTCACCGTCGATGATCTCGCCGGTGAAGGTGACGTCGTAATCGAGCAGGCTCTGCACGCCGGAAACGGGCGCGGTCTTGTTCACGAAATACGGGAAGCTCATCTCGATGTAGCCGGACTTGGCTTCCAGCTTCTCCACCATCTCGCGCAGGATGCTCTCGAACGATTCCACCGTGATCTCGCGGCCGTGCTGATTCAGGATCTGCACGAAGCGGGACATGTGCGTGCCCTTGAAGTTATGCGGCAGACGCACATACATATTGAATGTGGCGATGGTGTGCTGCACGCCTTCGCTCTTGTCGCTGACGACGATGGGGTGGCGGATACTCTTGATACCGACTTTGTTGATGGCGAGCTGGCGGGTATCCGCGCTGCTCTGCACGTCTGGAATGGGCGCGGGTGCGTTCATTGTCGTAACCTTTGCGTTGTGGCCGGGGGCCGATTATAGACAATCTCCGACTAATTTAGTCGGGTTATCTCCTTGTGCGGAAACATGCACCTTGCGCACGCTGCTTTCGATACCGGCGGCATCCAGCCCGCAATCCGCCAGCAATAGTGCATGCTCACCCTGTTCTACGAAGCGGTCGGGCAAGCCCAAATGCAGCATGGATACTTTCACGCCATGTTGCGCGAGGCACTCGGCCACTGCGCTACCGGCACCGCCCTGCACCGTGTTCTCTTCTACCGTGACCAGCAGCATGTGCTCGCGCGCCAGCTTCAGCACCAGTTCCGCATCCAGCGGTTTGACGAAGCGCATGTTGGCGACCGTGGCATTCAGTCTCTCCGCTGCTTCCAGCGCCGGTGCCAGCATGGTGCCGAACGACAGGATGGCGACGCCGATACCGTTGCGGCGGATCTCGCCCTTGCCGACTTCCAGCGCAGTCAGTTCCTTCGCAACCTGCACACCGGGACCGGTACCGCGCGGATAACGCACGGCGGTCGGGCTGTCCATACGGTAGGCCGTGGTCAGCATCTGGCGGCATTCGTTCTCGTCGGCCGGTGCCATCACCGTCATGTTGGGGATGCTGCGCAGGAAACTCAGATCGAAACTGCCCGCATGCGTCGCGCCGTCCGCACCGACCAGACCGCCACGGTCAATGGCCAGCATCACCGGCAGGTTCTGGATGGCGACATCGTGGATCAACTGGTCATAAGCGCGCTGCAAAAAGGTGGAATAGATGGCGACCACCGGTTTGCTGCCCTCGCAGGCCATGCCTGCCGCGAAAGTGAGGGCGTGCTGCTCGGCGATGCCGACATCGAAATATCTGTCCGGATATTTCTCCGAAAACTCGGTCATGCCGGAGCCTTCGCACATGGCGGGCGTGATCGCGACCAGCCTGTTGTCCGCCGCCGCCATGTCGCACAACCATGCACCGAAAATCTGCGTAAAAGTACGATGCGGCGCGGGCTTGGGGATGATGCCGCTGGTGCGGTCGAACCTGGATACCCCGTGATAGAGCAGACAGTCTTCCTCCGCCAGCGCGTAGCCCTTGCCCTTCTGCGTAACGATGTGCAGGAACTGCGGCCCTTCCAGCTTGCGGATGTTGTTCAGTGTATCTATCAATACATTGAGGTCGTGACCGTCGATGGGGCCGATGTAGTTGAAACCAAACTCCTCGAACATCGTGCCGGGAATGACCATGCCCTTGATATGTTCCTCGGTGCGTTTGGCGAATTCCAGCACCGGCGGCATGCCTTTGAGCATCTTCTCGCTGCCGCGCCGCATCGCCGCATAGAATCGGCCCGACATCAGTTTCGCCAGATAGTTGTTGAGTGCCCCGACCGGGCGCGAGATCGACATATCGTTGTCGTTGAGGATGACCATCAGATTGGCATCCATCGCGCCCGCGTTGTTCAAGGCCTCGAATGCCATGCCGCCCGTCATCGCGCCGTCGCCGATGATGGCGACTGCGCGTTCGTCCGACCCGCGCAGTTTGGCGGCAGCCGCCATGCCCAGCGCCGCCGAGATCGAGGTGCTGGAATGGCCGGTGCCGAATGTGTCGTAGGGGCTTTCGTCGCGCTTGGGGAAACCGGCGATGCCGCCATGCATGCGCAACCTGGCCATCGCCGCGCGGCGACCGGTGAGTATCTTGTGCACATAGGTCTGGTGGCCGACGTCCCACACCAGTTTGTCTTGCGGTGTGTTGAACACGGCATGCAGGGCGATAGTCAGCTCCACCGTGCCCAAGTTGGAAGAAAGGTGACCGCCGGTCTTGCTCACCGACTCGATCAGGAACTCGCGCAGCTCATCCGCCAGTTGCGGCAGCTGCTCGCGCGACAGTTTGCGCAGGTCTTCCGGACTGTTGATGGTGTCGAGCAGCGGTGTCATCAGAACTTTCTTAACACGATGAAGTCGGCCAGTTCGCGCAGTCTTAACGCAGCCTCGCCGAATTCGCCCAAGGTATCCAGCGCTTCACGATGCAGGCCTTGCGCCATCTCTTTGGCACCGGCCAGTCCGAGCAGGCTGACATAGGTCGGTTTATCGTTGTCGGCATCCTTGCCCGCGGTCTTGCCCAGCGTCACAGTATCCGCTTCGCAATCGAGCACATCATCCACCACCTGGAAAGCCAGGCCGATCAGCTTGCCGAAATGATCCAGCCGTTCGAGTTGCGCATCGCTCAATTTATTGCCGCAATAAGCACCGAGCAGGATGGCGGCGCGGATCAGCGCGCCGGTCTTGTGTATATGCATCTGCTCCAGTTCGGGCAGCGACAGTTGCTTGCCCACGCTGGCCAGATCGATGGCCTGCCCGCCCGCCATGCCGCGCGAACCCGAGGCCACGGCCAGCAGCTTCACCATCTGCAGTTGCTTGTTCGCATCGTCGTTCAGTCGGCTTTCGGACAGCAACTGGAAAGCCAGACTCTGCAGCGCATCGCCGACCAGCAGTGCGGTGGCTTCGTCGTATTCGACATGGCAGGTCGGCTTGCCGCGACGCAGCACATCATCGTCCATACAGGGCATGTCGTCGTGCACCAGCGAATAGGCATGGATGAGTTCCACCGCAGCGGCGGCGATCTCCACGCGTTCGGTTGTCGCACCCGACAATTCACCGGCGGCATACGCCAGCAGCGGACGCACGCGTTTGCCGCCGTCCAGCACGCTGTAGCGCATCGCGCCGTGCAAGCGTTGCGGCAGCACGTCCGCCTGCGGCAGCAGATGCTTCAATACTTCTTCGAATCGGGATTGATGGGCGGACACCCATGCGGAGAAATCGGCCGCCATCAGTTCGCGTCACCCGCGTCGAGATCCTTCAGCACGCCCTCTTCGAGCACGCGCACCTGTTGCTGCGCTTCTTCCAGTCGCGTCCGGCAGTAGGTCATCAGTTCCGCGCCGCGCTTGTAGGCGGCAAGTGAATCCTCAAGAGACAGCTTGCCTGATTCCATATCTGCCACGAGTTGTTCCAGATCGGCCATGGCCGCCTCGAAACTCGGCTTCTTTTCAGACTTCGTCGCCATCATCATTCCTGTGTGCATTGTTTCGCGTAGGGGCGGCATTTTACCCAAGCCACTACTGTGCGGCCAATTTTTGTTGCCCCCCCATTGTTTTTCTAGGACAATCCACGCCCCCGTAAACATCCGGGAATCAATTTGTGCATGCTTGATGTGCATTGTCTGATTCCCCGTATTCACAGAGGAATGTGGGTATGTCCGAAATGGCAAAGCTGCAGCAGTTCAATCCCGTCTCCGCGCAACCTCCGTTGAGTTGGTATTTCGATCCGAAGATTCTTGAGATCGAGCAACGCGTGTTACTCGACACAGGCCCGCAGTATGTGGGCCACGAATTGATGGTGCCCAATCTGGGCGACTACCATGTGATCGAGTGGATGGATAAAGCGAAGATGCTGGTACACAATGAAAACGGCGTCGAGCTGCTTTCCAATATCTGCCGCCACCGCCAGGCCACCATGCTGGAAGGGCGCGGCACAGCCAAGAACATCGTATGCCCGCTGCATCGCTGGACTTATGAGAACACGGGCGAGCTGATCGGTGCGCCACACTTCCCGCAAAACCCCTGTCTGCATCTGAACAAGACACCGCTGCAGAACTGGAACGGCCTGCTGTTCGCCGGCCAGCGCGATGTCGCGAAGGACCTGTCCGGCATGCCCGCCTTCAAGGAGATCGATTTCTCCGGCTACATGCTGGACCGCGTCGAGATCGACGAATACAACTTCAACTGGAAGACCTTCATCGAGGTGTACCAGGAGGACTATCACGTTGTGCCGTTCCATCCCGGTCTCGGCCAGTTCGTCGACTGCGACGATCTGCAATGGACCTTCGGCGAGCACTTCAGCGTGCAGACTGTCGGCATCAACCACGCATTGAAAAAGTCCGGCAGCCCGGCTTATGCCAAATGGGCGCAGCAGGTGCTGCGCTACAACAACGGCGAATTGCCCAAGTACGGCGCGATCTGGCTGACCTACTACCCCAACATCACGGTGGAGTGGTATCCGAACACGCTGGTGGTCAGCACGGTCGTGCCGCGCGGTACAGATGCCTGCACCAACATCGTCGAGTTCTACTATCCGGAAGACATCGTGCTGTTCGAGCGCGATTACATCGAGGCCGAGAAGCAGGCCTACCGCGAGACCGCAGTGGAGGACGATTTCATCTGCCTGCGCATGCACCAGGGACGCCGCGCCCTGTACAAACAAGGCATCGAAGAGCAAGGCCCGTATCAGTCACCGACCGAAGACGGCATGCTGCACTACCACGAGTTCTTGCGTCGCCATCTTGCGCCTCACCTGAAATAACCACGTGGGCTCGCTATGGATGCTGGCAGCAGCAGCACTTTTCGCCTGCATGGGTGCGCTCGTCAAACTGGGTGCGCCCCACTTCTCCAGCGGCGAATTGGTGTTCTACCGCTCCTTCTTCGGCCTGCTGGTGGTGTACGCGATGCTGCGCCGCTCGCGCATCAAACTCTCCACCTTTCATTGGCGTCCGCATCTGTGGCGCGGCCTGTCCGGCACGGTCGCCATGCTGCTGTTCTTCCACAGCATCACCGCATTGCCACTGGCAACCGCCACCACGCTGAACTACAACTCGTCCTTGTTCCTGTCGCCGCTGACGGTGCTGGTATTGAAAGAGAAGTTCCATCTGCCGATGAGCAGTTCGCTGGCGCTGGGATTCGCCGGTGTGGTGCTGCTGCTGCAACCCACACTGGCGCATGAGCAATTCGCGGATGGATTGCTGGGGCTCGCCTCCGGCCTGCTGGCCGGCATCGCCCTGATGAATGTGCGCCACCTCGGCGCACTCGGAGAACCTGGCATGCGCGTCGTGTTCTACTTCAACCTGATCGCCACGCTTGCCAGCGCGATCTGGATACTCGGCGACACACTGCATCCTGTCTCGCTGTCCGAGCTGCCTCTGCTGATCACCATCGGCGCTTGCGCCACCTTTGCGCAGCTGTTCATGACGCGCGCCTACCGCACCGGCCACACGCCGGTAGTGGGCAGCCTGGCCTACAGCACCATCGTCTTCTCCGCACTGCTCGGCCTGCTTTTCTGGCACGAGCATCTGAGCGCCGAAGCATGGCTAGCCCGGATATTTCACACAAACAGGGTCGGCACAGGCTTGAAACCCGCATAG
>WOYI010826630.1_pt1 | contig 15932 bp, 17 predicted proteins | sample 6423411 | NCBI WGS metagenome assembly WOYI01 (sample SAMN13441803, study PRJNA592873) | oil field metagenome | biome: oil field; feature: oil-well bore; material: oil-contaminated soil; isolation source: oil-contaminated soil from oil-well borehole | place: Germany: Wietze | collected 2016-10-18 ...
TTGCCTGGCACCCCGATCACGGCACCGGCAGGCGCATCCAACCGCCGTTTCTAGGCTGAAAGTTTCGCCGAGCCTGATTGATGGCTACATCGCGCTCGTGCATGCGGGAGCAATGACGACCAGCTTCCACACGCTTGAGCGCTTGCATGATCTGGCTGTCTGAAAACTTGGACTTCTTCATGTAGAAATTCTCTCCGAGCCGCAGCTGACATCGCAAGCGACCGGCCGATGCTGAGGGCAGCCATCGGCGGCGCTGGACTGTGCGCGCATCGGCCGCGAAAGGAAATTGATGCGCATCTGCCGCACAAACCGAGCGCCATCCTCGCCCACATGATGCTGGAAGCGCTCGCGAAGCTGGCGGTCGAGCTCCGGCGACAAACCATGGTCGGAATGCGTCACCTGCACGATGCGGCGATGGAAATCTTCATAGTCGCTGAAGTGAAGCGGTGTGTCGAAGACCATTTCCTTGTCCCAGGACAGCACGCCGAGCTCTACCGCGCGCAGCAACGCGGCGTATGCTGCGGCGCGCACCTCGCCCTCGTCGTGGAAGAGCCTGACCAAATCGTTGAACTCGCCGGCATACACCGGCTCGCTCACGTACAGCCAGCCGCCCGGCATGAGGACGCGTGCGATCTCGCGCATGGCTTGGTCCATGAGCGGCAGCGGCACATGGTGTAGCGACTTGAGCATCATGACGCCGTGGCAGCAGGCATCGGCGAGCCGGATGCATTCGGCCCCGCCAGCGGCGAAACGCAATCCCGGGACGGTCGCGGCAGCCAGGTTCGCGGCGTGTTGGCGCTCGTCCACTTCGAACGCTGTGACTTCCGCGACGCCATGCTGCTCCAGCAGGCGGCGCGCGACTTCGGCCTTGCCGCATCCCAGTTCAACCACGCGCGCGCCCTGCAGGGGTAGATGCTGCGCCATGAAGGCGGCTTCGTCAGTGACGAAGCCGGCGTGAATCGAAACACTCATGTCAGTACACCGGCCACGCGAGAGGCAAGCACCAGTTGCGAGCGCGCAAACAGCAGCGCTTCGCAGTCGCCCTGGATCGAAAGATCGAATTGAAAATCGACCGAGCCGAATGCGAGGCGCTGCACGCCCGCAACCGACGCCTGTTCGCGCGTGCTCGCCAGACCGACGGGGCCGTCTCCAGCAGCGGCATCAGTGGCGTTTCGATGCGCATGCGCTGCGCCAGCGACTCTGCAGTTTGCCGGCTCGCTCGGCCTTCGGCAGCAGCACCCGCGGCACGCCGGGCAAGTCCAACAGGGCAGGATCTTCGTTGTGCCAAGGTATGTCGGTGCCGTTCATGCGCAGCCCCGCGCAGCCACCTTGTTGCAGTTATTTTGCCGACAGCGCAGCCGGCGGCGCCTTTGCCGGTCGGCGCGACCGCGTCGTCGAGGTCGAGGATCACGGCATCGGCGCCCGCGGCGCAGGCCTTGTCGAAACGTTGCGGCCGTTCACCGGGGACGAACAGGAACGACTTCTCGCTCATGACGAAAGGGACTCCTTGAGTTGAAGGCGGCGTGCCGAGCGGTGCGACAACCACAGCCACGCGGCGCAGGCGATAGCGGGTAACGCAAGGAACGCGAACGAGATACCGAATCCGGTACCGTGCTCCGCCGCCGCGGTTCGCGGTCGCCGTCGAGCGCTTCGCGGATCAGCTGTGCGAGCAGCGCGACCACCACGCAAGCGGCTGCCACGATGACCAGTGCGAGGCGCCAGCACAGGCACGGTCAGCAAGGCCATCGAGTCAAGTGTCTGCACGGCCAGCGTGGCGACCAGGGTCTTGAGTGTGTCGCCCATGGCGTCTACAGGGGCGCGGGGCGCAGCGACATCGAGTATGAGAAGCGCTCCGCCGGATGCAGGTTCACGGCCACCTCGAGCAGGCGCCCGGACACCGCGTAGTAGTGGCGCGTGATCACCAGTCCCGCGCTGCCGCTGGCCACCTTCAGTGCCTTTGCCTCGTCCGCCGAGATGACCTTTGCGTCGATGCGCTGTTTCACTTCGGCCACTCGCTCCCCGTACTGGCGCTCGATCAGGGTGTAAACCGGCACGTCAGGCGCTCTAATGAGCCCCTTGATGCCGGCATACGCCGCATTGATGTAGATGTCGGTGAGCGCGATGGGGTCCTTGCTGCGGCCGACGTAGCGAAAGCCGCGGGCATACAACCAGCGCTGCCCGGCCGGGCAGGCCAGCAGTTCCGACAGTTCTCCTAGCGCGAGGACGTCCTTCACTTCCTTGGTCACCAGCCGCGTCTCCTCGACATACTGCGGCAGGTCGCCCACAGATGCAGTGGACTGCGTGTAGTGCGCCCGCTGCTCGCGGGACGTGACGGTCGTGCCGATGCCGCGCTGCCGCGTCACCAAGCCGCGCTCGATCAGCAGCCGCATGGCCTCTCGCACGGTGTGCCGGCTCACGCCAAACTGGGTGCACAGGGCGAACTCGGACGGCAACAGGGCGCCGACCGCGTAGTGGCCGCGGCGAATGTCATCGATCAATGCTTGCGCCACCAGCACGTACTGGGGCTTCGTCGCGATGATCTCCGCACCGGGCAATGCGTTCATCCCAGGAGCCTGTGGGCCTTGGAAGTCGCCGGCTGCACATCGGGCGCAGCGGCCCATTTTTCACCCGCTTGCAGGCCCATGGCCCCGGCCAGGTGCTGGCTTCCGAACGGACCGGCGCCGTACTGCTCGACTGCGACGATGCGCAGACCTTCAAGGGGCAACTTCATGCGGGGTTCCGTTCGATCAGCTGTTTGGCAATGATGATTCGCTGCATTTCATTGGTCCCTTCGCCGATCAGCAGCAGCGGCGCGTCCCGGTACAGGCGCTCTACGTTGAATTCCTTCGAGTAGCCGTAGCCGCCATGGATGCGCATGCACTCCAGCGCGTTCTCCATGGCGGACTCGGTGGCGAAATACTTCGCCATGCCGGCTTCCATGTCGCACCGCTGGCCGCGGTCGAACTTCTGGGCGGCGTTCAGCACGAGGAGGGACGCGGCCTCGCAGCGCGTTGCCATCTCCCCCAGCTTCAGCTGGATCGCCTGGTGCTCGCAGATCGGTTTGCCGAAGGTCTTGCGCAGCTGTGAGTAGGCGGTCGCCTCCTTCAGCGCCGCACGCGCCACGCCCGCCCCGCGCGCCGCCACGTTGATGCGTCCCAGCTCCAGACCGTTCAGCACATGCTGCAGGCCCTTGCCTTCTACGCCCCCGATCAGGCGGTCGGCCGGAACGCGATAGTTGTCAAATTGCAGCTCACAGGTGTCGATGCCACGATAGCCGAGCTTCTCCAGCTTGCGCGTCACGATGAAACCCGGGCCCTTCTCGGCGATGAACAGGCTCATGCCCTTGTGGCGGGGCTGCGCGTGCGTATCGGTCTTCACCAGCAGCGCAATCGTGTTGCCGTACATGCTGTTGGTGATCCAGGTCTTGGTGCCGTTGATCACGTAATGGTCGCCGTCGCGCACCGCAGTCGTGCGGATCGCCTGCAGATCAGTGCCGGCGTCCGGCTCCGTCAGGCCCACGCCACCGCGCAGCTCACCGGTCGCGAACTTCGGCAGGTAATGGCGCTTCTGCTCCTCGGTGCCATTGCGCTGCACCGCCCACGCCATGATCAGGTGCGAGTTGATGATGCCGGAGATCGACATCCACACGGAGGCGATGCGCTCGATGATCTTGGCGTACGTGGAGGCCGATAGCCCCATGCCGCCGTATTCGGCATCGATGGTGCAACCGAACAGGCCCATTTCCTTCATCCGCTCGACGATCTCCGCCGGGTAGATGTCTTCCTTTTCCAGTTGGTGCGCGTAGGGGCGCACCTGCGATTCGAGGAATTTGTCGACGGCGTCCAGGATCGGTTGCTCGTCGTTGATGTCGTTCTTCATGCTTTTGATTCCTGTGCGTGTCTCAGCGGGCCAGGGCCTGCGCCAGCCCGCGGGCGGTCGAAGCGCTGTCGAGCGTCAGTACCGTCTCCATCAACTGCTGCGCGCGCGCCGCGCTGGCAGCCAGCGTCGCATTGCCCATGAATTTCTTCTCGATCTCCGCGCCCGAAAGCGGCCGATCGGACGCGCCGCGGTTGACCTCCTCGCGATGGCGCAACTCGCGCCCGTCGGTGGTCGTGACGATGACCTCGCCGGAGTAGTACCTGGGGAACGGCGAGTTTGGGTCGATTTCGTACTTCACCTTGTGCGCGAGCGCGATGACCTCGGCGTCCTGCAGCGCCGCGTCTTCCAGGTGCTGCAGGCCGAAGCTGCCGCGCAGCAGGCAGGTGGCCACTGCGTATGGGATGCTGAACTGTGCGTCGTAGCTGTTTTGCGGGCGCTGCTTGGTCGCGACCGGTTCGCACACGGTCTTGACGACTTCGGCTGGCACCAGCACACGCACCGACGCGATGTCGGAGGCCGTCAGGCCGTGCTTGTCATGCAGGATTGCGGCAGCGTCGGCGCTCGCATGCGTGAAGTGGCAGGCCGCAATTGGCTTGATCGAGACGAGCGGCACCTCCCACACCTCACCGAGGCCTTCGGTGGCGAGCGACAGGTCGGCCTGGTCCATCAACGTGCCCAGGTGGCTCCGGAACAGGCCGAAGCGCCCTTCATATGCCTGGCGCGGACCGGCAAAGCCGTGCCGCGCCATCGTGGCGGCCGTGTAGCCGCCGACAGCGGCCCAGCCGGGGTGCATGCGCTTCGTCCAAGCGCCGTCCTGCAGGAATTCCATACTGCCTGAAGCGACGCTCAGCGCGATGCCTTGCGCGTCCTCGAGCTGCTTGCCCGTCAGGCCGAGCAGGCGCCCGGCGATCAGCGCGCAGCCGAACGCGCCGATGAGCCCCGTTGGATGAAACCCAACCTGGTGGAAGCCGCCCTTGGCAACCGAAGCCAGACGCGTCGACGCTTCCATGCCCACGACATAGGCAGCCAGCAGCGAGCGGCCATCGAGGTTGGCCAGCGCAGCCACCCCGAGCGCGCTCGGCAGGCAGCTTGCGGTGGCATGGATCACGCCGCGCGCGTGCGTGTCGTCGAAATCCAGGCCGTGCACCAGCAGCCCGTTGAGCAGCATTGCGTCGCGCGCTTGCAGGCGCTGCGCCAGCCCGAAGACGGGTGTGTCGCCCTGGTTGGCCGAGAGTTCGGTCAGCGCCGAGAGGGCGCGATGCGCGAAGTCGAATTGTGTAGAGGCCCACGCGATCCCGACGGCGTCGAGGATCAGGTACTTGGCGCGCTCCAGCACCTGGGCCGGGATGTCCTCGGGTCGCAATTCGCCAGCGAAACGAGCCAGCCGTGCGGAGATGGTGTCATTGTCTTTCGTCATGTCTCTTGGGTCCTCTGATGGTGGAGGCGTCGCCTGGTATCGGGCGGCGTCCTGGACGCTGTGGCCGCGCTGGGGGGTCGGAACGTTTCACACGAAGGTCATGAATACGTCGCCGACCTTGAACCTGGAAACGGCAGGTGCATAGCGCTCTCACCCATGAGGTGAACGCCATCGAAGCCGTCAACGCTTGATTTCATGCGGCTTGGCAAAGGGATGCAAAGCGGTCAACTGCCGTTTCCAGGTTGAATTCTTCGAGATACGGCCGACGGCGCGCGCTGACGCTTGCCGGTGGTCGGTGCAGTGGGGTGGGGCGATCAGGGTCATCTGCGCATCAGCCCGGACATTCTAATGTTCGGACATTACCGCGAGACCGCGATCTCGCCTATCAGGGTTTTCACGGAGGACGGCTTGCGCCAGTCCACTGAATCATTGAAATTGGATGTGCATGCTCCATGTTGGCAGGCATGTACAGCTTGCTCGACTGGGCGCCATTTCGCCAAACCGAGGCGGCCATCAAGTTGCATACCCTGCTGGATTTGCGGGGCCCGATTCCCGCGTTCATCCACATCAGCGATGGCAAGCTGCACGACGTGAATGTGCTGGACATGCTGACAGCCGAGGCGGGCGCGTTCTACGTGATGGATCGCGGCTATCTGGACTTCGCCAGGCTGTATCGCCTGCATCAGGCCGGAGCGTTCTTTGTCTCCCGCGCCAAATCGAACTTCAACGCCTGGCGCGTGCCCTGGGCGCCTTGCGATCGCACCAGCGGGGCCATCTGCGATCAACGCGTTGCGCTCAACGGCTTTTATGCCGCACGCCAGGTCGGCTTTTTTCATCTGCACAGCCTGTCAGGTGGGGACTGCGTAGCATCAGATGAGAATTTCATGAGTCTGGATCAGGGGCCGTTCAGGGCACATTACAATTGCATCCGTGATTTGGATGGGTAGGTACTGACGCAAATGACGCAGATGATGCAGGTGCTTATCAAAATAGTCTGGATTCTGGATTAGTCTAAAATCCATGCTATAATTCAACGCTTAGCGGCTGTAGCTCAGCTGGATAGAGTACTTGGCTACGAACCAAGGGGTCGTGGGTTCGATTCCTGCCAGCCGCACCAAACGGTAAGCCCTAGAACAGTGATGTTCTAGGGCTTTTTCCGTTGTGGGGTGCGTTTTCACACTACCCGCTCTAATGCCCTGTGGGGGACTTTTGGGGGAGCAAGTTGCTTTTCAACGCAAACTGGCCCGGCCTTGGGCCATCAGAGTCATAACAGCCGCGGGATGGGGTGCGCCATGCCCATGACTTGCGTCAACACATGGCATGGCCTGGCGCCTTAAGCTCACGCCCTTTCGTGACACAAGGAATCAAAAATGGCTGCACTGGAATGGTCGGAGGCATTGGCATTGGACCTGCCGCTCATGGATGACACCCACCGCGAGTTCGTGGATCTTCTGGCTGCGGTGGAGGCGGCCGATGACGCGATGCTCGTGGCCGCCTGGCAGGCCCTGGTGGAGCACACCGAACAGCATTTTGGCCAGGAGGACGCCTGGATGGCGTCCACCGGCTTTGCTGCAGGCAACTGCCACGCCCTGCAGCACAAGGTGGTGCTGCAGGTCATGCGCGAAGGCGCCGCGCGCGTGGCGGACAAGGGTGAATTGCATGTGGTGCGCGCCATGGCGGCCGAACTGGCGCTGTGGTTTCCCCAGCATGCGCAAAGCATGGATGCGGCGCTGGCTCAGCATGTGCGCCGGGTGGGCTTTGACGCGGCAACCGGCCTGGTGCATGCCCCCGATGCGTTGCCCGAGGGGTTGATCCACGGCTGCGGTGGCTCCAGTTGCTCGGAGGAGCGCACCGCGGCCACGGCAGAAACCGTGGCCTGAACATTTCCCCGGGCTGACACGCGACACGCACGCCTTTCCTGGTTCACGCAGATGCTGTGGACCATGGGCGCCACCGGCGCTGGCGGGCTGCGGGGTGTTGACCCCAGCTCAGCGTTGTCCTGCTGCTTTCGACCAGGCAGGTGCAGTGTTCGATGCCTGGCGGCACCAATCAAGGCGATGCGTTTTGGCGCAGGGCAAGGCGCAAACCGCCGCAGGACGGGGCAGGCGCGTGATCAGTCCGTGGCCGCGGCCTTCTGCGAGCAGCCAGCGCGCTGCAGCCACTGCCGTACCTGTTCGATCACCCACTGGGGATCATCCAGCGGCAGATCATGTCCTGCATGGGGGTGCAGGGCCAGGGCACAGTGCCAGTGCTGGGCAATCGCCAGCGAGCAGCGGCTGTTGACCAAATGGTCGTTCTGGCTTGCGAGCAGGAGGACAGGGGGGCTGGGCGCCGTCGCGGGCGCCTGGTAGCGGGCTGCCGCCACCAACTGGCGAATGGCATTGGCGGTCGACACGGGGTGCCGGGCGCGGGCGGCGCACCAGTCGCCAATGACGGAATTGCGCACGGTGGGGGTATTGCTCGTAAGCCGCCAGACCGTGCGCTCGATCGACTCGGCCGGCCGGGGAAGCAGGGCCAGTCCCAGCAGCGCAGCATAGTTGCGAGGCCGCAGCCGGTAGAAGAAGGGACTGAACGGGCGAAAGCTGGTGTTTACCAGAACGCAGCCCCTGATTTCCATGGGCGCTGCGCGGGCCCATTCGGTGGCCACCATGGCACCCAGCGACATGGCGAACAGGTGAAAAGGGGGATGCAGCCCTTGCCGGGCCAGTTCGGCGCGGCATGCCGCCACCATGCCCCGCACGGTGAGCGGGCTTGGCCGGGCATGGAACAGGCCGTTGCCCGGCAGATCAAGCGCCACGACGCGGGCATGGGGCAGCGCGGCCCCGAAATCACTGGCAAAGCGGCCCCAGTGGGCGGTTTCCCGCGTCAGGCCGCGCAGCAGGATCCAGGTGTCCATGGGGCGGCTCAATACCATTCGGCCAGCGCGTCGGCGCGGCGTTGCTCGTAATGTTCCGCGCCGGGCACCCACCGCTGATAGCTGCAGGCCGCGCGCGACAGGAAATCGAGCAGCGCCAGATGCCGGCGCAGCACCCGCTGCTGGCGGTGGTTGATCAGGGGGTTGAAGATGCCCATGCGCGAGAACAACTGGCGCGGATTCTTCTTGATCCAGATCCACGAGCCCATTTCCAGCGTCAGCGGCAGAAAGATGCGCTCAGGGTGCTCGCCCGACTGCAGATACAGGTAGTCCCACAGGTCGCCGTGGGCCAGATACTGGGCGCTCTGGGGTTCGATGATGTACTGGTGGTGGCTGTGCGCCTGCAGGAAGATGTTCTTGAGCGCATGCAGCTCGTTGAGGTGCGAAATGGGCTTTCTGGTGTGGGCAAACGGAAACCACAGGCGGTCCCGTAAGCCGAAACCCGAATGGCAGTCCAGCGCAATGCTGAACGGACGGGGCAGCAGTTCGGCGCGGACCACCTCGCACAGCGCCTGGCTTTCGATCTCCATCGGTTCGCCAAATTGGCCGCGGTACCAGGGCAGGCCGGCGCTCAGCCGCTGGCCGCCCATCAAAAAGGGTACGCGGTCCAGGGCCTCCACCGGCGCATTGCGCATCAGGTCCACCCCGTTCGGATTGGCGCGCGTGGCCGCCCACATGCCGCCGGGGTTGACGATGGGCATGAACACCAGGCGCACATGCTCGAGCTGCTGGCGCAGCGTGGTGTCCCAGTGCAGCCGCATGACGATGTTCTGCAGATAGGCAATCACCACTTCGGCGCCAATGCGCTCCAGGCCATGCACGCCGCCAAAAAAGCCGACCGCGGGAATATGGGGGCTGTCGTTGCCAATGCCAATCGAATAGATGGGAAAGTTCAGGCCCGGCGCAGCGTGGACCTCGCGCACCACACGGACCTGAAGGTCCGAGCCACCCAGTTCCATGATCTTTTCCAGGGCCAGCAGTTCGGGCAGAACGTTTTGAGGCACGGTGGTGGAGGGCGGTTTGGCAACAGGTGGATATCGCAGCATACTGCCCGCTTTGCCTGCCGTGTCAATCGACAATGCGGGTGTGGCAAATGCGCCGATAGACGCCAAACTGTCACACAGCGCAGGTAAGTTGCAGCAGCCAACAACATTCTCCAAAGGCTTCGCATGCTGTGGAAACTGCTCGGATTGCAGAGACTCTTCGACGAATTGTTCGATGAAACCTGGCGTTGGCTCGATTTGCCAGGCAACGACTGTTTCTCTTATGAAGAATTCACGACCCCTGCGCCGGCGCAGGATTGAAGCCGCCCGCTGGCTGATGCTGTGCGGCCTGGTGGGCTGTGCCCTGGCTTGGGGGGCGGTGGAGTTCTTTGCCTTGCAGCGGGCGCGCTACCACGCCTGGCGCGATCGCCAGCAGACCGCGCTGCCACATTAGGAGCGGCATGATGGACCAGTTCTCCCAATCCGGCAATGCCTGGCGCCCGCAAAGCCGGGGCGAGGAAATCGCCAATGCCGCCAGCCACGGGGCGGCATTGATCGCCGCCATTGGCGCGGGTCCCTGGCTGGTGTCCTGGGCGCGGAGCCTGAGTGCCGAGGGCTTTGCCGGTGTCTGCGTTTTCGTGGCGACGATGGTATGGCTGTACCTGGCGTCCACCGTTTACCACGCCCTGCCCGAGGGCCGGGCCAAGCAGGTTTTTCTGAAGCTGGACCACGGCGCAGTGTTTCTGTTCATTGCGGGCAGCTACACGGCTTTTGCGTCAGGGCATCTCGGGGGTCCATGGAGCGGCACCATCCTTGCACTGGTGTGGCTGGTGGCCATTGCAGGCATGGCGCTCAAGGCAATGGACCGCCTGGCATCGCCCTGGCTGTCGACGGGCGGGTATCTGGCGATGGGATGGCTGGTGTTGCTGGCGGCGGTGCCCATCCTGGAGCGTGCTTCGCCGGCGGGTGCGCAATGGCTGGTGGCCGGAGGCTGCTGCTATACCTTTGGGGTGATCTTCTTTGTGCTGGACGCCCGCATCCGGTACGCCCATGCGGTATGGCATGGATTCGTTGCGGCGGGGACGGCGTGCCACACCTGGGCGGTGCTGGGCTGAACCTGGAAACGGCCACGCCTTCCCAGCCACTACCTTGCCACGAGAATGGGAAACAGCTTGCCCAGGCCGTCGGCCATCACCTCCACGGCGAGTGCCGCCAGGATCAGGCCCATCAGCCTTGTCATCACGTTGATGCCGGTCTTGCCCAGCACGCGCGCAATCGGATCGGCGAGCGAAAAGCACAGGGCCGTGGCCAGCCCGATCACCACGCCGTAGCCCACCAGTGCGGCGTGCTGCCAGAAGGTTTGCGCACGGTCGGCGTAGATCACCACGGTGGACATGCTGGCAGGCCCGGTGAGCAGGGGAATGGTGAGGGGCACCACGGCAATGCTGCTGCCCGCGGCGGCCTTTTCTGCGCCCTCTTCGAGTTCGTTCGTGCGGGTCTTGGCCTCGGCCGGTTGTGCGTTGAGCATGTTCATGGCGCTGATCAGCAGCAGCATGCCGCCGCCCACCTGAAAGCTCTGCAGCGAGATGTTGAAGAACTCCAGAATCTGCAGGCCCAGCAAGGCGCAGGCTGCAATCACGCAAAACGATGCCAGGGCCGCTGTGCGGATGGTGCGGCGGCGCTGTTCGCTGGAAAACCCTTGCGTGTAGTGGATGAAAAACGGCACGATGGCCAGCGGGTTTACGATGGCCAGCAAGGTGATGAGGGGTTTCATATCCATCGGCGGTTTCCAGGAATGAGCAAAGGGGTTGCGGTGGCGGTGAAGCGTTGCACTTTGTCCAGAGCCGGTCTCCTGCAAGAATGGAGTGCATTACAGCATCCCGGCATGGGGCCGGAATGTTTCGGTAGGTGGCGGTGGTTCTACTTCGTGCCACAGTCCTTTTTTCTTCTCAAGGAGCAATTGCATGGGTCAGTTTGTCAATTTGACGTCGAAAGACGGTTTTACGGTGCCCGCCTGGGTGGCGCAGCCCGACGGAACACCGCGCGGCGCCGTGGTGGTGCTGCAGGAGATCTTCGGGGTCAATTCGCATATTCGCTCAGTGGCCGACCGCCTGGCGGCGCGGGGTTATCTGGCGGTGGCACCCGCCACTTTTGCGCGCGTGCAGCCGAATGTGGATCTGGGCTACAGCGAGGCCGACATGGGCGTGGGCTTCGGCTTCAAGACAGCAGTGGATGCATTGCCCGGCGACGGTGTCATGCCCGACATCCAGGCCGCCATCGACTACGCTGCCCGGCAGTCCGGCGGCAAGGTGGGCATCGTGGGCTTTTGCTGGGGTGGCCTGCTGACATGGCGAGCGGCCTGCAGCCTCCAGGGCCTGGCGGCGGCGGTGTGCTACTACGGCGGTGGCATGACCGATGCGGACGAGGTGGCGCGCCAGCCGCGGGTGCCTGTGCTGGCGCATTTTGGCCAGCGCGACCCCTGGATCTCGGTGGACAGCGTGCAGGCCTTTGCGCGCGCGCACCCCGAAGTGCAGGTGCATATGTATGACGCCGACCATGGCTTCAACTGTGACCAGCGTGGGTCGTATGACGAAGCCTCGGCCCTGGCCGCACGTGACCGCACCCTGACCTTCTTTGCGCAGCACGTGGGGTAGAGGCGTTTTCCGGACGGCTCGGGGCGCGGCAGGGCTGCGCGGCAAGGGTCAATGCCCGCTGGTGCGCGCCAGGTAGCGTTTGCGCCAGAACAGCGCCACCAGGCCCACGGCAATCGTGATCATGGAGCCCATGGCCCACCAGAAGCCGCCCTGCTTGTGCACCAGCGGAACGAACTCGAAGTTCATTCCAAAGATGCCCGCGATCAGGTTCAGCGGCAAAAACACCGCCGTCAGCGAGGTGAGCGTGCGCATGATGTCGTTGGTGCGGTTGCTTTGCACCGAAAAATGCATCTGCACCGCGGTTTCGGTGCTTTGTTCGAGGCGGCGTACATGGCGCACCACGCGTTCGATATGTTCGAGCACGTCGCGGCTGCGCACCTTGAGCAGGTCCAGGTCACGCTGGCCGGCGCTGCTTTCGGGCATGGCCCAGGTTTCCAGTTCGTCAATCCAGTCTTGCACGGCGGTGCACTGGTCTTCGCAAATGTCATCGAGCTGGTGCAGCGACAGGCGCGCTTCAAGCAGCGAACTCCAGTTCACGTAGCGTGCGCGGGGCTTGAGCAGCTCGGTCTGCCAGTGATCGAGCTGGCGCGTGAGTTCGCGGCGCAGGTCCAGGTAGCCATCTACCATGAGGTTGACCACGCGCAGCATCAGGTCTGCCGTGCTGGACGGCAGGCGCGTGCCGGGTGCCGGGCTGGCGCGGCTCTCGCGTGGGTCGGTGGGGGCGGTGGCGAGCAGGCGCGCGGCGTAGGCATCGCGCACGGCGCAGTCGGTGGGGTGCACCGACAGCAGCACCTGGTCAAACATGGCAAACCCCACCGGGCTGGTGTCGATGCGGCGCAGCACCGGTGGCCCGCTCTGGCGCACCGGTGCCGCCGCCGTTCCCTGCGTTCCCTGCGTTCCCTGCGTTCGGCCCGGTTCGGCCGCTTTGGGCTGCAGCGTGGCCAGGCGGCGAAACACCAGCAGGTCGTATTGCGAGGTGTAGTCGTAGCGCGAAGGCAGCTGCGTGTTCAGCAGATCCGAGACATGCAGGTCCACCAGTTGCAGGCCGGTGATGGCCTGCAGCGACGCCTGGATCAGCCCGATCTGGTCACCGAAGGCGGTGCGCGTGCAGGCGATCCAGAAAAAGCCCTTGCTGGGCGGCTGGCTCGGCAGCACGCTCAGCTCGGTCGCGCCGCTGGCGTGGATGTGGAAGATGCGCATGCCGCCCCGCGTTTGGTATGAAAATGGCCTCTAGCGCTTTATGGATAAGCGCTGCTAGCTATTATTTTTGAAGCAATCGCGCAACGTCGCGGGCAAAGTAGGTCAGCACACCGTCGGCCCCGGCCCGCTTGAAGGCCAGCAGGCTTTCCATCATCACCGCATCGTGGTCGAGCCAGCCGTTGGCGGCGGCGGCCTTGAGCATGGCGTATTCGCCGCTCACCTGGTAGGCGAACGTGGGCACGCGAAACTCGTCCTTCACGCGGCGCACGATGTCCAGGTAAGGCATGCCGGGCTTGACCATCACCATGTCGGCGCCCTCGGCGATGTCGAGCGCCACCTCGCGCAGCGCCTCGTCGCTGTTGCCCGGGTCCATCTGGTAGACGAACTTGTTGCTCTTGCCCAGGGCGCCGCGCGTGCCCACGGCGTCGCGAAACGGCCCGTAGAAGGCGCTGGCGTATTTGGCGCTGTAGGCCATGATGCAGGTGTGGATATGGCCCTGCAGCTCGAATGCCTCGCGGATGGCACCGATGCGCCCGTCCATCATGTCGCTGGGCGCCACGATGTCCACGCCGGCTTCGGCATGGGTGATTGCCTGGCTGGTGAGGATTTCCACCGTTTCGTCATTGATGATGTAGCCGGTCTCGTCGAGCACACCGTCCTGGCCGTGGCTGGTATAGGGGTCGAGTGCCACGTCGGTCATCACGCCGAGGTCGGGAAATTCTTTCTTCAGCGCCCGCACCACGCGTGGAATCAGGCCCTCGGGGTTGAGCGCCTCCTTGCCGTCGGGCGTCTTGAGGCAGGGGTCGATGGCCGGGAACAGCGCCAGCACGGGGATGCCCAGTTTCACGCAATCCTCGGCCACGGGCAGCAGCAGATCGAGGCTCAGGCGGTCCACGCCGGGCATGGAGGACACGGCCTCGCGCTGGTTCTGACCCTCGTGCACGAACACGGGGTAGATCAGGTCATGGGGCGTGATGGCGTGCTCGCGCACCAGGTTGCGGGTGAAGGCGTCACGGCGCAGGCGGCGTGGGCGGTTTTGTGGGAAGGGCGTGGGGCTGGAGAGGTGCATGGAAACAATTATGAAGCCCCCTGAGCCGCTTTGCGCCTTTCCCCGAGCCAGTGGCCGGCAAAGCCGGTTCCCCGGCGCCACCCGGCCTTGGCTGCGCCAGTGGTGGGGCCGCGCCCTGGATTGCAGCAACGCACAAAGGGCTGTCGTCAATTGCCGGGTTGTTTGTCCGGCTGTGGCCGTGCGCGATGGCCCTTAAACTGCGGGCATGCTCTGGATCAAAGCCTTACATATCGTTTTCGTGGCCAGCTGGTTTGCTGGCCTTTTCTATCTGCCGCGCATTTTCGTCAACCTGGCGATGGTGGCACCCGGCTCGGTGGCCGAGCGCGAGCGCCTGGTGCTGATGGCGCGCAAGCTGCTGCGCTTCACCACCATGCTGGCGGTGCCCGCCGTGGCGCTGGGCCTGTGGCTCTGGCTGGGCTATGGCATCGGGCGCGGCCCGGTATCTCAGGGCAATGGCTGGCTGCACGCCAAGCTGGCCGTGGTGGTGCTGGTGATCGGCTACCACCACGCCTGCGCGGTGCTGCTGCGCCGGCTCATCGCCGGCACCAGCCGCAAGAGCCATAGGTGGTTCCGCTGGTTCAACGAATTGCCCGTGCTGCTGCTGCTGATTGCCGTGGTGCTGGTGGTGGTCAAGCCGTTCTGAGGCCCGGGAGCCCGCGCCGGTGCACAAGACCTCTGCCTGGCCGCTGGCGCTGATCCATGCAGCGCTGATCGTCTTTGCCAGCCTGTTCCCGTTTGACGGCTGGCGCGACCAGGGCATCGACCCCTGGGTTTTTCTGTCGGCCCCGGTGCCACCGCCCTACTGGACGGGGTTTGATGTCGCCATCAACATGGCCGGTTACGCCCCCCTGGGTTTTTTGCTGGTGCTGGCGCTGCTGCGTTCCGGCCGCGAGCGCGGGGCGGTGCTGCTGGCCACGCTGGCGGGCACCCTGCTGTCGCTGCTGATGGAATACCTGCAGATCTACCTGCCCCGGCGCGTGCCCTCCAACCTGGACCTGCTGCTCAACGCCCTGGGAACGCTGGCGGGGGCGTGCACGGCGGCGCTGCTGGAGCGCTGGGGTGCCATCGACCGCTGGAGCGATTTCCGCGCCCGCTGGTTCGTGCAGGATGCGCGCGGTGCGCTGGTGCTGCTGGCGCTGTGGCCTGCGGCGCTGCTGTTTCCGGCGGCGGTGCCCTTTGGCCTGGGCCAGGTGCTGGAGCGGCTGGAACAGGGTCTCGAAGACCTGCTGGCCGACACACCTTTTCTCGATTGGCTGCCGGTGCGCGATGCGCCGCTGGAGCCCCTGTCCCCCGGCGGCGAGCTGCTGTGCGTGACCCTCGGGCTGCTGATTCCCTGTCTGCTGGGCTATTGCATCATCCGCCATGTGGGGCGCCGCGCCCTGTTCGCCATTGGCGTGGCGGTGGTGGGGATCGGGGTAACAGCTTTGTCGGCGGCGCTGAGCTGGGGGCCTTCCCATGCCTGGAACTGGCTCGAGCAGCCCACGCGCGTGGGGGTGTGGGCGGCGCTGGGGCTGGCAGCGCTGTTGCTGGCCTTGCCCCAGCGCGCCAGCGCGGCAGTGCTGCTGCTGGCGCTCACCTGGCATCTGGGCCTGCTCAACCAGGCACCCGCCAACGCCTATTTTGCCCAGACGCTACAAATCTGGGAGCAAGGGCGCTTCATCCGCTTTCTTGGCCTGGGCCAGTGGCTGGGCTGGCTGTGGCCCTATGCCGCACTGGCGTATGTGCTCTTTCGGGTGTCGCGGCGGGAGCCGCAAAACTAGTGTGGTGTTCGATGCTTGGCGGCACAAATCAAAGCGATGCGTTTGGGCGCAGGGCA
>WOYI010271641.1_pt1 | contig 15920 bp, 18 predicted proteins | sample 6423411 | NCBI WGS metagenome assembly WOYI01 (sample SAMN13441803, study PRJNA592873) | oil field metagenome | biome: oil field; feature: oil-well bore; material: oil-contaminated soil; isolation source: oil-contaminated soil from oil-well borehole | place: Germany: Wietze | collected 2016-10-18 ...
GCGGCCGAGGTCTTGAAGCTTTCCTGGAACGCTTTCGTGTCGAAGGGGAAGTTGGCGGTCATGTCCTGCATGACTTTGGTGAAGTCCTGGGTCTTCTGCATGTCTGTCTCTCCTGGTTTGGGCGGTGGCACGTCCCGGTGCTCAACTGGGATGATACATACATGCTGCACTGCAGCATTTCAAGTGCGAACGCTGCGATGCGAAGAAAAAGTTTCCATGGCAGAACCGGAACGGGTCACCCCCCCGGGATTTCGGACACATAGGTGCCCGGCGCCGGGGCCAGAACCGGATGCGTCTTGTCGCCCGGCTGACGCGCCGCGACCATCTTGCCCGACCGGCCTTTCAGCCAGCTTTCCCAGCGCGGCCACCAGCTTCCCTTGTGGAAGGTGGCCGAGGCGTACCAGTCATCCGCCTCGCCCATTTCGGCGTCGTTTGTGTAGTGGCCGTACTTGTCCTTGCCGGGCGGGTTGACGATCCCGGCGACATGGCCCGATTGCGAGACGATGAAGGTCTTGTCTCTGGATCCGTAATGGCGGAATCCGTTGAACGCCCCCTTCCACGGCGCGATGTGGTCGGTCTCGCAGGCGACGGCGAAGACCGGCACCTTCACGTCCTGAAGCCCGATCGTCTCGCCGCAGATCCTGATCTTGCCGTCGGCGAGCTGGTTGTCCTGGCAGATCCAGCGCAGGTACTCGACCGCCATCCGCGCCGGCAGGTTGGTGCCGTCGCCGTTCCAGAACAGAAGATCGAAAGCCGGCGGCGCCTCGCCCATCATGTAGTTGCGGATCGCCGGCGCATAGACGAGGTCGTTCGAGCGCAGGAACGAGAAGGTCCGCGCCATGAAATACCTGTCGAGATAGCCGTCCTTCTTCACCTGCGCCTCGATCCCGTCGATGAAGTCGTCGTCGAGAAAGACCGAGACCTCGCCCGGATCGGAGAAATCGGTCAGCGTGGTGAAGAAGGTGGCCGATTTCACCGACCTGTCGCCGCGCTTTGCCAGCACCGCCTGCGCCATCGTCAGCGTCGTCCCGGCGATGCAGTAGCCGACGGCGTTGACCTTCTCCTCGCCGGTGATCGCCTTGACCTCGTTGATCGCGGTGATGAAGCCTTCCTCGACATACTGGTCGAGGCCGACTTCGGCATAGCTCGGATCGGGGTTCTTCCAGCTCACCACGAAGAGCGTGTAGCCCTGATCGACGATCCACCTGATCAGGCTGTTCGCGGGCTTGAGGTCGAGGATGTAGAACTTGTTGATCCAGGGCGGGAAGATGACGATCGGCGTCGCATGGACCTTCTCGGTCGTCGGCGCGTACTGGATAAGCTCGATCAGCCGGTTACGGTAGACGACGGCACCCTCGGTGGCGCCGATATTCTCGCCGAGCTTGAAGGCGGCCGGATCGGCCAGCGTCACCAAGAGGTCGCCGCGATTGCCCTCGATGTCGCGCACGAGGTTCTCGAGCCCCTTGACGAGGCTCTCGCCCTCGGTCGCGACCGCGCGTTCGAGCGCGTCCGGGTTGGTGCCGAGGAAGTTCGTCGGCGCCATCATGTCGAGGATCTGGCGGGCGAAATGCTCCACCCGCTTGCGCTCGTGCGGCTCGAGGTCGTCGATATTCGCCAGCGCCTGCTCCACCGCCTCGACATTGCGGAAATACTGCTGCTTGACGAAGTTGAAATAGGGGTGGGTCTTCCACAGCGGATTGGAAAACCGCCGGTCGGCCGGGGTGTCGTCCTCGGGCGCGGTGAACTTGCCCGCCGCCAGCGCCTGCTGGGCGTCGAGATAGTGCTTGAGCGTCTTGCCCCAGAGGGCGGCCTGCTGCTCGATCAGCTTGCCGGGGTTTTCCATCGCCTCCTTCCAGTAGGCGGTCATGGCATGGGCGAAGAGCCCGTGGCCCGGCGCCTCCACCGCCGGATTCGGCGCGCGCTTCTGCGCCATCGCATGGACGAGCCGCTGGGTCAGTGTTTCGATCTTCTCGATATTCGCGTTGAGCTTTGCCAGATTTGCCGCAGTCTCGTCGGGATTTTCGGGGCCATCCGCAAGTCTTGTTGTCATCCTGAGTATTCCCCCCTATCTTACTGCAGTGCAGCATTGACAGCATACCGTTGCCTGCCGCCTGTGCAAAGGCTCGGTTTCATGGCCGCTATATGCAATATAAGGTGTTAGGATACGCGATGAAGGGCATGGCCACCTACGACTTCATGGAAAGCATGCGCAATACCAACGAATGGCTGGGCGCGTCCGCCCGGGCTTTCGCCTCCTACCCGGTCTTCGGCCTCGTGCCGCATCCGATGTTCAAGGTGATGTCGGCCTGGGGCCGGATCACCGAACGCAGCTTCGCCCGGATGGTGATCAAGCCCGACTGGGGCATCCGCGCCATCGTCGGCTCCGACGACCGCGATCACCTCGTCAATGTGGAAACCGTGGTCGCCCGGCCCTTCGGCGATCTCATCCACTTCAACGTCATGGGGCGAGAGCCGATGGCCCGCCGCGTGCTTCTCGTGGCGCCGATGTCGGGGCACTACTCCAGCCTCGTCCGCTCGACGGTGATCAGCCTCCTGCCCGACTGCGACGTCTATGTGACCGACTGGCACAATGCCCGCGACATCCCGGTCAGCAAAGGCAAGTTCGACGTCGAGGACTACACCCTCTACCTCGTCGATTTCATGCGCCACCTCGGGCCCGAGACGAACGTCGTCGCGGTCTGCCAGCCTGCGCCGCTGGCGCTCGCCGCGACAGCCTACCTCGCCGAGGAAGACCCCGACGCCCAGCCGCGGACACTGACGCTGATCGGCGGCCCGATCGACCCCGACGCGGCCCCGACCGAAGTCACCGATTTCGGCCGCCGCCTGACGATGGGCCAGCTCGAACACCTCGCGATCCAGCGCGTCGGCTTCAAATATTCCGGCGCCGGGCGGCTGGTCTATCCCGGCCTTCTCCAACTCGCCTCCTTCATCTCGATGAACCTGGACCGTCACAGCCAGGCCTTCAGCGACAAGATCATCGCCGCGTCGAAGGGCGAGGATAGTGAACACGACGCCCATAACCGCTTCTATGACGAATACCTCTCGGTCATGGACATGACGGCGGAATTCTACCTCTCCACCGTCGAGCGCATCTTCAAGAACCGCGAAATCGCGCTCAATGAATTCGAGGTCGCGGGCAAGCGCGTCGATATCGGCAAGATCACCGAGGTCGCGGTCAAGACCGTCGAGGGCACCGAGGACGACATCTCCGCTCCCGGCCAGTGCCTTGCCGCCCTCGCCCTCTGCACCGGCCTGCCGGACTCGAAGAAGGCGAGCCATCTGGAACCCGGCGCCGGCCATTACGGCATCTTCGCCGGCAAGTCCTGGCGCAACAACATCCGGCCGCTGGTGCTCGACTTCATCGACCAGAACGCCGGCACCGCCCGGCCGAAGCGCGCCGGCGCCAAGACCCAGATCCGCGCGGTCTGACCCGGCTCAGAGCCTGTTGACCCAGTCGAGGATTGCCGCCGTCACCGGCGCGGTCATCGACGGGCTGAGTATGTCGCCGGCGATGACGTGGGAATAGGGATCGTCGCCCGGCCCCACGACAAGCGGAAGCAGCGTCACCGGCCCGCCCCATCCCGCCGCCACCCGCCTGGTCGCCGCAGGCGAGACGACCCGATCGGCCTCCGCCAGGAGAAAGAGCGCCGGCACCCTCGCCGCCGCATAGTCGGCCCGGGCCGCGTGTTTCGCCAGCGCCGCCATCGGAAACAGCGCCTCGGTCGGATAGCAGGTGGTCCAGAACCGCGCATGGGCGTCGTTCACCGCCTCGAAACACCGCTCCCGCCCCGCGACGACGGGCGCCCAGACCCTCGCATGGGGCCAGGTCAGGATCGCCGCCGCCGGCGCGCGGATGCCGAAGTTGGGCGAGACGAAGACGATCCCCTCCATCCCTTGCGCCAGGACCGGCTGCAGCGCCGCCTCCGCCGCCAGCGTCCCGCCGGTCGAGGTCGCGATGACCAGCACCCGGCGGCCGATCCGCCCGCCGATCGCCAGCGCCTCGGCGACATCGATCATCCAGTCGTTGACGCTCGGCCCGGCGAATCGTTCGCCCGGAACCCCGTGCCCCGCGAGCCGCGCGAAATAGAGGTTGGCGCCCAGCGCCGTCGCCACCCGGTCCGGCACCGGCCGGATCTCCTCGGACGTGGCCGAGAAGCCGTGCAGATAGACGACGGCCCAGGGCGTCCGCGCGCCCGCCGCCCCGGCCCAGAGGATGCGCTTCTCCACCCCCGGCGTGATCCCGCCCACCACCGCCTCGCGGTCGCGAAGATAGGCGTCGAGGTCCTCCGGCAGCCGCGCCGCGTCGAAGGCGGGCACGAGGTCCAGCCGCTCCCGCGGCGCGACGGCAAGAAGTCCCGCCACCGCCACCAGCACGGCCAGCATCGCCGCCCCGAAGAGACGCCCCGCCCTACGCATCCCCGGCCCCGATCCGCTGCGAGACCTTCAGCACCGAGAGCGCGATCAGCTTCAGGCAATCGGGCGTCGAGAACCGGTGATCGGCACCCTTGACCACGGTCAGGCGGATATCCGGCCCCTCCGCATGCTCGATCAGCCGCACCGCGACGGAAAGCGGCACATCGCTATCCGCCGTGCCCTGCAACATCCGCACCGGCATCGGCAGGGACAGGGGCGCGCGCAGCACCAGCCGCCCGCGCCCCTCCTCGATCAGCCGCCGGGTGATGATATAGGGCGCGTCCGAGTAGTCCGACGGCAAGGCCACCTGCCCCGCCGCCATCAGCTTGCGGCGCTGCGTCTCGGAAAATTCCGCCCACATCCCGTCCTCGGTGAAATCCGGCGCCGCCGCGACGGTGACGAGCCCCGCGACCTTCTGCGGTACCTCCCGTGCCAGCAGAAGCGAAATCCAGCCCCCCATGGACGATCCCACCAAGACCTGCGGCCCGCGCGTCAGGCTCAGGATCGCCTCGCGCGCATCCTCGAACCAGTCGCCGATACATCCGTCCAGAAAATCCCCCGAAGACGATCCGTGCCCGGAATAGTCGAAGCGCAGGAAGGCCCGCCCCTGCGCCCGCGCCCAGGCCTCGAGCGCCAGCGCCTTCGTCCCCTCCTTGTCCGACCGGAACCCGCCGAGGAACACCATGCCGGGCTCGCGCCCCTCGGTCCGGTCAAAGGCGATCCGCCGCCCGACCGAGGTCTCCAGATACTCGCTCATGCGCGCTTCTCCTTCTTCTGTTCTCAAATACCTCCGGGGGTCCGGGGGTGGAACCCCCGGCCGTTGACTTCCCCGCAACGATTGCGGATAGAAAGCACGACATACCCGCAACCGGGCGCACCCGTAGGCGCCAAACCGACGAGGAGAGCCGATATGGCCCAGATTTCCCTCACATTCCCCGATGGCAACAGCCGCGATTTCGCCAGGGGCGTGACCGCCGCCGAGGTGGCCGCCGCCATCGCGCCCTCGCTCGGCAAGGCCGCCATTTCCGCATCCGTCGACGGCAAGCACTGGGACCTGCAATGGCCGATCGAGGCGGATGCCACCATCGCCATTCACACGATGAAGGACGACGCGCAGGCGCTCGAGCTTATCCGCCACGACTTCGCCCATGTCATGGCCCGCGCCGTGCAGAAGCTCTGGCCCGAGGTCAAGGTCACGATCGGCCCGGTGATCGAGAACGGCTGGTACTACGATTTCGACCGGGACGAACCCTTCACGCCAGAGGATCTCGGCCTGATCGAAAAGGAAATGAAGGCGATCATCAACGAACGCGACCCGGTCAGGACCGAGGTCTGGGACCGCTCCCGCGCCATCGCCCATTACGTCGCCAAGAACGAACCCTTCAAGGTCGAGCTGATCGAGGCGATCCCCGGCGACGAACCCTTGCGGATGTACTGGCACGGCCACTGGCAGGACCTCTGCCGCGGCCCGCATCTCCAGCATACCGGCCAGCTTCCCGCCGACGCCTTCAAGCTGATGTCGGTCGCCGGCGCCTACTGGCGCGGCGATCACACCAAGAAGCAGCTTCAGCGCATCTACGGCGTCGCCTTCAAGAACCGCGACGACCTCAAGGCGCATCTGACGATGCTGGAAGAGGCCGCGAAACGCGACCACCGCAAGCTGGGGCGCGAGATGGAGCTTTTCCACTTGCAGGAAGAAGCCCCCGGCATGGTCTTCTGGCACCCGAACGGCTGGACGATCTACCGCGCGCTCGAGGATTACATGCGCCGCCGCCTGACCCGCGCCGGCTACAAGGAAATCAAGACCCCCCAGGTCGTCGACCGCGTCCTCTGGGAGCGCTCCGGCCATTGGGAGGCCTACCGCGAGAACATGTTCATCGTCGAGGTCGAGGAGGAACATGCCAGGGAAAAGCGCATCAACGCGCTGAAACCGATGAACTGCCCCTGCCATGTGCAGGTCTACAACCAGGGCCTCAAGTCCTACCGCGACCTGCCGCTGCGTCTGGCCGAGTTCGGATCGTGCCACCGCTACGAATCGTCGGGGAGCATGCACGGCCTCATGCGGGTGCGCGGCTTCACCCAGGACGACGCCCACATCTTCTGCACCGAGGACCAGATCGAGGCCGAATGCGCGGGCTTTCTCGATCTGCTCTCCTCGATCTACGCCGATCTCGGCTTCGCCAAGTTCGACATCAAGCTCTCCACCCGGCCCGACGTGCGCGTCGGCTCCGACGAGATCTGGGACAAGGCCGAGACCGCGCTTGAAAACGCCATCAAGAAGGTCCGCAACGACTACGAGGTCGATCCCGGCGAAGGCGCCTTCTACGGGCCGAAGCTCGACTTCAAGCTCACCGACGCGATCGGGCGGGAATGGCAGTGCGGCACCTTCCAGGCCGATTTCAACCTGCCGATGCGGCTCGGCGCGGAATATGTGGGCGAGGACGGCGCAAAGCATCGCCCGGTCATGCTCCACCGCGCGATTCTCGGGAGCTTCGAACGCTTCCTCGGAATCCTGATCGAGAACTATGCCGGCAAGCTGCCGTTCTGGCTCGCCCCGCGGCAGATCGTCGTCGCCTCCATCGTCTCGGATGCCGACGACTACGTGAACGAGGTCGTGGCAAAGCTTCGCGATGCCGGGCTCCGGGCCGAGGCTGACACCCGCAACGAGAAGATCAACTACAAGGTCCGCGAGCATTCCGTGGGCAAGGTTCCCGCGATCCTTGCCATCGGCATGAAGGAAGTCGCGGAGCGGACTGTTTCAGTCCGCCGGTTGGGCGAGACAAGGACGGACACGATGCCGCTCGCCGACGCCATCGCCGCCTTCCGCGCCGAGGCGACGCCTCCGGACTTGAAATAGCCGGCCATTCCAATACGTTGAAGGCGCCGTCCCCGTGCGGCGCCTTTGTCTTTCAACCACCGACCCGGGGCCAGGAGCGGTTACAGACGTTCACACGCCCGTGGGCCACGGCTTCGTGTGTGGCCTGTGAAGCCGCCCATTGGCTAGGGTCCCGGTGTCGAACAAACCGACGCTCGAACTTTAACAAGGGATTAACCGATGTCTCACTCCATGAAGACCCTCGCTGTCGCCGGCTCGCTCGCCGCCGCCCTCTCCGCGCATTTCGCCGCTCCGGCCTCGGCCCAGGAAGCCAAGGAAAAGTGCTTCGGCGTGGCGCTCGCCGGTCAGAACGACTGCGCCGCTGGCCCCGGCACGACCTGCGCCGGCACCTCGAAGGTGGACTACCAGGGCAACTCCTGGAAGCTCGTCCCGGCCGGCACCTGCACCACGATGGAACTGCCGGACGGCCGCATGGGCTCGATGGAAGCGCTCGACCGCGACCTGCCGCAGGGCTGATCCGAAACCGGCCCTCCCGGACCAGAGCCGGGAGGGTCCGCCGACACACCGGGGGACACGATGCTCGACCAGACCGCTCAGAAGCCCCTGCCGGCCCGGCCTGGCGTCGGATACAAGCCGCAGCACTTTTCGAACATCATAGCCGATGCTGACCCGGTCCGATGGCTCGAGATCCATGCAGAAAACTACATGGGCGAGGGCGGACGGCCCTTGGCCCAACTGCGCCACCTGACCGAGCGCTTCCCGATCTCGGTCCACGGCGTCGGCCTCTCCATCGGTGGCGAAGGGCGGCTCGACCGCGACCACCTCGCCCGGCTGAAGAAGCTTTGCGGCTGGCTCGACCCGGCGAGCTTTTCCGAACACCTCGCCTGGTCGACCCATGACAGCGCGTTTCTCAACGACCTTTTGCCCCTGCCCTACACCGCCGAGACGCTCGCCCGCGTCGCCGACCATATCGACGAGGTGCAAAGCCATGTCGGCCGCCGGATGCTGCTGGAAAACCCGTCCGTCTACGTGACCTTCACCGAGACCAACATGGACGAGATCGAGTTCCTGGGCGAGATCGCCAGCCGCACCGGCTGCGGTCTCCTCCTCGACGTGAACAACGTCTACGTCTCCTGCACCAACCGTCAGACCGATCCTTACGACTATATCGACCGATTCCCGCATCATCTGGTGGGCGAGATCCATCTCGGCGGCCATGACGAGGATCACGACGACATGGGCGCGCCGCTCCTGATCGACGCCCACGGCTCCGAGGTTGTCGATCCGGTCTGGCAGCTCTATGCCCACACGATCGCCAAAGGCGGACCACGGCCCACGCTGATCGAATGGGACAACGACGTGCCCGACTGGCCGGTCCTCGCCGAGCAAGCCGCCCGCGCCGCCCGTATCCTCGACCGGGTGCCGGCATGAGCCAGTCGGAGTTCCGCGCGGCCCTTCTTGACCCCGACCGGCCCGCGCCGCCGGGCCTCGTCGATCCGCAGGGCCGGCCCGCCGGGCGCCGCTTCGACGTCTACCGCAACAACGTCACCGTCTCGCTGACCGAGGCGCTGCGGCAGGCCTTCCCCGTCATCCGCAAGCTGGTGGGAGACGAGTTCTTCACCGCGATGGCGCGCGATTTCCTCCGCGCCCATCCGCCGGCCTCGCCCATGCTGATGTTCTATGGCGAGGCGATGCCCGCCTTTCTCGAAACCTTCCCGCCGGTCGCACATCTCGGCTACCTGCCCGACATCGCCCGGCTGGAACTGGCACTTCGCCACGCCTACCACGCCGCCGATGCCGATCCCGTCGCGCCCGAGGCGCTGCAGGCGCTCCCCCCCGATGCGCTCGTCGCCGCCCGGCTGACGCTGGTGCCGTCCGCGCGGCTCCTCCGCTCGCGCTGGCCCGTCCATTCGATCTGGTCGGCCAATACCCGCGGCACGCCCGCCCCGAAACTGGCCGCGCCCGAGGATATCCTCGTCACCCGCCCGGACTACGATCCCGAACCCCTGCGCCTGACGCCCGGCGCCGCCCCCTTCGTCGCCGCGCTGATGGCGGGCGAGACGGTCGGCACGGCCCTCGATGCGGCGCCGGACTTCGACCTGACCGCCACGCTCGGCCTCCTGATCGGCGCCCGCGCCATCGCCGCCGTCCAGACCGGAGACTGACCGCCATGCTCGCCCTCTACGACCGCACCGCGGGCGGCCTCGCCCGGCTTGCCCCCGCCGTCCTGCCGACGCTCGCGCGGCTGACCTTCGCGGCGGTGCTGCTCGTCTATTTCTGGAACTCCGCCCGCACCAAGCTCGGCGACGGGCTCCTCGGCCTTTTCCGGCCCTCCGACGGCGCCTATATCCAGATCTTCCCCAAGGCGGTGGAGGCGGCGGGCTACGACTTCGCGCAGCTCGGCCTCTTCCACTGGGCGGTGGCGCTCGCCGGGACCTGGGCGGAGCTTCTGCTGCCGCTCCTGATCGTGATCGGGCTCCTTACCCGGCTCGCCGCCCTCGGCATGATCGGCTTCGTCCTCGTGCAAAGCGCCACCGACATCCTCGGCCACGGCGTCGCGGGCGACGATCTCGGCCGCTGGTTCGACGCGGCCTCGGGCGCGCTCGTCCTCGACCAGCGGGCGCTCTGGGTCTTCCTTCTGGCGACGCTGGTCCTGATCGGCGGCGGCCCGCTGTCGCTCGACCGGCTCCTTGCCCGCCGCCGGGGCTGAAACCGGCTTTTCCGCAAAAATCTTGATTTTTGGCGCAAATCGCTCATCATTTCTCTGGCGTGAACGCAGACTTTCCTACCGCTCCCTCGTCACGGGGCAGCCGGAAGACACGAAAGACCTGGCTGCACGGCCCCGGGCAATCGAGCCTGGGGAGACCAAACAAGGGAGTAAGACGGGATGGCCACCGGCACCGTGAAATGGTTCAATACGACGAAGGGGTTCGGCTTCATTGCCCCCGACGACGGCGGCAACGATGTGTTCGTGCACATCTCCGCGGTCGAGCGTGCGGGCCTGAAGACCCTCGCCGACAATCAGAAAGTGTCCTACGAGATGCAGTCCGGCCGCGACGGCCGCTCTTCCGCGGGCGATCTGAAACTGCTCTGAGAACCGCCATTTCGGCACCGGACGGCCCGCCCTCTCGCGGGCCGTTTCCTATTTCAGGACAAGAGCTTGGGTGTCGGCATTCCAGCCGATATGGAACGAGGCGCCATCGCGGATCACCGGCCGTTTCATCAGCGCGGGATAGCGGCGAAGAAGGTCGCCCGCATCGTCGCGGCGCGCCTCATCCGACAGCCCCCGCCAGGTGGCCGAGGCGCGGTTGATCAGGCGGTCGCCGAAGACATAGAGCAGTTCGCGGCGCTCCTCGGCGCTGAGCGGTTCGGCCCGGACATCGCGGAACGCGACCTCCCGGCCGGCGGCGCGGATTGCCTTCAGCGCCTTGCGGCAGGTATCGCAGCCTGGAAGGCCGTAAAGGATCATCGGCGCTCCTTTCGGTTGGGCCGGCGGATGGTGTGACCCATTGAGCACGGCCCGGCCGGGGACGCAACCGATCAGCGGAAAACCGCCGGGTCGCGGCGCGGGGGTGATTCCGTCGGCGGAATTTCGTCGCGATCGGCAGGATTCCGACCCTGCCCCGGGGGAAGGCCGGGGGGTCCGCTTGACCCGATCCGGCGGGAGATTTAGCAAGATCGCAGCTGCATGCGAGTACCCGTATCTCGGAGTTTTCCCGACCACAGACTAAGCCGCGCGGTCCTGCCCTCACGGGGCCGTGCAAGGGGGGCATATGACTGTAACAGACGAACTGATCGACCGGCTGTCGAGCGAGACGGGCCGGCGACTGATGGAGCGCGCGCGGACCGGGCGGCGGCGTGCGCTGGCCAAGATCTCGCGCTTCTGCGTCACCGTCACGATGGACGGACAGACCACGCGGGAGGAGCTTTTCGACCGCACGCCGACCGTCGCGCAGATTCTCGACCGGGTCGGGCCGGAGGCCTTCATCGTCTCGATCGGGATGAAGCGCCGCCCGCTTCGCGACCGTATCCGGCTGGCCCTCGCGGCGGAGTGATCGCCGCTCGCCCCCGGCGCGCGGCTGCGGGCGAGTCGGCCCGTCGCACGCGGCTTCAGGGTGTTTCGCTCCGACTTCCGCCCCCGGCGGGCGACAATCGCCGCTCCGGCTGATCGCTGTCCACGCGCCACCCGTCAATGCGCCGGAAATCCGCGCGGCCCCAGCCACAAACTTGCCACATTTCCCGGCCCGGCGCAGAGTTAACCCACGGTATACGGGGCAAGGGTCGGAGGGCGCGTGATGTCGGGCGAAGGCGGAACCAACGATTTCATCGGCCGGATTCGGCAACGGCACCGGGGGGCGAACACGTCCGGTCGCGAGCCGGAGATCCGCCGCACCTTCGTCGTCCACATCACCCGCGACGGCAGGACGACCGAGGATCTGCTGTTCGACACCGCCCCCTCGATCGGCGCCATCGCCGCGCGGGCGGGAACCGAGGCCTACGTGATCTCGCTCGACGTGATCCAGCACCGCGCCGGGGACCGCCTCGCGGCCGAGTGAGTATGTCCGGACGGGATGACGGCCCGAGGACCGAAGGGGGTCAAGCCCGCACCCTGCGCCGCGTCGCGCGGCTCAGAACTTCCGCTCCATGATCGTCACTTCGCGGGTGCCGAGGATCCGGACGACCTCCGGATTGTCCTCGACCGCATAGACAAGATCCTCGCACCCCGCAAGGATCGCCCCCGCGAGGACCAGGACCGCGACCCTGAGGCCGGAACCGAACGGAATTCCCAACCCCTCCCCGATGCAGCGGCCGGCCCCCGCCAGCGTGACAGTGCCACTCTTGAGCTTCCCCTGCGGACGGTCAATCGGGGCTGTCGGCGCACGGGCGCCGCAAGTTGAGGCCGATCGCTGCACCCGACGCGATGGCCTCGGGTTTCGGGATGATGCGCTGAAGCGCCCCCTGCGGCTTGCTGGCCCTATTCATCATGGCATCGGGACGGCGCCGCGATCCCATAGGGCGGGGTTCACCCCGCCAACCCGGCGAAATCCGCGCGGGATGTGGAGGGAAAAGAGTCGGGGTGAACCCCGACCTACGGCTTGCTGACCCCACAGGGCCATGACACGGCGCGCCCGCGTTTTCATCCGTTCCGCATCCTGTCTGCGCCGCGCGCGCATAACCAACTCCATCAAAGGGCCGCGCTGGCCCCGACAGGCGCGGTGTCCCGATTTCTGCGCGCCGCGTCAATCGCCTTGCCAAGCTCCGAAGCTAAAGCGCGGGCGCAATCTTCCGTCAACCCGCCCGCAAGCATGCCGGACCCGCTTTCCCCATCGGCGCGGATCGTGACCGCATAGCCGCGCTTCTCCTGACGGCGGCCCATATGGCGTCCGGCCATGGCGGCGGTGGAAACGCCGTTACGTCCCGGCATGAGCGGATCGGGATCAACGACCAATCCACCGTGACTGACACGCACATCCGCAACGGCTTCGAGCGGCATGTCGATATCGCCGCTCCGGACGCCCCGCTCCGAAACAGACAACTTGACGGGTTTGCGCTCCCGCGCGCCGGGCAGCACGAAGGTGCAGCCCACACCGATACAGACGAGCGCGACCAGATACAGGCCCACGAAGGCTCCGGTGGAGCGCGTGCCCACCAACAACGCATTCAGCAGGAGGAACACGCCTATCGCGAACAGCGGGAGCGCAGGCATGCGCGCCGCGCGCGCGGGATGTACATCGAATAGAATGCCGCCTGTCGCGGGATCGTCGTGCCGCGTGAAACTGGCGACCTTTGGACTGCGCCATGTGCGCAGCACGTTCATGCCGTGCCATTTCCACAGCGGCACGGCGATTGCCGCGCCGACCAGCGCCAACCGCACCAACGATCCCGTGCCAATGCCCGGTCCCGCACCGAGAAACAACGCCACACCGAGCGTATTAAACAAAAGGAAGGCCAAACCGATCCAGATCAAAATGCGCAGCCATGCGGGGCGCTTGACTGCCCGCGCATCCGGCTGCCCGGCAGTGGTATTCGATGCCAATGGACCACTCCGTTGTAAAAGGATGACAAAGAAATGGGCGCTTAAGTCCAAAATCGGATTAGTCCAATTCGGGATTAGCAACAAGGGGGAAACTTCCTCTTGGGGCTGATCGTGACCAAAAGCCTACCTGTCACATCCCACGCCGTTAAGACCCTCGACGGTCACAAATTCATTGGAGCTATTGAGGCCTTTTTTGATTTTCCGGGCAGCCTGCTCCCTACCCACCATCAGTTTTTAGCCTTTCCTGTTTGCAGGCAACGGTAAAGGTCTCAAATGGATTGCTTTTGAACCCCCAAGCCTCATAAATACTCACCCCCAAACCCCCTCGAACTCCCGCCACTCCCCCTTCGACATGCCCGACGTCTCCTGCGTCACCGCCTCCCCGGCCAAGCGACGTTTCAACACCTCGATCGCCTTCCCCGACAGCGTCGCCCCGCCCAGCCGGTAATCCTCGAACGCCGCATAGGCCAAGGGCACCCAGTCCTTGACGATGCCGCACATCGTCTCGGCATAGGCGCGGATCTCGTATTGGGCGTGGGCGTCGGCGCGGAGCCGGAGGAAGTGGAAGAGATTGTGAAGGTCCACCTTCCAGTACCACTGGGTGTAGATGTTCGCCGGCAGGTTCATCCGCGCAAGCTCCCGCGCGAGGCCCTTCTGGCCCTCCTGCGAAAGCATGTCCTCGTAGTGGTCATAGCTGCGCATCGCGTCGTCGCGGAGAATGTCGAGCACCCGCTGCGCCTCCTCGCCCTGCAAAAGCTCGCCGCGCCCCTGGTTGTTCACGGTGGACTGCGCCGCCAGATGTTCGGGCGCGGGGATGTAGAATTCGCGGTCGAGGATCGAGTAGCGGGCGGAATATTCGTTCACGTTCGCGGTGCGGTGGCGGATCCACTGGCGGGCGACGAAGACCGGCAGCTTGACGTGGAACTTGACCTCGCACATCTCGAACGGGGTCGAGTGCCAGTGCCGCATCAGGTAGCGGATCAGCCCCTCGTCATTGGTGACGTGTTTGGTGCCGCGACCGTAGCTCACCCGCGCGGCCTGGGTGATGGCGGCGTCGTCGCCCATGTAGTCGATGACCCGCAACAGCCCGTGGTCGAGCACCTCGTGCGCGATATAGAGGTGCCGTTCCATCCCCTCGGAAGTGGCGCGGAGGGTCTGGTGCGTCTGGCTGCGGGCCTCGGCGATCTCGGCCTGTTGCTCGGGGGTCAGGGTCATGGCGCTCTCCTCCTCGGTCGCGAATCGCGCCTACTATATCTATGGCCGACGAGGCGGGACACTACGATGGACGGTGCTCCGCCGGAAATTTCCCTCGCGCGTGCGGAAATCTGCGAAGGCGGCGCTTGGCGGCGGGGGCGGCGGGCTGATAGGCTCGGGGGCCATGGCCAACAGGAGGGTGAGATGGCGCTGAAATATCTGCATACGATGGTGCGCGTGAAGGATCTGGAGGCGTCGATGGCGTTCTACCGGCTTCTCGGGCTGGAGGAGACGCGGCGCTACGACAACGAGGAGGGCCGCTTCTCGCTGGTCTTCATGGCGCCGCCGGGGCAGCACGAATGCCCGGTGGAGCTGACATACAACTGGGACGGCGACGACGGCCTGCCGTCCGACAGCCGGCATTTCGGCCATCTCGCCTATGAGGTCGACGACATCTACGCGACCTGCGCCCATCTTCAGGCCAACGGGGTCACGATCAACCGGCCGCCGCGCGACGGGCACATGGCCTTCGTGCGCTCGCCCGACAACATCTCGGTGGAGCTCTTGCAGAAGGGTGCGGCGCTGGCGCCGGCGGAGCCCTGGGCGAGCATGGAGAATACCGGGCATTGGTGAGGCTTCTCGTCGCGCTGATCCTGACGGGGGCGCCGGCGGCGGCGGAATGCCGGCTGGCGCTCCTGCTGGCGCTCGACGTCTCCGCCTCGGTCGATCCGCGCGAGGATGCGTTGCAGCGCGGCGGGCTGGCGCGGGCGCTTCTGGCGCCGGCGGTGGTGAAGGCGTTCCTCGCCGATCCGGGGCGGCCGGTCTGGCTGTCGGTCTACGAATGGAGCGGGCCTTACGCGCAGGCGGGGCTCGTCGACTGGCTGGAGATCGCTTCGGCGGAGGATCTGGCGCTGGTGGCCGGGGTCCTCGCGGGCAGCGAGCGGAGCCGGGACGACATGCCGACGGCGCTCGGCCACGCGCTTGGCCATGCGGCGGGGCTGTTCACGGCGGGGCCGGACTGCGCGGCGCGCACGCTCGACGTCTCAGGCGACGGGCGCAACAACGAGGGCTTTCCGCCGGACTCGGCCTACCGCGCCTTTCCGCTCGATGGCGTCACCGTGAACGGGCTCGCCATCGCGGGGGGCGAGGCCGGCATTGCGGAGTACTACCGGACCGAAATGATCCGCGGTCCGGGCGCCTTCGTGGTCGAGGCGGACGGGTTTCGCGATTACGAGCGGGCGATGCGGGTGAAGCTTCTGCGCGAGTTGCAGGGGCCGGTGATCGGCTGGCTCGCGCCCGGGCGGCGGGGATGATCCGGCCGGCGCTGATCCTCGCGCTTCTGGCGGCGCCGGCGGGGGCCGGCTGGCGCCGGCGCTCGGCATCGACGTGCGGCGCCCGGTCGACGCGCGCGACCATGCC
>WOYI010659042.1_pt3 | contig 15917 bp, 15 predicted proteins | sample 6423411 | NCBI WGS metagenome assembly WOYI01 (sample SAMN13441803, study PRJNA592873) | oil field metagenome | biome: oil field; feature: oil-well bore; material: oil-contaminated soil; isolation source: oil-contaminated soil from oil-well borehole | place: Germany: Wietze | collected 2016-10-18 ...
GAGGAGGCTGCACGCCAGCGACAAGCTGCTGCCAAGGCCGAGCAGGCCGCACGCCAGCAACAGGCCGCGGCTAAGACCGAGCAGGCCGCACGCCAGCAACAGGCCGCTGCCAAGGCCGAGGAGGCCAGAAAGCAGGCTGCGGCTAAAGAGGCAGCAGCCCAGCGCGCCGCCGAGCAGGCCAGGAAGCAGGCCGCCGCCGAGGAGGCTGCACGCCAGCGACAGGCTGCGGCCAAGGCCGAGCAGGCCAGGAAGCAGGCCGCCGCTAAGGCCGAGCAGGCCAGGAAGCAGGCTGCGGCCAAAGAGGCAGCAGCCCAGCGCGCCGCTGAGCAAGCCAGGAAGCAGGCCGCCGCCGAGCAGGCCGCCGCTAAGGCCGAGCAGGCCAGGAAGCAGGCTGCGGCTAAGGCTGAGGAAGCCAGAAAGCAGGCCGCCGCTAAGGCCGAGCAGGCCAGAAAGCAGGCCGCCGCCCAGGAGGTGCTTGCAAAGCGCGAAGCAGCCATGCGCCAGGAGCTGGCCCAGGAACAAGACAGGATGCGTGAGGCACGGCTCGCTGCCGCCAGGGATGTCTACCTGCAATCATTGAGCCATCGGGTGGCGCAACACTGGCTGCGCCCTCCCGATGTGTCACCGGATCTCACCTGCGTGGTGCAGGTCCAGCAAACCAAGACAGGTGAGGTCATCGCCGCCAAGGTGGTGCGCGGCAGTGGCAATGCCGTCTTCGACCGCTCCGTGGAAGCGGCGGTGCTCAAGGCCTCGCCCCTGCCGGCACCACCAGACCCCGAACTGTTTGACCCTACGCTCAACGTGATCTTTCATGCGGATGACCTCTCATCATGAAGCAGTATAAACATCTGATCTCGCACCTGTTCTTGTGGCTGGGGATGCTGGCTTGTTCACTCCATGCGGCCCATGCCGCCTTGGAGGTGGAGGTCACCCGGGGCGTAAGCGGCGCTTTTCCCATCGCCGTGGTCCCGTTTGGCGGGAATCTGCCTGGCGCACCCCAGATGGCTCAGATCATCGAGAGCGACCTGGCGCGCAGTGGGCGTTTTGCGGCAGTGCCCCAGAGCCAGTTTCCCGAACGGCCCACCCAGGCAGAAGGTGTGCACTTCGACAGCTGGCGGGGACGTGGCGCCGAAAGCCTGGTCATCGGGCAACTGCAACAGGCACCAGACGGGCAGCTCACCGTGCAGTTTCGCCTTTTCGATCTCGTGCGCCAGGCGCAACTGGCTGGCTACGACCTGCGTTTTCCACCCGCTCAGTGGCGCATCATGGCCCATCGCATCGCAGATATACTCTATGAACGTCTTACAGGCGAACGAGGCGCCTTTGGTACGCGTATCGCCTATGTACGCGTCGGCAGGCCGGGACCGGAGCATTTTGCCCTGTGCGTGGCAGACAGCGATGGCGCCAACGAGCAGATCATCCTGCGCTCGCGGCAACCCATCATCTCGCCTGCCTGGTCGCCCGATGGCCGGCGCATCGCCTATGTCTCGTTCGAGTCCCGCTTTCCGGCCATCTTCGTCCAGGAGGTCTATACCGGTAAACGCCAGAAGGTTTCTTCGCGGCCTGGACTGAACAGCGCGCCCACCTGGTCGCCCGATGGGCAGAGCCTGGTCATGACCCTTTCCAAGGGCAGCAACGCGGATCTCTACAGGTTGAACCTGGAATCCGGGCAATTGCAGCAGCTCAGCACTGATCCAGCCATCGACACCGAGGCAAGCTTTGCCCCAGATGGGCAGAGTCTCGTTTTTACCTCGGACCGTGGCGGCACACCGCAGATCTATCAGTTGAGCCTACAGGATGGTGCCGTCAAGCGGCTGACGTTCGAGGGGCGCTATAATGCACGTGCCCGCTTCAGCCCCGATGGCCGCTACCTGGCTCTGGTCCGCGGTGATGGCCGGCGTTATCGTATCGGCGTCATGCGCCTGGAGGATGGCTTGATGCGTTATCTCAGCAACGGCCCCCTGGATGAGGCACCCAGCTTTTCTCCCAACGGTGCCATGATCATGTTTTCCAGGGCAGCGGGGCAGGGCAGCGAGCTGGCCACCGTGAGTTTTGACGGACGCATTGCCCAGCGTCTGATGAGTCGTGGTTTTGCGGTGCGTGACCCGGCATGGTCCCCGTTTCCGCAGGCCCAGTAAGGGGCAGGGGCAGCTTCATGGAGGATACAAGATGACAAGGTGCAAGAAGGGTCTCGTGTTGTTGTTTTCGGCTGTCTTGTTGGTGGCCTGCGGCAAGAAAACACCCCAGACCACCGATGAGGCCCATCTGAGCGCACCTGCCGAAGGCCAGGGCACAGGGGCCAGTAGCCTGAGTCCTTACGACAGCTCCCAGCTCAACAATGAGACTGGAGGCAGCGGCTCAGGGGAGTGGAATGATCAGGGGGCCACGCAAAACCAGCGCCGCGTGGTGTATTTCCAACTGGACAGCAGTGTGATCGACCCTCCCTTCATGGCGGTCATCCGCGATGTGGCCCATTACCTGCTGCAGAATCCCTCGGCACGGGTGGTGGTAGAGGGGCATTGTGATGAGCGCGGCTCCCAGGAATATAATATGGCGCTTGGCCAACGGCGCGCCGAGGCTGTCAAGGGGATCATACTGGCCGAAGGCGTGGCTGCAGAACAGGTGGAAACGGTCAGCTATGGCGAGGAACGCCCCGCCGAACCGGGCCACGACGAGATGGCCTGGGCAAAGAATCGTCGCGCGGAATTGGCTTTTTGATGATGCGGGATAACGGCAGCATGCATACACAAAAAACGCTCCTTGCCACCTCAACGATGGGCCTCCTGCTGGTCCTGGCTGGTTGTGCCAGCAATGGGGGTCTCAAGGATCAATACCAGTTGCTGGAAAGCAGGGTATCCGATCTGGAAGGCCAGCTGGACAAGCAGAAACGCCTTGAAGAAGCCCAGGGCTTTGGCCAGTTAAACGAGAAAGTACGCCAGATCCAGGGCTCCATCGAGGAGCTCGATCACCGCGTGGACAACATACAAACCAAGCAACGGGACCTCTATGTCAACCTGGATCAGCGCCTGCGCGCCGTGGAAACGCCCGGCGCCCTGGCCCGCAATGCGCCGCTCATACCCCCTGCAGCACCAAGCATCATGCAACCCCCAGGGCAGCAACAGCAGCCGCCTGGACAGACAGGCCTGCCTGTTTCCACACCGCCACAGGCCCCTGTAGGGGCGATCATGGACAACTCGGCCAATGCCGAGCAGGCCTATCAGCAGGCATTGAACCTGTTGCAGCGCGGTCGCTATCCCGAGGCAGCCACGGCCCTGGAGCAGTTCATTGCCACCTATCCTGGCAGTTCCTATGCAGCCAATGCCACCTATTGGCTTGGCGAGACCTACTATGTCTCCAGGCAATATGACAAGGCCCGTTCCGCCTTCCAGACCGTCATCCAGCGCTACCCCCAGAGCGACAAGGTGGCCGATGCATGGCTCAAGGTCGGCTTTGTCCATTATGAGCTGCAGCAATGGCAAAATGCCCGCCAGGCCTTGCAGCGGGTGCTGGCCAATTACCCAGGCACCAACGCCGCCCAGCTGGCCCACGCCAGACTGAAAAAAATGCAAGAAGATGGCGTCTTGCGTTAAGCTCGATGTGTATGGGCCGTTAGCTCAGTCGGTAGAGCAACCGGCTTTTAACCGGTTGGTCCAGGGTTCGAGTCCCTGACGGCCCACCACTGGTCCCCGCACATGACCCCAGCATGAGAACAAGCCGCAGCCCCGGCAAGCCGGCCGGAGACGCCTGCCTATCTAGCTGCCATGGCCATGCTGGCCGCTGCGACAGAGCGCTTTCCCCCCAACCCACAAGCAGCAACCTCCGTGAACTGCTCGCGGTGCCTGAGCGTCACCCGCAAGGCAGGGCAACTGCTGGCCCAAGACCACAGGCGGCGGATGGCTGGACCCTCGAGCGTGCGTGATGGTGTGCCACTCCATGCGGCAAGAACCGCTGTAACAGCAGTTCTTCAGCAGGCCGGGCAAAAATATATGCCTGGCGCCAAGAAATGACCTGATGCCAAGAAATCACCTGATTGATAAACCAGGGCTCAAACTGAAACCTGGCATGAGTGCTCGCTTGGGTGTTGCGCACCAAGCCATGACATGCCTGGCTCCCCGGGACGGACTCGAACCGCCGACATAGTGGTTAACAGCCACCCGCTCTACCGACTGAGCTACCGGGGAAGATCATCTTTCAAAATGGTCATTGTGCCATTGAAAGTCGGTACCGTCAAGGCCGATGGCCGCCCCTGATCCTTATGGCAGGAAACCTATACCCAGCAGGGCTCATGCAGGCTAAGCTGCATGCGTTCATGCTATAGTTATGTGGCCTGCAGTGCTAGGCTTGGGTGTTCTATATGAATGCTTCATATGAATGAATGCTTCATATGAATGATTAAGTAGATCAGGGAGAAATCAACCATGCGTTACTTTTTAATGGCTTGTCTTGCTTTTTGGGGAACCCTATCCTGGGCGCAAAGCGAACAGAGCAATCGCCTCGACGCTGCAGCGGACGTCGTCAAGGATCTCGGCAAGATCCCCGAAGGCATTCCCCCGGAGATGATCCGCGGCGCCAAAGCGATCGTGATCATCCCCAACGTGATCAAGGCTGGCTTCATCGTTGGCGGCCGCTTTGGGCGCGGCGTGGCCATGGTGCGTCAAGGCAAGCGGTTCAGCCTACCCCTGTTCGTGACCATTGGCGGTGGCAGCGTGGGTTTCCAGGCCGGCGTGCAGTCCATGGACTTGGTGCTGTTGTTCCGTACCCAGCGCAGCCTGAACAACCTGCTGAAGGGCAAGCTGACGCTGGGTGCCGACGCCAACGTGGCAGCAGGTCCCATCGGGCGCCATGGCGAGGCAACCACCGATTTGAGCCTCAAGGCCGAGGTGTATTCCTACTCCAGGGCCCGGGGACTTTTCGCTGGCATCTCACTGGAGGGTTCCTGGATCGCCATCGACGATGAGGCGGCCGCTGCCTACTATGGCAAGAAATGGAGTCGGCGTGACATCATCAATGGCCGTGGTATTTTGGTCGGTAAAGAGGTCATCCGGTTGCGCGAGACCATCGAGCAGGTCAGCAAGAGTTGATGTTCAATGAGCTGGAGCAGGCGGCATTTGCCAATCACCTTGGTGCACAGCGCCGCCTTGCTCCCTTGACGCTGCAGGCCTATCTGCGCGATGTGACGCAGTTGAGCCAATGGCTGCAGCAACACGGCCTGACCTCCTGGGAGCAGCTGGAAAGCACCCAGCTGCGGGCTTTTTTGGCCGATGGGACCCAACGGGGGCTCTCACCCCGAACACTGCGGCGCATGCTTGCCGCAGTGCGTGCCTGGTTGCGCTTCCTGGAGACAGAAGGTCATCTGGCCAGCAATGTGGCCGAGTTGATTCGTGGCCCCAGAGTACACCGTCATCTGCCCAAAACACTTGACCCCGATGAGGCAGCGGCACTGCTGGACAGCCGCCCCACGGAAAATAGCCCCCCCCTTCTGGTCAGGGACCGGGCCATGGCTGAGCTGTTCTATGCCTCGGGGCTGCGGCTTGCCGAACTGGCGGGGCTCGATCTGTCCCACATGGATGCCACAGAGCGCATCTGTCATGTGGTCCATGGCAAAGGGGCCAAGGAACGCTTGGTGCCCTATGGCAGCAAGGCGGCCGAGGCCTTGGCCAGGTACTGGCCCCTGCGTGCCATATGGGCCAGACCTGGAGAGACGGCTGTTTTCGTGAGCATCCGTGGATACAGACTGGGCAGACGGGCCATCGAACAACGCCTGGCCGCCCTTGGGGAGCGCCAGGGCCTGCTGCACAGGCTCCATCCCCACAAATTGCGTCATGCCTGTGCAAGCCATCTGGTCCAATCCGGTGCCGACCTGCGCAGTGTCCAGGAGCTGCTGGGGCACAGCCAATTGGCCACCACAGAGATCTATACCCACCTGGACTTCCAGCATCTGGCGGCGACCTATGACCAGGCCCACCCCCGCTCCAGGCGGCGCTCCCGTTCCTGAGCGCTGCAGGCGGGCCTGCGCGTCTTGGCAAGCAATGGTATAGTGAAAAAATGAATGATCATTCCATAAAACCGCATGCTGCATGGCATGCCACCACCGTGATCTGCGTGCGCCGGGATGGACATGTGGCCATGGCGGCAGACGGGCAGGTGACCACGGGGGCCACCATCATGAAGAGCAATGCCCGCAAGTTGCGCCGCTTGCGCAATGACGCGGTGCTGGCTGGCTTTGCTGGTGGTGCCACCGATGGCTTTACGCTCTGCGAGCGTTTCGAGGGCAAATTGCAGGAACATCAGGGGCAACTGCTGCGTGCGGCCGTGGAACTGGCCAAGGATTGGCGCACCGATCGCGCCCTGCGCAGGCTGGATGCCTTGCTGTGCGTGGCCGACGCCCACCATTCCCTGCTGATCTCCGGCAGTGGCGATGTGATCGAACCAGAAGACGGCGTGATCGCCATCGGCTCCGGGGGGCCCTATGCCTTGGCGGCATCGCGTGCGCTTTTGGCGCACAGCTCCCTTGGGGCCAGGCAGATCGTGGAGCATGCCATCCACATCGCGGCCGACATCTGCATCTACACCAATCACCAGGTACTGATCGAGGAGCTCTTGGCGTGAACAAGTCCGCTACATTGACACCCCAAGCCATTGTCCAGGAACTGGATCGCCATATTGTCGGTCAGGATGCCGCCAAGAAGGCGGTGGCGGTGGCGCTGCGTAATCGCTGGCGACGCCAGCAGGTGCCCGAACCACTGCGTGCCGAGATCACCCCCAAGAACATCCTCATGATCGGGCCCACCGGCGTGGGCAAGACCGAGATTGCCAGACGTCTTGCCAGACTGGTCAACGCGCCCTTCATCAAGGTGGAGGCCACCAAATTCACAGAGGTGGGTTATGTGGGCAAGGAGGTGGACTCCATCATCCGTGATCTCGCCGACATCGCCATCAAGATGACCCGGGAAAAGGAGATGGATCAGGTCCAAGAGCGCGCCATGGCCCTGGCCGAGGAGCGCATCCTGGAGGCACTGGCTCCTGGGCCGCGAAGCCATTGGGGTGGCTTGATGGAAGAAGGCGCCTCGGGTGGCGGCCGGGAAGGCTTGCGCCGCCGGTTGCGCAGTGGAGAGCTGGATGACCAGGAGATCGATATCGAGGTCCAGCCACGACCCATCGGTATCGATATCCTGGCCCCGCCAGGCATGGAAGAAATGACCAATCAGCTACAGAGCATGTTTCGCAGCCTGGGAGGCGGTAAGGCCAAGAAACGCACCATGCAGGTGCGCGAGGCAAGAACCTTGCTCGTGGAAGAGGAAGCCGGCAAGCTCATCAACGAAGAGGACGTGAAAAGCCGTGCCTTGGCCAACATGGAAGAAAACGGCATTGTCTTTCTGGATGAGGTGGACAAGATCTGCCGTCGCGCCGACGGTTTCTCGGGTGCCGATGTCTCCCGGGAAGGCGTGCAACGCGACCTGTTGCCGCTGGTGGAGGGCTGCACCGTCAACACCAAGTACGGCATGGTGCGCACCGATCACATCCTGTTCATCGCCTCGGGGGCCTTTCATTTCACCAAACCATCCGATCTGATTCCCGAGCTGCAAGGCAGGCTGCCCATCCGCGTGGAACTCACCTCGCTCAACATCGAGGAGTTCGTGCGTATCCTCACCGAACCCGATGCAGCACTCACCAGACAGTACCAGGCCCTGCTTGCCACAGAAGGGCTCGATCTGCAGTTTACCCCCGATGGCGTGCGGCGCATCGCCCAGGTGGCCTATGAGGTCAACGAGAACACCGAGAACATCGGCGCGCGTCGGCTGCACACCGTGCTGGAACGGCTTTTGGAAAAAGTCTCGTTCGATGCCAGTCCCGCACTGGTGGTGGTGGATGCCGCCTACGTGGAAGCGCATCTGGGCGCGCTGCTCAAACAGCAGGAACTGACCCATTACATCCTGTAAAGGTGCGCGATGTCTCCCCAGCCCACCTGTATCCATCTGCACCGCCGCTCCCGTGTCCTTGAGGTGACCTTCGCCGATGGCGCGGTCTTCCGCCTCGAGGCGCCATACCTACGGGTTTTTTCGCCCTCGGCCGAGGTCAGTGGCCATGGTGGCCCAGCCCTGCGTCCTGCTGGGAAAGAACACGTGGCCATTACCACGGTAGAGCCTGTGGGACATTATGCCGTTCGACTCATTTTTGACGATGGACACAGCTCCGGGCTGTACAGCTGGGCTTTGCTGCACGAACTGGGGCAAAACCAGGCCAAAAACTGGCAGGGCTATCTGGATTCCCTGCAGCGTGCCCAGAGGTGGACACCATGACCAGGCGCGGCTCCATCTGGAGACCCTATCACGGCACCAAGAGCGACTTTGGCTTCACCGAGGTGCCACCAGAGGAAAAGACCGAGCGCGTCAAGGAGGTATTCGACTCGGTTGCCTCCCGGTATGACATCATGAATGATCTCATGTCGCTGGGCCTGCATCGCCTGTGGAAACGCTGGGCCGTGACCCTGGCAGGGGCCCTGCCGGGACAGCGCGTTCTGGATGTGGCAGGCGGCACCGGCGACCTGGCGCGTCAACTGGCTTCTCATGTGGGGCGGCAGGGGCTGGTCACGCTGTTGGACATCAACGCCAGCATGCTCGCCTGGGGGCGCGACCGGCTGCTGGACAAAGGGATTACAGCGCCTGTGACCTATGTCCAGGCTGACGCCGAACGGCTGCCCTTTGTTGAGTGCACCTTCGATGTGGTCACAGTGGCCTTTGGGTTGCGCAACATGACCCACAAGGCAACCGCCCTGGCCGAGATGCGCCGGGTGCTGCGCCCGGGTGGCCGGCTGTTGATCCTGGAATTCTCGAAACCCCGCTATGATCTGGTGCGGCGACTCTATGATGGGTATTCCTTCGCGGCCCTGCCTTTTTATGGCCGGCTGGTGGCCAGCGATGCGTCCAGTTACCGCTATCTGGCAGAAAGCATCCGCCGCCACCCTGATCAGGAAAGCCTTGCTGTGATGATGCGTGCCGCCGGGTTGCAGGATGTGACTTATTACAACCTGGCCCTGGGTATCGTGGCCATACACCGCGGTTTTCGGATATGAGTCATCCAAGGCCGCAGCACCATGAAGCCCATCAAGGCGTTGCTCTGCTGGCTGTAGTGGAAGCAGCCCTGCAACGGGCAGTACGGCTTTCCGCCAGCGCCCGGGCTGCCTGCGTGCGGCTTGAAGGAACCATGGTGGCCCTGTGCTGCGAGGATCTGAGCTGTACGGTCCTGCTGTGCGCCGGCCCCCGGGGCATCAGGCTGCTGTTGCGAGACGATGAGAACAGCCATCCCCCCAGGCTGCGCCTGATGGGCACAGTACCCGCCATCCTGGCCAGTCTTTTGGGTTGGGACATGCCGCCCCAGGCCCGCTGGTCGGGTGATGCCCAGGCCATGCAGGACATGCGCTGCCTGGCTCAGGCAACTGCACGGCAGGGCCTGGGGTGGCCGCTGCATCTCGATGGCGTGCTGGGGCATGGCTTGGCTCTCATGGCAGGCAGATGCCGTGGCATGGGGCTCCACCTGCTGCGCCAGATGGCCGAGGCCGCCACCTGGGAGTGGGGCTGGTGCGCCACGCCGACCCAGGCGACCGTTTGCTCACAGCGCCTTGTCATCCTGGAGCAACAACTGCAGGATATGCATACCGCAAACCCCGGGGTAGCTGAATCGGCATGATGGCCCCGCGCCTTGCGGGCATGGCGGTGCGCCTCCTCCGCATCCAGGCAGTGGTGTGGCGTTTCGGGCTTTATGAGTTGCTGGCCATCGTCCCGGTGCTGCGGCTGGTCACCATACTACCTGGCTGGCAGCTGCTCATGCGTCGTCAACAACCCCTGGCCTGTCGGCTGCGGCTTGCCATGGAGGCACTGGGGCCTGTCTTCATCAAGCTGGGGCAGATGCTGGCCACCAGGCGCGATCTGTTGCCCTCCCAGGTGGCAGACGAGCTGGCAAAGCTCCAGGACCGGGTAGCGCCATTCCCCGGCGAGCAGGCCCAGGAGATGATCGCCAGAGTTCTGGGTTGCCCGCTGGCCCATGTGTTCGCCCGCTTCGATCCCGTACCACTGGCCTCGGCCTCCATTGCCCAGGTGCATGGTGCTGTGCTGCACGATGGCCGTGAGGTGGTGGTCAAGGTGCTGCGCCCCGATCTCCAGCGTATCGTGCGCCGCGACCTGGATCTGTTGGAACTGCTGGCCCGCCTTCTGGAGCGCTCCGGTCCCCAGGGCCGACGCATGAAGCCACTTGCCGTGGTACGCGACTATGAGGCCACCTTGCAAGCCGAGCTGGATCTGGCCCGGGAGGCCGCCAACATGAGCTGCATGCGGCGCCTGTTTGCCGATTCCACGGTGTTCTATGTCCCCGAGGTGATCTGGAACTGGACACGCACCCAATGCCTGGTGATGGAGCGCATCCATGGCGTGCCTCTGTCAGACCTGGCCCTGCTGGATGCCCAGGGTTTTGAGCGGGAAACGGTGATGCGCATTGGCATCGAGGTCTTCATCAAGCAGATTTTCCGCCATAACTTTTTTCATGGCGACATGCACCCCGGCAACCTGTTTGTGGCGCGCCACAAGGATGGGCAACCCTACCTGATTGCCGTGGACTTCGGCATCGTGGGGCAGCTCACGGAGAACGACAGGCGTTATCTGAACTTGAACCTCATGGCCCTGTACCGGCGGGACTATCATCGCCTGGCCAAGCTGCACCTGAGCTCGGGCTGGGTGCCTGCCCACACCTCGATCACCGACTTCGAGGCTGCCATGCGTACCATGCTGGAGCCTGTGTTGAGCCGGCCATTGCAGGATGTTTCTCCTGCCGAGATGATGATGAGCCTCCTGGCAACAGCGCGGCGCTTTGAGATGGAGGTCCAGCCGCGCCTGATCCTATTCCAAAAAACACTGTTTCAGCTGGAGGGCATCGCGCGCACCATGTGCCCCCACATGAATCTGTGGGCCGAAACCAAACCCTGGATGGAGCGCCTGGCAGCCGAGCAGAGTGGTCCTCGCGCCATATGGCAATGCGTTCAGGAAAAAATGCCAGCCTGGATGGGGATCCTGGCGGATTGTCCCGAACGGCTGACCTCGGCCATCGAGGCGCTGGAATCGTTGCCTGGCATCGAGCAGATCTTGCAACAGCGCACCAGGCGAACTGCCGGCATCGCCAGGGGTGCGCAGACCACGATGCTGCTGACCCTGGGGGCCTGTGGCGCCGCCGTGTGGGCTTTCATCCAGCCACACATGCCATTGGCCTGGGTAAGCCTGGGCGGGACGCTCAGCGCACTGCTGCTGACAAATGGCTACAGGGCACTTGGGTAAGGGCCTCTGGTGCATAGAGGGTGTCCAGTCGCAAGGCGGAAAGCATCCCCCCCCAGACACAGCCTGTATCGATGGGGTAGACCTGATAGGGTTCCAGGCGTCCTTGCACCGCAGACCCCAATGTGGACCAATGACCGAATACGATGACGGAGTCCTCGTTTTCCTGGCGCTTGCGGCGCGCTATGTACCATGGCTCAAGGCCTTCCGGGGCCTGGGACGGCGCCTGTTTGCAGGAAAAGTCCAACACCGAGCCTTCCTTGAGATAACGCATCCTGGTAAAGGTCATGGTCAGAAACCGCCAGCGATCCACACCACTGAGCCGGTACGACCAGCGGTCGGGGCGATTGCCATACAACCTGTTGAGAAACCGACCGATCTTGGGGCCACGCAGACAATGCTCAGCCTCATGGGCCAGCTCCATGGCCTCGTCCAAGGACCAGTCTGGATAGAGACCGGCATGCACGGCAGTCACATCAAATTCCGCAAAATGATGAAGCAGGGCACAGTGGCGCAGGAATTCAACCCATTCCTCCCGGTCCTCTGCCGTCAAACAGGATTGCAGCGCCTCGTTGCGGGTACTGCCATTGGTCAGCGCCAGGGCCAGCAGATGCAGATCATGGTTGCCCAGCAGGGTAATGGCTCCTTGACCCAGGCTCTTGATGAAACGCAACGTCTCCAAGGATTGCGGGCCGCGATTGACCAGATCCCCGAGAAAAATGAGCCGGTCTCTGGCGGGAGCAAAAGCAATGGCGTGCAGCAGGGCCTGCAGCTCATCCAGACAACCTTGCACATCGCCGATCGCATAGGTGGACATAGGTACTCTATATAGACTGCTTACAGGGGATCGGCCACATTGGCCAGGCGCGCGAAGGCTTCAGGGGGCAGTTCTTCTGGTCGCTGGGTGGGTTCGATGCCGCAGGCGCGCAACTGATCCACATCAACAAACGCCTTGAACGTGTGGCGCATGGTCTTGCGACGCTGCTGAAAGGCCCTGGCCACCACCGCGGCATAGCGCTGCGGGTCATCCATGGGAAAAGGTGGACAGCGCAGCGGGATGAGGCGCACGAAGCTGCTGGCCACCTTGGGTGGTGGCGCGAACGAGCGCGGTGGAACATGAAACAGAATGTGCGCCTGTACGCAAGGAGCCGACATCACACTCAGTCTACCATATTGCCGCGATCCAGGCTGGGCCGCCAAGCGCTCGGCAAAATCCCTTTGCAGCATGACATGGATATCCTCGATGTGGTCGATCTGCCCATAGAGACGAAACAGCAAAGGAGACGAAAGGTAATAGGGCAGGTTGCCCACGATGCGCAAGGGCCGGCCATATGCCCTGGACAGGGCCACATAATCGAAAGTGAGGCAGTCGGTGTTGTGGCAACACAGGCGGCTCCCAAAGCGCTCTTGCAAGGTGCGCGCCAGCGCCTGATCCAGTTCCACCGCATCGAGGCGCGCCACATGGCCCAAAAGATGGGTCGTCAACGCGCCACGACCCGGCCCGATCTCCAGGAGACAGTCGTCACGGCTTGGCGCCACTGCGTCGAGAATGTGGCGCAGCGCTTGCCGATCGGTCAAAAAATGCTGGCCTAGACGCCGGCCCATGGCGTGACCTTCCTGGCATGATGGATCATATGCACAGCCTGCATGCAGGCTGCCCGCAGGCTGCCCGCGTCGGCTCGTCCTGAACCCGCCAACTCGAAGGCGGTGCCATGATCCACCGAGGTGCGAATGATGGGCAGACCCAACGTCACGTTCACGGCCTGACCAAATCCCATATGCTTGAGTACAGGCAGGCCCTGGTCATGGTACATGGCCAACACCACATCACAATCCCTGAGCCTGTGGGGCACAAAGGCGCTGTCGGCACTGATGGGGCCTGTGACGCGCAATCCCATGGCTTGGGCCTGAACAAGAGCAGGAGCGATGATGCGCTGTTCCTCATCACCCAGCACGCCCTCCTCGCCAGCATGGGGATTGAGCCCCAGCACCAGCAGGCGCGCGCCAGGTAGACCAAACTTGGTACGCATGTCGTGGTCAATGATCTGCATGGTCTCCAGCAACATGGATATGGATAGGGCATCGGGCACCTGCCGCAGAGGCAGATGGGTGGTGGCCAAGGCCACCCGCAATACGCCGGTAGCCCCTGTGGTGCACAGCATCATCACCACCCGTCTCGTCCCCGTGCGTTCGGCCAGATAGTCGGTATGGCCATGGAAGACCATACCAGCCTGGTTGATGACGGCCTTGTGCAGAGGTCCTGTGACCAGGGCATCGCCCAGCCCATCCCGGCACATGGCCAAGGCCTGATCCAGCACCGCAAGCAGCGTGGGGCTGTTGGCGGGCTGGGGGATGCCAGGGGCCACTGCGCTGGGCAATGGCACAGGGATCACTCGCAGGACGCCCGGTGGGGCGATCAGCCGCGGGGCATGAGCAGTGATGCACTGGCACTGCAACGGCAAGCCCAATAAAGCAGCGCGCTCCGCCAGCATGACGGGGTCCGCCAGGGCCACCACCTCAAAGGACAACTGCTGTTGCACCAATGCCAACAACACATCCGGGCCTATACCTGCTGGCTCCCCCGGGGTGATCACCAGGCGACTGGGAAGGCCGTTCATCCTGGCTTCAGGGTTGGGTCCTTGATTTCCACATAGGCCTCGTCGCGCAACCTCCTGAGGTAGAGTTCGGTCTCCTCCTCGAGCTTGCGGCGCATCAGCGCCTGGCGGGCTCGCTCACGCCGCACATCCTGAGTGTTGTCCATTCTGCGCTGGCCCACCACCTGGACCATGACCCAGCCATCCGGCGTGGCAAAAGGCTCGCTCACCTCGTTCTCGGCAAGCTTGGTCACATGCTCCAGGTAGACCTCAGGCAAAGCGTTGGCTGCAATCCAGCCCATGTCACCCCCGCTGGCGCTGGTGGATTTATCATCTGAATACTGCCTGGCTATCACGCCAAAGGGCTCGCCATTCTGGATGCGTTGGCGCAAATGGAGCAACAACCCCTCGGCATTGGCTGCCTTGGTCACCTCATTGATGCGCACCAGAATCTGGCGCAGATGGATCTGCTGGATGGTGCTGGCTTCTGCAGCATTGCGCTTTTCCACCAGCTGGAAAATATGAAAACCACTGGGGCTACGGATCACATCGCTGAGTTCCCCGGCGCGCATCGACCCCAGTCGCTCGCCAAACAGGCGCGGCACCTCGCTCATGGGGCGCCATCCCATATCACCGCCGTTCAATGCGGTTTCACTCTGGGAATAGCGCACCGCTGTCTGGGAAAAGTCAGCCCCCTGCACCAATTCCTGGTGAATACGCTTGGCCAAAGCAGCCTTCTTCGTGATTTCTGCCGGGGAAGCGCGCTCGCTGACACCGATCAGGATATGGCGGATATGGAATTCGGAAGGTTGCTGATCCTGATTCTTCAGCTGCTGGCGCAGATAATTGTCCACCTCCTCGTCGGTCACTTTCATCTTGGCGGCCACATCCTGCCTGCGCAGTTGCTCCAGGAGCAACTGCTTGCGCAATCGTTCCCGAAAGGCTGAATAGTCGATGCCTTCCTGCTCCAGGGCACTGGCAAACTGGGACAGATCCATCTGGTTGCGCTGGGCCACCGTATAAACCGCCTCGTTGAGCATATCGTTGGAGATACGAAGACCAGCCTGCTGGGCGCGCTGTACCTGTAATTCCACCATGATCAGATGCTCCAGTACCTGGCGACGCAGTACCTCCCGGGGGGGCAACGGCATGCCCTGGGAGCGATACTGGTTTTCGATGTTGCGCATCTCCTGGTTCAGGTCACTTTCCAGAATGACCCCATCGTTGACCACGGCCAACACCCTGTCCAGGGGCTTGGGTGCGGCCTGGGTCACCCCATGAAACAGAAGCAGGCTGCACAGGATCAGGCCCGCAAGCCCACATGAAATCCATCGAGACCCAATGGCGTGTTGCAAAGTCACTTTCCTCATATTCCTCATATTCATGCCTCATGAAATGGGCAATGGCTGCCATATCGGGGAAGAGATACGACAGACAATCATCAGAGGGGTTTGTAGCCAGGGATGTAGCGGCCCAGCAGATCGGTGACCTGATCGCCCAGCGTGGTAAAGCCCGTCAACTCGAACTCCACATAGAAGGCGGAGCTGGTTTTGGAATTGATGCCAGCGGCATCGGCATAGCGGCGCCATACGCCCCGCACCGCCCAGCAGCAGCTGCGGTACTCGGCACCGGCCAACATCTCCAGATCGGTATCTTCCTTGAGGGAATGAAACCAGCGACCCACCAGGTTCAGGCTGTGAGTCACTGGAACAGCTGCCGAGACATCCATCTCCTCGATGGTGGCCCCTGGTCGCCATAGTCCTTGCAGATATGGCGAAAAATACAGTGGATCGGAGGGGGTGAGCGTCTGGGGGATGTCTTCGTTGCGCCGGTAGCCTCCCGTGAGGGTGGCCCCCTCATAGGGCTGATAGGAGACCCGGGCATCTGCCTGCCTGGTATTGCCCGACGAAGGATCCACTTCCAAGAACAAATGGGTGCCCAGATTGGTGAGTGGCTGGCTGTCGAGCTGCATCAGGGTGTTGGAATAGCTGCGGCGCTGCACAGG
>WOYI011506066.1_pt1 | contig 15895 bp, 17 predicted proteins | sample 6423411 | NCBI WGS metagenome assembly WOYI01 (sample SAMN13441803, study PRJNA592873) | oil field metagenome | biome: oil field; feature: oil-well bore; material: oil-contaminated soil; isolation source: oil-contaminated soil from oil-well borehole | place: Germany: Wietze | collected 2016-10-18 ...
GTAATGAAAAGACATTTCCCTGATCTGAGTCTGGGATCTTGAAATAGAGAACGATCCTGCGATCATTTTTTTGTCTTATGGCTGTGAGAGAGAGTTACATCTATAAACGTTATTTCTGTATGATGCAATCTTATCTATACTGATGTGTGCGAAAACGCTAATTATATATAGGCAAAGTTCTTTCTACATTGTTGCTGGATCCAGGCTTGTTTTTAGAGCTTTGTTCAGGTATCCTAGGAGTAATTCTATCTATAATCCTTTTCAAGAAATACTTTGTTATACCAACAATAGCAACTCTGTGGCTTTCTCTTTTCGCGCTCATTCATGGTATTAATAACCTTATCTGGTTTTATTCTGATCTACCAGAGATAGAGAGCCTATTTCTAGCGATAATGGGCTATGTGACCTATGGCTTAATGCCCCTTTTCGCAATGCTCTTCACAGCCGAGCTCATAGGCCATAAAAAGATTATATACGCCATATCAATATTCATCGCCTCACTATTTTTGATCCTGAACGCACTATTTCCTCCTCAAAGAATATTTATAGAAGGTATAGGCTTCTGGGTACCATCCAAGGAGAGTTTCTATCCCTACATGCTCTCTATAGTTATGTGCTTTTTTCCAACGACACTCTTCTTATTTTACTGGAAGAGCACAAAGGACAAGAAAGGGGTATACCTAGCTACAGGCTTTCTGCTTATGGCTCTATTTGAATCCTTGCTTGAAGCAAATATGCTTTTGCCCCTGTATATAACGAATCTCTTCGAGCTTGCGGGGCTGCTTATACTGTTTTTTGTTTATACAAGGAGGTATAGATATGGATGAGTCTGCTGGCGAAGAAGAAAGACACATAGGTTTTCTCTCATACACGCTGATGATACTCTCAATGACTATAACAACTTCCATTTTCTTTATAGGCTGGATATGCTCTACCTTAGGGCTCAACCTTTTACAGACCATTGTCTCTGCACTTATAGGTAATATGGTGGTTGCTATTGTGATGTTTCTCAATGGCTACCCTGGACTGAAACACGGGATATCTTTTCCAATCCAATTGAGATACACCTTTGGCCACAAAGGCTCTGCCTTGCCCCTGGCTATCCGGATCATTATCTCCTTATTCTGGTATGGGGTTGATGGATATATAGCTGCATGGGCAATAACTGAATTGATCCTCACGATAGCAGGTTTTGCACCAGAATTCATAATATCTCACGTGCATGTTTATGCCCCCTTCATCTTCGTGGGCTATCTCATATTTGTGTATGCTGTCGGGTCCGTAAACAAGTTGAAAGGGGTAAAGGCACTTGATGTTATAGCAGGCCCGCTGCTTCTCACATTCTTTACCGTCTATACAGTATATCTCCTTTCCTCCCCTGCATCTCTCCCCCCTGTTTCTGGCGTAGACTGGTTTAGTAGTGAATTTTTTACCGCTGTAGCAGTTCAAACTGCGTGGTGGGCAACAATAGCGACAAATGTATCTGATATCTGCAGGTTTAATAAAGGTAAGGACAACCCTTTCAGATCTCTTTTCATTCCTCATATACTGGGACTTGTGTTACCCCAGCTCTTCGGTACAGTTCTAGGCTGGTTAGCGATCTCAGTGACTGGCGGCGCTTACAGCCCTATAGATATAATAGTGTCTCATGCTCCGAGCGCAGCTGTTGCTCTGTTTGGTCTAGTCTTTGCTGCCCTCGCAACCGCCAGTACAAATCTCACAGGCGACATTCCCGCAGTTGGTAATGGTTTGTCGAGCTTTTTTGGTCTGACATGGAGAAAAAGCGTGGCAATCTCCACAATCATTGCATTCTTTGTTGGCCCGTGGTGGGCTTTCTCGCAATCAATAGATGTTGCTAACTATCTTGTAGATTTCACAACAGCCTATGGCTCATGGCTTGGACCGATATGTGGAGTTATGATAGCGGACTACTGGGTGGTGAAGAAAAAAAACATAGAAGTAATGAGCCTTTATGATGCTGGTAATAAAAGTATTTTTGTAACAAGTATCGCATCTATGCTTTTAGGTATAATCGTTGAGTATGTCATAGGGATAGCTACAGGGACACTGAAATGGTATCTCATACCTTTTCCAGGAACGGAACTCTCCTGGTACTACGGTTTCATCGCAGCTTTTGTGCTGCATATCGTGCTTTCTAAGAGGTAAAGAGCTCTACCTCTTTGGGCTTTCCTTTTCTATAGATCTTTGGTCCATCGATGGTGCTAGCAACTATTCTGCCCTCCTTTATCACCAAGAGCGGTGGGCCCAGGATACGGAGGGCATCAATCTCATTTTTAGCATTTAGTAGAACAAGATTCGCTTTTTTGCCCGGGGCGATTCCGTAGTCGTTTAGACGTAGAGCTTTAGCCCCATTTGTTGTTATAAGATCGAGGGCATTCAAGAGTTCTTCCCTTGAAGTGAAGTGCGCAAGATGCAATGCCATGAAAAGCACCTGCAGCATGTCCCCAGTGCCCAGAGGATACCATGGATCGAGCATATCATCATGCCCGAGACACACATTTATGCCGCTATTCAGGAGCTCCTTCATCCTTGTCAAACCCCTGCGCTTCGGATAGCTGTCAAAACGCCCCTGAAGATTTGCATTAACCAGTGGATTTGAGACTATAGTTATTTCAGCCTTTTTCAGAGTGCCAAAGAGTTTGAAGGCATATGCATTGTCATAGCTCCCCATTGCGGTCGTATGTCCTGCTATGACCCTCTTTTGATAGCTTCTCTTTATTGTTTCTGCCGCCACAACCTCGAGAAACTTTGAGTCTGGATCATCTGTTTCATCTACATGACCATCAACATCTTTGTTATGCCTCTGTGCTATATCAAAGGCTATCCTTATAGAATCGATACCATCCTCCCTGGTGTATTCGTTATGGGGGATCATGCCTATACAATCAGCTCCGAGTTCAGCAGCCTTTTCGAGCAATTCTGCATTCTCTTTTTGCGTCAGTATTCCATCCTGTGGAAATGCTGTTATCTGTATATCACAGAGATCTCCGAATAATTTTTTTGCCTTTAACAATGCTTTTAAAGATGTCAGCTCCTTTTCTGTAGTGTCCGCATGGGTTCTTATGAATGTTGTTCCATATAGTGTAAAGATCTCTACAGCTTTTTCGCATCTTTCAATAACGTCTTTTTCTGTTAGGCTCTTTTTTCTTTCTTCCCATATCTCTATACCCTCTAGTAATGTTCCTGAAGCATTGTACCTTGGCTGTCCTGCCGTAAAAACAGTATCAAGGTGAAAGTGCATGTTGAAAAAGCTTGACGTTAATAATCTGCCACCAGCATCGATCTCCTCTCTTGCTTTATCATTCATTCTGCCATTTGCTTTCTCTTTTATTTCTTTTATCCTCCCATCTTCGATCCCCACATCAAATAGTTTTTCAGAGCCTAAAAGCCTGCAGTTCTTTATGAGAATATCCATAAAATGATGCATACTCACAATATATATAGATTTGGACTCTTATTCCTCGTTTTGAATTCACAGAACTTTGATCATCTTTGGGCGCACAAGAAAAATGCAAAACGCAATTGAAGCTTTTGAATGGTAAAAGAACAATAGATCTTAGTATACAAAGAATGTAGCTTCCACCCACACCATTTTTATAACAGATCATATAGGTTAGCGGGCAATAAAACAGGCATAGCATCACTTCAGGATCAATCTGCAGCGCTTATCCTTCTCTGACCATCACAAGAGCATCCTCATCCCCATAGTATCTTTCTATCCTCCCCTTTTTCTGAAAGCCGAGACGTTCATAGAATCTCTGTGCAGCCTCGTTGCTGACCCTTACCTCAAGCCAAACTCTTTTGCAATCCTTAAAAACCTCATTCATTAGTTTGCTCCCTATGCTCTTTCTTCTGTTCTCTGGACGCACAGCTATGGAGATTATGTGCCCATTTGCAGGATCGTATACAACATAGCCTGAGATCTTATCCTCCTCATAAACAAGAAAGCTATAATAATGCGAAAGGTACATAAGGGTAGAGACGCTGTAAGGGGTTTTTGGAAAGGAATTTCTCTCTATCTCAAGGATCTGCATGAGATCCTTTAGCTCAAATCTTCGTATCATATCCTATGCCCACACTTTTTGTGTTTGGAGCGATCCTCTTTTTCGTATATTTAGCATTCATAACATCCACCTCTCAAGGTTGTACGCCATATCCCAGAACATGTACTCATACCTGCTAGCCGTGGTGAATATCTCTTTTGCATCGCTGTAGCTCTCTATGGAATCCACAGGTGCTCTGAGATCCTCTACGAGCTTTTTTGCACCATCATCCAGATAAACGGAAGCCCATGCTCTATAAACTTCGTTTTTGTTGTTTTTCAGCCTTTCTTTGTTCCTTTCAGCAATCTCTACATAGCTCCAGAAGCAGGGTAGAAGTGCTGTTAGGCCCTCAATAGGGCTCTTTGTGTAAGCAGCTGATAGAAGAAAGTTCATATAAGCAACATTTGTGGGGGCGGGCTCAGCGCTTATTGCGTCCTCTATCGATAACCCCATGGCTGAAAGCATCTTTTGATAATTTTCAAGCTCTGTTGTTGCCTCGCTCTGTGCTAGAGCAAGGGTCTTCTGCATGAGCTTTGCATCACTCTTTGAAGCTATAACACACATGCAGCGCATCAAGCCTATAAGATAGTTATAATCCTGGAGGATATAATAACGGAAATTTTCCTCAGGCAGAGTACCATCATACAGCTTCAGGACAAACGGGTGCTCCATTATCCTATCCCATATGTGATCGCAGTCCCTTCTCAACATCTCTGTTACTCTCATCTTATCTTTAACCCTTTTATAACAACGTAATCCCCTTTTTTATATCCTTCTACCGGCTTCTCTACGCTATCATTGCTGTACCTCGGATGGCATGTGAGGGTCTGTGTGCATATAAACTCCTTAAAACCAGCGTTTTTCAGTATGTCTGTTACGCTCTCAACAGATAGCCATCTGGCGCCCCTGAGGAACTCAACCGGGAAAGGATCAGCCGGCGATCTTTCAGGATCGTACCCAGAGACATTTGCCAGATCGTAGAGCATGGCGTATGATCCCTCTTTAGGCAGGATCGAGACAACAATTGCTCCACCCTCCTTAAGAACACGATAAGCTTCCTTAACAGCTCTCGCTGGATCTTCCATGTAGTCCAGAGACGTGCAGAAGAGCACCATATCAAAGGTATTATCTTCATAGGGTAAGGAATAGGCGCTTCCTGTGTGTGTTGAGACACCGCGCTCAGATCCTTTCTTTGCCATATAGGGGCTCAGCTCTATCCCCTCCTTTATCCCGAGCTTTGACTCAAATAGAGCTGTCCCGGAACCAATAGCCAGAGATCTTTCAGGAATTTTTCCTGTAGCCTCTTTCAATGCCAGAAGCTCAGATTCAAAGATGTTCTGATTCTTTGAAAACCATGAATCATAATCTTCTGGTGCGCTTTCGCTCTCATAATAGAGAGAGGTAATGTTGTGGTATAAGGGACCATAGCCTTTTCCTATGCCATGGGGCGCAAGCTCTATGGATCTCTGCACATAGCTCTTTGCTGCCCTCACGCTCTCTTCAATAGCCTTTCCCTTTGCTAATGAAGCCGCTATGGCCGCTGAAAAGGTGCATCCTGTTCCATGGGTGTTCTTTGTTTTTACCCTTATGCCTTCTATGGCTATAAAATCGTTTCCGTCATACAAGAGATCTGTGCTCTTATCACCTGCAAGATGCCCCCCTTTTATTATCACATTTTTTGCGCCCATCTCATGGATCTTTATTGCCGCCTCATTAACGCTTTTCTCATCAACCACTTTTATGCCAGATATTACTTCAGCTTCAGGAACATTTGGTGTTATGACATAGGCCAGAGGCACTATTTCCTCAATCATCGCTTTCTCCGCTCCTCTCTTTAAAAGTCTGCCCCCCGTCTTTGCGACCATCACAGGGTCAACGACCAGCTTTTCTATGTCCCTTTCTCTGATCTTTTTTGCAACGCTTTTTATTATCTCCTCGCTTGAAAGCATTCCTGTTTTTGCTGCTTTTATGTCTATGTCGTCCATTACCACATCAATTTGCTCCTCAACGGTGTTTGCGGGAATATCATAGGAGCCCCTGACCTCTGTTGTGTTCTCAACAGCAATGCTTGTCACAACACTTGCTCCATAAACGTTGAAGGCTAAAAAGGTTTTAAGGTCAGCCTGTATGCCGGCTCCGCCACTTGGATCAAATCCGGCTATCGTAAGCGCCTTGCCCTCATACATAAAAATGGATTGGAATATTGGTATATCTCTTTTGCCTATAGATTCCCTGTCATTCTATTGAGCTTGTCCATGTACTTTTCAAAGAGCTTTACTACCTCTTCTATATTGCTGTTCATGATATCACCTCAGGGGGAGGCAATACCGATCGAGGTTAAAAAGATTTCTATATAGTTTATAGAGATGCTCAAGGATAGTACCTGTTTATAGTTCTGGGAAATGGTATTGTATCCCTTATGTGGTTTAGCTTTGCTATCCATCGCACAAACCTGTCTATACCAAAGCCAAAGCCTGAGTGCGGAACACTTCCATACCGTCTCAGATCTATATACCACTCATAATCCTTCTCGTTGAGGTTGAACTCCTTTATGCGTTCAATTAGCTCATTTTTATCCCACACACGCTCCCCGCCACCTATGATCTCTCCATAGCCCTCCGGGAAAAGGAGATCATGACATAGCAAAACCTCTGGTTTTTCCGGGTCTGGCCTGTGGTAGAACCCTTTTTTCCTGGGGAACTCTGTTATAAATACGGGCTTTTTTCTTTTAATGGTCAGAGCATACTCTTCATCAGCCCCAATCTCTTCCTCTTCTCCAATACCAAGCTCTTTAAGAGCCTGCTTATATGTTAAGCGCTCAAATGGTGGCTTTATGCTCTTAAGAAAGTCTACATCTCTGCCAAGCTCTATCAGCTCGCTCTCGCATGAATCTACAACACTACCTATAGTGCTTTCTACCATGCGCTCTTCGAAGCGCATCATTTCCTCATTGTTTACCCATGCAGCCTCAGCCTCACAGTGCCAGAACTCTGTGAGATGCCTGGGCGTTCTTGACTTCTCAGCGCGGAAGCTCGGGGCTATGGTGTATACCTGCTCTAAAGAGTATATCAATGCCTCAAGGTAAAACTGGGAGCTCTGCGTCAGGTATGCTTTCTTACCAAAGTAGTTGAGCTCAAACATCGCAGACCCTCCCTCAACCATCGATGTGACTATCATAGGGCACTGTGTCTCATAGTATCCTTCTTCATTAAAAAAGTCTCTTAGCGCATTAAAAGTAGCAGACCTTATCTTGAATATGTTGCTGTATCTTCTTGCTCTTATAGCTATGTGCCTTATATCTAAAAGATATTCCTCGCTGTAGTCCTCCTGTATGGGAAATTTTTCCGCAAGGGATATTATTTCAAAGGTCTCAGATTCGAGCTCCAATCCGCCTGGCGCTCTTTCATCCACCTTAATCCTGCCCTTTATCACCACAGAACTCTCAAGCGAGACTTCAGAAGCATTTTTAAAAGCTTCTCCCTTTTCTTTTTTAACAGTTACCTGTATTATGCCAGTTGAATCCCTCACAACTGCAAAAACTATGCCACCACTGCTCCTTATCCTGTATACCCAGCCCCTTATCTCAGCAAATTCTGGCTTCTGAGAAAACAACTCCTTTATTCTCATCTCTCATTTAAGGTCTTATCTCTATTTATTTTTTAAGAAATCGCCAGCTCATGTAACATGTTAGTATTAACATTAGAGCATCCTGGTGTATAGTTTGAGCACCCAAAAACAGAGTGCCGCCTGTTCATAAAGAATTTACTAGAATAAGTGCCGGGGGTCGGAGTTGAACCGACACAAAATCGCTCTGCAGGCGATCACATTACCGCTCTGTCACCCCGGCTCTTTTTTTACATTGCCATTCTTGAAAATAAACATTTCCTTGGGTAGCCACCCAAAGCTATTTAGATCCCCCACACACTCAGTATACCCATTGAAGCTAACGTGACTATCACCCCTGCAATGATAACTCCCAGGAATATGGAGGGAATAGCGTCTTTTTTGTTCATGCGCAGGATATAAGCAGCCAATGAAGCCGTCCAGGCACCTGTTATTGGTAAAGGTATTGCAACAAAGACTGCTAATCCAAGAAATTCGTATGCTTCTATGCTTCTGCTGGTGCGCCTAACAGCACTATCTGAGAACCTATTAAATGTTTTTTCAAACAGCCCTGTCGCCCTTATTAACCTTTCAACTGGCCCCAGGAGCCATAAGATAAATGGCACCGGAATCATGTTTCCAATCACAGATAGAACATAGCTCTCTACAGGGCCTATATTAAAGTATCCTATAGCTATGGGTATAGAACCCCTGAGCTCAATAATTGGGAGCATAGCGATTATAACAGTTGTTAGCCAGGGGGGTAGAAAACTTAGAGCCTCTATGATCTGTTCTTCAAATGCCATCCATCTTTTGCACCACAATCTTGCATTTCATTGGCATTTTGATCTTTGCCCTTCTGAAAGCCTCTTTTGCCGCTATGACCTTTTCTTCATCAACCCAGGCTTCCATTATTATCTGGTTCGGGTAAACCCTGGCTGCTGTGCCTACAGGTATACCAAATGCGTGCCTCATGCCCTGAGAGACCCTATCAGCTCCTGCACCGACAGCCTGCCTGTGTTCTCTGAGCACATGATGGGGGTATGGACGAACACGCATGTAATAATTTTGAGAACCACACGCCTCAGCCAGATATTTATTTACAGTAATTCTTGTGCTCTCAAGAGCACTGTGGGTTATCTGCACTTCTTCTTCTGCAACAAGAAAAACCTTGTGAGAACGCTCTTTTTTAAGACCGTGCTCAAATATTGTTATCTTGGGTTGAGGCACTCCTCCCATGAATTTCCTGCGGGTATAGGCCGGTCCTGTTATGCTACGATACATCCTTGCAGGTTTTCTTACCATAAGGGCTCAATGCATTTTTGGTTAAATAGCTTTTCTACTCTTATTTTTCTCAATCTCGCACTCTATCAATATAGAGAGCAGGAGCTTTTTATCCTCTTTTTTTAATTTTTCGTGGTATAATGCAGCTTTTCTTGTTCTTCCATATCTGTCTGAAAGTATTATGATCTCTTTTTCCCATCCATTTACATTCTCTACTTTTCTATCTATGCATAGATCCCACCCTTCTTCCTTTATTTCACACTCCAGTCCGAAGAGCTCAAAGAGGTCAATGAGCTCTTCATCGTACACCTTTACAGGAAGTTTTTTCAATCTCCTTCCATGAGCATCTATTTCCAAAGATCTTATCCTGCATGAAGATATAGGCATAAAGTCATCCGCCAAAACCCATGGCACCTTTATGATCTTCAGCTCTTTTCTACCCTCACTCTTACGCATTTCGTTCATATCTTTAGCAACCCTGTAAGTTTCTGGGGAAACAACAATATAATCAAAATCCTCATAGAGCGCAGGCCCATATCGGTCATTTAATTCTGCTATTTTAAAAGGTTTTCCGTATCTTTTAAGGATCTCTGATACTCCTTTTGCCCTGAGCGCAAAGGAGCTGGCGCCCGGCTTCCAGTGCGTTGTAAGCTCATCCGATGTTATGCCCACAACAATGAGATCACCAAGTCCAAAAGCTTTTCTGAATAACGCAAGGTGGCCATCGTGCACAGGATCAAAGGTTCCACCGAGGCATACCTTGATCATAGCTCAAACTCGCGTTTGCATTTCGGGCATATTATCATGCTGCAGTTCATAGATGAACAACTCTTACAGGCAAAAGCCCTTGCATAGCTCTTGTCGAAGGTAAAACCACATGCAGGACATTTAACCAGAGACATAGAATTGAATAGTAATGTTTTCTTAAATAGTTTTTAGTGCTTTTTTTGAATACTTTGTGCTTTCTTACGTTTATGTAATGCAGCACAAGCTAAGTTGCACTCGCTTCTTTTCCTGCATTAGTCGCCAGAGATCCACATCCCTATAAAGAGGGGAAAAGTATAAGAAGCATTATTCATATTGTTCTTATGTATTTCCCTATAATTTTAGGCACTGCTAGAGAGGGCAGGCAGAGCGAAAAGGTAGCTCGTTTCATGCTTGAAGAGCTCAAAAAAGAGGGCATTGAAAGCGGCATAATAGATGTGAGAGACTACAGGATAGAAGCCACAGACAACACAAAAAAGGGGAGTGAGGCAAAGAGGTTAGCAGAGATCATAGGAAAAGCGGATGGAATTGTTATAGTCAGCCCCGAATACAATCATGGATATCCCGGAGAGCTGAAAATGATGCTGGATCTTTTGTACGAAGAGTATAGAGGTAAGCCCGTTCTTATATGCGGGGTTTCCGCGGGCATATTTGGTGGAACAAGAATGGTTGAGCAGCTGCGTCTTGTGTGTCTTGGTTTAGGAATGGTGCCTGTGAGCAGCGCTCTTTATTTCAGGAATGCTGAGGAGTTTAATGAGAGCGAAGGAAACGAGGATTATAAGAAATCAGTAAAAAGAGCAGTGGAAGAGCTCAAGCTCTATAATCAGTGAGTTTCTTTTGCGTCAAAAAGCTCTTCAGGACGGTGCTTTTTTCTACATACCTATTCAGGGGTAGAGAGAGATCCAAAGCCTCTAAAGCTTCGTTGAGGTCATCAAAACTTTTGCCATTTTTAAAAGCCTCTCTGCACAGCTCTCTGAAGCGCCATACACCTAAAGGTATCCAATCTGGATAGACCTCCAGAATAACCAGCGCACCCGCCTGTCTCCTTATATTGCTCAGATGTTCCAGCACAGGCAGCCTTGAAGCATAGTATGCTCCTTCTAACTCCTTTGCATACCCTTTTTTACCCAGGGCTAGCTCATAATCTACACCAAAAGAGTTTGATGCCACCCAAACTTCCTGCGCTTCGAAGAACCAGGAGGAAGGGAACAGAATGATGTGAACGCTGTTAGCTAGAGCGCTGAAGTTGAACACTTCATAATGGTCCAGCTCCCTGTAATCAAGGATCTCTCTGCGTAAAGCTTTCGCTATTATATCGTCAGTTGCTGTTATGCTCCACTCAGTAGGCACAAACCTCCTTCTCTTTCCTGTGCCCAGGAGGCCGGAAGATAGTATCTTTGTTATTCTGCTCTGGGGGATTTTTGATGAATAGAGCGTTATTATGCCCTCATCAGCCTTCATATCCGTGTCATAAACAACCTTATCGACGATCCTCTCCACCTTAGGGTTCTCTGCTATATTTATCCTCTTCAGCAAAGCAGATGGTCCAGAGGGAGGAGCCCTGGTTGAAAATGTTATAGAAAGGTTAGGCTTTTTTTCAAACATTGCCTCCACATCTGTGGGCGTAGAGGCCATGACAAGCTCCTGTATCTGCGCAGTGGTTCGATCAGGGTTTAAAGCAGATGTGACGCTTACTCTGCTCTTTCCTCTTATCAGCGAAGCTCTATAACCTATGATCTCCTGCAGACTTTTGTTGACCCACAGTTCAGGCATATCCATGATCTCTGTATCCTCTGTTAAAGGGGGCACAAGGGGGCCTACCGTTATTTTAGGATAGCCCGCAGATCCTACAAATATGGCAGGCGGCGAAGCCCCAAATACAGTATCTTTTATGTCTCTAGAGAGGATGGTTTCAGCTCTTACAAGTATAGGGCAGTAGCTCTTTCCGCACAGCTTTTTATAACCCTTGCATAAAGGGCATAGATTTCTTTTCTTCTCACTGTACGAAACGGAGTAGAGTTTTTCCTGCACCACGGAGAAAATAGGAAGAGTTATATTTAATCCTTCCTTCAACTAGCATCTGCAAAATAATGCACAGATCATAGTATAGGCTTATTTTTCACATTCTGTGAAAAGAGGCCGTAAAATCCTTAATGTTCAGATCTCTCTTGATTACATTATAGATACTATTATAGGTATAATATAATCCAGAGTGATCCAGACTACAGAAGCCGCTGGGGGGAATTGAACCCCCGACCTACGCCTTACCAAGGCGTCGCCCCACCACTGAGCTACAGCGGCATGGAAATGAAAAGGTTTACTCAAATAAAAACTTAAGGGGAAAAAATTAAAGACAGAATTCCCTTACCATTATGGACCTCACATCCATTTTCATAAAGCATGGCATATTACCCCAGGATGAGGTTCTAAAGTATCTTGAGAATAAGCCCTACAGCTTTGTAGAGGGTCTGCTCAAAAACGCAAATGTTCTGTTTTTGACCATAGATGATATTAAGAGATATGAGGAAGCTGTTGCAAAAAAAAGGCTCGAAATAGACTGGAAGAGCAGGATTGAGGTGTTAAAGGATATCACAGGCAAAAGCACAACGAAAGGAGAAGTTAATGACTTCGTGAAATATTTCAATAGCAGGTTCAAGCTTTTGAAGAAAATATTGAAAAGAAGGAGCGAGCTGATAGGAAGCGTCAATATAGAAGACGCTTTAAAAGGGAGCGAGAAAGAGGTTAAGGTCATAGGAATTGTGAGAGACCTTAGAAATGTAAATGGGGGTAAAATCCTTGAGATAGAGGATGAGACCTCAACCATGGCAGTTTTTACCTCTGATAGAAAAACAATGAATCACATAACCCTCGACTCTGTGGTGGGGGTTATCGCAGAGAGGAGCAGATCCAATTTTTATGCTAAGGATCTGCTGGTACCGGATGTGATGATAGGCAGAAGCGTTTCAAGGAGCACAGATAGCGCAACCATTGCAATAACTTCCGACGTTCATATAGGAAGTAAAACATTCATAAGAGAGAAATGGGACTCGTTTATGGACTGGTTGGGTGCACAGGATACCATAAGGTATGTTCTCTTCTGCGGGGATAATGTTGATGGAGTTGGGATATACCCGGGGCAGGAAAAAGATTTAGAGATAACAAATGTTTATGAGCAGTACGAACTTTTTGCTGCTGAGCTAGATAAAATAGATGATAAAAGCAAGGAGATAATAGTGCTCCCCGGCAACCATGATGCTGTCAGACCAGCTGAGCCCCAACCAGCGCTACCAAAAGAGATAAGAGACCTTTTTTCAAACAATGTACTCTGCGTGGGCAGCCCATGTTTTATGCGAATATCTGATGTTCCAATACTTGCATATCATGGAAGATCCATGGACGATTTTATATATGCAAACTCTGAGTTTACACACAATAAACCTGTAGATATGATGGTTGAGATGCTTAAGCTAAGACATCTTGTTCCCATATATGGAAGTAAAGTGCCTATAGCCCCAGAGAGCACAGATTACCTCGCGATAGACGAAGTTCCAGACATATTTATAACGGGCCATGTGCACTCCTTCGGCGTAGGCAGGTATAGAAACATAACGCTGATAAATGGCTCTACGTGGCAGGCGCAGACGGATTATCAGAGAATGCTGGGGTTCAAGCCGAATCCTGGTAATGTTGCACTTGTTGACTTGCAGAGCGGGGATATAGGAACAAAGTCTTTCTGAAGCTGTGATGCTTGGAGAGCTAAATGAGCATTGATGGTAAAGATGTAGAGGGCTCTGCTGTGAAGAGCTGGAGAAAGATAAGAGCAACATGTGGTGCAGTAAGCAGCAGTCCTCAATGATGGAATAGATCATCCTCCCCCTCATCAACGTTTAGCGATCGTTTCCATTTTCACTTCTTGATACAGGTTGATGTGTGATGCCCATCATTTAAATCGAGATCAGGCTGGGAGGGCGAGAAAATAGCAGGTTATAAATATAGGAAGGACATACTACTACCATGAACAAGCATATTGTGTTTTTGTTGGCAATAGCAGGGATATCGCTTGCAGCAGTGGCGATGGCGCAGCCAATGGGGTGGAGTGATCCCCAGAGCCAATATAACAGGATATATAACCCGTACGCTGTTGAGACCCTGAGGGGTGAAATAACAGGGATAGATACCTTTGTTCCAGCAGATGGCTGGAGTGCAGGTGTGCACATAGTTCTAAAAACAGCAGAGGAGAGCATTGAAGTGCACCTGGGACCAGAGTGGTATATAGATAACCAGAATTTTGATCTGTCGGTAGGAGATACAATTGAGGTCACTGGCTCTAGAGTGATGTATGAGGGAAGCGAGGTGATAATAGCGCAGCAGATAAGAGAGGGAGATGAAGTGCTGGTGCTAAGGTATGCAAATGGATTTCCATACTGGAGTGGATGGAGGAGATCCGCAGGACAGTGGTGATCCCAGAGTTATGTATCGCTACTAGATAGTTTCACTTAGAGTGGTCTTAACAGCTATGCTATATATAAGATGCTCACGTTATGAGATAACACAATAAGGCTCTGCGACTCTGTTATAAATAACATAGATCTCAAGAAAGGTACATGGAAGCGCGCTAAGCGCATTTGTCGTTTCCAGCTAATTGTAGAGCTTCTGCATGCCATTCTGCTACTAGGCAGCCGGCGCACCTTTTGGCTTTCTTGATGGTATGCATAACCCTCTGAAAAACGTTATATAGAATAACGTTAATAAATAATAGTATGAGGGGATGCAAAAGGATCTTTCTTGTTTCCATATTTTTCTATGGAAAGGGGGGATCTATAATATATGATTATGCCTATGATATCTCAAAGTTGATAGGCCCTGTTGCCTTCACGCTATTAGAACAGGGGATCGATACGTACAATTCCAAATTTTCAAAAAATGTGGGGATCGATAAAGAAACGTCCATAGACTCAGATGAGGAGAAAAACATCCTCTTTTTTCTTGCAGACTATTATTCGCAATATATGGGTCCTGTAGCTAAAAGGCTAGCCCACCTGAGGATTGAGGGCAGAAAACATGGAAAAAATAATTAAAACCTCAGCGTTATTCTTATTTTTTGTGTGACAGTAGATCAGAATTTAAATGAGCTGCCAGAGAATTTTTGCTCATCAGCAGGAGGAATAGAGGTTATTTCTATCACAACCGATGATGGCGTGCCGCTGAGTAGCTGTGGCCTTTCAAATGTGGATATCGTATCACTCTCCATTTTCGGTAGCATCATAGCTACATCCTCCGACAATGTTGTGAATGCTTTAAGTCTGGGAAAATATCACACCACTATTGTGAACGCAACGGAAAGCAAAATTGTGGTGACTAAAGGTATGGATTGCTGTGTGATCTTTCTCTTAAGATCTTCAGGTAACCTTGGGATAGCTCTTCTGAAATTAAAGGATCTGCTAAAAAAGTTAGATCATCTCTTTTCAAAATAGAATTACTGAACTTTTTATTTGGAAAGTGAATTTTTATGGTGTGTTAATTAATAAAGAAAAATAGGGGGTTGAGTATTGATCTGAGCCAATTCTTTGTTTAACGGATAGATGAGATCATGAGGTGAAATTATTTGTCAGAGATTTGTGCGCTGGTTGCTCCGAGATCCTTTTAAATGTGTGCAACGGTATTTGCGGACTGCTTTGAGGTTAGCCTGAATTTCAACCTACATTTTTCATTTTTTTCTTGCCCAAGATTTCCTCTTTCTGCTGAGCGCTTTCGCCACAAACTGATTTTCCGCCACAAACTGATTTCGCTTTGCGAAATCTTAGATCCGCCTTTGGCAAATCAGCCCGCAGAGAGAAGGCTCTCTTGATAAAATAGTGCGAGGGGCCGGATTTTCATAGGATTGCAGGTTTTGAAAGGGTGCAACCCTTCATTTTGAACCGGCGAACCACTGCTGGAGCAGGTCTTGAGCCTGCCGCCTTTGACCTGGCTTGGCTACCCTCGCTCGGTAAGAAATGTCTTTTTTCCTTAATAAAATTAGCTGGAAATAAAGAGAGCGATCTAAAATAGGCTTTCGTACCTGTATCCTTTTATGTACTCTCTTTCAACCTCAAGTCCGTCCCATGTTGGATATATCTCGCTTATATAAGCAACAGCTTTTTCTGGTAGTTTTTCTGCTATTTGATATAGAACCTCAACAC
>WOYI011008609.1_pt1 | contig 15879 bp, 21 predicted proteins | sample 6423411 | NCBI WGS metagenome assembly WOYI01 (sample SAMN13441803, study PRJNA592873) | oil field metagenome | biome: oil field; feature: oil-well bore; material: oil-contaminated soil; isolation source: oil-contaminated soil from oil-well borehole | place: Germany: Wietze | collected 2016-10-18 ...
TCAGCGGTCCGACGCGTTGACGTGGGCTGCACGTTGACGTTGGTGACGTAGGTTGTGCTGCCCACGCCGGCGCCTCCGAACTGGTGATTGGGAACGACGTTGCCGCCCTGCGCGCCCATCAGCAGGTAGGACTTGCCGCCGACCTGCAGCACCTCAGGGCCGTGCTCGGCCACCGGATGGATCGAGCCGGGCGCTGCAGGGCCACCGGCGGCCAGGCCACCCCCAATCGTACCCGGGCCGATCATGCTTCCCCAGCCGCCAGAGCCGGCAAGCGCGACGCCAAAGTTGCTGATAAGGCTCCCCCAGCCTCCTGCGCTGCTACCTGGCGTCTGCGCGCCGCCCGCCATGCCGAACGAGTCGAAGAACGCCTGGATCGCCTTGTCCGCGAGGAACTTCAGCGCCTGCTTGTACATGTCGTCGATGAGCGAGCCGAAGGCGTCCTTGGCACTCTTCGCGCCATCCACGAAGTCCACGAAAGCGCTGCTGAAGCCCGAGGTCAGATCGTCAACCATCTTCTGCGCGGCTGCGGCGTTATTCTGCTGCTGGGTCTGGAAGTTCTCGATGCCCGCTTGCAGCCCGTTTGCCCAGCTGGCCTGCGCTGCTTTCATGGCGGCAAACTGGTCTTGCGTCTGCTGGGCCGCGACCGCGCCCCCCGCTACGATCTTGCCGACCATCTGCAGGTTGTTTTCGTCAATCTGCTTGCGCTCGGCCGCGGTCTTGTTGGCCTTTTTCGCGAGGTCGATCTGCTGGTTATACGCCGTGCGCTGCGCCTCCAGTTTCTTCTGGGTTGCAGCGGTCACCTCGTCGATCGCCTGGCGCTCGGCGTTCCACTGGCTACCGTGGCCCACACCTTCGACCGCCGCCGCGTTCTGGCGTGCCCGATCGGCCTGCTCGTTGGCGATCTCCCGGTCCAGGTCGGCCAGCTTGCGCGCACCGTCGATCTTGAGGTTCATCAGGTCGACCGCCTGAGTGTCCGCAACGATCTGCTTCTGCGTAGCGATCACGCCGGCTTGCTGCGCCGCGGTCATCTTGCGGAACTCGCCGGTGCCGCCGGCCAGCATTTTGTTCAGCGTCTTCTGCGCTTCGCTGTACCCGTCGGTGCCGGCGAGCTGGCCCCTGAGCGTGGCGAGCTGCCCCTCCTGCGCGTTCTTCAGGTTCTCGTAGGCGTTGGCTGCTTGGTCGACGGTAGCTCGGACGGTCTTGTGTTTCGCAGCCAGCGCATCCAGCCCGCGACCCAGCGCCGCGTCCGTCTCGTAGGCCGCCTTCGCCGCAGCCTTCTGATCGGCCGTCATGTTCTTGTACGCGTCCGATGTCTTCAGCAGGTTGTAGCGGACCTCGGCGAGTCCCTCGTTCGACTTGCCGTGCGACTGGATCGACTTGAGCGCCGCGGCACCGGAAGCGTCCGTTTCCTTCACGTACGCAGCCAACGACTTGCTCGCCGCGATGGCCTGCGGAATGAAGTCGGCAAAGACATTTTTGAGCGAAGCGACGTTCTGCAACGCCTCGATCGAGTCGCGAGCGCCGTAGACTTTGGCCGCCAGGAAGTCGAGCGCCGGTCCCGCGCTGTTCCTGATCGCGGGCGCCAGTTCGGCGGCAAGCTGCATCTGCGCTTTGGTGGAGGACGCCGTGAGGTCGTCCAGCGTCGACTGCGCGTGCGCGATCTTCGCGTCGAGATCGGAGATCTTGCCTGTAGCCCCGAAAATGTAGGACCCGGTGTCAGCTGCACCGGACTGGGCTTGTTGAAGCTGATCGCGCTTGGCGATCAGGTCGTCCAGTTCCTTACGGGCGTCGGCTGCCGACTTGCTGGCCGCGTCCAGTCCGGCGCTGAGAGCCCCAGCATCCGGGCGGCTACGCACGTTGGCGTACGCGGCCGACATATCCTTGAGCGACTGGGTGACTTCCTCGTTGCCTTTGGCAACCTTGTCCGCCTCGGCGAGGTAATCCTCCCAGTCCTTGTTGACCTTGTAGATCGCGTAGCCCACGCCGGCAATTGCTGCGATCGCCAGGCCCCACGGGCCTCCGACCAGTCCCATCGCGAAGGCGCCGAACGACTTGGCGGCACGGCCGGCGGTAGCCGCCAGCCCACCGAGGGCCGCTTCTGCAGCCCGAGTCTCAGCCACACGTGCCTGCGCCGCAGCGACGGCGTCCTCCGACGCGGCGAGAGCGATATTGGCCTTGATGAGCGCGTTGTCCGCCCCGATCGACGCTTCTTTCAGAGACGCCGCCGCACCGCGGGCGGCTGCCTCATCTCGGGTCGCCGCTGCGAGCATCTTCTGCGAAGCTGCAAGTGCCTCGTTGGCTGCAGCCTGCCGCGCGGTCAACTCCATGATCACAGGGTCGTCAGCGTGCGCAAAGGCTTTGGCCCGTGCAAGCTGAAGGTCCGCGTCTGCCAGAGCGATCTGAGCGCGCGTATTCTCCGCGGTGATCCCGATCATTGCTTTTTGTGCGGTGGACTGACTCGACAAAGCAGTCGTCAGCTCTGCGGCGATAGCGACGCGGCGAGCTTCGGCCGCGGCGACGGCTTGTGTGCTCTCCGCAACCGCAATGTTGCCTGCGGCAATATAGCCGTTTCTGGTCTTTACGACTTCGGCGAGGGCTCCGGTGCGCTGGGCCTCAGCGGACGCCTTCTGCACCGTGTCAGCGGCCATACGTCCTTGGATCTCAGCGTCGGCGGCACGCGCTTGCGCGATTTTCCGATTTTCCGAGAGGACAGCAGCAGTCTTGGCTTGGCGCGCCACCGCTGCCTGCGCTTCTGCTTTGTCCGCAAGAGCTGTCTTTTCGATGGCCTGCGCATACTCAATTTCTGCGGCGGCTGCCATGCGTGCGCCCTGGTACTCCTGCTGCAGCCGCGTGACCTTGCCGGCACCGGTGTTCGCCGCGCCGCCGGCAATGCGAGTGAGACCGCCCGCGCCGATCAGCGTGACGAGGCTGGCCACGCGGGAAAGGTTATCCGCCAGCAAGCCCGCGCCCGCCGTCGCGGCGTCATTGAACAGGCCGCCGCTGACTTCCGTCTTGAGGTTGAACCAGGCGGTCTGGACGCGATTGAGGTTGGCGTTCAGGCCGTTACTCGCATCCTCCCAGCCGCGACCGGACTGCTGCAGCGCCTGGACGAGCGCCGGCAGGAACTTCGACGTGGTGAGCGCGCCAGCTTCGAGCAGCTGATCGAACGATTTACCGGCAAGATCCGTGCCCTTGGTCATCTCCATGACCGCATTCTGGAAGCGCTGGGCTGCGCCGGGGATGGCCTGGCCCAGCTGCAGCCGCAGCTCCTGCGCCTGGATCTTGCCCTTGGCAAACATCTGCTCTAGCGCCAGCAGCGCGCGACTGCTCTGCGTCGTGCTCAGGTGCAGCGACGTCGCCGACTTAGCGTAGGCGTCGAACAGCTCCTGCTGATCCTTCATACTCACGCCGGCAGCGGTTGCCGACGCCGAGAGGTTGGCGAAACCCTGCGCCGCGTCGGGCATCACGAGGCCGAGCTTGGCCGCCTCGCCGGTCACGAAGCCCATCGCGTTGGCGGCTTGAGTCGAGGAACCCGTCGCGGCGATGAGGGTGTAGTGGATGGCCTGCAGCTGCTTCTGGGCATCTATCAGCGAGCCGAGACCCTCTTTCACGAGGTAGAAGCTACCGAACGTGTTGGCGGCGCGCTTGAGCGAGAGCAGCACGCTGGCCGTCTCGCTTGCTTTCTTGCTGATCGAGTTGAGCGACCTGTTGGCCTGCGCCGCGGCTTGCACCATACCCGACCGGAAGGCCGTGGAGTTGAGCCGCATTACAGTGTCAAGGGTCGCTACGGTGCTCATTGGAGGCCTCGATGGCTCGGATGAATGGGGTCTTCAGCTTGTCCAACCGTGCCTGCTCTTCGATCTGCTGGCGCTGCTTGCGAGCCTCTTCACCCTCCGGGTCCGCTTCGATGTGGCTGTACGCTTCGATCTCAGTCAGCTCACGGGACGTCAGCCCCGCCAGCATCAGCCGGGGATGAGGGTATCCGAGTCGGAAGGCGAGGGAGAAGCAGGATCGGAAACGGGCGTCTCCCCGGATTTTCCCTCGGTATCAGCGACCTCTTTCGCCCCGACACCGTTGAGGCGGGAAGCCACATCGTGCAGCGCCTGGATCGTCGGGGTTGAAAAGGTGCCAACCTTCGCCATGATGGCCGGTAGCTGGTCGATGGCGTCCCCCACCACGCAGCGCGCGACGAGACCCATCAGATATTCCTTGGTGTCCGCAACGCCTTCGGGAAACGCGGCGCGCTCCCAGTCAATGCGATCATTTGCGCTCAGCGCGGTGAGCCGAAGATCGCCGCCCAGCTCAGGCACGGGTACTTCTTCATAGGCGCGCTCGACCGGGGTCGCGAGCAGTTGTTCGAGAGTGAGACGGGCCATGGCAGGTTCCAGTCAGTGAAGGGGAAAAAGACCGGCCCCGAAGGGCCGGCGAAGGTGCCGCTAGGAGATTACGTGGTCGGGACGCCAGTACCGCTCCAGACCTGCGCGCCGGACGGACGGATGGTGGCGGTGAACATCATCACCGCGTCCGTGCCGCCGGTGACGCCGAACTTCTTGACCGTCGCCGAGTAGGAGAGGATCGAGCCGTCCGAGTAGGTGTTGCGGAACTTGAAGGTGCCGGGCGCGCCTGCGTTGTCGCGCAGTGCGTTCTGGCCCGTGCTCAGCACGACGCGCTGACCGGTCAACGTGACGTTCTGGCTGTCCTTCAGGCCCGCAATGTATTCCTTCGCCGTCGATTGCAAGTTGGTCGCGTCCAGATCCGAGGCTTCCTGACTGACGTCGGGGATGTCGGTATTCTGGCTGACCTCCAGATAGGTAGTGCCATCGTCCACGCTAACTTCGAGCAGGAAGCCTTGCGTGCTGACGGCGGCATTTTTGGTGCCGTAGCGCAGACCGGTGTGCCGGATGATGTGGGGCGGCCCAACGATCAGCTCGATGAGCATGACGATCAAGGCGTGGAGATTGGAAAGCAGTTTCATATCGGTAGTCCTCGGTGATGGTTAGAGCCAGGCTGCAACGTCGAAGCTGACTCGGTGCAGCTTCGTGTCCTCTTCGTACCCGTCTGGGTTGTCCGTGATGCTCCCGACGACCAGCCCCGAACGCAAGGCTACCTTAGCCTGCGCAGCGAGTCCATCGGCTTGAGCATAGGTCAGCGCCCACACGTCGATCTGCCGACGGCCGCGATAGGGCCCCTCTCCCTGCAGGTTCTCGTTGTAACTGCCGGCGATGCGCTGATACGTGATCCTGGGGCGCACGGCGGGGTTGGCCGCGGCGAATGGCGTGGTCGGCGCGATCGGGGTCAGCGCGGTGACGATCAGCGTCTCGATGCTCATAGTGGTCGACCCCATTCAAGCTCGATAATGCCCTGCAACGTGTTGGCCATAACCGATACCGCCTCCTGGGCCTTGTTCTCGGCTGCGGGACGCATGAAGGGGTAGGCGCGCGAGCGTGACGTGCCGTACTCCACGAACCTGCCGTAGAACGCCATGCCCTTGAGGTCGACGCTGAAAACGATATTGTCGCCCATGATCCCGCGGTCATGGGTATAGAGCGAGCGGGCCATAAGGCCGGTGATCTTGGCGGGAAACGCGGGATGCCCGGCTTTCACCAGCACTCGCGCCTCGCGCAGGATCACGTTGGCGCCTTGGCGCAGCGCCTTGCGGCCAGCGGCCCGTGCAACCTTCGTGCCCATCCGCAGCAGGTGCTGCTCGAACGCAGCCAGATTAGGCGTCTCGAAGTTAAAGTCCATCGAAAGTCCCCACGACGGCCAGCAGCGTCAGCTCCGCTCTGTCATTGCTCTCGCGGATGACCTTGATGTCGTACACGCGGCCCGAGGGACGCCGAAAGCGCCAATTCTCGGCGTTCGCATCCATGTCGAGGCCGGGGTAGGGGAAGAGGGTAACCTGCACGAGATCGAGGGCGGTGTCCGCACCCGCAAGAAGCTTCTCGCCGCCGTTGCGCATGGTCTTGAGGCTCGGCGGGTCAATCGAGGCCCAGACCGGCTTGGGCTCGGCCACCCACGCTGTGATCGGCGCGCCGTAGGCGTCGGTGCCCGACGTGACGAGCTGCTCCAGCGTGATTTCGTGCTGCAGGCGGCCAGCGCGCACGTCAGACTCCCTGCTGCACGCGGTCGGGGAAGAGCAACGCGGTCACGCCGAACGGCAGTTCGATCGCGTTGCTCAGCTCGGTGATGACGTACTCTCGATTGACGGCCCAGCCGGCGAATAGCAAGATCACGGCCTGGGTGAAGGTCTGGTTCGCGACCATGCCGTAATAGGTCGCGCGGGCCGCTTTCAGCGCCTCAGCCCAGTCGTGCGTCAGCTGCTCGAACGCGATGGCGGCGAGGTCATTGGCCGAGGTGGAGGACGTATTCTGGGGGTAGAAGACGCCATCGTAGTTGGTCGACGGGATCGTGGCCGACATGCCCTGCCATGCGGTATAGGCCGCATCGTAGGCGGTCTTCGCGATGGCGAGCGCCGCCGGCACCAAAGCCTTCGCGGCATCAAGCGCGGCCTGATCGGCGTAGACATTGCGATTGAGGAAGTTGCAGCAATGGCGCTCGGCGGCGTCGAGGTACCCCTGCAGCAGCGCGTCTTCGCCAGCCCAAGTGATGCGGCCTTGCGACTTGGCTTCATCCAGCGTCACGATGCTCATGCGAGATGCCCCACGTATGACGCCGGGTTGGCGTGGCCCCACCGGTACAGGTGGAACAGGTATAGGCCCAATGCTACCCCAACGCGGCCACCGTTTGCACGGGCGGCATCGCAGAAGAGCTGGTCGAAGTGGATCGAGCGCTCGGGGAACGGGTGCGCCAGCCAGGTCTGCTTCGAGAACAGCATGAGCATGCCAGCGGCCGGGCCAAGCATCGGCTTGACCGCCGTTCCGTGCTCGTTCCAGCGGCTCTTGGCGATGGCGACGTGCTGGCCGATGTCCGCCTCCTCGCTGAGCCGGCCACCATGTAGCTGCTCGGGCGAGCGGATGCGATTGGTCATGGCGCCGATCACCGCGAAGTTGTCCCGCTGGGCCTCCACGATGGCTTCAACCTGCTTGCCCCACTGCGACACCAGGAACAGCGTGTCGCCGTCGCGTGCGCAAATCCAGGCGTCGTCGGGCAGCCGCTCGATGGCTGCGTTCAAGCCGCCGCCGATGTTGCCCGTCATCCAGGGAACGACGTGGTGGATCATTTGTTGCGGCGCTGCTTGGCGGCGTCTTTGTTCTGCGGCGCGTGGCGCAGCATCTTCTCGTCCGGCGCTGGAGCGCGCTGGGGTTTCTTCGGCTTGAGCTTGAGCGGCGGGCAGACCCGCTGCACGACTTCGTAGGACATGGTGCTACTCCCGGCTTGGAAGGGAGGCGAGGCGCCCTAAGACGCCCCGCCCTCCAACATCTTCGTCCCTGCCGACGGAGATCAGGTGGCCTGGATGAACGGGCCGTAGACGAACGATTCCGGCCGGTACACGACCAGAGCCAAACGCTCCTCGGCGCGGATCGTGACCATGTTCTTCACGAAGTTGTCGCCGTCCTCGGTCGAGACCTGGACGTTGGCATCCTCGCGATCGAACACCTGGGCCGCCATGTTGAACGCGCCGACCAGGAAGTAGCCAGCCGGGATCGCGTTGGTGTCCACGACGGGCAGGCGCCACAGCTGCGGGGCGTTGCCGGTGGCGACGTTGACCCACATGTACTCGCCCGAGCCGGTGCTCTTGGTCAGCTCGATGTCCGCCCAGTCGATCGGATTGACCACGATGCCGCTGGCACGATACTCGGCGATGCGGACCTGCAGGATCGCCTTGCGGATCGTGTCGATCTTGTTGTCCCCGCTGGCGCGCAGGGCGTCGTCGAAGGCAGTCGCCTGCGGAAGCAAGCCGTGCAAGTTCTCGCCGGTGCCGTCGCCCGACAGCAGCTGGGTCTCCTCGACATACTTCAGGCCGTAGGTCAGGCGGGTGTCGATGTAGGTCGACAGCATCGGGACGTCGGCCAGGATCTGCTTGGACGCCTTCAGCCAGTGAGCCAGCGTCTTCACCGCGCTGTCCACCGTGGCCAGCGACAGGTCGGACTGCGGCTTCAGCGTGCCTTCCGCCGTCATGGCCGCCATGTTCTGGAAGCCGGTCTCCTGCACGAAGCGCACGATGTTCGAGCCGGTACGGCCCGGCATCAGCAGGTCGCGGATGGTGAACGGACGCAGAGCCGGCGTGACGATACCCGGCAGCCACATCGGCTGGATGGCCCCGCCCGCGCCGCCGGTGCCCGTGGTGGCGCTGGTGACGTTGGTGACAGCCTTCAGCTGCAGGATCGCGGTGCCCTTGCCCTTCGACGCGAAGGTCTTGAACTCCTCGGACTCGACCAGCTGCTCACCGGCGGACTTGACGGCTTCCGGGTCGCCGCGGCGGCCGGCAGTCTTGAGTTCGGCGATTTCCTGCTCGACGCCATTCAGCCGCTCCTGCAGCGCGACGCCATCGGTGGCCGCCTTCTGCAGCGCAGCGACAGTCTCGGCCGACGCCTTGCCCAGCTTCTCGATTTCCTCGTTCGACTTGGCGACGAGACCCTTGATCTCGGCGTCACGGGTCTGCAGCGCGGCGGCCAGGGCGGTCTTCAGCGCCTCGGGATCGACGCCGTCCTTGCGACCGACGCGGTAACCGGTGTGCTTGATGACGCCCTTGCGCTGGCCCTGGCGGATGCCGAGGGTGAAAAGGTTGAAAATGTTCATGGGTAGTGCCCTCAACTTGGGTTGATGACGGACAGAATGTCTGCCAGTTTCAGATCGCGGCTCGCGTCATCAGCCTCACGCTGACGGAGAAGGTGGCTCAAGCCCTTGCCCGCGATGGCCGCGGCCTGAGTTTTCGAGAAGCCTGCCTCACGCAGGTGCTCCTCAAATTCCTTCAATGACGGTAGCTTGCCATGTTCCAACATATTTTTCACCCCGTCGATGCGTGCGCCATCGCCGGCCGGGAAGGTGACCAGTGAAACCTCCCAGAGATTGATCTCGGTCAGGGTCACGATGTCCGTCTTCGTGTCCTCCTCCCATTTGGTGGCCACGTAGCCGATCGAGAGGCCGTCCAGCGCGCCCATCTTCAGCAGCGCATAGGCTTCCGCGCCCTTCTCGGTATCGAGCGCCAGTTGGCCGGTGACCTTCAGACCCTTGGCATCTTCAGCCATCGACGTCCAGATGCCGATGGGCTGATCCGACCGATGCTGCCAGAGCATGTTGGGGAGCTTGTTCTTGCCGGCCCATGCCTTCAGCGACTTGGTGAACGCGCCTTTGGCGACGACCTCACCGTAGCTATCGACCTCACCGAAGATCGAGCCGTAGCCAGTGAACGTTCCGTCCGCCTGGATCTGGGCGTCCTTCAGATCGAGCGCTTGATTCAGGAATTTCATCTTCATTTCGGCGGCTCCGGTGCGGGTGGCGTCGGCTGGCTGCCCAGTTCACCCAGTTTGTTGAGGGGCACGAGGTTCGACTGTACGGTCAGCTCATCACCGCCTTCAATCGCCGGGTCGCCTTCCTTCGCGCGGATCTCGTTGCGCGTCATGTAGCCATTCTGGCCGCCCGAGGCGTAGAGGGCCGCACGCGCGGCACTGTCCCCGCGCTCCAGCTCATCCAGGTCGAAGGCCAGCACCGAGGTCGACGGCAGCTGCAGCGAGCGGCTCACCGCCTGCTCGATGCGCGTGAGGTAGGCTCGCAGGCCGCCCTTGATCCAGAGCAGGATCAGCGTCTCCAGGCTCGACGCCCACGAGGATGCCTTGGTCATGTGGCCGATCAGCGGCGGCGGGATGCCCCACCAACGGCAGATCTCCTCGACGTTGAACATCCGCGATTCGAGCATCTGAGCGTCGTCGGGCTTCATGGTGATCGGCGTGTAGTCCATGCCGTTCTCCAGCACCATCGTCTTGCCGGCGTTGGAGCTACCTGTGAAGCTCTCGATCGACTTGCGGACCTGCTCGCGGATCTCAGGCGTGGCAAACGAGCCCGTGTACTTGATGAAACCGCCGGCCGAGAGGCCCGAGCCGAAAATCTTGGCGCTAGCCTGGTCGGTGGCGATCGAGCGGCCGATGGTCTGCCGCGCCATGGCCACGGGGGACAAGCCTACGAGGCCGTCGACGCCGAAGCCCTTGATGTGCAGGATCTCGCTCGCTGGGAAGTTCTCGCGCTCGACGCCGCGAAGGTAGGCGTACTGGATGGCGCCCTTCGTGTCGCGGTACACCGTGACGTACTCGGGGCGCAGCGGATCGAGCGCGACGACGCGCCCGGCCACGCGGGTCTTGACCGCGTAGGCATTGCCCCAGAGGCACAGCGAGGCGACCATCATCTCCCAGAACTCGACGGCCGTCATGTAGGCGTTGGGCGCGTAGCGGAGCATGCGGTATGTGGAGCTGTTGGTCGCCTTGACCAGCTTGCCGGTGCTGGGGTCGAGCTGCTTCAGCTCGAGCGGCAGCGTGGCGACCGTCTCGGAGGTCAGGCGCACACAGGCAAAAGCCGCAGCCAGCTGCAGCGCCGCGCCGCCGTCGACGAGGATACCGGCGTCGGAACCGACCGACCGGAAGGGCGCCATGCCGTCGCGCGCACCGGTGGGGTACCAGCCGCTGCCGAGGTAACCAAGGACGCCCTGGATGCCCTCGAAGAAATGGACAAGCGTGTCTTTAGCCGCCATGAGCCTTGCTCCCGCGCAGCAATAGTGCGAGACCGAGGAGCTGCACCCCGGCAACGATGAGCGCCCATGCGGCGCCGAGCAGCATGCCGGTTCCAGAGACGATGAGGGCGGCGCCGAGCACCAGGATCAGCCCGACGAAAGTGGCAGGGGTCATGCAACCACCGGGGAGCTGAGGAAGCCAGACCAGTCGTCGGGCTTCTCGCCGCCGACAAGGTATCGGCCCATCGCCATGCAGAGCGCGACGAATGGGTCAATCTTCTTGTCGTTGGTTTCCTTGTACGGGTACATGCGATCCCCTCGATCGACCTTTGCGACGACGTTCGACATGGCCCACTCCATCACCTTGTCGCCATCATGGCGGATTTGCCCATTCAGAATCAAGGCTTCCACCTGTTTCATCGGCTCGTTGAAGTTGCGCATGTTGGCGGCGAACTCGACCATCGGCAGGCCCTCGTCGATCAGCCGGGTGGCCAGCATGGTCGCTTCGTGGGGATCGTAGCCGATATCGACCAGATCGACGACCTTGGCCAGCGCCAAGATGTCCTCCTCGATCTCGTTGTAGCTGGTGATATTGCCGTCGGTGACGGTGAGCAGGCCCAGCGCCTCGTACTCGCGGTAATGCTCATTCTGCGGCAGGTCGACCGTCGCACGCGGCAGGTAATACTTGCCGAAGCGGACGAACGCGCCGTCCGGCTCAGGGAACAGCAGCTCCAGGGCGCACAAGTCGACCTTGGACGCCAGATCCATCCCGAGGTAGCAGGTGCGGCCGTAGAAGTCCTCCAGGCGCAGGGAGGGGTCGGCCGCAGCACGCCACTTCAGCATGTCAATCAAGCCATCGCGCGCCTGCACCCAAAGATTGAGGTGCTTGGTCTTGAAGTGGCCCTGCTTGCGCGGGTTGTTGATCGCGTCGCGCTGCTGTGCCAGCAGGAACTCGGCCGAGACACTGATCCCGAAGTTGGGGTTGGCCTTGCGCAGCGCCGATTCTGAGGTCCAGTCGTCATCCTTGTCGATGGTGAAGATCATCGCAAAGAGCGTCTCGTCGTCCTGCGTGCCCTGCAGCACTTTTTGGCACTCCAGCCAGTCAGCACGGCAGGGACCCGCGATGTTGTCGCCAGCGGTGCTAACCACGATGCTGAGCGGCTGCTCGCGCGCGCCCATGCCGGTCTCCATCGTCGCGAGCTGCTCGTCGGTGATGTGCTCGTGGTACTCGTCGGTGATCGAGCAATGCGGGCTCGAACCGTCGCCGGGCTTGCCGATGACCGGCTCAAACTTCGCCATGCTGCCCGGTACCGTCAGGCTCTTGGCGTTGACCTGCACGCCGAAGCGGTCGCGGAAGTCGGGACGCAGCGTGGCCATCTGCTTCGCTGGGCCGAAGACCTCCCATGCCTGCTTCTCGTTGGTGGCGCCACTGAAGACCTCGGCGCCGGGCTCGTTGTCCGCCGTGAGCATATAGAGCCCGATCGGCGCGGCCATGAGCGACTTGCCGTTCTTGCGCGAGATGTAGCCGCGGGCCTTGCGGAAGCGGCGCTTGCCCGTCTCCTTGTTGATCCAGCCGAAGATCGAGCAGTACCAGAAGCACTGCCAGGGCTCGGGGCGGAACAGCTCGTGCTTGGCGGCCCAGCGGCCCTTGACGTGCGGGAAGCGCGAGGCGAAGCGGGCGGCTTTCTCGGCCAGGTCGAAGTCGTAGGTGTAGAGCCAGTCGGGCTGCTCGATGCGCGCGAGGTCGCGCTGGTGGCGCCCGCACGCCAGCCTGATCCACTCGCACGCGAGGATCGACCCGTCGAGAACGCCCGCAACGTAGCTCTGCGCCGAGGCGCAGTACGGATACTTCGAGGGGTCAATCAAAATCATTGGTCGTCGCCTTGGGCTTCGTCGCCGTCACCTTGCCGCGGTCGGCCGGGCTGGCGCCAAGGCGTACCAGCAGGCTCTCGAATTGCTTGACGTACTTGACCTCGATGCGAGGAATCGAGCGGAACTCCAGCGCGTCCGTCGCCGCCACGTTGCGCAGCATCATGTGCAGCCGGGCCGCCTGCTCGATGAACAACCGGTCGCTCTTGCGCAGCACGCCGTCGGGGCACATGTCCACAACCTCAGCCCACGCTTCCTCGAAGGTGATGAAGTGCTGCGAGGGCGCCTCGCCGATCGGTCGGTCATCACTCACGGCGTTGGCGATCCTCTCTTCGTACCTGCCGCGGTTGTGCGCAGCTGAGGTGCCCAGCTGGAGAATGTCGGCGGATTTGCGGGGCGGTGGCATCATCGGGTCCTGGTCAAATTGCCGAAGCCGCCATCTTCCTTGGCGGTCTTGGCGCTGTGGCAAGAATGACACAACGCCTGCCAGTTGTTCTCGGCGTCCCAGAAGAGCACCGGGTCGCCGCCGTGCGGGATGATGTGGTCGACGTCGGTCGAAGCCGTGACGTGGCCGCGGTCCAGGCAGTGCACGCAGAGCGGATGGTGCGCCAGGTAGCCGAGTCGTGCCGCGCGCCATTTCCGGCCGTACCCGCGGGAGTGCGCCGAGCCGCGCGCTTCGTGCACCCGGGGCTTGGGCTTGTCCGGCACAGTCGCGCGGGCCACGCCGCTACGGTGTTGGGGTGGACGGCTCGGCATCGCACTGGGTCTCGGGCTTGAACCATTGCACCAGCCGGCACATCCGCGCAGCGCAGTGCTCGTAAGCCGCCTGGGCCTCGGCGCTGTTGGCCACGATAGAGCCGACCGTCGTCGTCTTGACATGCACGGGGGCGTCGCAGAGTACCAGCAGCTCATCCCCCGGGACGGGTTGCTCAATGCGGGTGGACACTGCTGCTACGGGCGGGGCAGGTTGTACCGTCGAGCACGCAGCCAACAGTGTCAGGCACAGCGGTATCCAGAAGCGATTTGGCCTGAACATTCGTTTTCTCCAGCTCGCTGAGCTTCGCTTTGATCTGCAGGCTTGCCCGATCAGTTTTCTTGAAGTCCTTTTGCAGGGATTGGATCTGCCGGCTGTCCTTGGCTCGCAGTTCTTTCAACCTGGCGATAGACCGATCCTGTTCCACGTTCGCGTCGGCGAGCACTTTGATCGTGCCGTCTGCCAGCTTGGAATGGTTGGTAAGTTTTTGGACCTCGGTGTCGAGCTGCAAGCCGTGAATCCGCTGCGCGACGTAGAGCCCGGCAAGTATCACCATTGCCGCGATCATCGCATACTCGATAATCAGCCGAACGTGACCGAACACCCAACCCACGCCATTGCCCACGGCGCCCCAAAGGCCGCCCCTGAGGCCTTTGGCTACTGCGCTCATCCTACTTAGGGTCGTCATTGCCTTGGCTCCGATTGAGGCCGAGTTTACTCCACACGAGGCGCTGCAGGACTTGGATCGAGGCGTTCGCCCCAAGCCAACCCGAGACGCCCACCGACACCGCTGTCCATTCCTGCGTCAGGTGCATCGACTGGCATATCCACATCACTAGCAAACCGACCATCCCTGCCGATACCGCTTCCAGTACGGCGCGGCCCCATGAAACGTGAGCGCCAGCGTCAAGCGTGCGCAGGAGGTAGCCGAGGAAGCCGGCGAATGACGCGAATGATGCGTAGATGGCGCTGCGCACGGCCCACCACCACCAGAGCGCATCATACGGGTCAGGCGGCGGCACGGGCGGTTGCATCAGAGTGCCGCCAGCGCGCGATGGTAGAGCGCAATGCGCTCGGCCAGGCCGTTCGTCCCGCCATTGATCCGACGCGTGATCGCTGAGAATAGTTGCTTATCGGCCAGCGCGTTGAGATTGTGGGACTGCCAGAACCAGGCGGCCGAGTCCACGGCATGCTTCGGCTCTTCCAGCAGCTCAGGGGTCTCAACCAACTCCAGCCGCAGCGCCTTTCCGCACGCGGCGTAGTTGTCCCGGCCGGTAATCTGGATCAAGCCGCGGCCCCTGTAGCGGTAGCCGTCGCCGGGGTGCACATTACCGAGGTCGGTACGGCCCTCGTACTTGGACTGGGCGGACGTCGGCCCCCACATCTCACGGACGTACTTGAAGCCGCCGCTCTCGTGCGCGGCCTGCGCGAGGAAGGCGGCCTGCCGGAACTTGGTATTGATCTCGTACTCGTCCATCGCTGACGTGATCGGAGGCGCCCAGAGTTCAGCGCGCATCATCCCGCAGCCGGTGGCGGCGTTGAGCATCTCGGGAGTCACGGAATCAGCTTCCGAAGGGCGTCGACGTGCTTCGTGATGAGCGAGTGACGCCCCGCGAGCCATTTCATAGCTTCCGCCTCGATGGCGGCCAGGCGTTGCTCGATCTCAGCCCAGCGAGCCGGCGTCGGCGGGCACGGTGGGGGCTCGGGAGCTGCCGCGACGGCCTCGACCGGGGGTGAAGGCAGCTCCGCAGCGGGCTGAGCGACCTCGGTGGTAGCTGATTCGTCCACGGGATGTCCTCGGAATGGCCACATAGTGGGTCGGAAACTACGTCTCTCGATGCCTGCTGTCAAGCTCTGAGCGGCGAGGGTACTCTCTGGGTAATTTTTGGGTAATTTTTGGGTAAGCTAAGTTATTGATATTACTATTGTTTTATTACTTTTACCTAAAAAACTATAAATAATAGAAGAAAGAAGGGCTGACGCTTCGTATACTAAAGATTACCGCCGCCAGAGATACGCTGTATTATTTATTATTTAGCCTACGCCGCCGACGGCCGCGCCGTGCTTTTTCTGTTTATTTAAGTGCTTTTGGGTATTTCAGGCTTGACGCGTTGCGGCAGTAGGCGTAGGGTCTACCCAAACACGTACCAATCTAAATGGAAAAGGGCACCCAAAATGGGTAAGAAGAACACTAATTACGTTCGAACCGACTTCCCTTGCCGGATCTGCGGCAGCTATGAGGCATATCGTTCAAATTACCAGTGCGTCGAGTGCGCTCGGCGCCGATCCTTCGAGCGATCGGACGATAGCCGCCGTAGAGCTGCGGGGATGAAGCCGACCGTCGGAGCTACGATGCGAGAGCAGCGGCGGGACTTCTTGGAGGCCGATCGGGCGCTTCGAGAGATCGCGAAGCTGTCAGGGGCCTTGAGGTACCATAGCCTGCGACCTTGTAAGCGGGGCCACCGGAACCCGGAGCGGTACACGGTGCACGGCGGATGCGTGAAGTGCGCGGTGGCGGCGTCGAGACGGCAGTACAGCCGAGTGCGCAAGGGCTAATCCACGCAAGATTGTTGCGTCAGGCCGCCTTCGGGCGGCTTTTTATTGCGTCAAATTTGCCGAAAACGCTGATTTGAGG
>WOYI010193463.1_pt1 | contig 15877 bp, 14 predicted proteins | sample 6423411 | NCBI WGS metagenome assembly WOYI01 (sample SAMN13441803, study PRJNA592873) | oil field metagenome | biome: oil field; feature: oil-well bore; material: oil-contaminated soil; isolation source: oil-contaminated soil from oil-well borehole | place: Germany: Wietze | collected 2016-10-18 ...
TCGAAGGATCAAGGGCGCAACCAATAAAAGCAAGAGGCAAGTTCAAAACCGGATTCCTCACCCTTCGGGTTCGGAATGACAAGTCCCCCCGATTCACGATTTACGATTCACGAAATACGGTCTCTCCTTGACAAATCCACTTAAGAGGTCTATAAAGTTCGGAAGCCGGTAGAGGCGGAACGTCTGCCGGCACAACATAACGAAAAGGCGATGAGGGAGAGAGTACCCGCCCGTCAGCGCGCGCCAGAGAAGGGGACCCGAAGGCTGAAAGGTTCCCGCGCGCCGGATGCGGAGAAGACCACTCCGGAGCCGGATCCGAAGCCCGAACCGGGATAAGGTGACGGGGATTCGCCCCTTACAGCGAAAACGAGCGCCGGCGATCTTCTATGTGCCGGAAGTGGAGTGGAACCGCGAAAAGTGCCCCTTTTCGTCTCCTTTTAATGGAGACGTGAAGGGGCTTTTTATTTGGTAAAGCCTGGAAGGAGTGGTCACCTTGAGGGGAGTGCTGCAAAATTACCGGGATCTGCTTCCGCTGAATCCCGAAACTCCGATGATATCGCTGCAGGAGGGACAGACACCGCTAATTCCGCTGGATTCCATCGGGAAGGATCTCGGGGTGAGGCTTTTTGCCAAGTATGAGGGGACGAACCCGACCGGCTCTTTCAAGGACCGGGGCATGGTACTTGCCGTTGCCAAGGCGATGGAAGCAGGGGCAAAGGGGATCATCTGCGCTTCCACGGGAAATACATCCGCCTCAGCGGCGGCCTACGCCGCAAGGAGCGGCATCTCCTGCATCGTCCTGCTCCCGAAGGGCAACGTGGCGATGGGGAAACTGGCCCAGGCGATGGTCTTCGGAGCAAAGGCGGTTTCGGTACGGGGAAACTTCGACGAGGCTCTGGAACTGGCGCTGAAAGCAGCCGGAGAGTCCGGTTATTCGGTTGTGAACTCCGTCAATCGTTTCCGGCTCTGGGGGCAGAGAAGTGTCGCCTGGGAGATATGCGATGAGCTTGGCCACGCCCCCGACCGGGTGATCCTGCCCGTCGGGAACGCGGGGAACATCACTGCAAGCTGGGCCGGTTTCGTCCAGTACGCCCGGCTTGGAAGGTGCGCGCATGTCCCCGTCATGACAGGTGTCCAGGCAAAAGGAGCTTCCCCGCTCGTTACCGGAAAACCTTTCCTCGAACCTGAGACCGTAGCGACAGCCATACGCATCGGGCGCCCTGTCAGCGGACGCCGAGCCTCATGGGCGGTGCGGATGAGCGGCGGTGAGTTCCTTTCCGTGAGCGACCGCGAGATACTCGAAGCCCAGAAACTGCTTGCCCGCCGCGAGGGTGTATTTGCCGAACCGGCATCCTGCGCGGGTATCGCAGGGCTGTTCAACCTTGCCGCCGGAGGAAGGCTTCCCAAAAACCAGGAGGTGGTGGCCATACTTACAGGGAACGGGCTCAAGGACCCTGATGTTGTACTTTCGGGCCTCCCCCTTCCAGTTGAAACGGATGCCGATCCGGACGCACTCAGGGAGATACTGTCATGAACGGACATGTAATGCGCATCCGGGTTCCGGCTACTACCGCCAACCTGGGGTCCGGGTTCGACACGATAGGACTTTCTCTCTCTCTCTTCAATATCTACGACGTATTCGACATGGATGAAGAGGGTGCCTATCGTATGGAGGTGATCGGCGAGGGGAGCGCGGAATTATCCGACCCCGAGTCCAACATGATAATCCAGAGTTATGAACGCGCGTGCGAGGCGTGGGGTATTCCCCGCCCCGGCTTTTTCCTCCGCTGCCTGAACGCCATTCCTCTCTGCAGGGGACTGGGGAGCTCCTCGGGCGCGGTGGCCGGAGGCGTTCTCATCGCGAATGCCTTTCGAAAAGATCCGCTGAAGATAGACGAACTTCTCCCCCTGATGGTGGAGATAGAGGGTCATCCCGACAATATAGTTCCGGCATGCCTTGGAGGCCTTGTCGTGAGCTGCAGCGACGGCGGTCTCCTCAGGTATGTCAAACTTCCAGCACCTCCAAAGGATATTTTTGCCGTGGTGGCCGTCCCCGAGGTAAGGGTCCGGACTGAGGACGCCCGGAGAGCGCTTCCGAAGGAGGTCAGCATGGGCGATGCGGTTTTCACCCTCAACAGGGCTGTTCTCCTTGCCGCGTCATGGGCTTCAGGGAAGTGGGAGAACCTCTCCTGGGCTATGGACGACAGGCTCCATCAGAAATTCCGGGCAAAACTTTTCCCCGGCGGAGAAGTGATCCTTGAGAAGGTCAAGGCAGTCCCGGGGTGCCTTGGCGCGGCGATCAGCGGCTCGGGACCAAGCGTTCTTGCTTTCGCCCAGGGATCGCCCCGTGGGGTTGCAGAGGCTATGTGCAGGGTTTTCAGAGAGCACGGGGTCCGCTCGCGTTTTTTTGTCCTGGACGTGGATGAAGAGGGGGCCGTGATCCAGAGAGGCTCAGGAACAGGTTCGCCGCAATGACGACGGAAGTTCTGAAATACGGCGGTTCATCCCTGGCGGGGTCCGGAAGGCTTGAAGCGGTCGCCCGTGATATTGCAGCCCTTGCACAGGGAGGAGTTTCGGTCGCTGTTGTGGTCTCGGCGGTGGGGTGCACGACGGATACCCTTCTGGAGGCTGCCAACGGTTTTTCAAAGAAGATGAACCGGAGAGAGATCGACCAGCTTATCGCCACTGGCGAGCAGCAGAGTGTCGCGCTTCTTACGATGGCCCTGGAAGAACTCGGGGTACGCGCGCATTCCTTTTCGGGCTGGCAGGCGGGATTCAAGGGATCCGGCGTATTCACGGACGGAAGGATCCGGGCGGTTGATCCGATCATGGTCGAAAAATGCCTGCAGAGAGGGGCGGTCGCCGTCGTTGCCGGTTTTCAGGCGGTTACGGAAGAGGGGGATGTGATCACCCTCGGCAGAGGAGGATCGGATCTTTCCGCCGTGGCCCTTGCTGCGGCTCTTGAGGCTGACTGCTGCCGGATCTATACGGACGTCGACGGTGTTTATACGGCCGATCCCCGTCTGGTTCCTGAAGCAAGGCGTCTTGAAAGCGTCAGCTGCGGGGAATGCATGGAAATGGCCGCGGCCGGCGCAAGAGTTCTCCAGGCCCGAAGCGTTGAGCTGGCCTGGAGGTACAGGGTGCCTCTGTATGTGGCTTCGAGTTTTGACAGAGAGAGGGGGACATGGATCATGAGGAAGGATGTTTCCGAGAAGTTCGTCGTACGTTCGATAGCCCACGATACCGGAGTCGCGAAAGTAGCCGTCCTCGGGGTGCCCGATACGCCGGGGATCGCGGCCAGGGTATTCACGCCCCTCAGCGAGGCCGGCGTAGGTGTAGAGATGATCATTCAGAGCATTATGCGGGGACAGGTGAACGATATAGCTTTCCTCGTACGAAAGGAGTTTCTTGGAGAAGCCATTGAAGTATGCCGGCGGACCGCCCGGGAGGTAGGAGCCCAGGGGGTGGCATTCGATACAGAAATAGGCAAGATATCACTTGTGGGAGCAGGACTCGCGAATCATCCGGAAGCTCCCGCCCGCATGTTCTCGGTACTCGCGGGGGAATCCGTGAATATCGACATGATATCATCGACCTCCATGGCCATCACGTGTGTAGTGTCATCTTCCGATGTGGAGAGGTCCGTCAAGGCGCTGCACAGGTCCTTCATTGAGGAGGATCCATTATGAGAGTCGCGGTGCTGGGCGCGACAGGACTCGTCGGGAGAGAAATGCTTCTGACGCTTGAACAGAGAAGATTTCCCGTCAACGACCTCGTCCCTCTCGCTTCCTCCCGCTCTGCGGGCAGCAAGGTCACTTTCGGGGGCGAGGACCTGGTTGTGCGCGAGGTATGCCCCGAGGCCTTCAGCAACGTTGATGTAGCCATCTTTTCGGCAGGCGGGGAAGCGTCCAGGAGTTGGGCCCCCGAGGCTGTGCGCCGAGGGGCCGTGGTCATAGACAACAGCTCGGCATGGCGAATGGATCCGGGGGTCCCGCTGGTCGTGCCAGAGGTGAATCCCGGAGCATTGAAGGGCCATGCGGGGATAATCGCAAACCCGAACTGCGCGACAATACTGGCGGTCATGGTTCTGAAACCACTTCACGACGCGGCCGGTCTCAGGAAGTTTTCCGCTGTGACCTTCCAGGCTGTTTCGGGGACCGGCAAGGCCGCCATCAAAGAGCTCCTGGACAATTCCAGGGCTATTGTCTCCGGTGACGGGGAAGGCGTCACCGAAGTCTACCCGCACGACATCGCCTTCAATGTCCTTCCTCATATCGGATCGTTCGATGAAGACGGAGTCAGCGACGAGGAGTGGAAAATGGTCCGCGAGTCCAAAAAGATCCTTGGACTTCCCGGTATTGAGGTAAGATGTACCGCGACCAGGGTTCCAGTATTCCGGGGACACTCGGAGGCGATATGGGCTGACTTTGAAAAAAACATCCATCCGGATGAAGCCAGGCGGATCCTTCAGACGGCTCCAGGTGTTGCCGTCGTTGATGACCCAGGCAGGAGCCTCTACCCTCTTGCCAGAAATGCGGAAGAGCGCGACGAGGTCTTCGCAGGACGCATCCGGCGGGATACAGGAGATGGGAACGGGCTGATGATGTGGGTGGTCTCGGACAACCTGAGGAAGGGAGCGGCCCTCAACGCCGTTCAGATCGCAGAGCTTCTGGGGGGGGTGGAGTCCCGGCCCTAGGAAAGGCCGATCGGATGCAGTCCCTATGGCTCAAAAGCTGAATTAGGGTAAAATAGCGGCGGTATCCTGATGGTGCCGCCATTTTTCAACAAGGATGGTGCTGAATAGCATGAAAAAGTTTTCCGCCCTTATCGGGACGGTTCTGATACTTTTGTTCGCCGCCTCCGTTCCTGCCCTGGCCGAACAGATGAGGCTCACCTCTGATACGCTCGATTACGACCCTTCAACCGGTATCGTAAAGGCGTCCGGCAACGTAAACCTCCTGGGGAGGGGCGCCGAGATAACCTCCCGCTTCGGAGAGTTCGATGCGGGGGGGAAGCGTTCCCACCTGTGGGACGAAGTGGTGGCGAACTGGACTGAGGGCGGCATGACGATGGAGTGCGCCGACCTTGTGATATTGGAAGAGCCCGGCGGACAGCATCTCACGGCACGCTCGGTGAAAAAATTCAGCGACTCTGTCAGAAAGCTCACAATGCGAAGCAGCCTCATGGAGGGGACTTTGAGGGGGAAAGAATTTTCGGAGCTGGTCGCCACAGGGAACGTGGTGGCCGATGCTGTTCTTTCCGGAGGGGAACCGACCAGGATGACAGGAACGAAGGCGGTTTATTCCAAGGCCAAGGGCACGTTGATCTTTTCCGGAAGCGCCTCTGCCACCCAGAAGGACCGGAAGATCACTGCCGAGACCTTCATTATCCACCTCGAAAGCGGCAGGATAGAGGCTATCGGGAATCCCCGGATGGTCGTGGACCTCCCTGCCGGGGAGGGAAAATGAGCTCCAGATATCTCTGGGCCCGCTCCCTGAGCAAGGGTTACAAGGGCCGGTCTGTCGTATCCTCTGTCAGCATCAAGGTCAAACAGGGCGAGATCGTAGGCCTTCTGGGTCCCAACGGCGCGGGAAAGACGACTACGTTCTACATGGTGCTGGGTATAGTCAAGCCTGATACCGGCAGGGTGCTGATAGACAACGAGGACCTCACCGGTCTTCCGATGTACGCACGGGCGCGCCGGGGCATAGGTTACCTCCCGCAGGAGGCATCGGTATTCCGAAACCTGAGCGCCAGAGAGAATATCGAACTGGTCCTGGAGGAGAGAGGCAAGGACAGAAAGAATATCAACAATATTACCAGGGGCCTTATTGACGAGTTCGGACTGGGCGATGTGGCCGAACTTCCGGGTTATGCCCTCAGCGGAGGAGAGAGAAGGCGTGTCGAGATAGCAAGAAGCCTTGCGATGGAACCGTCTTTCATCCTTCTCGACGAGCCTTTCAGCGGAATAGACCCTATTGCGGTCTACGACATCCAGCAGATAATCCTGGGTCTCCGGACAAAGGGATACGGCATTCTTCTCACCGACCACAGCGTCAGGGAGACTCTTGCCATTACTGACAGGACATACCTGATCCACAGGGGGCAGATACTGGTGGAAGGAACACCGTCCGAGGTGGCGGACAGCGACACTGCCAGAAAATTCTACCTGGGGGAAAGGTTCTCCCTTTGAATCGGCGGGAATCTTCCCCAGCTTCGGCTGCAGACGGCTTCGGCCGCTCTTTCGGCCGCGGCCCTGACAGGCGGGGACATTTCATCGCCGAGCCGGGTGCCAAGCGGCTGGATGGCGAGTATCCTTACACGGAGTCCGGGTTCGAATGGGGCCAGGAGGACGCCTATGGGGATCCCGTGGGTGGAGAATGCAGCCCCGTCTGTTTCGCCGGTCTTCAGCAGCCTGATCTCTCCGGGTTCTACACCAATGTCCGCGGCATCGATTATCAGGAGAGTGTCCGGGCGGATCTTTTCAAGAGGAGAGATATAGTTCTCCGGAAGAGTTCCGCAGTCGAATACCCTGATCCAGGGGATATTTCTTCTCCTGACGAGTCCGGCGGCATAGATCCCGGCGGCATCGTCTCCCATTATCTCGTTTCCCACTCCCCACACAACGGTGATACGATCCACGCCGGATACCCCTTTCGTTTTGACCCTTCAAAGATATCGGGAGCAGCCGGATGACCTCGGGCGGATCCCGGATGGTTCGCCATTCCATGCGCATGATGGCCGGAACCTTCCTGAGCCGTGTCCTGGGACTCGCCAGGGAGGTAATGACCGCGGCACTCTTCGGCGCAACCCGCCAGATGGATGCCTTTCTGGTAGCTTACACTCTTGCGAACCTCTCAAGGCGAATGCTGGCGGAGGGCGCACTCTCGGCCGCCTTCGTGCCCGAGTTTACAAGGGTTCTGGAGACCGAAGGGCGCAAAGAGGCTGAGAACCTGGCGCGGCAGACGCTCACGGTGCTTCTGGTTGCGGCAGGCGGCGTGACTCTTCTCGGCATCCTGGCGGCACCGCTTCTGGTCAGAGTTATAGCGCCCGGTTTCGGCTCCGAAGGAGTGTCGGTAGCAGTTACGCTGACCCGCATGATGTTTCCGTTCCTTCTGTTCATATCCGTGGCGGCCCTGGCGATGGGCGTGCTCAACAGCCTTGACTGCTTCTTTATTCCAGCCATTGCCCCGGCGCTCAGCAACGTCGTCTACATCGCTCTCCTGGCGATTGTAGCACTACGCTGGGGTATCTGGAGCCTCGGATACGCAGTTCTTCTCGGCGGGGTCACCCAGATGGTGCTGCAGTGGGCGTGGTCGGCGAAACTGGGGATGCCGCTTTTCCCGGCGATCCCAAAGCGGGGGAATGCCGCGCTTGTCCGGTCAATGAAGCTCTTTCTGCCATATGCGGCCGGGCTCTCTCTCAACCAGCTTGTCCCGCTTGTGAACAGGATTCTTGGTTCCTTCTTGGACGAGGGAGCAATTTCCGTGCTCAACTACGCCGACAGGGTGCTCCAGCTCCCTCTCGGTCTTTTTGTAATAGCGATATCGCAGGCGATCCTGCCGCTTCTGTCGAGGCAGATCCTGGCAGGGGAGGAGGAGTTCTCCCTCGGGGTAAGGGATGCCCTGAGGTTCGGGCTTTTCATCGTTCTGCCGGTAACAATGGGAATGGCCCTCTTTTCCGGAGAGATAGTCCACGTTCTCTTCTTCAGAGGGGCGTTCGGGGAGTGGGCCTGGAGAGGAACTTCGGGAGCGCTCGCAATGTACTCCCTTGGGCTTCCCGGAATGGCGTGCTCGACTATCCTGCTCAGGGCGCTTTACGCCCGCAGCCTCCCCCGTGAGGCCTTGATGGTGACCGCCTTCAGCGTAGCGGCCAACATAGGATTCAGCCTTCTTCTGATAAAGCCGCTGGCCATCAACGGACTTGCGCTTGCTTCCTCCCTGGCTTTTACCGGGACCGCGCTGGTTGCCTGGAGGCTTCTGCCGAAGATCAAAGGCGGAGGGGGTGTCTTTGATCCCGGGTGGATCACTCCAACCCTGACAGGACTTGTTTCTATGGGGGCCTTCCTGGCGCTCCTGAAATTCTTCTTTGCATACCCCGTTTCAGCGAGTATCCTTGCGAGGGGCGCATGGATCCTTCTGCCTGTCTTCCTGGGCGCCGCGGTCTATGGCCTGGTCACCCTGAAGGCCGGAAGTCCCGAGTGGGTGTGGATCAGAGAGGCAGTAAAGCGTGAATCGTGAATCGTAAATCGTAAATCGTGAATCGTAAATCGTAAATCGTGAATCGTGAATCGGGAATCGTAAATCGTAAATCGTAAATCGTGAATCGTGAATCGGGAATCGTAACTTGGAAGGGCGATAATCATAGAAAACAGCGAGTTGTGAACCGTGAAAGCCGGATTTCTGTCATCCTGAGGAGGTTTCTTCGGCGAAGAGGGATCTGGCCTTTCGATTCACGATTCACGATTCACGATTCACGATTCACGACCAACGACCCACCATCAACAAAGGAGGTTTTCCCTATGCGGAAATTCGTATTGTCAATGCTGGTGCTGTTTTCGTTTGCCTCATGCGCGCTCGCTGCTGATATAGAAAAGCTGCTGGAGGATCGAATGGTCACTCTGTACCCTGAGGGTCAGCTCCTCGGCAACGTGGTCATCGGGGCCAGGGGGAAGATGGAGTTCATTTATGTGGACAGGGCTCTCGCCAATGGCATCCGGGAAGACGGGTCCGTTCCGGAATGGCTTTCGTGGAATTCCCGGCACTGGGGGACCGATGCAGTAAAGGGGAAGGCTCTTTTTGTCATCAGGTATGAGGCCTACAAGCCCTGGAGCTTCAATGCCGCCGACATTGCCATAGGAGGAAGGGCCGTGGAGAAGGGCGACATACTTACAAATAAAGCCTACATCATCGACGGTGATATCACCAGCGGGACGATGGCGACGATGGCCATTGCGGTTCCTGCGGACCTCGCCTCTCCGGGCAATAAGACCGTGATATCGTATATGGAGGGATCCGCCGAATGGACAGTACCGAAAAAGTGAAGGAGGAACATGTCTTTCGCTGCGCTTCCTGCGGAGACCGTTTCTCCCGTGAATGCGCCTGCGTAAGGTGTCCGTCCTGCGGAGGGAGAACGCTGATCCATGAGTCCGGACCGTCCCTGCGCAGGCGTTCAATGAGCTGTTCCGGTTCCTGCTCGGGGTGCTCGGGTTGCGGAAGGTAGGTTCCGCTGCGTCTGGTCTTTCGGTTCTGGGTATTGAGACAAGTTGCGACGACACCGGGGTCGCGGTGATGAGTTTTGACGGGAGGCTGCAGGCCTCGCTTCTGTCGAGCCAGATCAGGGATCACGCCGCGTTCGGAGGAGTGGTGCCGGAACTTGCCTCACGGAAGCACCAGGAGGCCATGCTGCCCATGCTTCGCGCAGCGTTCTCGGATGCCGGAATTACTGAGCCCCGCAGAGAGATAGGTCTTGTGGCTGTTACTACCGGGCCGGGGCTTATGGGGTCCCTGCTGGTGGGAGTCATGACAGCGAAGGGCCTGGCCCAGGCATGGGGCTGCCCGATCGTCGGGGTCAACCATATAGAGGGGCACATCTTTGCCAATCAGGTAGCACACAAAGGGCTTGTCCCCCCTTTCCTCTGTCTTGTGGTCTCGGGTGGCCATACTGAGGTGATCCTGGTCCGCAACTGGGGAGACTACTCCATGGTGGGCAGGACAAGGGACGATGCCGCGGGTGAGTGCTACGACAAGGTTGCCAGGATCCTGGGTCTTCCCTACCCCGGGGGGCCGGAAGTGGATCGCCTGGCATCGCAGGGAGATCCGGAAGCCTTCGATCTTCCGGTGCCCATGAGCGGAACATCAGGAGTGGAGTTCAGCTTCAGCGGCCTCAAGACCGCCGTCCTCTGGGCTGTTTCCGGTATGCGCCGGGAGGGCAGGGAGATACCGGTCGCCGATGTATGCGCTTCCTTCCAGAAAGCCGCAGTCTCCTCACTTCTGGGCAAGGTATGCCTCGCTTCGAAGATCACCGGAGTGGGCAGGATATGCCTTTCCGGCGGAGTGTCCGCCAACTCGGCCTTGCGGACGGCCTTCCGATCCCGTTTCGGAGATGACGTATTCATTCCGCCGGCGGAACTCTGCACTGACAACGCAGTAATGATCGCGGCGGCGGGGCTTGACCGTTTCAGGCGAGACGGAGCATCAGGCATTGATATTACCCCGGACCCTTCAGCCAGCCTTTTTGACGAAAAAAGGTCAAAAACACCGTAAGGAGATGTTTATAAAAGATAAGCGCCACTTATCCTGCATATTTACCCCTGATCGACTTTGAGAATCCTTGAGATTGACGCGAATGACATATACTATCATTCGCGGTACTTAGCACTCGACTACTGAGAGTGCTAACAAAATTTCAATATCGCATCAGCAGGGAGGGGTAAGACAGATGAAGCTCAAGCCACTTGGTGACAGGATAGTAGTCAAGGTTCTCACCCGGGACGAGAAGACAAAGGGCGGGATCCTGATACCGGAAACCGCCAAAGAGAAGCCGCAGGAGGGTGAAGTTATGGCGGTAGGTTCCGGCAAGGTCCTTGAGAACGGACAGAAGTTGCCTCTTGAGGTCAAGACCGGCGACAAGGTCCTTTTCAGCAAGTACGGCGGGACCGAGGTCAAGATCGAAGGCGAGGAAATGCTCATTCTGAGCGAGCGCGACGTCCTCGCGATCCTGGAGAAGTAAGCACCCGGACGAACGGATCCTTTTCCGGACCACCGAAAGCCAGACCACTGACATAAGGAGGAAACAGAATATGCCCAAGATTCTTGTATTTGGAGAGGAAGCGCGCAGAGCTCTTGAGCGCGGCGTGAACAAGGTAGCGGATACGGTAGGCGGAACCCTCGGTCCCAAGGGACGCAACGTTGTTCTTGAGAAGAAGTTCGGTTCCCCGACCATAACCAATGACGGTGTCACGATCGCGAAGGAGATAGAGCTCGAGGATCCCTTCGAAAATATGGGGGCCCAGCTTCTCAAGGAAGTCGCCTCCAAGACGAACGACATCGCCGGTGACGGCACCACCACTGCGACCATCCTGTCCCGCGCGATCATCCACGAAGGCATGAAGAATGTTGCTGCCGGAGCCAACGGTATGCTCATGCGCCACGGTATCGACAAGGGTGTGGACTTTGTCGTAGACCAGCTCAAATCCATGGCCATCAACGTCAAGGAGCGTGAAATGATCGCTCAGGTCGCCGCCATATCCGCCAACGACAAGGCCGTCGGCGAACTCATCGCCGAGGCGATGGAGAAGGTAGGCGAAGAGGGCGTCATTACAGTCGAGGACAGCCAGACTGTGGGAACAACGCTCGAGATGGTCGAGGGTCTCCAGTTCGACAAGGGCTACGTAAGCCCCTACATGATGACCGACCCCGAGCGCATGGAGGCTCATCTTGATGATGCCTACATCCTCGTCAATGACGGCAAGGTCAACACCGTCAAGGATATGGTCCCTCTCCTCGAGAAGGTCGTCCAGACCGGCAAGCCACTGCTGATAATCGCAGAGGATGTAGAGGGTGAAGCACTGGCCACCCTCGTAGTCAACAAGCTCCGCGGAACGATGCAGGTCGTCGCGGTCAAGGCTCCCGGATTCGGCGACAGACGTAAGGCCATGCTCCAGGATATCGCCATCGTAACGGGCGGACAGGTCATCTCCGAGGAGATCGGCCTCAAGCTGGAGAACGCAGATCTCTCCATGCTCGGCCGTGCCAAGAAGGTGCGCGTGACCAAGGAAGAGACCACTATCGTTGAGGGTGCCGGAGATCCCGACACCATCAGGAAACGTGCCTCCCAGATTAAGACCGAGCTCGAGGATTCGACCTCCGAGTACGACAAGGAGAAGCTCCAGGAGCGCCTTGCAAAACTCGTCGGCGGAGTTGCCGTCATCCAGGTCGGCGCCGCGACCGAAACAGAGCAGAAGGAACTGAAGCACCGGATCGAAGACGCGCTTAACGCCACAAGGGCCGCCGTAGAGGAAGGCATTGTTGCCGGAGGCGGAGTTGCTCTCGTGAACTCCATCGATGCCCTCGAGAAGTTCATCGAGAAGTTGTCCGGTGACGAGAAGACCGGTGCGACGATAGTGAGGAAGGCTCTCACCGCTCCCGTCCACCTCATCGCCGACAACGCCGGATATCAGGGTGATGTCGTCGTAGAGAAGGTCCGCAGCCTCAAGAAGGGGCACGGCTTCAACGCAGTGACCGGCGAGTACGAGGATCTTATCAAGTCGGGGATCATCGACCCGGTCAAGGTTACCCGGAGCGCTCTTCAGAACGCCGGTTCCATCGCCGCGATGATCCTGACCACCGAGACGCTGGTTGCCGACAAGCCCAAGAAGGATAGCGACATGCCCGGCATGCCCGGCATGGGCGGCATGGGCGGCATGGGCGGTATGGATTACTAGTACCGGAACGAGGTTCATGGGCCCCCTTTCACGGGGGCCTTTTTTATTGGTTGGATCACAGGAGTGGAATTCTGATACACTTGTAGAGAGCTTCCGGGCGAAGCGCCGGGGAACGAGGTACGGAGGTGGGCAGCATGGCAGATGAGCGCGAAACGATGATCATAATCGACTGCGGATCCCAGTACACCCAGCTGATCGCGAGGAGAGTCAGGGAGATAGGCGTATACAGCGAGATCCTTCCGTGGGATTGCAGTCTGGAGGAGATCCTGGTGAAAAAACCCTCCGGAGTTATCATATCCGGCGGACCCGGGACCGTCCTGGCCGGGGATTCGCCCACCGTACCCGAAGGACTTCTGGAGGGGACTGTTCCCGTTCTCGGGGTTTGCTACGGGATGCAACTGGTGGCTAAAATAATGGGCGGCGAGGTCAGAAAGGGAGAATTCGCGGAGTACGGCAGGTCCAGGGTGATGGTCGATGACCGGGAGAGCGCTCTCCTGGGCGGGTTGCCGGAAGGGCTCGATGTCTGGATGAGCCACTGGGACTACGTTGAATCGCCCCCGCCTGGTTTCCGCGTGACAGCCAGAAGCGAATCCGGGATGATAGCAGGTTTCGAGTCCGGCGACTCAAGGATATCGGCTATCCAGTTCCATCCGGAAGTAGCGCATACCGCTCACGGTATCGATGTCCTCAAGAACTTTGTCTTCAGGATCTGCGGATGTGGCGGATCCTGGAACCTCGAGGACTGGGTCCAGTCATCCATAGACGGTATCAGAAGCAGGACGGTCGAGGGACGCGTTGTTTGCGGCCTGTCCGGCGGGGTGGATTCCACAGTCGCGGCAGTGCTGACGTCCCGGGCCATCGGTGACAGACTCGAGTGCATCTTCGTCAACAACGGTCTTCTCCGCCAGGGAGAAGCCGGGCAGGTGATGGAGACTTACGGCAGTTCACTCGGGCTCAAGGTCCATTATGTCGATGCCTCGGATGATTTCCTGTCTGCCCTGCGGGGTGTGACTGATCCCGAGGTAAAACGCAAGGTTATAGGAACTACGTTCATACGTGTCTTCGAGCGCAAGGCAAAAGAGATAGGTGGCGCTTCGTGGCTTCTTCAGGGGACACTTTATCCGGATGTTATCGAGAGTGGGCACAAGGGCAAGAGTGCAGCGGTCATCAAGAGCCACCATAACGTTGGGGGCCTGCCGGAGAAGATGGATTTCAGGGTGCTGGAGCCTCTCAGGGATCTCTTCAAGGATGAGGTCCGCAGGATAGGTGAAATGCTCGGTGTCCCTGCCTGTATTCTTGGCCGGCATCCTTTCCCGGGTCCCGGACTGGCTGTCAGGTGCGTAGGGGAGATAACGCCCGAAAGACTTGAAACCCTCCGGAAGGCCGACGCCATATTCATCTCCGAGATCCTCGCGAGCGGTCTTTACGAAAGCATGTGGCAGGCATTCTGTGTTCTGCTGCCGGTCAGGACGGTCGGGGTAATGGGGGACACAAGGACGTACGCGGAGGTCATCGCACTGCGGGCCGTCGAGTCGCTGGACGGAATGACCGCAGACTGGGTGCGTCTGCCGGGGGACCTTCTCGACAGGACATCCAGAAGGATCTGCAACGAGGTCGGCGGGGCTAACCGTGTGGTCTACGACATCACAGGCAAACCCCCGGCAACGATAGAGTGGGAATAGCAAGAGTCCTACGGTGAACTCCAGGGGTCTACCGGAGGCCGTTACGGAGGTGTGAGCAGGCTTGGAGACGATCAGAGAGTCAAGATCCCGTGGGCAGAGAGGCGGTTATCTGCCTTTTATTGTGGCCTTTGCCATGCTTGCAGTTCTCTCATTCATAGTATCCTTCCCCCTCTTCAGACCGCTGGCATGGTCGGCACTGCTCTCCTTCTTCGCCTACCCGCTCTATGCGCTGATCTACCGGAGAGCTTTTTCGGGCAGGTGGTCAAACCTCGCCGCAGGAATAACCACGGCGGCCATACTTCTCCTGCTGGTCGTCCCAGCCGGACTTATGGGCACGCTGATAGCCCGTGAGGGGATCAAAGTCTACGGAAACATTGCTGACCTGCTCCTGCATCTTGAAGGTTCGGAGGTCCCGACCATTCTCGACTTTCTTCCCAAAGGCATCTCAGACCGACTGGCCCCCTTCGTCGAACACTTTGCATTTCTCGGGGACACCGTCCGCCAGGCGGGGAGATGGCTGGCATCATGGCTTGCGATCTTGTCAAGAGGATTCCTAGGCAACGCTTTTCGCCTTGTCTATCAGCTGGTAGTGATCGCGGTCGCGTCATTCTACATGATCCGTGACGGGCACAGGATACTTGAATATGTCAAGGAGATACTCCCGCTCCCATCGCTTGAGCGCGATGATATCTTCGGCAAAGCCAAGCAGATCCTGCAGGCCGTTGTGTACGGTATTACATTCACGGCCGGTATACAGGCCACACTGGGAGGCCTTGGGTGGTGGTGGGTCGGGCTGCCAAATCCTGCGCTCTTTGCCGGTCTAATGTTCGTTCTGGCAATGATCCCGTTCGTGGGCACCCCGATGGTCCTTCTGCCCGGAGCAGCCTACCTCGCCGCGACCGGGGACGCAAGATCGGCTATCATCCTCGCGGTCTGGGCCCTTCTCGTCGTGAGCACCATCGACAACTTCATCCGTCCCCTCTTCATCTCCGAGGGGAGCAAGGTGCATATTCTCATAGTATTCACAGGCGTCGTGGGCGGTCTTGCCGCGTGGGGTTTCCTTGGCCTCTTCTGCGGCCCGCTGATAATTTCCATGTTCATCTTCTTCCTCGACAGCTACCGCAGGATATGGCTGAAGATGCGCGGCGACAACTAGATCCAATGAAAAGAGGGATATAATGCCTTTTATTATTGCCGTAAGCGGCTTGAAGAACAGCGGGAAGACGACCCTCTGCCTCAAACTGCTTACGCTGCTTCTCGAGGATGGAGTAGACGCGGCATACGTGAAGCACACGCATGAAAACGTCCTCTCCCCCGGCGGCAGCGATACGGGCCTCCTCCTTGAAGCAGCGTCCAGGGCAGCTCTCTGGGGCCCGGATGGCGTCAGGCTGGAAGAGTCTGACGGAAAGATCGATCCTGCGGCACTTGCGGCCCGCTTCTTCCCGGGCAGGGACCTCCTGTTGATAGAGGGTGGAAAGTCATTCCCGGTCCCGAGGGTCTGGGTCGGAAGTCCGCTCGATATTCCCGAAGAGGTGTCGGGCGTGGTGGCTTTTTTCGACAGGGATGTACCCTGCGCGAAGGAGAGGCACTTTGCCGCAGGTGAAGAGGCGGACCTTGCGGCCCTCCTCGCCTCAATGGCCCGCAGCGCGGAGGCCTCCCCGGCGGAGGTCTACTGCGGAGACAAGAGGATCCCGACAAAGGCATTTGTCGGCGAGTTCATATCAGGGGCCGTGAAAGGGATGCTGAGATC
>WOYI010619598.1_pt1 | contig 15869 bp, 17 predicted proteins | sample 6423411 | NCBI WGS metagenome assembly WOYI01 (sample SAMN13441803, study PRJNA592873) | oil field metagenome | biome: oil field; feature: oil-well bore; material: oil-contaminated soil; isolation source: oil-contaminated soil from oil-well borehole | place: Germany: Wietze | collected 2016-10-18 ...
AATCATGAAAGAATTGTAATAATAATAAAATAGTTTAGCAAAATTTAATAAACTATTTGACAGGAATTCCTACGCGTGATACTTCTGTATATATGGGAATTAAAGAGATAGCCAAGAAGGCTGGAGTGTCAAAAACAACCGTCTCCCTTGCGTTAAATGGTCATCGTGGTGTGAGTCATGAAACGCGGATGCGGATTATTGCCTTGGCACGAGAAATGAATTATCGAGTGCCTGGGGACCGTCCAATGAGTAGTCCCAGTAATGGCCCGATTTTACTCGCCCGACTCAGAAAACATGGATTGCTGTTGAATCAAGACCAGAGCGTTTTCATCATGGACTATATCGATAGTATCAACAAAGCTGTCAGTGCTGAAGGATATCAGTTTGAAATATTTGAGACCCAATGTAGTACGCTTCAAGGTTGTGTAGAAGAGATTCAGAGAAGACACCCCAAAGGAGTAGTATGTATAGGTACAGAATTAGATGAATCTGACCTGGAGATTCTACATTCATGTAGTGTTCCCTTTGTGGTAATTGATACCTTCTTTGACCAAGTTGCCTGCGATTTTGTGGATATGGCAAATATTAATGCAGTATATCAAGTGATTGATCATCTGGTATCATATGGCCACGTGAGAATACAGATGGTTACCAGTTCCATGAAATCAGGGAATATTGTACTGCGTGAACGAGGCTTTGCACTTGCTATGGCCCATAACCGCCTCCAGATGGATGAGGCTTCCTTCATTTCTGTAGAACCAGGTTTTGATGGTGCATACCAAACAATGAAAGCGTATCTTGATAATGAGCCTTTGCTGCCAGAAGCTTTGTTCTGCTACAATGATGTAGCTGCTTTTGGGGTGATAAAAGCATTGAAAGAAAAGAAATATAGAATTCCAAGAGATGTTTCAGTTGTCGGTTTTGATGACCTTCCGATGGCAGCAATGATGGAGCCCCATCTAACAACCGTGAAAATTCCAACAAGACGAATCGGAGAGAAGGCAGTTCACGTACTACTTGAAAAAATAAAAACAAAATGGGTGCTGGAACCATCCTCCTGGCTTGTCCAAGGGAACTTGGTGGTTAGGGATAGTGTTATGAGAAGAACATGACAAGGAGGTACACGTCATGAGTAAGTATTCAATTATTCTAGGAAACTTAGGGAACACCTGTGACAGGTTTCTTTCTTCAGGGTACAAGGATGAGATTCCCAAAGCTGAATTGATCAAACAGGCATCCGAAATTGAGGGTGTTGAAGGAGTCGAGCTGGTAGGAACGTGGGATGTTGCCCCAGAGAATGTCGATGAAGTTGGTGAATTGCTCGATAGGTATGGCCTAGAGTGTGTTTCCATTATTCCAGACCATTTCAGTCAGAAACGATGGGGAAAAGGGTGTCTTGCAGCAAAGGATAGTGAAATACGCAAGCAAGCACTGGACTATACATTCGACTGTGTAGAAATGGCCAGGAAGCTGAACTGCAAAACACTGAATATCTGGCCGGGGCAAGATGGATACGACTATACGCTGCAATCCAATCTGGTACAGGAGCGTGCCTGGTTGAAAGACGCCATCCAAACAGTGGCAGCAGCTGCTCCAGATATCAGGTTTGCACTTGAATATAAGCCAAAAGAACCACGAAATTTCAGCTTCATGGCCAGAGCTTCAGATACCCTGTTGCTTGCAAAGGAGACCAAGCTGGATAACGTAGGTGTCTGTATCGATACCGGTCATGCGTTCGTCGCAGGGGAGAATGTGGCTGAGTCCATTGTCATTCTCCAGGAGTACGGAAGAAAGCTGTTCCACATGCATTTCAATGACAACTATGGAACCTGGGATGATGATATGATTGTCGGGTCGGTGCATTTCCCGAGATATATTGAAATGCTTTTCTGGCTGAAAGAAACCAAGTATGATGGGTGGCTTTCGATGGACCAGTATCCGTATCGTGAAGATGGACAGGGTGCGCTTCGCGAAAGTGTAGAGTTCCTGCGAATGATCGAGGAGAAGTTGAGTGATCAGGTAATGGAAGAGATCAGGGATTTGCTAACAAAAGGAAATGCCGTCGAATCACAACGCTGGATCCGAAAAACCTTCTTCAAATAGAACTATTGCATAAGCGTTCTTTTAGGTTGGTAAGGCAGCCTCTCAATTGGGAGGCTGCTACATATTCGCCCGTGGATGCACGCAGAGTCTCTCAGCCCAATCCACAATGATGTAGAGCAGTAACCCAAGAAGACTGAGCAGCATGATTGCAGCATACATGCCTGTATACTGGGCCATGACCCAGTAGTTCATGATCGAGTACCCGAGCCCATAGGATGCTGCATAGGTCTCGCTTATGAACAACACAGAGAGAGAGATGCCCAGTGTGATTCGTAGGGAAGAGAAAATACGTGGCAGTATTGCAGGCCAGATAATGTCCTTAAGGACCTGTTTCCTGCTCAGGTGATACGCCTCTGCCAATTGGAGGAATTCAAACGGAATTTCTTTTACTCCATCCCGTATGGTTACGGAGGCAGGGAAATAGATAATGATGGCAATCAAGATGATCTTGGAGAGGTCCCCGATACCCAGCAACACCATGAACACAGGCAGAAAAGCAATCTTCGGTAGTGGATAGAGCAGATAGAGAACCGGGGAGATCAAGCGGTCAAGTGCAGGCACTCTTCCCGCGATCATCCCTGTGGGAATGGCAAAGAAGAGCGCAATGAACAATCCCGAGAGGATCCTGTAGAGGGAATAGAGAAGATGCAGGTGCATCTCCTGGGGAACAAATTGATCCAGAGTATAGATGAAGACAGAGTGGGGGAATGGAATGACCGGGGACGAGATGAGAAATGCTGCTACATACCAGAGCAACAGTACTACACCCATTCCTCTTAGGTATTTCATCGTGTTGCCTCCAAGTGGTGGCGCAAGGTCTTCTGCATGGAGAAGAACTCATCACGGGTACGGAGGTTGGGATCGTCATGGAGCTGGTTCTTCAGCTCGTAGGAAACTCCTTTGTTAGTCATCATAACAATCCTACTTCCCATGAATACCGCTTCCTGAATGCTGTGCGTCACAAGGAGAAGCGTTATTCCTTGGTCCCTTACATACTTCTTGATATCGTTCTGTAGCATCTCCCGTTGCTGCTCATCAAGACTGGCAAGGGGCTCATCAAGCAGTAGTATGTTAGGCTTCCTAATTAATGCTCTTGCCAACGCTACACGCTGCCGCATCCCGCCACTGAGTTCGTGGGGATAGTGATGCATCACAGAGCCCAGCCCCATGGAACGCAAAAGCGTAGCAGCCTCTTCTGTCTTTTCCTTGGAAAGGCCGAGCAACACATTGTCGATGATACGTTTCCAGGGAAGGAGTCGATCCTGTTGGAACATGAGTGCGACCCCCTCATTTCCAAAAGCCCTCTGCATAGTCCCTCCAGAGAGAGGCAGCAGGCCAGCAATGGTATAGAGCAAACTGGTTTTACCGCACCCACTCCGTCCGATGATGCTGACCATTTCTCCATCTTCAACTGTCAAGGAAAAGTGTTGGAAGGCGGTGGTTTTGGGATAGTCGAGCTTTGCATCGGTGAGGGAGAGTATCATAAGGCGTTTATAAACCTCGCATCAAAGAGGTCCTCGGGCCCAACAGCATACTCTGTTCCAGTAATGCCTTCAGTCCATGAGATGATCTCCTCTGTAAAGGATTCACTGGGAAGTGAGGGGGTATGATAGGTGGGAAGTCCCATGGTAGAGCGTATCTCTTCAGGCAAGGCTGGAATTGCATTCATCAGAGCAGTACGGGCAAGCTCAGGGTCACGCTGTAGATCTTTGACTGCCCGCTCATAGGCTCTATGGAACCCGGCTATCTGTTTTTCTTTCTCCTCTAGCGCCTTCTCGGTGAAAGCAATGATGTTCAGGCTCTCTCTCGGTATACCCTCAAATGTGAGTTTTTCCAGATTCCTAAGTTCCCCAATACTGGCAAACGGCTCAGGGAAGATTCCTGTATCCAACTGACCGGAGACAACTGCCTCCAGGCGAGCAGGAATTTCATTGATGAACACCTTCTCCACTGCATAGCGCTCTTTAAGATATGCATCAAGGAGGTAGTTGGTAACGCTGATCTCCATCGTTCCCGCCGTTACCGTTGTCCCCTCTGTGAGAGGTCCGGTGGCAAGCAAGGGGAAAGCCCCGTCCGTCGAGAGCGTACCGATCAAGTGAAAATCACTGGTACTTTGGGTGATGAGAGCTACCAAGTCACTCATTGCGCCATCAACCTGCTGGGTTTGCAGTGCAGTCTGGCGATGCTGTCCGTTGGTAAAGAGCACCAGTTCAACATCTACACCTTCATCCTCGTAATACCCTGCCTCGAGTGCATGGTAGAACGGTGCAGCATCAACAGCACTCATCATTCCAACTTTCAGTGTTGGCTCTGGTCCTGCTTTTTCTGATGCGCTTTGCTGCGCATCCTTTGCACATCCTGTGGCAATGAGTGCCAAGGAGAGAATGAGTATGAGCATGGTTTGCATTCTGAGTAGTTTCATAGATGAGAAAAATGTATCACACCTGTATAAACACTTGCAATGATGAGGCTGAGTATACCATGTATTCGTGTAGTATTTGAACAGGGGGGTATTATATAATGAACTCTAATAAAGGACCGAGATAGGAAGTAAAGAAAGCAAATAAATAGAAACTTATAGAAAGAAAAGGCAACCTCCTAAAGGAAGTTGCCCATGTACTAATCAGACAATTCTTGGATCAATGTCTGCTTGATAGTCGATATCGGGGAAGCCGAACCCATGGATGTGTTCATATTCCTCCATGACCCCGTCCAAGTCCCCTTGCAAGAGCGGTTGCCCTTCCTTTTGGAGAGCCCACCGGCGTTCCACCTCTTTCTGGACCTCTTCAAGCATCTCCCAATCATCAACCCTGAGTCGTCCTTCCTGGTCGGTAGGAATCTCATCTTTGGTGTACAGTCGGCTGTGGAACAGGCGATAGATTTGCTGGGTACAGTGCTCATGGATATGTTTCTCTTTCATCACTTGATAGAGCAGTGCCATGTACAAAGGTACGACAGGAATAACTGCGCTTGCGCGGGTGACAAGGGCTTTGTTGACCGATACAAATGCCTTGCCACCGATGGCTTCGAGTTTATTGGTCAATGCACTTGCACTGTTTTCCAAATGTTCCTTCGCCTTTCCAATGGTCCCTTCCCGGTAGACCGGGTAGGTGATCCTGGGGCCAATGTAGGAGTAAGCTACTGTCATGGCTCCTGTTGCAAGAAGGTTTTGTGCGAGAAGAAAGTCAATCCAGAGCATCCAGTCCTCTCCACCCATCACCTTGATCGTATCCTGTACCTGCTCATCAGTGGCAGGGTCTATGGTAGCTTGTTTGACCACATCATCACCCAAGTCTACGGAGAGGGCGGTAAATGGTTTTCCTATGGGTTTGAGTACTGAACGGTAGGTCTCTCCAGTAACTGGATCGTTTCTCAAGGGACTTGCAAGGCTGTAGATAACCAGGTCAACCTGCCCAAGTTCTTCCTTGATTTTCCGGGCGGTCTCTTCCTTGATGGCCGTACTGAATGCATCACCGAAAACCGAGCTTGCCTTCATGCCGTCTTTCTGAGCTTGTTGCTCGAATGCCATGGTGTTGTACCAGCCGGGGGTAGCTGTCTTTTTCTCGGCTGGTTCACGCTCAAAGGACACATTGATGGTGTCGGCTCCTCCTGTGTAGGCGGCAACGATACGGCTGGAGAGTCCATACCCAGTGGATCCACCGATGACAAGCACTCGTCTTGGAAGCATCTCTGCTGTTGGCTTGGGATAGCGTGCATCCACCCCATTCTGTGCTTGGTTCTTTACCCAGGCAATTTGTTGTTGAACATACCGCTTACACCCAGCGGGGTGAGCGGTAAGAGAGACATTACGCATTACTTTTTTCGTGATGATCACAACTAAATCCTTTCTTGCTGGCTATTGACGATGCACATCCAGGATGCTTCAGCAGCAACATTCCCGTTGACAGTTATGGTTCCCTTCTGACGGAGCATTATCTTGCTTACTCTGACGTTCTGCACATCAATGATAGCACAATCACCAGGGCGTACTTGAGCACGAAATTTGGCCTTTTCAATGGAGGCCAGTACAAAGAAAGCCCCATGGGGAAGCAACCCTGTCTGACAGAGCCCGGCCCCGCCACACTGTGCCATGGTTTCCACAAGAATGACTCCCGGTACCACTGGATAAGCAGGGAAGTGACCCTTGAAAAAGAAGTGGTCATCGGTGAAAACTCTTTTTGCAACGGTGTGCTTCTCATCAGCCTCGATCAACTCATCAAGGAACAAAAATGGATCTCGGTGAGGAAGTAGTTCCTCCGGCGTCTCTAACTGCTCTTGCATTATTTCTCCTCCTTAGCTTTCCTGATAGGCTTTAAAAACAAGCACACCATTATGTCCACCAAAGCCCAAAGAATTACTGACAGCATAGCGAATTGTACCATACATACCTTTATTTGGTACATAGTCAAGATCACACTCACTGTCTGGATTGGTTAGGTTGAGTGTACAGGGGAAGTACTGATCCCTAATGGCCAGCAGACAGATGATAGCTTCAACTGCTCCCGCTGCTCCCACCAGGTGACTGGTCATCGATTTGGTCGATGAGACCTTGAGTTTGTACGCTGCATCCCCGAATACACGCTTGATCGCCTTGGTTTCCATGGAGTCATTTGCTGCCGTGCTTGTGCCATGGGCATTGATATAATCCACCTCATCAAGACTTGCTCCTGCCATCTCGATTGCTTGTTTCATTGCTCTGGCAGCTCCTTCCCCTTCTGGATTAGGAGCAGTAAGGTGGAAGGCATCACAGGTTATGCCGTAGCCGGCAATCTCACCAAGAATGGTTGCACCACGCTTTTTCGCATGTGACAAAGATTCAAGCACGAGCATGCCAGCTCCCTCTCCTATGACAAACCCATCGCGTTCCTTGTCGAACGGTCGGCTTGCAATCTTGGGTGTGTCATTGTACTTGGTTGCCAATGCCTGCAGGCGGCAGAACCCCGCAACACTGAGTTGTGTTATGGCAGCCTCAGTGCCACCAGCCAGTGCCATATCTACCAATCCGAAACGAATTGCGTTGAATGCATCCCCGATTGCATCGGTACCGGAGGCACAGGCGGTGGCGGTGGTGTGACAGGGGCCTTGTATGCCAAAGTGAATTGCAATATTTCCTGCAGCCTCATTGATGATAAGCTTGGGGATGGTAAGCGGTGCTACTGCATGGGGACCTCTCTCAAAAAGCTTGGCAAGGTTCTCCTCTGCAACTTCGAATCCTCCAATACCATTCCCAATATATACACCACTTCTATAGGGGTCAAAGGAACCTTTCTCTAGGTTTGCTTGATTCATTGCCTGTACGGCTGCATGGGTGGCAAATGTAGAGAAGTCAGCCATGCCTCTGAGTTCCTTGCGATCAAGCAGGTCTGAGGGATCGAAATCCCTGACTTCCCCAGCAATTTTGGCAGGATAGTCGGTTGTATCAAACTTGGTGATCATGTCGATTCCACAGGATCCCGCCTGTATCTGCTTCCAGAACTGTTCCACCTCTGTTCCCAGTGGGTTGACAGTTCCCATGCCGGTTACTACCACACGTTCCATCTTGTTCTCCTCCTTACATTGCCATCCCGCCATCGACCGCGAGAACCTGGCCGGTGATGTAGGATGCTTTATCGCTTGCGAGGAACACCACACTCTGGGCGACCTCTTCCGTATTCCCAATTCTTGAGAGGGGAATCTGGCTCTTGATCTGGTCCTTCAACTTCTCAGAAAGAACCTCGGTCATGGCAGTCCCAATGAAGCCTGGGGCGACTACATTGACCCGTACATTTCTCCCTGCAAGTTCCTTGGCAAGGCTCTTGGAGAAACCAATGATACCAGCCTTGCTTGCTGCATAGTTGGTCTGGCCACCGTTGCCGACAATACCTACCACACTGGAGATGTTGACAATGGCACCACGGCGCTGGGTTGCCATCAAACGACCAATCCTTCGACAGGTAAGGAACACTGAGGTAAGGTTGACGGCAATGACATCATCCCATGCCTCGTCTTTCATCCGCATGATCAATCCATCGCGAGTGATACCGGCATTGTTGACCAGGACATCGATGTATTTTGCCTCAGAGACCACAGTCTCCAGTGCAGCTTCAACACTTCCTCGGTTTGCCATATCACACCTGATATGGTTCGCCTCCAGACCTTCTGCCTTGCTCCTGGAGAGATACCAAACTTCGAATCCTTCGGCAAGCAACGTCTCTATGATGGTTCTTCCTATTCCCCGTGACCCTCCGGTCACCAAGGCGTGTTTCTTTTCACTCATGATTCCATTTCCTTTCTGTATGCCCAGATTGCATCCTCACTGCCGAGATTCCGGCAAGGGATTGCCGCATTACTGTTTTTCCACAGACCACTGAGCACCGTTCCAAACCCGACCTCAGCTACCTGTGCATGCTCTTCCTGTGAGATGGAAGCGAGATGCTTCATTGCCTCTGTCCAACGCACTGGTTTTGCCAGTTGCATTGCTAGATGCTCCTTTGCTTCTTGAGCACTTCTAATGATCGTTCCATCCACGCTTGAGATCACCAAGGAGTGGGGATCCTTAAACTTGAGCGTCTCTAGGAAGGCAGAGAAGGGCTCTGTTGCGCCCTCCATAAAGGGGGTGTGGAACGGACCGGAGACCTTCAGGGGGATTACTCTCCTGGCTCCCTTTGCTTGTAGTACTTCCTTGCCTTTACTGATGCTCTCCTGTAATCCAGCGATGACCACCTGCGTAGCACTGTTGTCATTCGAGGCGTAAACACCAGGTATTTGAGCCTCTCTCAAGGCTTGCTCAACTGTCGCATAATCAAGCCCAATGATAGCTGCCATTCCGAGTTTCCCTTGTGTCTCCTCAATCTTTCTTGCTTCTTCATCCATCAAGGCAGCACGTTTTGCGACCAGGGTGAAGAGCGTTTCATCATCAAGGAGACCTCCTCCTGCATAAGCAGAAAGTTCCCCAAGGCTGAACCCGCTATGGGCAGTAAAGGAGAATCCAAGCTCACGAAGCCTCAGGTATGCACTACGACTGGCAAGGGTTACTGCCAGCTGGGTAGCTTTGGTCTGTTTCAAATCCTCTTCACTGCCATCAGCGAGCAATTGGTACAAATCGAGTCCGCTTACCTCGCTTGCAAGGGTGAATAGATGCCTGACTTGCTTGCTTGCATCATAAAGATCCAAGGCCATCTTTGGTTTTTGGGACCCCTGTCCGGGGTAGAGTGCTATCAGTGAGTCCATGTCAGTAGTGTTCCTCCGTAGGTCAGTCCGGCTCCAAATCCCACCAGCAGGATATTTTGGCCTTTCTTGAGCAAACCTGCTCTGTCCATCTCTCGCAATGCGAGTGGGATGGATGCCGCCGATGTGTTGGCATAGCGATCAATGTTCATATAGAACTTCTCTTCTGGAATCCCGTACCGTTTGGAACAGGCTTGGATAATCCGCCGGTTTGCTTGGTGGGGAACAATCCAGTCAATGGATTCCAGAGACAAATTATTTCGTTCCACCAGTGCCAGGATGGTAGCCCCGATCGTTCTCACTGCAAAGGAGTAGACCGCCCTTCCATCCATTTCAATGGCATGATTCTTAGGATGAATGGTCAGTGCCTTGGTTCCTGCAGCCTCTGCCTTGAGCAGGGTGTCGATAAAACCTGTTCCACCCTCTTCAGAGGGCTCAAGCAGTGCGCATCCAGCTCCGTCGCCGAAAAGCACGCACGTATTGCGGTCCTTCCAGTTCACTACGCTTGAAAGTTTCTCTGCACCTACTACCAGTGCATTCTTCATGGAACCGGTGGCGATCATGGCCCTGGCTACTTCCAGGGCATAGATGAAGCCTGTACAACCGGCACTTACATCCAGTGCTGGTCCGGTAATACCGAAGTGTTCTGCAATCATGCAGGCAACCGAAGGAAATCCTGGGTAGTCAGGGGTAGCAGTTGCACACACGATGCCATCAATATGGGATGCTTCCAGGTTGTAGCCTGCAAGCAAATCATCGATAGCTCGGTAGGCGAGATTGCTGGTTAATTCTTCTTCATCAGCAATATGTCGTTCCCTGATTCCTGTGTGACTTTGAATCCACGCATCACTCGTGTCGACCATCTCACTCAGGTCGTTATTGGTTACCACCCTCGTCGGTGCGTAACTGCCAAGGGCGGTGATGTGTATCGATTGTGGAGGCTTCAATGGCTTCCTCCTTGTGTACATACTACCATAGGTATATCATTATTACAATTTGAGAAATAATGTCAACATTGACACTATAAGTCCTTATTGTTATGATTAATTTTAGTCTGGATGTTCTTTTGCAACATCCCATCCCCATCTTGTTATGAGGAACACTATGGATAGTATTGAACACATGGACCTCAGTGAGGTCCTTACCCTATTTGATTCCAGCACCTTAAGCGAGCTTGAGATTTCCTGTTCAAGCTTCTCCCTAAAACTGAAGAGACCTGTTGTAGGTGAGCCTGTAAAAGCGATGAAACAAAGCGTTCAGGAAACTCAAGTGAAACCAACGCCGGCCACTGCCGACAATACAGAGGAATTGGAGATCATCACCAGCCCGATTGTAGGAACCTTTTACTTGACCCCTGCACCCGATGCCCCTCCCTATGTACAGGTAGGCAGTAAGGTAGAACGTGGGCAGGTCCTCTGCACGATAGAAGCAATGAAACTCATGAACCAGCTTGAGTGTGAGTACTCCTGTGAAATTGTGGAAATCCTTGCCAAGCCTGAACAGCTGGTGGAATTTGGCCAACCCCTTTTCAAGGTCAAGAAACTATGATCAAGAAATTGCTTGTAGCAAACCGTGCAGAGATAGCAGTACGCGTTATCAGGGCTTGCCGCGACTTGGGGATTAAAACCGTTGCTGTCTATTCCACTGCCGATGCCCAGGGTATGCCGGTTGCCATGGCAGACGAGGCGGTTTGCATTGGAGAGGCTCCTACTGACAAGAGTTACCTGAATGTACGGAACATTATTACTACGGCTTGTGCGCTTCGTTGTGATGCCATCCACCCTGGTGTAGGGTTTCTCTCAGAGAATGCTGATTTTGCAAAGCAGGTGGAGGACGCCGGTCTCGTTTTCATTGGTCCGAGAAGTGAGACCATTGCACTGCTTGGTAACAAGGTTGCTGCCCGTCAGGCAGCCCTTGCTGCTGGAATTCCCATAACCCCGGGGAGCAGTGAAGCACTGGTTGATCTCGCTGATGCAAAGAAAACAGCTGAACATATCGGTTATCCAATCATCCTCAAAGCCGCCGCAGGGGGTGGCGGACGCGGTATGCGTATCGTCAGGAAAGAGGAACAGCTGGAGCAGTCCTTGCAGCTGGCACGAAAGGAGGCTCTTGCTTTTTTTGGGGATGCCTCGGTGCATATGGAGCGGTTCCTTGAACAGCCTCGTCATGTAGAAATCCAGCTCTTGGCCGATGGGCAGGGCGGGGTGGTACACCTAGGGGAACGTGACTGCTCAGTGCAGAAGAACCATCAGAAGCTACTCGAAGAGAGCCCTTCCCCAAACCTCGATGAAGGTCTGAGAAAAGCGATGTGTCATGATTCTGTGAGACTTTTTAAGGAATTGGGTTATCGCGGAGCAGGAACCGTGGAGTTTCTTGTTGAGCGTGATGCCTACTACTTCATGGAAGTGAATGCACGTTTGCAGGTTGAGCATCCAGTGAGTGAGCTGGTAAGCTCCCTTGATCTGGTACAAGCCCAGATCAAGATAGCACAAGGAAAGAAGCTACCCTTCAAACAGAAAGATATTCGTATCTCTGGATATGCGCTTGAATGCAGGATCAATGCACTCTCTGCTGGGGTAATCACCACTCTTCAACTGCCGTCAGGCCCCTTTGTACGAGTGGACTCCCATCTTGAGGCTGGATCCATTCTAAGTCCCTACTATGACTCGATGGTGGCGAAGATCATCATCTGGGCCCCGGACAGGGACCAGGGTATTGCAGTCATGCTCAGAGCCCTGGAGGAAGTGAACATCCAAGGGATTACTACCAATTTAGATGAGCAAAAACGCCTCATCGCCTCCAAACAGTTCAGGGGTGGTCGCTTCACAACCGACCTCTACCAGAAGGTTTGTGAACAGGAGAAGTAACAGATGTCAAACGAAGTTTTGAAACGATGCCCCCAGTGCCAGAAAGATGTACAGGTAGGGGAGCACAAAATATGCCCATATTGCAATTATCATTTTCCGCTTACCGTTGCAGAACGCCTTGCCCTGTTTGCGGACGAAGGCTCATTCAAGGAAATGAGTAGCGGGATGCGGTCGATGAACCCCATCTCGCTTGCCGGCTATGAAGAGAAGTTGAAAGAGAACCAGAAGAAATCATCGCTGAGCGATGCTGTTACCATCGGCCGATGTACGATTGGGGGGAAACCCGTGGTGGTCGGTATCATGTCCTTTGCCTTCATGGGGGGTAGTATGGGCTCGGTGGTGGGTGAGAAAATCACACAGGCAATGGTCGAGGGAGCCCTCACTGGGGATCCTGTGGTTCTCTTCACTGCTAGTGGAGGGGCACGGATGCAGGAGGGAATCTTCAGCCTGATGCAGATGGCAAAGACTGCCAGTACTGCAGCCCTCTTGGAGGAGACCCGTACCCCGCTCTTTTTGGTCCTGACCAATCCTACCACCGGTGGGGTGACAGCCTCCTTTGCCATGCTGGGAGATGTGATTCTTGCAGAACCCGGGGCGATTATTGGATTTGCAGGGCCTAGAGTAATAGAAGGAACCATCGGGGAGAAACTGCCCGAAGGGTTCCAGCGTTCGGAGTTCCAGCTCGAGAAGGGTTTCATCGATTCCATCGTTGAGAGAAAGAAGTTGAAAGAGACCCTTTCCTTCTTGATCGAAACCCACACAAGGAGGGCATAACCCATGGCAGATGAAAAGAAACAAGTACTGCAGGAAACCGTAGAACATATGGAATCCATGCTTAGCAATAATCAGAAGTTTGAAGCAAAATCGTCCTGGGATTGTGTGCTTCTCTCTCGCCAGAGTGGAAGACCCGGTGCCAAGGCCTTTATTTCCATGATCTGTGATCAGTTCATGGAGTTGCATGGGGACCGCTCCTATGGTGACGATCCTGCCATGATCGGAGGAATCGGAACGATAGAGGGAAGGGCGATCACCTTTATCGGAAATAGAAAAGGTGCCAATTTTAGGGAGAATGTCTCCTGCAACTATGGCATGAGTAATCCTGAGGGATATCGCAAAGCATTGCGTCTGGCCAAGCAAGCTGAAAAGTTCGGCCGTCCGGTGGTCTGCTTCATAGATACCCCGGGAGCATATCCTGGCTTGGGGAGTGAAGAACGGGGGATTGGGCAAGCCATTGCCCAAAACCTGAAGGTGTTTTCAACGCTCAAGACTCCGGTGCTTTGCTTTATTATCGGAGAAGGTGGTAGCGGAGGGGCTCTGGGAATTGGGATAGGAGACAAGCTCTACATGTTGGAGAATGCAGTCTATTCAGTCATTACCCCTGAGGGCTTTGCCTCCATCCTGCTCCGTGATCCTTCGAAAGCCAAGGAAGCGGCTGAGGCCATGAAGATGACCAGCCATCATCTGAAAGAGTTCGGGGTCATCCATGACATCATTGAGGAAAAGAGCCCTGAGGAAACAGCTCGTTTAATCAAGGAAACCATAATTCGTGACCTTGACAACCTCTGCAGCAAACCTCCTGAGCATCTTGTGCGATACCGACTTAAAAAGATTCGAGGCATCGGGGAAGTAAGTGGAGGAAAAGAGTGGTGGCAACCGCTGCTTGAGGTATTCGCCAAGACCCAGAGCTTCCGCTAGATGATGCGAGCATTCTTCTCAAGGTTCCTGATACCCGGGATGAAGAAGATTGAGGTCAGCAAGAACGAGAGCAAATCGGAAACTGGTGCTGAATAGAGAATTCCCTGCAATCCAAAGAAGTGTGCAAAGAGTAGGATGGAAGGAATGAGGAAGATTCCCTGCCTTGAAAGCGTGAGCAAGAGTGCAATTCTGCTCTTTCCGACAGCCTGGAAAAAGTTTCCTGCAATAATCTGAAACCCCACCAGCGGGGTTAGCAGGAACCACCGTGTCAGGGCAGTCGTACCGAGCTCAAGGAGTGCAGGGTCACGGTTGAACATAGCCACCATGGCTGTTGGGAAGAACCGGGTGGCAAGGTATCCCACCATGATAACAACGGTTGCGCTGATAATGCCAAGCTTGGTTGCTTCTTTTACCCTGTCATATTTCTGTGCCCCAAAATTGAAACTGATCAGAGGCTGTACTCCTTGGTTGATACCAATAACCGGCATGATGAGCAGGGTGTGCAGGCTGTTGACGATTCCCATGGCTGAGATGCCAAGATCCCCACCATACTGCAATAGGGTTTTATTGAGGATTACGTTCAGGATGCTGTTGGTGATCTGGAGTACGAAGCCTGGCAACCCCAGACTTATGATCAAAGCAGTATTGTGACGCTGGGGATGGATGGTGCTCAGTTTGAGCTTCACTCTGCTGCGCTTCCCCAAGAAGTAAGAGAGTACCCAGGTGAAGGAGACCATCTGGCTGATCACCGTGGCGATGGCAGCCCCTGCCATTCCCCAATCCAAGGCATAGATGAAAATAGGATCAAGGACTATATTGGTGCCTGCACCCAGGAACATTGAAAGCATGGCAATCTTTGGGTTTCCATCAGCACGTATGAAGTTGTTCATCCCCATATTGGTTACATGGAATATGGCTCCAAAGAAAATGATGCGCATGTAATTGGTTGCGTAAGGAAGTACCTGCTCACTGGCACCGAAGAGGATGAGTATATCAGTGAGAAAGATCTGACCGAGGACAAGGAAGGTAAGCCCACTGGCAACAAGCAGGAAGAAGGCGTTCCCCATCACTTCCTGTGCTTTTTCTTTCTCTTTCTGTCCTAAACGAATGGAAAAGAGCGTTGCTCCACCGATTCCAAACAGTGCCCCCATTGACATCAGAATGATCATGATGGGGAAGGCAATGGTGATACCGGCAATACCGTCAGCTCCGAGGGAAGGGCTGTTTCCGATGTAGATCCGGTCAACAATATTGTAGAGTGCATTGACCATCATTCCCACGATGGCTGGAACACTGAAGCGGACCAGGAGCTTGAAAATTGGTTCGGTGCCGAGAGGATTCTCTTTCTCGAGGGTGGTACTCATTGTATAGGCTCCTTTTTCAGTGAAGTGAAGATGGATGCAAGGTCATTACAGAGCCTGCTGTAGGTCTCTTTCCCGGTAATCTTGCTGATATGATCACTCCAAGCGAGAACCACGGGAACTACCTTGGTTTCCAGTGTTTTTCCTTTCTCCGTGAGAAAGATGCGGTTGCATCGATGGTCACGGTCATCTTGCTTACGTATGATGATTCCCTTCTCTTCAAGGGTGTGCACCGTACGTGTAGTTGCTGCCTTGTCGATGTGTAACCACTTGGAAAGTTCTTCCTGTGTTTTGCCTTCTTCTTTAAAGAGGTTCATGAGGATTCCCACCTCAGCGCTGGTAATGCCATACGCTTTCAGGTGAGTGTTGAGATACATCTGGTTGTTTCGGTGGAGAATGGCGACAAGGTGTCCAAGGCTGGTATTCATATGGAGATATATAAAAGATAGTGGTTGATTTGTCAACCATTAATCGGGAATCAATCCCGCATTCTTATGAAACCCAGTGTGAGGTTCTCGAATTACCTCTCCCTAGTGCATCGCTCGGTTCCTATTTTCCCCTCTATAATCTTCCAGACTTTGTTGCTGTTTTCAAGCAACGCAAGAGGGAGCAAGAATGCTCTGTCTTTTGTTATAAA
>WOYI011489169.1_pt1 | contig 15868 bp, 13 predicted proteins | sample 6423411 | NCBI WGS metagenome assembly WOYI01 (sample SAMN13441803, study PRJNA592873) | oil field metagenome | biome: oil field; feature: oil-well bore; material: oil-contaminated soil; isolation source: oil-contaminated soil from oil-well borehole | place: Germany: Wietze | collected 2016-10-18 ...
GGACTCGAACCCCCGGCCTACGGTTTACGAAACCGCCGCTCTACCGCTGAGCCACAGTGGCGTATGAGGCGCGAACGAGCTACTGCTTTTAAAACTTTACACAGAACTCAGAGCCGATATTTGGGGAACATGTCCCTGAACACCACCGCGTCCGCCGCTATCTTCGGCGACTCGCATATGAAAGTGCAGTCCTTCTTCGAGTCCTCCAGTACATTGGCCAGAAGCTGCATGTCGGGGTCCATGGCCTCCAGAGGCAGATGGTTCTTTTCGCCCTTGTCGCCGTATTCTATGCAACTGATATGGAAATGGGCGACGTCCCCGCAGAGAGGGAAGAACTCGCCGAGCAACCCGCGCATGTCTTCCTCCGTCTTCAGGGAACCCCCGTTCCTGGCGTGGACGTGGGCGACGTCGAGCACGGGGCGTACGCCGTCCACACTCCCCATCACCTCCTCGATCTCCTTAAGCGTGCCGAATTGACCTTTCTTACCCATGGTCTCAACCCCCAGGATCACGTCCTTGATCCCCTCGTTGTCCATATTGTCCTTGCACGTTGCGAGACCTTCGATGACCGAATCTGTCGCCGTCTCGGGATGTCTACCGTAAGATGCGGCATGTATGACGATGATATATGCGCCCATATTATGCGCCACGCGGGCGGTGTCCATGACCCAGCCTACGCTTTTTTCTCTCGTGTCGGAAGTCTCCGAGTTGAAACTGATGTAATATGGGGCATGACAGGACATCCTGATGTCCAGCCGCTCGGCCGCGGAACCTATCTCCCTGGCCTTCTCTTCGGAGACGCGGGCGCCACGTACAAGCTCGACCTCCAGGGCGTCCAGCCCCAGCGACCTGGTATATTCCAATGAACCGATAGGCGTCTTGCCTTCCGAGGGATATCCTGCGGGACCGAACCTCATGCAGGATGCAGCGACTTTGGCATATTTACATTTCCCGTTTAAACATGATTTATCGGATTAAATATATAAATTAACTAAGATAATACAGGCTGGCTATTTTGTTTTTTCATTTTTTGCTATCATACCGTTCCTTAAAGGCTTGAAGTAACTAATTATTAACCGAAAGATATCGGCATCCCATGGACATCTCTATGGACGTCGCTCTGGACCCGACCCTCGGATGCGGCCAGGCCCACCGCTGGCGGAAGGATGGCGATACATGGAGGGGCGTTCTTGGGAACAATGCGGTCGAGCTTGTACAGAAAGATACCGGGTTCGAGTGCAGGGGATGCAGCGAGGAGCGCATAAAGAGATACTTCCGTTCCGAGGACGACCTTTCTGCGATAATGGAGGAGATCTCAGGAAGGGACGCATACATAGCCAGACTTGCGACCGCATGCCCCGGCCTAAGGATACTGAGACAGGACGTCTGGGAGTGCACGGCCACTTATATCCTGGCCACCAACGCGAACGTCAAACGTATCGCAAAGATGGTGGAGTCTGTATGCGATATGTACGGAACGGACCTCGGGGGAGCGAGATCATTTCCTACACCCAAGCAGATACTTGACGGCTGCGGAAGCATCGGTGAATGCCGCCTCGGATATCGTGAGGGCCGTTTCGTGGAATTTGCCGAGAAGGTAGAGGACGGCACCTACGACCTCGGGTCTCTGGAGTGTCTTGATTACGAAGATTGCGTCAGGGAATTGAAGAAGATCAACGGCATCGGACCGAAGGTCGCAGATTGCGTCGCTATCTTCGCTTACGGCCACCTTGAGGCTTTCCCGGTTGATGCCAGGATATCAAGATCGATGAGGGATGTCTACAATATAGAAGGAAGCTACGAAGACGTCTCATCGGCTGGTAGGCGTATCTTCGGGAGATATGCCGGTTATGCACAGGAGCTTCTGTATCACTCTTTTAGCATCAGTCTCTGAATTTCGGCGTCGGCCATTGCGCACATGGGGGGCGTGTATCCCGTATACTGCTCATAGATCTCGGCCAGCATTCCGCAGTTCTTGACCACGTTGCAGAGCCTGCACATCTCCGTCACAAAATCGCTGCCTTCGGCCGCCAGGTAGCCGGCAGATTTTTTTATCTCTTCACAGAACAGCTCGTAATTCCGGCTGTTCTGGATCGTCTCATTCTCTCCCCGCTTCTTCTTGAGATACTGTGATATTGCCGCATCGGTAACCTCGAACTTCCTGGCGACCTGCGCCTGCGACATACCATGCTTGAAGACCAGCTCTCTCGCGACCTCCCTGCGTATTGTGGGCAGCACATACCAAACAACGATCTCACAAGGAATCTTCATAACTTAACAATAGTTCAAACTCTATAAATCACTTGCGAGTGACCGCGCCCGGATTCGATCTGAGGTAAAATTCTACGGCGTCCCAATCGTCTTCCTGTTCGACCGACTTGCCGTCCTCCATGGACGCCCCCAGGGACCTTGCCGTGTCGCTCAGGAACCTGTACGCACGGTCGGATCCTTTGAAATTCTCGACCTTGGAACCAGCGTATGAAAGCTTCCCGTCAAATGACCCAGATATCTTTGTTCCTTCAAATACGACCGCACGGGACTGCCCTATCTCCTTTTTTATATATTGCCTTATGTAAAAATGCAGATTATCCTGAGTGTTCAGCGCGAAAAACTCCCTGTGTATCTTCTGCCTCTTTCCGACATCGGAAGAAAGGATCCACATGAGGGTTGGATCGTCCTTGATGAAGAACCCCTTCTTGAGCAGCCCCTCCCTCTCGAGCGCGGCCAACACAGACCGTACCTCCGACATCCGGGCGGATGTGAAGCGCGATAGGTTCTCGGCAGAGAATATCCCGAAATCTAAAAAATGACGCCTGACTATTTCTTTGACCGCATCTTCCCGCGATGTTTTCGGCATCGGAATGACGCTGTAATACGAATCGGAGTCCTGATAGACCACGGAAAGCTTGGACAGCGCGCCGAGAGCATCGATGGTTCGGGGCTCGGACAGCGGGGACCCCGATATGAGCTCTTTCCTCGATATCGGCGAATGGTTGGATATCATCGACAGTATCATCTTCTCGTCGCCTTCGATCTCTTCGGACTTCGCCGCCCTGTAAAGCTGTGCCGATTCCTTTGTCGTATAGCCCATGAACGCAGGGTAGAGAGCGGTCTTCACAAGATATCCGCGTTCCAACTGCTTTTTAACGGTGGTCTTGTCGAGCACCCTGGTGTATATCTCCTGGTCCCCTCGGATGTATCCGCGGGAACCGACGGCGTTCATCACCGTAGGATATCTGTCGTTCCCTCCCACGCGCTGCTTCTCGAAAACGTAGCTCAGGAACTCGTCATCGGTCATGGAATACTCGACGAAATTACCCTTAGCGTAGAAGCCGTTGACCATCAGATAGCCTGCTTCCTCCATCATCTTCTTCACATCCGGACCAAGGAGGGAGACATCCTTGCCCATCACCTCCCTGATGCGGACGATGTCCGTGTTCTTCATTTTGAAGAACAGCATCATGTCGTCTATCGATGCGAGCGCGGCGGGAATCAGTTCCGCCGAGTCCAGGTCGAAGGACCTTATCTCTACGCATCCGGACATCTCCCACATCTCGACGGCCCCTACCACGGACGAGCCTCTCACAAGCGGATATACCCAGCTATCGCCGTAACGCGCCGAAAGCTCGGCCCATTTGGAAAAAACGTCCGGATCGAACGGAGTGCATAGGCGGATTTTAGCCTCGTGTCCACGTATTCTCCCGAGAGCTTCTATCTCGTCATCGAAAACGAACATCTGGGTCTGTGAGTCCCCGACTATTATCTGCGAAGCCCCTATTTCGTCCATCAGCCTTTTTGCGTCTTCCGGCGCTATTCCCAGAGTATACCTGAGTCCTTGGGCGGGCAACGGCCCGTACGCCCGTACGGTCTGTTTTGCGAGCTCTGTGAGCGGGTCCCCTTCCGCCGTTCCCGGGCGGTAGACCGTATATGTGTTCTCAGACCCCCGGTCCTCTCTTTCCCCAAACGCCCTGACTATCCTCAACGAGCGGTCCAGACGGTAGACCGCCTCTTTCAGAGCGTCCTTGTCCATCTTCATAGCGCCGACCAGCTGGCGCAACGTGGCGGTGCCCATGCCGTCGATCATGTTGAGGACCTTTTCATCTCCCGGCTCCGTCTCGTCCGACCTCAGCGCCGCGAACCGGTCCGCGTCTTCAGAAAGTACATACCTCACGCGTCCGCGCATGAACCTCCCCAGGAGTATCCTCCCGGATTTCCTCATCTCCTGCCACTCTTCGAGCTTGAAGTCCTTGACATGGCTGAATACGTCGATCTCGCTTCCTGCCGAACCGTAGAATTTGAAATAATCGATTATGCTGGCGAATTCACGTCCTTTCGATGCCCTGTATTCCTCCACCGCCTCAAAACTGTAAACGTTCTCCTTTCCTGCGCGAAGCCTCATCCTGTCGATCTTCAGCATATACTGGTCGCCCTCGGATATCAGGAATCTGCCCTTGGCCACGTCCCCGCTGCTCAGAAGCGACTCCAACGAGGCGTGTGCATCTTCATCCGTCAGGGATAAAGCGAACGCCACCTCGGCGGATGTGGCCGGCGCGAAACATTCCAGATGCCTCAGGATTATACGGTCTACGGCCGAGTTCCTGTCCGTCGGGGGATTGTCCGCCTTGGAATACAGCCACTTCCCATTGCCGGTGATGGCCGTCCTGGCAACCTTGTACATGGCCTCCAGCTTTCTTATGGAACGGTAGACGATATCCTCGCTGATCTCCAGGGATTCGGAGATCTGGTTGATCGGCGTGTCCATGGTTACCTCGTCGAAGACCTTGATGTCTGTGTCCGTCATCTCGCGCTCCTTTGCGGTGGCGGCCGCGTAGTACCGGACCTCTTCTGCGGCCATGACATAGGGATCGTCCATGAACACAGAACCGATCTTGCCTTCGAAAAGCAGCTCCCTTATCCACTTGTCCAATGTCTTTTTGTCCTCGTCGGAATACGCATAGATGTTCCTTCCGCGCTCGCGGAGCGCCTGGAGGGGGCCTGTCCGCATCAGCATCGGAACGATATCGTCCTTGGTCTGTACGCGTCCGATCTTCTCTCTGAAGTACGGTATGATGTGGTCTTCATCAAATTCGAACTCTTTTACGGCGTCCCCGAGCGCGCGATAGAGGACCTTGCGGTGCAGCTCCCTCAGGAGCGCGGACCTGTCCTCCATGAGCACGATGTCCGAGAAGCTCGAGATTATCGCGCTGTGCGCGAAGGGCGACGGCGTTCCTGTGAACAACACCGTCTCGACCTTCATGCTGCCGTCCTCTATCAGCTTCAGGACGTGTTCCGCATTGCGGACGTCCATATCATCCTCCATGATCTCCCTATAGGTTTCTTCGATGACCGGCATGTTCTCCATGTTCCCTAGCTCTTCGAGGAGATAGGAGGAACGGATCTGCTGCCTGTTCACCGATATCGAACGCCCCATGTAGTTCCTCAGAATCATGAAGCTGCGGGACGCGGTGTGCCTGAACCTCAGTTTGAATATCTCGGAGTCCTTGATCGCTTTGCGCAATACCTGCTCCAGGTCCCTGGCCTTAAGCATGCCCGGGATCTTGGCTATGTCCACCTTACGCGATGTGCCGATCATGAAATTATCGTCGGAAACCGTGACCGAAACGTTCGTCCCCAAGATGTTCGTCAGGCGATAGGCGTAGCCGCGGGAAAGAGCGTCGTTCACCCTTCTTCCGAACGGGAAATGGAACACGAGCCTCTGGTTACCCGACGGGTCTATGTACTCTTCGATCGCCAGTTTTTCCGAGTCGGGTATGAAGCCCGCAACGGCCTTCTGCTCCCTGAAGTACGAAAGTATGCTCCTGGCCGACCCTTCGTCTATGTCAAGGTCCTCCGACATGCTGCTTATGAGCGAGCCCGTGTCGGAATCCAGACGCTCCGACATCTCCTTCCTGAACTCGGCGATGTCCATTGAAAGATCGAAACTTCTGGGAAGCATCTCTCCTGCCCATGAAGGGACGGTGGGCTTTCTGCCCGTAGCCTCTTTCACAAAGGCCGTCATCCCTTTGGACCTTACGAACTCGAAGGAACGACCTCCCAGAACGAAGATGTCCCTGGGAGACAGCCTTTCGACGAACTTTTCTGAAAGTTCGCCTGCCACGGACCCGTGGCCTGTTATGACCTTGTAGTTCGCCTCTTCCGGGATTGTTCCCAGATTGAGGTAGTAGATCATTCTGGCGCCCTTCTTCCTTCCGAACTGGTTCTCGTCCTCGTCATACCATATCTTGGAATAGACGCCTTCGAAGTCGTCGCGGCTTCCAAGATATCTCAGGTCGCTGAGGAACTCCTCCTTGGTCAGGTTCCTGTAGCAATACGAGCCTTTCACCAAACGGAATGCCGCGTCCACGTCCCATCTGTTGTCCAGGCTCATACCTATGATGGCCTGGGCCAGAACATCCAGGCAGTTCTCCGGTATGCCTACTCTGTCGATATCGCCGCGGTGGGCGGCGCGGCACATGACAGCGCATTCCACCAGGTCGTCGGAATCGAATACCAGAAGTCGTCCCTTGGCCACCCGTCCGAAGCTGTGACCGCTGCGACCGATCCTCTGCAATCCCTTGGCCACAGACTTGGGAGAGCCGATCTGGCATACCAGGTCCACCGAACCGATGTCGATTCCCAGTTCCAGCGACGTGGACGAGACGACGCATTTGATCTCTCCCCTTTTGAGCCTCTCCTCCACGTCCAGCCTCATCTCCCTCCCTAGAGAGCTGTGGTGGACCTCTATATTCTCGAGCCCGCGCTCTTTGAGCTTGTAGACGACGCTTTCGGCCCCGGAACGGGTGTTTGTAAAGACCAGAGTCGTCTCGTGGGTGTCGATGAGCTCCTTGAGCTGGTCATACATCATGGAGTTGACCATCTCCGAGGAGAGTTCGGTCATATCGGCAGCGGGACATATCACCCGGAGGTCCAGTTGCTTCTTCGAATCGGATTCGACTATCGTAACGTCCCTTATCGATCCGTCAGGGTTGTTTCCTACAAGATATCCCGCGATGGCCTCCATGGGGGCAAGGGTAGCGGAGAGCCCGATGCGCGAGAAGTCGGTCTCGCACCAGTTCCTCAGCCGTTCAAGCGTCAGAGAAAGGAACGCCCCCCTCTTCGAGTCGCATATGTCGTGGATCTCGTCCAATATGACCCATTCGACCTTCTTCAGGCTCTCTCTGAACTTTGGCGCGGATATTACGAGGGCCAGCGATTCAGGTGTTGTGATGAGTATATGCGGAGGGTGGCGGGCCATCTTCTGCCTCTCGTTCTGGGGTGTGTCGCCCGAACGCACGGCGACCTTTATCCCGGGAGGTTCGAACCCGTGGTCGATGGCGACCTGGGCCATCTGGTTGAGCGGCTCGTTCAGGTTTCGGTTCACGTCGTTGGCCAGCGCTTTCAGCGGCGAGATGTAGATGCAGTAGATCCTTTCTTCCAGAGTGCCCGCCCTGGCATATTTCGTCAGTTCGTTTATGATGCTGGTGAAGGCCGTCAGGGTCTTGCCGGAGCCGGTCGGGGATGACACCAGCACGTTCTTCTTCTGATGGATGAGGGGTATGGCTTTCGCCTGCGGTTCGGTGAGATCGCCGAACCGCTCTTCGAACCATGTGGAGATCAGCGGCTCCATGACGCCCATGACCTCTTCCTTAGTGTACACTTTATCTGATCTTTCTATCATCGCGATGCCTAATCCCTTGCCCTTAGTGTTACGCCGTATTTATCTTTCTTCTTTTTAACCCAAAAAAGGATTATATCTGCGCACACACTGTTCATGCCATGAGAAGTCGGATCGCAGCTTTGCTCCTGGTCGCGGTTATGGTCCTGCCGATGGCGGGGTTGCTGCTGAGCGCAGACGAAGCTTATGCGGCCGGCGACGTCACCTTCACGGGTATAGCCCAGGACAGCGACGGAAACCCGCTGGGAGACGTCGAAGTCCGCTTGGACTGGACGGTTAGCGATACCGACTTCGCTGTTTCGGGGACCGCCCATTCGAATGTGGACGACGGCAGTTTTTCAATTGCACTCCCTGGAACTTACGATGATTCCCTGACCAACACCGTGACGATATCTTACAGAAACGAACTCCATATCATGATATGCGATGATATAATCCTCGAGGATTATATGATATCTGGCACCACGTTCGATCTGGGCGGGGTCAAGGCCCTGTACGTATTCACCATAGGCAAAAATATGACGGTCATGGGCACCGTGAAATACGGATCGGAACTCATAAGCGGGGCTACCGTATCTCTCTTGAAAAGCAACGGAGCGGTAGCTGGCACCGACACGACCGGGGCCGACGGAAAATACGAGATAAAATGCGAACCGGGAACATACACGATCACGGTCAAGCGCGGCGGATTTGAAGATCAGACCATCGACGGCGTAGTCGTCGGAGAAGATAGCAGCTCGATAACCAAGGATATCAGCCTGGTCCTGGCTCCGGAGCAGACCTACTGGGGCCTGGACCTCCCGCATCTTTTCGCCGTGGTGGGCCTGATCATGGCCGGAATTCTGCTCATGATCGTGATGGCCTACATAGTATACACGAGGGGACATCGCGGAAAGCTCAAGATAACGGACGATGAGGATTGATCAGCGCTTCAGCTTCCTGCGGACGTCTTCGTAAAGGTCGCCGCCGCCCGCATCCATGGCGACGATGAGAGGCCCGAGCCTTTCCGCATTGAATTTCCACATCGCCTCGGCCATTCCGAGGTCGTTCCATTCGGAACCCGTGCTCTCCCCCAGCCCCTCCGCAAGAGAGACCGCGGTCCCCCCTACGGCCGCCAGGTACACGCAGCCATATTTTTCCATCGCTTCAGCGACCTTCTTTGACATGCCGCCTTTGCCTATGATCGCTCTTATCCCGAACCTTTCTATCATCTCCGGCTCCAGGTCGTTCATCCGGGCGCTTGTTGTGGGGCCTGCCGCCACAGGCAGCCATTTTTCCCCGCGTTGGACCATGATGGGACCGCAGTGGTACAGTACCGAATTGAATATCTCGTCCGGAACGTCCTCGCCGGCCCGGACCTTTTCCAGCGCCCTTTTGTGCATTTCGTCCCTGCCGGTGATGATCGGGCCTTTGATATACACCGTCTCGCCGAGATTAAGCGACCTGACGGTCTTCTCGTCCAAAGGAGAGTTGAGGATCAACGGAACGCCCCCTGCGTGTATTCCACCTTTTCGGATGTGATCCTTGCGGTAGCCCTGCGGTTCGCCCAGCACCCTATGCTCACGGCCACAGGAAGGCTGGCAGTGTGGCACGCCGCCTTCTTGACCCTTACGCCCAGTACCGTCGTCCTGCCTCCGAGGCCCATAGGGCCCAGTCCGCTTTCGTTGAGTTTCACGAAAACGTCTTCTTCTATTTCTCTGAGCACCGGATCGGGGTTGTCCCCGCCCACCGGGATCAGAAGGGCCTCTTTCGCCATGGAGATACATTTTTCGGATGTTCCGCCGATTCCGACGCCGACTATGCCTGGAGGGCATGGGCGCCCGCCCGCTTCCAGAACCGCGTCTGTAATCGCCTTCTTGACTCCTTCTACACCGTCCGAGGGGTTCAGCATCACCAGCCGCGTCATGTTCTCGGAGCCTGCGCCCTTCGGCATGACCGTGATCTCGACAAACTCGTCGTCCGTGGGGGAGAAGTGGACGACTGGCATGCCCTCGCCGAGATTGTTCCCGTAGTTTTCGCGTGTAAGCGGGTCCACCGTGTTGGGTCTGAGCGGTATCTCCTTGGTCGCCCTCGCAAGTCCCCTCTCTATTTCGCCGATGATCGAAGAATCGAACCTTCCTTTAACGTAAAAAACAGGTATTCCGGTGTCCTGGCACATCGGGCGCGAGAGGAACTCCGCCTTGCGGACATTGTCCATTATCGCACCCAGCTGGGAATATGCGGTCTGGTCGGATTCCCATCCCGCGGCGGCCTCCAGCGCCCATCCCACGTCGGACGGCAGTTTCGTATTGGAGGCCTTCAGGAGATTGAACACGACGTCTTCCAGGGGCTCAGGCAGTTTTATCATGCTGTCTCATGGCGGAAGTACTGAAAAACCTTTACGGAACATAGTACATGGAACCGTCGATATCGACGACCTTGACCGTCTCGCCTATGATCGCTCCCTCCGGAACCCTGAGATCGACGGCGGAGTAGTTCGAAGGGTGCAGTACCTGTATCTCCGGCGGACCGCCGCTGATGACCGTAGCGTTCCCCAGCTCGGACTTTTTGCGATATACTTTCAGAGCGGACATGTCCGACCTGCGGACCGTGATCTCTTTGAAATCCTTGATGGATATTATCCTGCCGCCGGTGCCGAAGACCCGGACGAGCTTGTAGTGCTTATTGTTCCAGAGCACCACGTCTCCCGCTTTGAACTCGGGAAGACGTACAAGATATGTTATGCGGTACATGTCCTGGCCATCGGGCGTGCGGCCTACGAGCTTTGCCGACTCCTTGTTTTCGCCGCTGTACTTGTCGGAGACGATCTTTGCTATCGTGCGGCCGAGGGCTATCGACGAAATATAGAAATCTACGCCCCCGTGCATCTTCTCGACTTTCGATATGAAATATTGGCGGTTGATCCTGGACTGCTGGTCCACATAGCTCATGACCATGTTGACCACCTGTTCCATCGTATCTTCGTCCAACGCCCTTTCCTCGGAACGGACCTGCAGTATCGATTCATAATAACTGCCTTGGATCCTCGAACACCTCTTGCATACGGTGTTCTTTACCCTGACTATGGTGGACGCCTCGGATTCGACCTCTGCACCCTCGATGGACACTTCGGATATGACGGTGGCCAGAAAGGTGCGGGGATCCTGCTCTTCCGAAAAGGATTCCAGGCACTTTATGCGGTTGCCGTTCAGTACGGTGACGTTTTCGAACGCGAAATCCTCCACCGCATTCTTTTTGCTGGACGGGACCCATTTCCCGCCCAGATAGTACTCTCCGCAAACAGCGCAGACCTCCAGGTCCACGTGGTGAGGCAGAGATGTGAACTGCCTGCCGTCGAGATAACATTCTGTACACAGACCGTCGAGCGTTTTTTCGACATCCTTGCCGCATTTGACGCAGAATCTCATATGATCACCACCTGTGCGTGTTTGACCCCGGCCACTACTATAACATTCTCGGATGCGACGTATCCTTTCTCGATGGCTACCGCGATCGCCCTTTCCCCGAAGAGATTCATCATGGTGACCGAGCCCATGCGTTCTGCCAGCGTCTCCTCTGTGATCTCATCTCCGCCGTAGAACGCCTCTGTTATCGTTACCCTGGCCATCCCGTTCTGGAATGTCTTTCCGAGAAGTTCCCCGTCACACGCGGCCAGCAGGCGCTCATCGCCATGCCTGTGTATTCTGGCTCTTATCATTTTCAGGCCCTCTTGTAAACTCCGGCCGACGGCGAATAAAAGTCCCCGGCCTCGTGTATCTTCCTGGTCACTTTGCGTACCTCGTCCTCCGGGATCCCCTCGGACATCGCGTGCAATATTATTTCTTCGATCGACATTCCCGTCTCCGCACCGAACTCATTGACTATGTCGCGTATTATCTTGACACTGTCGCGGTCTTTCTTCGAAACGCCGGTCGCAACCCTGTCGATGTCCCACTGACCGCCCTCGGGTGCGGCTATTTTGCCCAGATAGAATTCGACCATATCCACCGCGCGGTTGGCGTCGGCGTCGGTGACGATGTAACTCAACCTCATCCTTGCAGATGCCTCGGACAGGCGCACGTATGCTTCAAGCTGCCTTGCCGTGATGGGGACGGATTTGTTCTCCCCCTCGCCCATCTTCCTGATATTAAGATAGCTGGCACTTATTATGCTCGCCGCCTCGTCGGTCATGACCGGCGTTATCCTCTTGGAGTATGCCACATACTTCCTGAGAGTGTCCATATCATAATACGGACGTATATCTTCTGTTTCCGCCAAAATCCTGTCGGCATCCACGCCCTTGAGCGTCGTGCCCTCCTTCATCATGCGGACCTGCCCGCGGCGGTGGGCCTTGAGGATGTGCTCGGTGATGTCCTTGTCCTTCTTCTTGTCCGGCTTATCGGTAAGTACGAAGATCATGTCGAAACGGGACATCAGCGCTGGTGGCAGTTCGATCTGGTTCGTTATTGTGTCAGTGTCCTCGAACCTTCCGTATTTCGGGTTGGCCGCGGCCAGCATCGAACACCTGCATTGCAGCGTCGCTGTTATACCGGCCTTTGCTACAGATATCTTCTGCGATTCCATGGCCTCGTGAAGCGACGAACGGTCCTGGGTCGTCATCTTGTCAAGCTCATCGATGCATGCCAGCCCCTTGTCCGCAAGGACTAGCGCTCCCGCCTCGAGGGTCCATCGTCCGTCTCCGAAATCGTCTTTTACGGCCGCGGCCGTCAGGCCTGCCGCACTGGCCGACTTTCCCGATGCGTATATCCCCCTTGGTGCCAGGTTGCTCATGTATCTCAGCAGCTGGGACTTTGCCACACCGGGATCTCCGATCAGCAGGACGTGCATGTCTCCTCTTATGGACGTCCCATCGTCCATGTCTTTATGGCATCCGCCGAAAAGTTGCAGTGCCAGTGCCTCTTTTATTTCATCGAGGCCGTAGATGGTCGGCGAGATGGATGCGACTATTTTCTGGAAAAGCTCGGGGTCCTCCGACATCTCTATGATTTTCTTCTCGTCGGCATCGGTTATCTGTATCTCGTCGTATTCGTGCTGCTCGAACTCGATTGAAAGGATGTCCATGTAAATATCGAAAACCGTGGATTTGTCACGTTCCGGCTTCTCCACCGAGCGGATGATGCCGTTTATCGTCACACGGTTTCCGGCTGTCACCGCTCCGGATATGTCGTCCTCGAGAAACCCTGCCAGCCTCTCTGGCTGTGCGCCCCCCCTCAATCCCTCGGGACTCTCCTGGATCTCGATCTTCTGAGTATCCATGTACTTTGATTCCTTATCGTTGAGTATGAAACGCGTTGACTGCTTGTTGCAGCTCCCGTCCGGATTTGTGCACATCATAGGCTCGTTCAGGAGCATGCCCTTCTGCGGCACCCACTGCTCGGCCGCGCACCTGGCGCATGTGAAAAGCGCATGCGTCATCCTAGGTCTTACTGTCGTAACTTTCCTGACAAGCCCTTCGACGGCAACGAGTTTGCCGAGGTTCTTCGCTCTGAGATGACGGATGTCCACCGTCGCATCCCTGGGCAGACCGATGATCCTTAGGTTTATCTGGTCCTTGCTGTCCCAGGAAGGCGGCATGAGCGAGCGGATGGAGTCGCGTCCGATCCTGAGGCACCGGTCCGGATTATCGAGTACGAACATCGCAAAATCCGTATCGTATGTGTCGATGTCCGAGTAACGGACCTCGAGGCTCCTCATATCTGGATACGCGGCCGCAATACCCGCTATGGCAATGCGATACTGTTCGAAGGTGCCCAGAATCTCATCCCAGGCCGTCTGGATGTCTCCGTCCTGATAGTTAACCATCGAGTACGCCTCCATTGAGCCGGGAGCGGCACTCCTCGTCCGCCCACCATATCCATCCGCCCTGCTCCGGAGAAACCTTGCCCTTCAGCAGGCCCTGCTTTCTGAGCTTGGTAAATGTCTTTGCCAGGTCGTCCGGGCATTTATCGTCGAAAAAACCTTCGAGCCGCCTGTTGGCCTCCGGAGTTGTGACCGTGTCGTTTCCCAGGGCGATCCAAATCTGCAACACGAGTTCTTTCTTCACTTTCTCTTGATAGCCTAATTCATACTAAATAAGTTGTGAACCGCCCTGCCCGACCGCAAAAAATGTCGGAACAGACTCTGTTCAGGCAGATACGAGTTTCTTCAGTTTCCGCGGTTCGTCCATGTTTTCCTTCACCCAGTCGCGTATCCTGTGGGCCATTTTGAGATAGTCCTCGGCAAGTTCCTTGTCGTCTGTTGCGGTGAAGTCTTCGGTCGATCCCATATCGGCCAAAATCTGCTTTCCCTTCCAGACGGTCTTCTGTGCGTATTCCTCGAAGACCCCCGTCTGTGTGTATATAACAAAATCGTAGCCGTGGTCGGCCGGAAGGTATTCGCTGTCGAATCCTTTGGACCTCTGGTGCCTGATATCCTCTGACTCTGTGTACATGGTGATGATCATGTCGCAGTCCATCACGTCCGGCTCGGGGCCCGCGCTGAACGCCTGATATATGCCGGGATATTGTTTATTGGTATAGTACTCGGCGAGCTGGGACTGCAGATCGTTCTTCCGGTCCACGAAAAGGACCGAAACCTTGTTCCTGTCCCTCTCCGGCCTGCCCTCTTTGGCCATCTTTCTCTCTGACATGCGATCGGGGTTATTACTTTCGGGACATATACCTTTTGGGAAGTATGTTTAAACCCTCTGGGGGATAGAGGGTCGCCACCGTGATGAACGTTTTCGAGCTGTTTTTGATGATAGACGGGCGAGCTGAGTGGCACTTTCTCAATAAGTGTAAATAAGTCCCTGCAGATTGGAAGTATATGTGTGCAGTACTCCAGGTCGCGCTCGACATCATGCAGGTCGGACGCAGCGTCCCCATTGCCAAAGAGGCGATCGAGGGAGGCGCCGATTGGATAGAAGCGGGAACGCCGCTGATAAAAAGCGGGGGAGCGGAAGCGATACGCATGCTCAGAAGAGAGTTCCCCGACAGGAAGATAGTCGCCGACACTAAAACGATGGACGTGGGCGCATTCGAGGTGGAGATCGCAGCCAAGGCCGGTGCAGATATAATAACGGTGCTGGGTCTTGCAGACGACTCGACCATTTCCGAGGCCGTTTCTGCCGGAAGGAAGTACGGCGCAGAGATAATGGTCGACATGATCAACGTCGTCGACAAAGTAAAAAGGTCCAAAGAGGTCGGCAAGCTGGGCGTCGCATACATCTGCCTCCACATGGGCATAGACACCCAGATGAAAGGGGAGGCTCCGCCCAAGGACCTCCTCCGGGAGATAGTCGACGCGACCGCGATTCCCATCGCCGTCGCCGGCGGGATAACCGCCGAGAACGCAGGGGAATATGTGGAGGCGGGCGCCTCCATAATCATTGTGGGCGGAGGTATCCTGAAGGCCGCCGACATCCGTGCCGCCGCGGCGGCCATCAAGTCTTCGATGGAAGGCTCCAAAGTGAATACCCAGCTTGCAAAAAAATACACAGAGGACAGCCTGTTCGAGGCGTTCTCGAGGGTTTCCACATGCAATATTTCTGATGCCTACCATAAAAAAGGCGTGATACTGGGGCTTACGCCCTATATAAAAGACGGGAGCCGCATGGTCGGCCGCGCACTTACGGTTCAGACGACGAACGGTGACTGGGCGAAGCCCGTCGAAGCTATCGACAGGGCAAAGCCGGGCGATGTCATTGTCATAGACGTGGGCGGGGGCTGGATGGCCGTATGGGGCGAGCTTGCCGCCACATCTGCGATGGTGGCCGGATGCGCGGGCGTGGTGATAGACGGTAGCATACGGGACATCGACGATATCCGTAAAATGGAGTTCCCGGCATTTGCCAGGATGGCCGTTCCGTGCGCCGGGGAGCCAAAAGGGTACGGAGGGATCGGCATCGAGATAACCGTCGGAGGGCAGAGGGTCCGCACAGGAGACTGGATCATAGGGGACGAGAGCGGACTGATCGTCGTCCCCAAGGAAGAGGCCGTCGAGGTGGCCAACCGCGCGCTGGACGTGCACGAGCACGAAGACCGCACCCGTGAGGAGATCAGAAGAGGCTCGACCCTCTCCAAAGTGAACGAGATCTCCAAATGGGAGCCCGTAAGATAATTTACCTCTGGAAGAACAGATCGGATGTACCGTCTGCGCTGTTGTCATAGACCGACGGGCGACCGCGGTTACCGTACTTCTGGGCCAGCTTCATCA
>WOYI010188300.1_pt1 | contig 15849 bp, 16 predicted proteins | sample 6423411 | NCBI WGS metagenome assembly WOYI01 (sample SAMN13441803, study PRJNA592873) | oil field metagenome | biome: oil field; feature: oil-well bore; material: oil-contaminated soil; isolation source: oil-contaminated soil from oil-well borehole | place: Germany: Wietze | collected 2016-10-18 ...
GGATGCCCCGTCTGCTTGCAGCGGGGTGCGCCGCCGCCGTTCGCATGAAAAACCCGAAAAATTGATTTAACCGAACCCTCCTATGCTATCGCTCTTCGTAACAACATAACCTGCCCGCACGATGCAGTCAATCATCTCTTGGATCGACATCTCAATAGGAGACGGCGGTATTAAGGGCTTCTGACGCATATTCTTCTTATCTCTGTCTTCAATATACATTTCTTGATTTATGAGAAGATGGTGAAGAATGCACAGGACCTTTCTTGCCAGAGCAACCGCTGCTACTTTAGATCCCTTCTTGGCTTGAATCCTCAGGAAGAATTTCTTCAGCTTGGAATCCTTGGTTCTCGATATGGCATAGGCGACCTGGATCAGCATTCTTCGGATATGCTTGGAGCCTTGTTTGGTTATCCCTCCAAGGATTGTCTTTTCTGCTGACTGATATAAAGAAGGAACAAGGCCACACCATGCGGCAAGCTGCTCTGGCTTTTTGAAATCAGTATAGTTGCCAATTTCCGCCAGAATGGCAGTTGCAGAAACAAAACCTGTCCCAGGTATAGACATTGCAATGGCTAAATCATTCTTACGATATTGAATTCTGGCGCTAATCTCTCCATCCAGCTCATCTATCCTCTCCTGGATGGATTTCATCAAGCTCAGAGAACCCCTAATCAAAATGACCTGAGAGACATCCAGACGACTCTTGATAGACTCTTTAATTTGATCCGCCTTTTTCTTAAGTCGTCCAGATGGAATGCCGTCAATTATATCATCAATCTCTCTTCCTTCTAGAACGCAATTCAAGAGGTACATCCCGGACTTGCCAAATATATCAGAGATAACTGAGGCCAACTTAATGCATGCAGAATCGAGAGATTGGTGTATCTTGTTCTTTTCCTGAGTCATCTGCTTGACGTAACCCTCTCTGGCTCTGGTTAGCCTTCTTAACTCTCGATCATCTTTAGGAAAAATCCTGGAAGGCTCAATCATGCCGTTGAGACAAAGTTCAGCAATCCATTCGGAATCGCTGACATCAGTCTTTCTTCCTGGCGTGTGCTTAATTTTGTAGGAATTCGCCACAATCAAGTCGATCTTTCCCTCAAGAACAGAGTGAACAGGATGCCAATAGATTCCAGTTGTTCCCGTCCTGATATGGGCGGATAACTTAATCCTCAAAGGGTGCTCATTCGCATTCGCGTTCTACTGACGCATTCTTGCATCCGCGGGATTTGGCTAGTTTCACTAACGAGGTCTACGCCCCTAAACGGCGGACTGCCTTCACCGCCCATATCAAAGCAATTAATGGCTTTGCTATGATATCAGGTTTTCATCCTTCTTGCATGAGCAATGTGCTCATGTGGGTTTCACTCAATATGTTATATGATAGCACCAATGCGAGGGGCTTTATACAATCAAAGATAAAGACAAATTATTTGCATTGAATTGCACCTGGTGATCTCGATGGAAGACTTCTCTATCCTCATAGGCGGCATCGCCGGTGACGGCATAAACGAGGCGGGTCTGACTGCCGCCCGGCTCATGAACCGCCTGGGCTATCGCATATTCATGTACTACGACTATCCCTCTCTGATCAGAGGCGGGCACAACTTCTCGATGGTCCGAGCCTCATCCGAGAGGATCGGCGTCTGCAGGGATGAGATAGACCTGCTCATCGCCCTCAATCAGGATACAGTGGATAGACATTCCGGCCGCCTCAAGGAGGGCTCAATTTTCATTTTCGATGCAGATAACGTAATGGGAGAGGGCATAGCCGAGAAGAGCTGCGGCATTTCCGTCACCAGTATCCTGAAAGAGGAGGGGGCCCCTTCCGTCATGAAGAACAGCTGCATTCTGGGTGCCTTTTGTCATGCAGTTGGCATCGAATGGACGGTGCTGGAAGAGGTCTTGAAAAAGCATATTCCAAAGAAGCTGGAGCTGAACCTCAAGGTCGCACGCAGGGGATATGACCAGGCCTCGGAGTTCTGCCGCATCGTAAAGCTGGACAACAGTCCTGAGCCCATCATGACCGGCAACCAGGCCATCAGCCTGGGCCTTATCAGGGCAGGTCTTGAGGCCTATGTGGCCTATCCCATGACCCCATCCTCGGCCATTCTTGACTTCATGGCCAATTCGGCAGAGGAGTTCGGCCTGAAGGTCGTCCATCCGGAGAGCGAGATCGCTGTGATCCTCATGGCAGAGGGATTCGCCTATGCCGGTGTCCGGGCAGCAGTGGGGACCTCGGGAGGAGGATTCTGTCTCATGACCGAGGCCCTCAGCCTGGCGGGGATGGCTGAGATCCCCCTGGCCATCGTCATGGCCCAAAGGACTGGACCCTCAACCGGCCTGCCCACCTATACCGCTCAGGGCGACCTGCATTTTGTGATCAATGCCGGCCAGGGGGAGTTTCCCAGGTTGGTGGTCGCCCCGGGTGACGCAGAGGATGCATATCTCTGGTCTGCTGCAGCCCTGAACCTGGCCTGGAAATATCAGATTCCCGCGTTCATCCTCTCGGATAAGATCGTAAGCGAGAGCCAGTATAGCTTTGACCTCGGGCTCGCAGGAAAGGCAGAGACTGCCGCTCCGGCACAGCTTTGGAATGAGCAGGGTGACTACCATCGCTACCGCCACTCTGAAACTGGCGTCCCTCCACTCGCCTATCCTCCTCAGAAGGGACAGGTGATAAAGGCGGACAGCTATGCGCATGATGCCGCAGGCATAACCACTGAGGACGCCCAGATAACTAGGGAGATGAGCGACAAAAGAATGCTCAAGGCTCAATCCCTGGCCAGGGAATTGGAGGGATACGAGACTGTGAAGCTCTTGGGTGATGAGAAGAGCAGGACCTGCCTCTTGTTCTGGGGCTCGAACAAGGGGGTATGCAGAGAGGCCGCGGAGAGTCTGGGACTGAGGGCGGTTCAGGTGCTGGTTCTCTGGCCATTCCCTGAGAAGAGGCTGAAGGATTCCCTCCGGGGTGTGGAGAGGCTGATCGCTGTGGAATGCAATGCCACAGGCCAGCTGGCGACTCTATGCCGCCAGTATGGCATCGAGGTCGATGACCGAATCCTGAAATACGACGGCCGGCCTTTTTCCCTGAACGATCTTGAAACCGAGCTGGAAAGGAGGAAAGCATGAAGCCCCAGGATCTATCCACTACCACCCGCAATACCTGGTGTCCTGGCTGCGGGAACTTCTCCATTCTGAATGCAATAAGAGCGGTCCTCGCCCGGATGGACGAGGAGGGATTCCCAGTAGAGAACACCGTCCTGGTTTCGGGCATCGGCTGCCACGGCAAGATTGTGGACTACCTGGATGTGAACAGCTTCTACTCCATCCACGGCCGGACCATTCCCGTCGCCACAGGCATAAAGCTGGCCAACCCCGATCTGAATGTAATCTGCTTCTCTGGTGATGGCGATAGCCTGGCGGAGGGCCTGGACCACCTGATCTTCGCCGCCAAAAGGAACATCGACATAACCCTGATCTTGCATGACAACCGGGTCTACGGCCTGACCACCGGCCAGTACACTCCCACCTCACCATCCGGTTTTAAAGGTAAGTCCACTCCTGAGGGATCCATTGAGCGACCCCTGAACCCTCTGGACCTGATGCTCTCTGCCGGCGCCACCTTCATCGCCCGGGGCTACTCTCACGGGATTGAGCAGCTTCAGACCCTCTTTAAAGAGGCGATACTGCATAAAGGCTTCTCATTTGTGGATGTCTTACAGGTCTGCGTCTCTTACTTCAATATGTATGAGAGCTATAACAGGAGAACCTATTCCGTGGAAGGAAACGATGCCGCCAGCTTTGACCAGGCCCAGGAGATCATTCGCCGCTGGAACTATGACGACTCCGAGTCGCAAATACCCCTGGGCAAGTTCTATCAGATTGATGCGCCGCGATTCGATCAGGCCTACAGCCAGACGAAGCCGCTCTTGGCGAGAGGGGATAAGATCGGATCCAAGCTGGAAAGTTTCATCTAGCAAGAAGGCATAAAACGAAGGAGTGGTGAGACAGAAATGGACAAATACATATGCACTGTCTGTGGATATATCTACGATCCAGAGAAAGGGGATTCGGCATCCGGCATAGCACCAGGGACGGCTTTCGAGGATCTGCCGGATGACTGGACCTGTCCGGAGTGCAGCGTGGGAAAGGAATTGTTCAATAAGGTGGAATAAAGCTCAGAATCTGCCGTTTTATCTGCTCAGGAGATCACTATGCTCAGCGAAAGGATGAATGAAGCCCTCAATTATCAGGCAAATCGGGAGTTATACTCCTCCTATCTGTATCTTTCCATGTCCTACTACTTTGAATCCATTGGATTCAGGGGGTTTGCCAGCTGGATGAGGGTTCAGGCAGGAGATGAGCTGGTCCACACCATGAAATTGCTGGACTATGTTGCCGCTTCCGGCGGGAAGGCGAAGATGCTCGCCGTGGAGGCGCCACAGCATAGCTGGGAGTCGCCACAGCAGGCATTTGCTCATGTCTGGGAGCACGAGCGGGCGGTGACCAGGATGATTCATGACCTGGTGGCGGTGGCCGAAAGCGAATCGGACGCAATCACACGGAAATTCTTGCAGTGGTATGTGGACGAGCAGGTGGAAGAGGAGGAGTCCTCGGACGGTGTTCTGAAGAGGGTGCTGGCTGCCGGAAACGATCCAAAAGCCCTCAGGGCAGCGGATGAGGAGCTGGGCAAGAGAGGCTTCAAATTCCCCCGCGGATTCCAGATGTTTCCATTGTAAAAGGTGTGAGGCCTCTGTTTGGGGCCCCAAATCGCTATTTAGAGCTTAATCATCATTTTTTATTTTCAGATGAGCTCGGGCTGATTGGCCGGATCGATGACGCGCCACTGATCATCCTCCAGGCCGTGTCCGTAAGTATCGCCCGGGGAACTGTCCCGGGAATAGAGGTACAATGGCCAGCTCTTGAATGTTGTCTGCTTAGAACCATCAGCTCGCTCTATAGTGGCGAAGTTGGATGGATTGAGGCTCTCAGGCAGGGTCAGGTTCTCGACATAAAAGGGCTTCCACATCTTTGCACAATCATCATCACAGGTGCTCATTCCATCGAGACTGCTATCATTTTGGTAGTAGTAAAGGGCAAATCCCGTCTCGTTCACCAGATAGCTTCCAAGGAACTTGCTCGCGGAGATGTTCACACTGAAGTTCTCATCCTCTGCCAAGGCATTGATGGAAAGAAGAGATATACACAGCAGCATGAATAAAACCATTCGGCTCTTTGACATGTTTAACACCTCTCCAGACCTTAATGCATCCTGTTAAATAAGTTTGCCCATGATCCGATTCAATAGCGGAGGAGAAAAAGGGCAAAAAGAGCCATAAAGTCCATTAATGACATAGTTGCATGGATGCAGACCGAGATGAGCGGATTTTCCTTTGAGGTACTGAACCGGGATCCGGAGAGCAATGCCCGAGCAGGGCTGATAAAAACCCGAAGGGGTGACATCCAGACGCCCTATCTGGTTCCCGTGGCCACCCTGGGCAGCGTGCGCGCTCTGGGCTCCGATGACCTGGTGTCCCTGGGCGTCTCCTGCGCCCTGGCCAACACCTATCACCTTCACTTGAAGCCCGGAGACGAGCTGATCCGGCGGCTGGGGGGATTGCACAGGTTCATGGGATTTTCCCGCCCCCTCTTCACCGACTCGGGCGGATTTCAGGCCTTTTCCCTGGGCTATGGAAGAGAGCATAACATAGCCAAGATCGGCAACATCTTCCCTCAGGAGCTGAACTCTATTCCAGGGAGAAATGATTGCCAGCAGCAGGGCGATGAACAGTGCGAAGAGGAGCCATTGGAAAACGAGATCTATAGATCAAACTACAGGAAGAGTTACGGAGGGGGGGCGAAGGAAGGATCCAAAAGGGCGGACGGGAAGGGGCAGAAGAATGCCAAGAAGGAGAATCTGACAAAGATCACAGACCAGGGCATCTCTTTCAAGTCCATGGCCGATGGGGCCTGGCATTTCCTGGATGCTGAAAGGTCGATGAGGATTCAATCAAACCTGGGCTCAGATATCATCATGGCCTTTGACGAGTGCACCTCCCCCCTGTCAGACTACGATTATACCAGAAAGGCCATGTGCAGGACTCATGACTGGGCGGAAGAGTCTATCCGCTATCATGATAAGAGCCAGGCCATCTACGGAATCATCCAGGGAGGGTGGTTTGAGGACCTGAGGCGGACGAGCACCGACTTTATCGTCTCCCAGCCCTTTGACGGTATAGCCATCGGCGGATCTTTGGGGAACAGCAAGCAGGATATGCATCAGGTCTTGGACTGGACGATCCCAAGGCTGGACGACCGGCCGCGGCACCTATTGGGGATCGGGGAGATTGATGACATCTTCGAGTGCGTGGCCAGGGGGATCGATACCTTCGACTGCGTCTCCCCCACCAGGATCGCTCGCAGAGGAAGCCTCCTCCTATCGCCCCAGTCCGGTGGGTCGCGGCAAAACAAGTTCCGCCTGAATATCAAGTCCGCCCGGTTCAGGGAGGACGATCTGCCCGTTGATCCCGCCTGCTCTTGCCCCACCTGCTGCAGGTATTCCCGAGCTTATCTCCGCCATTTGTACGTATCAGGAGAGCTCTCCTACTTCCGTCTGGCCACCCTGCATAATCTCCATTTCATGCTTCGGCTGATGGAGAGTATAAGGGAAAGCATAAGATGTGGCAGCTTCATGGAGCTCAGGGACAGATGGCTAAAAGCGATTTAGCTGAGAAAGGATCTTCGATCGCATGGGGATGGCTGAAGCTCGATAAGACTCAGGCCACCATAATCCTCTGCGGTTTTTACCTCTTCGTTTCTCTAGTGGGAAACATCGCCGCCACCAAGGTCACATACTTCGATAGCCTGGTCATGGATGCCGGTTTCATCTATTCTCTGACCTTCACCTGGCGGGATCTAATCCACAAGCAGCTGGGGGAGAGGGCGGCCTTGACCACTATCTGGCTGGCAGCGGGCTTTAATCTGCTTGCGGCCATCTATTTTCAGTTCGTGGTACTCCTGCCCGCCCAGACTGACTGGGCAAATAGCGGTGGGCAGGCGGCCTGGACATTTCTCTTCGGGATCCTGGACCGCTCAGGCCAGGAGTGGCAGTCGGTCTTCTCCCTGCAGATGAGAATCGTCTTAGCCTCAATTCTCACAGCCCTCCTGGCGGAGCTGATCGACACCAGGGTCTATCGCATCTGGACCCGGGGAGCACGCAAACGCTGGCCCCAATGGACGCGAGTCTTCGCCTCCAATGCCGTTTCCATACCCATAGACAGCCTTCTCTTTCCGGTGATCGCCTTTATGGGTATCTTGGGAACACAAGGGCTGGTGCAGATGATCTGGACCAATATAATCGTCAAAGCGGCAATCACTCTTTTGGTCTTCTGGACGATCTACCTGGTTCCCGAGAGGCCGATATATGAGGAGAGCTGAAGCGATTTAAAATAGGAGAGGATGCAGCAACTATGATCGACCCAGGGAAAGATATCGATTGGAACGAGGTCTGGAAGAGCCAGATGAAGCGGAGCAGAGAATCAAGCCCCGGCAGGGATTGTGCCCGCATCTGGAGCAGCAAAGAGAGCGCTCTTAGATTCTGGGATATGTGCAAAAAGGAGCAGAATAGGATTGAAAGAGTTATCTGGGAGACGGATATCACAGAAAAATCTCGCGTGCTGGATATCGGCGCCGGGCCCGGCACCCTGGCCATCCCCTTCGCCCAAAAAGCGGCACATGTAACGGCGGTGGAGCCGGCAGACGGCATGTGCAGCGTCATGAGAGAGAAGATGGCCGAGTATGGCGTCGAGAACATCACCATCGTTCAGAAGCGCTGGGAGGAGGTGGATGTGGCCAGGGATCTGGATCCTCCTTATGATGTGGTGGTTGCCTCCTTCTCTTTAGGGATGATTGACATCCGCGATGCCATTGAGAAGATGATCCAGGCTTCATCCAGATACATCTATCTCTACCATTTCGCCGGGGAGAGCACCTGGGGCAGGATGTGGAAGGAGCTTTGGCCCAGATTGCATGGAAAGGATTATGTCTCCGGTCCAATGAGCGACGTGCTCTACAATGTGCTCTACCAGATGGGCATCTATCCGAATATCACCACCTTCAGAATGAGGCATGATCAGCGCCACTCCACCCTGGAGGATGCAGTGGCAGAGCTTGCCCCCCAGGCCCGGGCAGATACCAAAGAACAAAAGGCTGTGCTGCGTGATTATCTGGAAAAGGCTATGAAATGGGAGGAGGGAGCATTTGTTCTGAACGGCTCATCGATCCGGGTGAAGATATGGTGGGAGAAGCAGCAGGACTGCTGAAGCGGATATGGCCTGCAGGAAGGACAGTGCTGCCCGGATATGAGGGCTGATTCGACTTCGAGTCCATTCTGAAGGCTTATTCAGCTCGGAGGTTGGGAGCGGAATTGATCGATATACTCTGGCAGACTCTGGACGGGACCGTCTATACTATGGGCACCGTATTCCTGATGCTTTTTATTACCGGCATCATGAATGAGATGGGCCTCTTTCAGAGGTTCTCCTATCTTGCCAGTCCCCTGGTCTCATTATCCCGCCTGCCTGCAGCCGCAGCCTCCACCTTTGTGGTAGGCCTGGGATCGGCCCTGGCGGCAAATGCCATGACTGCCAGGCTCCGGCATGATGGACAGTTGAGCGATCGGCAGGCCTTTCTCTCCGCTCTGATGAACAGCGTTCCAGTCTATTTCAGAGAGCTTTTCACCTATCAGCTGGCCTTTGTAGTTCCGGTGCTGGGCCTTTATGTGGGGGGAGCTTATGCGGTTGTGTCTCTGTCTACGGGATTGATCAAGCTCTTGATAGTCATAATCCTGGGCAGAGCCTATCTGGCAGGAGAGGTCATCTCCTCCTTAGAGCCTTCGCCAGTTACCAAGGAGAAGAGCATCATAGATGCTGCCCGAAAATCACTGGGCGGTCAGAAAAAGCTGTTTTTGCGGATCGCATCACTTTACTTCATTATGACATTTCTCGTTCTCTATTTGAGCGAGGAGGGAATATTGCAGTCGCTGAACGTAGCGCCTCTTGCCAGCATCTTCCGGATCCCAGCAGAGACTGTGATCCCGCTGACCATCTATGTGGCCAACCCCAAGGCGGGAATCGTCCTTCTCGGACCGTTGATTCAGAATGGCGGCATATCGGAGCTGAAAGCCCTGATGGTCCTGATGCTGGGAAGCATGTTCATGCTGCCTGTCTTCACCATTAGGTCAACTCTGCCCAACTATACATCGATCTTCGGAGTGAGGCTGGGGGTCTCCCTGACCGCCGTATCGGCGGGCATCAGCATAATGGTAAGGCTGCTTGTACTGCTGCTGCTACTCTTCGCCACTTGAATTGCTTTCCGAAAAATCTTTATAATCATCCAGACAATTAACTCCTATGAGAGCTTGCTTTTTCCTCCTTTTGCTGGCCGTATTTCTGCTTCTTCCGGGCCAGGCAAATGCATCATACTGGTTTCAGGTGATCGATATCACCCCGGTGGAGATGCTGCCTAATAGCGAGGCCAACTTCACGGTCTCGGTCAAGGGACTGGGAAGCGACAGGGCCTATGTGGAGCTGGTCTTCAGGAATGTATCCGAGGGGCTGACGATCACCTGCCCCAAGAAGATCCAGAACATCTTCCCCCAGGGAGTGACCAACTATGATTGTATTGTCGCGGCGGGTGATCTTCTTCCCGGCAACTACTCCTTTGTGGCAGATGTGGTCGTCGCTGGTGCCCCTTCCGGAAAGAAGACCGGCTATGTCAACATCATAGGAGGCAATGGCAATCGTGCCAGTGAGCCTGTGAGAGTGGATCAATTGATCCTAGAAGAAGCAGAAGAATCCGAGGAGCATGCTTCTGAGCCTGCTGCTCAGCCCGCTGAAAGCGAGAAAAAGAGCCCAGGCCCGGGGGCAGTGGCCGCAAGCCTTGTGTTGATCCTCGCCCTTTGGAGGATGAAGAGATAAAGGATATAGATATTTCTACTGTCTCTCAGACCAAAAGCTCCATCAATCCCCCCTTCCATCCATCCTGCCATGTCTATTCACCCCATGGAGTTCAGATATGGCACACGAGAGATGAAGGCCATCTGGGAAGAGGATTTCAGGCTGCGCTGTCTTTTCCGGGTGGAAGCGGCCCTGGCTCAAGCGGAAGAGGAGCTGGGAATGATTCCCCCGGGGGCGGCAGAGGAGATCGCCCGGGCCGCAGAGATCACGCGGCCCCAGAGGGCCAAGGAGATCGAGGATGAGATCGGCCATGACATGATGGCCACTGTGCTCGCCCTGGCCGAGGAGAGCCCCAAGTTTGGGGAGTGGATCCACCTGGGAGCGACCTCCAATGATATCCTGGATACCGCTACCGGACTGCAGATCAAGGCCTCCCTGGATATCCTGGAGGAGAAGCTGAAGAAGCTGCTCGCTCTTCTCCTGGACCTGGCCATGCAGAACAGGAATCTGGTCTGCGCCGGCCGGACGCACGGCCAGATAGCAGTGCCCACCACCTACGGATTGAGGTTCGCCATCTGGGCCTCTGAGGTTGGGCGCCATATCCAGAGGCTCGAGGAGCTGCGACCCCGGGCGGCAGTGGGCAAGATGTCTGGCGCCGTGGGGACCCAGGCCGCCTATGGCCGGTTCGGCATGGAGATTCAGGAGAGGGTTATGCATCACCTGGAGCTGTTCGAGGTGGACGTCTCCAATCAGGTGGTGCAGAGGGACAGGCATGCTGAGATGGTATGCTGGATGGCGCTCGTCGCCTCCACCCTGGATAAGATATTCATAGAGATGAGGACCTTGCAGAGGACGGAGATCGCCGAGGTGGAAGAGGGCTTTGGCAAAAAGCAGGTGGGCTCATCGACCATGCCTCACAAGAGAAATCCGATCAAGTCCGAGCAGATCTGCGGCCTGGCAAGGGTGGTGCGGGCGCAGCTCATCCCCGCTTTTGAGAACATTTCCCTCTGGGATGAGCGCGACCTGACCAACAGCAGCTGCGAGCGGGTTGTCTTTCCGGAGGCCTTCATTTTCACCGACCACATCCTCGCCCTGGCCGTTCGCACCCTGGGCAATATGAGGCTGAGGCCGGATAACATCGAGCGAAACCTCATGCTCCTGCATGGCCTGAACATGGCGGAGAACGTGATGGTGGAGCTGGCCAAAAAAGGAGTGGGTCGCCAGCAGGCCCATGAGATCATGCGCCAGAGCAGCATGACTGCCTTCGAAGAGAAAAGGGAATTGAAGGACGTCCTCCTGGAGAACGAGACGGTCAGAAGTTTCCTGAAGCCCGAGGAGATCAGCGCCCTGCTTGATCCTCATCAGTACATCGGCACTGCTCCCAAACAGGTGGAAAGGCTGAACGAGAAGCTGAAAAAGCTCTACCTGGATTGAGCGTGAGCCAGGCTGGATTGGGCCGGGATGATTTGGACGCAGATGATATGAGAGCAGATAAAATGCGGCCCAGGGTCTTTCTCCTCAAAGCGGGGTCGATCCTGCGGGACCAGGGGGGCAACATCCTGGATGCCCGCTCCTCAGTGACGCTGATTGAGAGCGAGAGGGGCTGGATCATAGTGGACACCGGCCAGGAGGGGGATGGGGAAGAGATATTGAACGCTCTGGCCGATCTGGGGCTGGAAAAGTCAGATATCGACTTCATTGTGAATACCCATTCTCATCCCGACCACTGCGCCAACAACCGGCTGTTTTCTCAGGCTATGAGGATATATCCCAAAGATGGAGAGCTGATCGCACCCGGCGTTCGGGCCCTGGCCACGCCCGGCCACAGCCCTGACAGCATATCCGTGCTGGTCGATGCCGACATCCATCCTCCCGGAGGGGATGGAACGGCGCCGGCGACCCGGATAGTGGTGATATCAGGAGACGCCCTGCCCACTCTGGGCAACTTCCAAAAGAGGGTTCCTCCGGCAGTGCACTACGATCGCGCCCTGGCTGTGGCCAGCATGAACAAGATCATCGCTATTGCGGATATGATCATACCCGGACATGACCGCCCATTTTTTGTTAGAGAGGGGAGGCTGGAGAGGTTCATTGGGCTTGCTGATGAATAACAAAACAAAGGATTTTAGCATGCAAACCGAGATGCCCATCGTGGCAAGATAGTTCCTGGCGTGCGCAATCGAAGGCGGCCAGGGGGTTTCAGTGGCGGCTATATGCCCATCCACTGAACCGGTTTCTGGCCGACCTCATTTTTCGCTTCCCGGTCAGAAGCCCCTGAGTCGCTTATGCTACGATCTGGCGAGGTCGAAGCGGTCAAGGTTCATGACTTTGTTCCATACCGCTACAAAGTCATGCAGGAACAATTCCAGGGAGTCCTCACTTCCGTAGACTTCCGCCAGGGCCCGGAGCTGGGAGTTGGAGCCGAAGATCAGATCGACACGGGTAGCGGTCCATTTCAGTTCACCCGTCTTGCGATCACGCCCTTCAAACAGGTCCTTGGCATCCGATACCGCCTTCCACTCCGTGCCCATGTCGAGCAGGTTCACGAAGAAGTCGTTGGTCAGAGCCTCCGGTCGCTTGGTGAAGACGCCATGCTTGGTCTGTCCGAAGTTGGTATTCAGGACGCGCATGCCGCCCAACAGAACTGTCAATTCAGGTGCAGTCAGCGTCAGCAATTGAGCCCGATCGATCAGTAGCTCCTCGGGCAATACCGAGAACTTGCCTTTTAGGTAGTTTCTGAAGCCATCTGCGACCGGTTCGAGCACGGCAAAGGACTCCACATCGGTCTGCTCCTGCGAGGCGTCCATTCGTCCCGGAGTGAAGGGAACAGTTATATTTTGGCCGGCATTCCTCGCCGCCTGCTCGATGCCAGCACAACCGGCAAGAACGATCAGGTCGGCGAGGGAGACCTTCTTGCCGCCAGACTGGGAGCTGTTGAACGCGCTCTGGATACCCTCTAAGGTCTTGAGGACATTTGCCAACTGCGCTGGTTGGTTTGCAGCCCAGTCCTTCTGCGGAGCGAGGCGAATTCGTGCGCCGTTCGCACCTCCGCGCTTATCGGAGCCACGGAAGGTGGACGCCGACGACCAGGCGGTTGAAACCAGTTCCGAGACAGACAAGCCCGAAGCCAGGATCTTGCTCTTGAGGGAGGCAATGTCCTCTTCATCGATCAACTTGTGATTGACTGCAGGGATGGGGTCTTGCCAGATGAGCTCTTCGGCAGGGACCTCCGGGCCGAGATAACGGGAGCGCGGACCCATGTCGCGGTGCGTCAGCTTGAACCACGCGCGTGCGAAGGCGTCCGCTAACTGATCCGGGTTCTCATAGAAGCGCCTTGAGATCTTTTCGTAGACGGGGTCAAACCGCAGTGAGAGGTCGGTGGTCAGCATAGAAGGTGCAATACGCTTTGAGGGGTCGTGTGCAACTGGCACGGAGCCGGCACGCTTCTCATCCTTCGGTTTCCACTGATATGCACCAGCCGGGCTCTTGGTCAATTCCCACTCATTGTCAAACAGGATTCGGAAGAAGTTGTTGCTCCACTTCGTTGGCGTGTTAGTCCAGGTGACCTCCAGGCCGCTGCTGATCGTGTCTTTGCCTTTGCCTGTGCCAAAGCTGCTCTTCCAGCCGAGGCCCTGCTCCTCGATGCTGGCGGCTTCCGGCTCAGGCCCCACTTGGGACGCAGGACCGGCACCATGGGTTTTGCCGAAGCTGTGGCCGCCTGCTATGAGCGCGACCGTCTCTTCGTCATTCATTGCCATGCGAGCGAAGACCTCGCGGATATCCTTGGCCGCCGCGATCGGATCCGGATTGCCGTTCGGTCCTTCCGGATTGACGTAGATCAGTCCCATCTGCACGGCGGCGAGCGGATTTTCCAGATCCCTTTCGCCGGAGTAGCGTTTATCACCCAGCCACTTGTCTTCAGAGCCCCAGTAGATGTCCTGATCCGGCTCCCAGACGTCCTCGCGACCGCCGGCGAAGCCGAAAGTCTTGAATCCCATTGTCTCCATAGCGACGTTCCCCGCGAGAATCATCAGATCGGCCCACGAGATCTTCAGGCCATATTTCTGCTTGATCGGCCAGAGCAGCCGGCGCGCTTTGTCCAGGTTGACATTATCCGGCCAGCTGTTGAGGGGCGCGAATCGCTGCTGGCCCCTACCGCCGCCCCCACGTCCATCACCGGTGCGGTAGGTGCCGGCGCTGTGCCATGCCATGCGAATGAACAAAGGCCCATAATGACCGAAGTCCGCCGGCCACCAATCCTGCGAGTCGGTCATCAGCGCCGCTAGATCTCTCTTCACAGCCGCCAGGTCGAGGCTATTGAACTCCTTCACATAGTCAAAGTCCTCGCCCATCGGATTGCACCTGGAGGAATGCTGGTGCAGGATCTCGAGCCGCAACTGGTTCGGCCACCATTCCCGGTTCGAGACGCCTCTGCCAGCCATGCTATCTTCATTCATAGTATTCTACTCCTTTCATTAGCTGAATTGTCTTAGGCGCTGTTAGAATAACTGTATTTCGCAGATCGATAGATGAGTAGCCAACCTTCTCACCACTAAAATTTCAGGAGAATAGCGCCGGGGGTCTACAGAGACTCCAGGACTCCCCGGTTTGAGCACATCTCCTGTGCCACCGCCGCCACCTCACCCGGCAGCGCCCGGGCCGCCATGGATGACGGCCACCTGAAAAGGCGCGCTGCCATATCTTCTCGGATTGACCACGAAATATCACATGGTGCCTGCTAGGGATTAAAAGGTCCTCCTTAGGGCGTGATGCATAGAGTTGATGGCAACCGACAGCAATTTAATATAATTAATAATTTAAAACACAAAACGAATCGAAAACTATATTATATAATACCAGCGACACAATGTCGGCCCCATCGCCTGATTCATTTTACAGAAATGTCATGAATTTTACTCCAGAGCAAATGGTCCAGGAACAAGCCAACGCAGAGCAGTTCTTCATGGAGCACTATGGAATTGACTTTTCAAATATAGAAGCTGTGAATGGCACCAAGATTATTGACGGAAGTGCAGAGCTTTCCATCTTCACAGTAGACCCAAGGAACAACTACCGTGCCTACTATGTCTCAGGAGAAGACGTCCCTAATATGGGCTGGGAAGTGCGCGATGGCGGATGGATGCTCATGTTCATGAACGATACAGTAGTGGAAGGAGCCTTTGGTGGCCAGGCTGGCAAGATGTTGCCTGCAGGCTCTATGAGCGTCTATGGATACTACAACGTTGATAGACCCGGCCAGAATCCGATGATCATACACTATCAGTCGTTCACTCCAATGGTGCCCAATGTCGCTGGTGTGTCTGCGATTGACTGCAATATAACCGATCCGATGTGGGGCGTGGGCAGAGCTACAGGTGCAGTCCAGCCGGCAATGGATATGGGCAATGGAATCATGAAACAGAACTGGAGAAATATCCTGACGTTCCCAGCTTATTAGAGCCGGATTGGAAAGGAAATCCACTGGAACAGAGAATGTGCTCCTCAGTCGGAGTACTTCGATTTATTTAAATAGCAAGCGAACGAATATCAATTAAGTATTTCGATCATAGGGAATAAGGAGGTGAAAAAAGATGGCAGAGGAGATGAAAGAGCTAAAGTGTCCCATTTGTGGCATGACATTCAAAAGCAAGGAAGAGATGGAAGAGCATGCTAAGACACACAAAAAGTGAATCCTATCTTCAAAAATGACTAACGGCTTTCATGCCGTTAGATCATTATATACTTTTCTTGTTTGGTTTAATCGCTTTTATGACTCTTCAAATGCTTTTCGAACTCCTCTTTGGAAACAAATGTCATGCCGCAGAATTTGCACTTGAATTCGCCTTTTTTCTCCGGTTCGACCATTCGGTAGTGTACTCGTTTCATTGAA
>WOYI011068976.1_pt1 | contig 15823 bp, 18 predicted proteins | sample 6423411 | NCBI WGS metagenome assembly WOYI01 (sample SAMN13441803, study PRJNA592873) | oil field metagenome | biome: oil field; feature: oil-well bore; material: oil-contaminated soil; isolation source: oil-contaminated soil from oil-well borehole | place: Germany: Wietze | collected 2016-10-18 ...
GACTAGGCTATGGATATGCGGTTGAAGACCTAAGATCTGTAGCCTATGTTTTTTTAGGCCCTTGAACATCGTTCAAATCTAGGATTCACTCGCATCACAATGGTAACAATCTGGAAACCTTCACTATTCTTGTTGCTGGTATTGGGGTTTCAAGGCTAGAATACTGTGGTTGAGAAAGGGATTCCACTTCATGACTACTTCATCCTATGGCAAAAATATCGGCATCAATTATCTATACACACTCCTGCTCAATTTTGGCTTGATCCGAGGGGTGTGGATGATCTATCTAGCCTCGAGAGGATTCAGTCTCATGCAACTGGGCATCCTTGAGGCGACCTTCCATATCGTGTCCTTCTTCATGGAGGTCCCTACCGGTTCTATAGCCGATCTCTGGGGACGCAAAGCGAGTAGGATAGCAGGGAGGCTGGTGAGCATGACAAGCCTTGCACTTATGTTCTGGGCACAGAGCTTTTCTCTTCAGCTTGTAGGGTTTGCCATTTCAGCTTTGGGGTATAATCTTGAATCAGGGGCCGGTGACGCCTTGGTATACGACTCCCTGTTGACCGTAGGCAAACAGGATACGTACATGAGGGTATTGGGAAAGCAGGAGATCATCGCCCAGGGAGCTGCTGTAATGGCCTTCCTCTTAGGAGGTTGGCTTGCAGTCCATAGCTATGCCTTTGCATTTGGCATATCAGTGGCGGTTTCCTTTGTAGCGGCAGTGATCTCCTTGGGTTTTACTGAACCTCCTATAGGGCACAAGAGAGAGATGAGACAGGATCGGGGTTTGGTGAAATCCCTTGTGTTGTCCATGAAAAACCAGATGGTAGACAGTGTTAGGAGCATGGTAGAAAAGCCACGGATCGGGTTTCTCCTTCTCTTTTCCGAACTGTTATTTGCCTTTATGGTCTGCCTGTTCTTTTACCTGCAGAATTTTTGGACTCAACAGGGTTTCTCTGAAAGCCAGATTGGCGTTGTCTTTGCAGTTCGTTCAATCATTTCCGGTTTCACTTCTTTCAAGGCAATGACAATTGAAAGGAGATTGGGACAGAAGGGAGTTCTGATAAGTATGCCCTTGTTGTTACTTTCCTGCCTCTGGGGAGTTGCCCTCTCCCCCTGGCCGATTGTGTTCTATGTGCTCACCGGGTGCATTGAAGGAATCCTGATCGTTACAATCGGGGATTATCTTAACAGACTCATTCCCAGTGCCCATCGGGCTACCATACTTTCCTTCCAGAGTATGGCTTACAGTATGTTCATGATTCTCCTCTTCCCACTCGTTGGATGGATTGGAGACCGGTATTCCCTGCATAGGGCCTTCCTTGTCATGTCAGCATTGGGAACCTTGCTTTGTATTCCCTATTTGGTAGTTATGTATGGTATGCAAAAAGATGCAACACAAGACAATTCCTAAGGGGCCATACATTCACCATTACATTATGATACTATTTCAATAGGGAGAAACTATATGGCTAGTACAACAATCAGTTTGAGAACGGATACGGAACTCAAGGCTCAGGCCGAGGAAATCCTCAATCAGCTTGGAATGACACTGAATGGAACCTTCAACATGCTTCTTAATCAGATTGTGAGGGAAAAGTCAGTGCCACTGAGTTTGTCTCTGGCTTCCCAGAATTCATTGTATGCAGATTTGCTTGTTGCAGAAGATGAACGTAGAAATGGTTATGTTGGCAGAAGTGGAGATGAAATGCTTAAGGATTTTGACTTGATTGTGGCAAAGGCTGAAGCCAAATATGGAGTATGATGTTATCGTCTCCAGAAAAGCAGATGAAATGCTTGTCAGTCACGTAAGGTTCCTTGCCCAAGTGAGTATCCCTGCTGCCAAAGTATTGAGAAATGAGTTCTGTTCTGTTCTTGTTACGTTGAAGGATACTCCCTTCCAATTCCAACTGGAAGAGGATCTTGGATTACCTAGCGGAAAATACAGACGGGTTGTTTTCGCTAAAAGGTACAAGGCGGTCTTTTCCGTTTTTGAAAATACAGTGTTTATTGATGCCATCATTCATTGCAGACAATCAAAGGGAGCATGACAGGCAGAAGAGTCTGCAGATTTTTTTCCTGAAATGGGCAGTCTCGAAACAACTGCAATACTAGCGCTAGCAATACTGTACTCTCGAGGCATGCAGACAGGGCCTTGTATTGGAGTAATCACACGAAGTACAGGACAGGCATCCCCATTAGATGGATGCCTGTCCTGTATGATAGGGCCTAATACAATCTGGTAAAACCTTACCTATAGGACTGTTGCACCTTGACGATCTCTTCGAATACCCTCGTTCCTATACGCTCGTCACTGGCAATGACCTCCCACCTGAGCAGGGCGTCTTCACTCTGGCTTACCCGTTGGAAAACCTGGAACCAAGGGCTCTGTAACTTTGCTGTAGCATCATAGTGCAGAGGAAGGTTGAAACGATAGAGTGAGGCTCCAAGATTCTCACCCTGTTCATTCTCGGTAACCTTGGTAGCACCCATCTTGAACAGGAGCTCCTCAATAGCCTCCTGCAACGCTATGCGCTTACTGGGCTCCTTGATCATGATAGACCACTCCCTCTCTCTCCAGGAGCTATCCTGAAGTCTCTTCGCATCATCAAAGAGAGTTGGGTTAGCAGCGTATGCCTTCAGGACCAACAGTGTAAAGAATAAGGTGTTCTCTGTCGAGAACTTGGGAGAATCCCACACTCCGACACTCTGGGGAAATTGCAGGTAGTAGTGTGCAGACTCTTCCACGGCAGCAAGGACATGCTCTTCTCTTCCTTTCACCAGGGCACTCTTGATGTAGGAGTGGCCATTTTGTACCAAGGAAATCTTCTTGCCTTGCAAGACACTCTTCAACAGCAAGGTGGGGGAAGCCTTGATGTCAAACAGGAAGGTTGGCTCAAAATTTGCAGGCTCGGAGCCAAAATACGGGGCAGCCATATTCTTAAGTTCATTGGTGATGATTCCCATGACAAACGCAGGTGAAAGCTGGCTTCCCTTGTAGAGAAGGTCCATCCTGTCCCCATCACCATCATAGGCAAAACAAAGATCAGTAGGATGCTCCTGGAGGTATGCAAGGGTCCCTCTCATGCTCGCTTCTATACCGGGATTCGGATCACCAACAGGGAAATTCCCATTGGGGACCAGATGGCGATAGATACCATCCACACCACACTGAGTAAGTGCACGGCTCACAGCCGACCCGAAGCTTCCATGCAGGAAGTCACACACAACAGGTAGCCCTTCGAGACTACCGGAGCTCACGTTTGAGAGGCGCATGGAGTAATCGATGAACTGATCCATCGTATTGAGGGGAATTATCCTTCCTCCCTTGCGCTGGTTGGCCAAAAGGGGTTTCTCATAGTAGAACTCTATCTTGCCCAGCCCTCCTTCAGGTCCACTCTCTACAGAGACACTCTCCACATCCTTTGCCACAATCTTCATGCCGAGGTAGGAACCTGGGTTATGACTTGCCGTAATCATGACACCACCACTTTCCGGGTGTTGCATGCAGGCGTAGTAGAATTGGCATGATCCTATGGGATTGGCCTCAAGATAGACAGTCAGCCCCGACTGCACGAAGATATCGATGGCACTCTGCATGAGGGCCTCACCACCAAGGCGTGAGTCACGACCAAGGACCACACTCTTGGTCTTCACATCATGGAGCATGTAGTAGGCAATTGCGTGGCAGAGCCCTTCTGAGGTCTCCTCATCAAAATTGGTCTGTTTGCTGCGGATATCATACGCTTTGAAAAGATTTCTTTTCATTATAGTTCCTTTGTACGGTGTACCGTACGCTCATAGAAAAAGAGGACAATCCTACCCTGTCTGAGCAAGAGTGTCCTCCATATATAGGCAATACGGAGTTAGACTTTTTTCAAAAGGCCTTGCCCGAGATTACGTTTAGTCTGCTCATCAAAGAGATTGAACTTTCCTGAGGAAAAACTCAAGCCCACCTGTTTCTCCAGATCAAAATCCAGGTCGCCAAACACCACTGAGTGGATATAGCTCTCCCCCATCTTCAACTGGACTATGGTCTCCATTCCTGATGGTAGGGAAGTAAGCACAGTGGCACCAATCATGGAAGGTTCCTCTGTGATGGTAACATGCTCGGGTCGGAGTCCAAGGATCACCTTCTGACCAAGGTGCAGTTCCATTGTGTTCAGCGGTTGATGTTGGAGCTCTTGCCTGTAATGGTGTACGATTTGCGTCTGACGATTATCCACTGGTTGAGCATGGAGGATAATCACACCGATGATGATCGTGACCAGAGCCATGATATAGCCATAGCCTGGATCCAACCCATTGGGGGTGGCAACTATCAGTCGGACAAGCATTTTTTTCATGCATCTCTCTTATTTTTACGTAAAAGATATAAAGCACTAACAATTTGTTGTACAAGAAATGCACGAAAATACGAGAAGAGGATCATCACAGAACAAAGGGGAGGTTCCCCTCCCCTTCAGCTCAAATCTTCAAAAACATCTTTTCCTTGATGGAATCAAGGTTTGCATTACCAATCACATTGGCCTTGCGTGTTCCCTCCACTATGATTTCCCTGACCTCTGATCTATGGTTCTCATAGTAAGCCCTCTTCTCCCTCATCGGATCGAGAAGGTTGTTCAACACCACATTCAGGCGCTTCTTGCACTCAAAGCAACCGAGTTTAGCAGAGGTGCACCCTTCATAGATATCAGGAGTCTCCTCAGGGTTGAAAATCTGATGATACTTGTAGATGTTGCAGATCTCCGGATGACCATGAATGTCTGTAGTCACCCTGGCGGGGTCGGTGACTGCCTTTCGGACAAGCTTCCATACCTGCTCGGCAGTATCTGAGAGATAGATGGCATTGCCCATGCTCTTGCCCATCTTTGCATTGCCGTCCAGCCCACTGAGCCTGCCAACCTGACTGAGTTTCACTTGAGGCTGGGTGATGGACGTACCATAGAGCTTGTTGAACTTGCGGACTATCTTGCGAGAGAGTTCGATGTGGGGGACCTGGTCCTCCCCAACAGGTACGAGGTCAGCATTGCAGAACGTGATATCAGCAGTCTGGCTTACCGGGTATCCGAGAAACCCATAGGTAATATCCTCATAGCCATAGTTCTGTGCTTCTGTCTTGATCGTAGGATTATGCCTGAGCTGGTTTACAGTAACTATCATAGAGTAGAAAATGGTCAGTTCAGCGATCGAGCTGACCTGTGACTGCTGGACAAAGGTAACCTTATTGGGGTCAAGCCCAACCGAGAGATTATCAATGGTCACATCATAGATACTGCTGTTGATAAGCTTGGGATTGTCAAAATGGGTGGTGAGAGCCTGAATATCAGCAAGGAGTATGAACTCCTCATAGGTATCCTGTAGCTCAAAGCGTGATTTCAAGGAACCCACATAATGCCCCAAATGGAGTTTTCCCGTAGTCCTATCACCTGTCAGTATCCTTTTTCTGTTTTCCACTACCTACTCCTTGTCCGTTTCTTCTGATTCTACTACTTCAGCTTCTGAAGCGTTCACCTGTTGGTTGAACATCCGTATCATGGTGTGCTGCATACTGCAAAAAGGGCACTGGGCAGGTGGCTGATGGTTTTCGATCGATTGCACCAGCTCTATGTGGGCATGACAATTCTGGCATTCATATTCATAACTTGGCATATGGAATCTCCTTAATTTATAGGACCCCGGTCAGGCTCTGTTTCAATAGGTGCATCTGTTCATCGCCCAAGGGCATCTGCATAATCGTCACTAGATCCTCATCGAGTAAAAACATCAATTTCAGTTCGGCAATCTTAAATGGAATCTTATCCTTTTTCAATCGGGCTAAGTAGCCACTACGCACCATCTGCGAGAGCGTGGTGGCAAGTTTTGGTGTTTCCATCGTTATGAATGCATTGACTGTGTAGTTGCCTTCATTCTGATGGATAAGCAGGAGTACCTCCCTTGCCTGTTGGAATACTGACTGCGGAAGATTCAGACCCAAGTCAAAGAACGACTCGGGCTCAAAGGCATACAACGCGATGGACGCGTTCGCCATCTGAAGAGCCACCTCATCGTTGATAAGCCTCTGTCGATCCTTATAGGACGCATAGGCATGTTCATACGAACCGTTGGTGAACACCAGTTCGCCATTCTTTGGAGTATACAGGCTCAATGGCCCATTCTTCTGGCTAAACCAGGAAAGGCCATCGGTATTGCTCTTTGTCGAAAGCTCCCTAGCATACATCATCCCAGTATTGAGCAAAAACCTAGAGTAGTCACCCTCAACCACCCCATAGGCAGCAAGTGCATCCTGTTCTACAGGATACACATCATTGGTGGGATTAAGAGAGAGAGATACCCTCTTCGCACGATGTGCAAATTCACTGAGGTCGCCGAAGGCAGACGCTACCAAGTCCGGTTCGGCAAGAGCATCAACAGTAGCCACAATGCTACCGCTTTGTGCCATCCCCTGAAAAAGGAAGTAAGGCCGCTCTCTCTTGGCCAGGGAAGTACAAGAGGAGAGCATGAGTACGATACATACCGACAGCACTACAGTCTTACTTTTTTTCATGGGATTATTCCTTTGCTACAGCTAGCCTCACCATATGATCACCACACTCAACCGGCTCAACATGTACCAGTGTAGCAAAGGTTAGGGAGTTCGACAATGTCTCCTTTGCAATAGTGGAACCAAAATTGGAGAACACCTGCCTAACTACCTCATCACCATCATAGGTGAGGTTTATTCGGTCAGAGACCTCAAAACCACTATCCTTGCGAAGGTTCTGGACGCTGCGTACGATATCACGGGCAATTCCCTCCTGAAGGAGTTCTTCGGTTACCTTGGTATCGAAACCAACAGTCAACGAACCTTCATTGAGAACCTTCACCCCTTCCCTTTCAGTACGCCCGACGATGATATGCTCAACAGAAATTTCTATCTCGCCTTCGCTGTACTGAAGCTTTACACTTTTCCCATCAAGGATGGAAGCGATCATCGCACCTGAGAAAAGCTCAATCTGAGAAGCCACACTCTTCATCTGCTTGCCAAGTCTGGAGCCCAATACCTTGAAGTTTGCCTTTGCACTGTAGCTCACCAATGCACTTTCATCCTCTTGGATAAGGACCTCTTTCACATTCAGCTCTTCGGCTATGATATCAGCCATAGCTGAGAGGACCTTCCGATCCTCCTCTGTCCTATCGACTAGAAAAAGGGTCTGGAGAGGCTGACGGGTCTTGAGATTGTTTGAGGCACGAAGCGAACGACCCATGACAATGGCCTTCTGGGTCAGGGCCATCCTCTTCTCAAGCTCGAGATCACGTTGGCAAGCCTTATACTCGGGATAGAGCTCAAGGTGGATACTCTGGCTCATTTCATCAGTCTTGAGGTTTTGGTAGATATCCTCAGTCGTATAGGGAATGATGGGGGCGGCGATCTTGATGAAGGTCATCAGGACACGATAGAGGGTATCATACGCCTCTTTCTTGTCCCCGTCATTCTCACTTCTCCAAAAACGCCTTCGGCTTCTTCGGATGTACCAGTTGTTCAAGTCATCAATGAACGGAATGAATAGCGAGCATGCCTTCTGGATATCATAGGCATCTAGGGCTTCGGTAACTTCTTCGATTAGCCTTTCACTGCTACTGATGATCCAGGTATCCATAGGATTGGAGAGTTTCTCGTATGAGGTCTCACTTGGCTCATACCCATCGATGTTCGCATAGGTCACAAAGAATGAGTAGGCATTCCATAAGGGTATGATGAGGTTCTTCAACACATCCTTGACAGAATCCTCACTGAACTTGAGGTCCTCAGCCCTGACCACAGCGCTGTTCATCAGTGCAAAACGGAGGGAGTCAGCACCATAGGTGTTCACTATCTCCATCGGGTCAGTGTAGTTTCGTTCACTCTTGCTCATCTTCTTGCCTTCGGGTGTGAGCACAATACCGTTGGTGATGCAGTTCATGAAGGCAGGCTTGTCAAACAGGCCGGCTGCTAGGACTGTCAGGGTGTAGAACCAACCGCGGGTCTGGTCCAAACCTTCACAGATGAAGTCAGCGGGGAAATGCTCTTCAAAGTACTCCTTGTTCTCAAACGGATAGTGCAGCTGGGCATAGGGCATCGAGCCGGACTCAAACCAGCAGTCCAAAACGTCGGTGATGCGCCTCATGGTGCCCTTTCCGTCGGGACTTGGCCAGGTGAGCTCATCAACGAAGTGCTTGTGCAGGTCGGATACAGATTGTCCGCATTTTGCTTTTAGCTCTTCGGTGCTGCCGATGACCTCAATGTGGTCACTTCCATCACATTTCCAGACAGGAATGGGGTTTCCCCAGAAACGGTTGCGGCTGATTGCCCAGTCACGAGCACCCTCAAGCCACTTGCCGAAGCGTCCGTTCTTCAGGTGCTCAGGCATCCAGGTGATCTGGTCGTTCGCATTGAGCATCGAGCTCTTTATTTTCTGGATATCTACAAACCAACACTCCATCGCACGATAGATAAGTGGCTTGTGGGTACGATAGCAAAAGGGATAGGGGTGCAGGAAATTTTCCCTCTTGACCAACTTCCCACTCTCTTTAAGAAGGGCAATGATATCACTGTCGGTATCTTTTACGAATCTTCCGACAAAGTCTGGGACTTCACTGGTGAACTTCGCCTCGTTGTCGATGGGACAGACTGTGGGGATTCCAGTCCCCTTGAGCACCTGGTAGTCATCCTCACCAAAGCCCGGGGCTGTATGGACAATGCCACAGCCGTCTTCTGTCGTGACATAGTCACCTGTGACACAGACAAAGGCCCCCTCTGCCTTCAGATGGGCAAAATACGGGAACAGAGGCTCATAGCGCATCCCTTTGTAGAAGGAACCCTTCTGCTGATCCACTATCTCGTACTGCTTCTCATCATTGTAGTAGTGACTGAGCCGTTCCTTACCCAGGATATAATAGCAATCATCACTCTTGTCGAGAATCTTCACATAATCGATGTCAGGCCCAAAAGCCAAAGCGAGGTTTGAAGGCAGAGTCCAAGGCGTGGTGGTCCATGCCAAGAAGTAGGTATCCTTCTCGCCGTCCACAGCGAAACGGACAGTAACAGCCTGGTCGACGACATCCCGATACCCGCCGAGATTTACCTCAAAGTTAGAGAGGGGACACCCGAGGGCAGGACTGTAGGGAAGGATATTGTACCCTTCATAAATAAAGCCCTTTTCATACAAAGACTTGAATACCCACCAGATGGACTCCATGTAGGGTGTGTCCATGGTGCGGTACCCATTCTCCCAATCTACCCAACGCCCCATCCTGTTGATGGTATTCTCCCACTCCTTGGTATAGCGCAATACAATGGAACGGCACTGTTCGTTGAAATTGGCGACACCGTACTTATAGATCTCTGAAGGCCCGCTGATACCCAGCGTCTTCTCTATCTCAAACTCAACAGGGAGGCCGTGACAATCCCATCCGAATCGGCGGTTCACTCGCTTACCCTTCATGGTCTGGTAACGGGGAATGGCGTCCTTAATGGTCCCAGGGACCAGGTGGCCAAAATGGGGGAGGCCTGTAGCAAAGGGAGGCCCGTCATAAAAGACGAACTCATCCTCAGCCGGACGCTGTTTGATCGATTTTCCAAAAATATCCTCTTGCTGCCAAAAAGAGAGGATATCCTCTTCCATTGCAGGGAAATCAACTCTTGTAGTTACTGGACGAAACATATACGCTCCTTGTTCCCGGAAGCGTTGGTGAACTTCCGCATTAGTGCTATTCTATTCATATTGGACCGAAATGACAACCTTTGCCAACCATAATTCCGTTGACCTTTCCGCTTTGTACGGGTAGTGTGGGAGTATGCAAACCTTCCCGGTCTCTTCGTCGATACAACGCTTTTCCTCCCGCTTCAAAGAAGCCGGTTTCTCCCTCTACATAGTAGGTGGGGCGATTCGTGATTTTCTGTTGGGATTGGAGAATGAAGACTTTGACTTTACCACTGATGCACAGCCCAATGAGGTGAAGGCCTTGTTCGGCCATGTCATACCTACGGGAATCGAGCATGGTACTGTCACAGTCATATTCGAGAAACAGATGTTCGAGGTCACTACTTTCCGCAGTGAAGGGACCTATGCTGACGGAAGGCACCCTAGTTCTGTGACCTTCATCAGAAACCTGGAGGAGGATCTCAAACGAAGGGACTTCACGATCAATGCCTTTGCAGCAGACTGTACCACCGGGACCATCATCGATCTCAATGGCGGCCTCGATGATCTGAAGAATAGGACTATCCGTGCCATCGGCATTCCCAAGAATCGATTTGAGGAGGATGCCCTACGCATTTTCCGCGCTTGTAGAATCGCTTCAAAACTCAACTTCCGCATTGAAGAAAAGACGCTTCTAGCCATGAAGAGCGAGAAGGAGAACCTGAAGAACGTCAGCTCCGAACGCATCCGAGAGGAGCTGTTCAAGCTGGTGGCTTCAGACCACCCTAGAGTAGGGCTCCAGTACATGCACCAATGCAGCATACTGTCTACGCTCTTTCCCGCTCTCGCCAAAGGCGATGGGATAGAACAGGGGGGCATGCACCACCAGGATATTCTGCAACACAACATAACTGCCTGCCAGGCGGCAGCAACGAGGAACTTCCCACTCACAGTCCGCCTCGCTGCCCTTTTCCATGACATGGGAAAGAGCGAGGTCATCATACAAGCGGAAGAAAGAAATACCTTCTATGCCCATGAGACTGTCTCTGCGATACAAGCCAAGGCAATCATGCAGTATCTGAAGTCGAGCAACGACCAGATACGGGTAGTCACCCATCTGGTGAAGGAGCATATGTTCAACTACCAGAGCAATTGGAGTGACAGCGCGGTGAGAAGGTTCATAACGCGCGTGGGGCTCAAATACATCCCCCTGCTCTTCCAGTTGCGTATCGCAGACCAGATTGCCATACATGGCAAGCCTGATACAACACTGATCGACGAACTGCAAGGGCGAATCGACAAGGTCCTTGCGGCAAAAGACGCCCTGAGCATCAGGGATCTGGCTGTTAACGGTAATGACCTGATAAAGATGGGGATTCCAAAAGGGAAGAACCTCGGGACTACGCTTTCCTACCTGTTGGAGGCTGTCCTTGACGACCCGAAGCAGAATAATGCTGAGCAACTGCTCACCATTGCAAAGAGGTATCAGGAAAGCGTTGGAACTACCACAGAGTCATAGGCTAGCTTTGCAGCGTTCTGCTCAGCATCCTTCTTGCTCTTTCCTTGAGCTGGGCCAAAGCTCTTGTTGTTCACCTGCACCTCAACAAAGAACGTGTACTCATGCTCGGGCCCTGTTTTCTTGACCAGGGTATAGACCGGGCACTTTCTCCACCTCTTCTGCATATACTCCTGCAAACTGGTCTTGTAGTCTCGATGATAATCATACTTGATCACTGCATTGATCTGGCCCTTGAGGTAGAGCATGACAAACTCTCTTGCCACTTCGAAGCCACTGTCAAGATAACATGCGGCAAAGAGGGCTTCCATACAGTCTGCAAGCAGAGTCTTCTTGTCCCTGCCCCCACTGTTCTCTTCCCCTTTTCCGATGAGGAGATACTTGTCCACGTCCAGCTTACGGGCGATCATGGCAAGACTGTCTTCGCTGACGACCACACTCTTGATTTTTGAGAAATCCCCCTCCTGCTTGGCAGGAAGATTTCTTAAAAGCCAATCAGCAACACACATCCCAAGGACACTGTCCCCGAGAAACTCAAGCCTTTCATTGTTTCCCACCTCTTCTGTAGTCTCGTTTGCATACGAGCGGTGGGTAAATGCTAGGTTGAGAAGGTTGAGGTTGTCACATTTCATGGTGCTTGCTTCTTTAAAAGCAAGAAGCTCCCGTTCTCTCTCAGGAGAGATAGCGGGAGCTTTTCCAAAGGCAAATCGATCCATAGGAAGCATGCCTTAGAGCTGAGTTGAAAGAAAGTCTACTGCATCCTTGACGGTTTCAAACTCGTTAGCCTTCTCATCAGGAATTGAGACTCCCAATTCCTCTTCGATTGCATACACTAATTCATAGGTATCCAAGCTATCTGCTCCAAGATCCTTCCTGAAGGAAGCATTCATAGAGATCTTTGCAGCATCAATTTCCAGTTTATCAGCGATGAGTGCCTTTACTTTTTCAAAAACTTCTTTATTGTCCATTTCTTATATCTCCTAAAAATGAGTACTATTTGTCTTGTAGTTCAACTACCTGAACACCACGATAAAAGCCGCACTTGGGACATACACGATGAGGAACTACCATATTGCCACAGGTACCACAACGAGAAAGGGTTGGAGAAACAAGGCGCATGTTTGCTGCCTTGCGGGAAGCTGCACTAGCTTTTGAAGTCTTATATTTGGGTGTTGCCATGTTGAAAATCCTCTTATCCTACGCAAAATTTTGACACTTAGGCAAGAATAACGAAAAACCCCTATTGCGTCAACAACTAAACCCATATTTGAAGCTCTTGTCCCAAACAATACATAAGAATTGTTTGGCAAAGAATGAATTACTGTACTAAAAAGAGAACATTTCTCTCATAGGAACCATCTTTGAAAGTCCTCAGTTCAACAACGCAATCCTCTCACCCATCATCTTCACCACCAAGGGAGGGACCATAGGGGAGATATCGGCCCCGTAGGCCGCCATCTCCTTGATGGCACTTGAACGAAGTTGGAAATACTTGGGACTCGTAGGCATGAACAAAACCTCCAGGGAACTGTTCAGCTGCTTGTTGGTCATGGCAAGCTCAAACTCATAGCCAAAGTCGACCAGAGCACGTACGCCCCTGATCATGACACCTACCCCATGTTCCCGGGCAAACTGGACAACAAGACCCGAATAGATCATCACCTCTATGTTGTCATACGCGTTGAGGATTTCCTTGAGCATGGCCATACGTTCATCGGCAGTGAAGAGACAGGTCTTCTGCACATTGTCAGCCACTACGACGAAAAGCTTGTCGTAGAGGGCGGCGCTTCGTTCTATGATATCAATGTGTCCATTAGTGGGAGGGTCGAAAGAGCCTGGAAGCATGGCAATATTTTTGGAGGTCTTCATTTCTTGTTTGCTTCCACATATTTCTTCATCGTATCGAAGCTCTCCGGTGTCTCCCAGATGATTCTCTTGATAAAGGAAAAGCCAGTTCCATCCGTCTCTTCAACAACAGCGAACGTTCCCTTCCCGATATAACTTATCTTCTGTTTCTCAGTGAGGCTCTCGTCCTTGGCAAGTTTCTCCAAGACACAGTCAAAGTGGCAAAAACCTCCATCTGGGTGAATGAGGGCACTAGCGATATTTTCTATGACCTTACCACACAGAGGACATTCCAACAGTGGTTCCTCGATGTGCCTGACCGGCAAGGGAGGAAGACTGCTATGGTAAGGGACTTTCGTCTGGGAAGGCAAAAGGGTGTTCATGGGCTTTTTACTGATCTCAGGTGTACCTTTGGTTTTCACACCGCGTTTTTTTCTTTTGCGGTCCCTCTTGCGGTTACTGTTATCCCGTTTGGGCTGTTTGGCGGAAGGGGTTTGTTTCTTGCTTTCTGATTCCATATGATCCTCTAGAGCTACCCTATCCTGTTTTAGTCTAATGGGCAAGATGCTAAAAAGCAAAAAGGACGGCATCTTGGAGATGTCGTCCTTTTGGTATGGCAATGTGTGGGAAAACTAAGCTTTCTTTCGGTGAATGAGTTCCTTGACCTTTGCCTTCTTGCCAATCTTGTCTCGGAGATAATACAGCTTTGCGCGTCTTACACGGCCTCTTCTGATAACCTCAACTCGCTCGACACGAGGCGAATGCAGGGGAAAAATCCTTTCGACGCCGACACCATAAGAGATTTTCCTTACAATAAACGTGCGACGGATACCACCATTATTCTTGGCAATTACGATTCCTTCGAAGATCTGAACACGTTCGTTAGTACCTTCGATAATCTTAAAAAATACCTTTACGGTATCACCAACACTGAAATTCTCAGCATTTTCCTTCATCTGTTCTGACTCAATAGCCTTAATTACATCCATTGTCTACGGTCCCCTTCGCACTATGTTCTTTCAAATCTAATAACATCTTCCTAGAGTTCACATCCAAGGATGCCGTCTCTAAAAGATCAGGTCGGTTCAACAAAGTCTTCTCCAACCGCTTCTTCAGTCGCCATTGACCAATATTGGCATGATGTCCGCTCAATAATACCGCAGGGACACTTTTTGAGCAATAGGTCTCAGGCCTTGTATACTGGGGATATTCAAGCAAACCGTCAGAAAAACTCTCTTCTGAAAGAGAGTCAGAACTGATGACCCCTTCAATGAGCCGGTACACGGCATCAACAATCACCAGTGTGGAAACCTCCCCACTGCTAATCACATAATCTCCAATACTAATCTCGTCATCAACATATAGGTCAATCACCCGTTGGTCAATACCTTCGTAATGACCACAGATAAAGACCAACTCATCTTCCAAGCTCAGATTTTCTGCATACGCCTGCGTGAACTTCTTCCCGGAAGGCGAGGGATATACCACTCGCTTACCCTGGGCTCCTATCGAAGCCAAGGCATCACACAAGGGATCACACTGAATCACCATCCCTGCCCCACCACCAAAAGGAGCATCATCGCACGTGCGATGACGATCTTTAGCAAACGTACGGAAGTCGATAATGTTGTACTGCACCAAGTTGCTTTCTACAGCACGTCTCATGATTGAATTCTTGAAAAACCCTTCCACCATCTCGGGAAAGAGGGTGACAATATGAATCTTCACGCCAAGATCCACGGGGCAATCAATTCAATAGTGTGGCTTTCCAAATCAACGCTTCCGATAAAGTGGTCCAAATAAGGAACCATATACCGTTTGCCGTCAGTGGCAAGCACTTCCAATAGCACAGCCTGTGCACCCTCAAGTGCATTCTCCACTGTTGCCAAGGTCTCACCTTTATGCACCAAGGTGCATCCGATGAGATCGGTAACGTAGTATTGGCCTTTCTTAAGTGGTGCGGCTTGGCTTCGTTCAACCATCAGGCGACAACCTGCAAGGGTTTTGGCATCCTCAGGATTATCATACCCAACGAACTTCATCAAAGCTTGGTTTCCCTGCATCCTGAATTTTTCAATGGTAACAGTGAGCTCTGTTCCATCCTTATAACGCAACACAACCTCCTTGAGTTTCTTCAAGTTGGAGCAGTCCTCGTTATTGGGGAGGATTTTTACTTCACCGAGAATACCAAAGGTACTTTGCACGGTAGCAGTATAGAGCATCTCTTCCATAATCAGTCCAAGATTTCCAGCACGGCACGTTTGCCACTTTTGGTGGCAGAGGCACTCAGGATGGTCCTGATAGCCTTTGCAATGCGCCCTTGCTTGCCAATTACCTTGCCGACATCCTCACTAGCTACCTTCAGCTCAAGGATTGTGGACTTTTCGCCCTCAACCACATTGATACTGACTGCATCAGGAACATCAACGAGAGATTTTACAATGTATTCTACAAGATCCTTTTCCACAACGTTCTCCTGGAACTTATTCCTGGACAGTTCTGGTAATGGTTATGCCATTGCGGTTCAGCAACTGTCTGACAGTATCGCTTGGCTGTGCCCCTTTGGCAATCCAACTGTTGATCTTTTCAACATCAAGAACCACCTGTGTTTCCTTACTGGAAAGGGGGTGGTACTGTCCGACCTCATCGAGGGTCCGGCTTTTTGTTGCAGCTCTGGAATCCATTACGACTATTCTGTAATCAGGTCTCTTCTTGGATCCAAACCGCTTCAGTCTCATGCTTGTGCTCACTTCAATTCCTCCTACGAATTCAACTCTACATACCCATCTGTTTAAGCATT
>WOYI010718171.1_pt1 | contig 15819 bp, 12 predicted proteins | sample 6423411 | NCBI WGS metagenome assembly WOYI01 (sample SAMN13441803, study PRJNA592873) | oil field metagenome | biome: oil field; feature: oil-well bore; material: oil-contaminated soil; isolation source: oil-contaminated soil from oil-well borehole | place: Germany: Wietze | collected 2016-10-18 ...
TGCCCATTTCCCTCTTCTCCTTTCTACTGTCATGACAATTTTGGTATAGAGGTCATCCCATAACCCTCCAGATCATAATGGCACATGCCAGGTGGATCAATCCGAGGAATGAGTGTTCATAGCGTTCATATCGCGGAACAATCTTCTTGAATGCCTCGATCCAGCTGAAGAACCGTTCAATCGCCCCTCTTTCTTTGTACAGTATCGGATCGAACCAGCGTGGTCTTCCCCGCTTCGGGTGTACCCGGGATCTCGGGTTGGTCGGGATGTTGCTCTTGATCCTTCGTTTCCGGTTGTACTGGCGGATCATCTGGGCATCGTAGGCTGCATCCGCCGAGATGATTGAGGAATGAACCTGTATCTCCGGAATCGTAAACGCTTCAACGGTTGGTTCATAAAGTTGGGAATCATGGATATTTGCCGGGAAGACCGTACAGGCAAGGGGGAGGCCGCTCCGATCGACCAGAGCGCTCAGCTTGTTCCCTTTTACTTTCTTATAGCCATCATAACCGGTCGATCCCCCTTTTTAGCCGGGATATCCTTGGTATCGGTGGAACAGTGGGTGAGATCGATTTTTCGGATCTCATAGCCCGATCGAAGAAGGTCGAGGAAAATGTCCTGATAGATACTATGTTCGGCAAGATAGAGGTGAAACCGATGTACCGTCGATTTCGTGCCGTATTGCCGAGGGACGTCACTCCAGGTACAACCGGTGGTCAGGACATACAGGATGCCGTTGAACATCGCTCGATGGTCGGTTCGTGGTCGCCCGACATGAGGTTTCTGAGGAGGGAGATGCGGCTCAATGATTGCCCAGAGATCGTCATCGATTTCCCGGAATGCCATACATCCCCGGTTTTATTCAAGACCTCATATAATTGTGGGATGACCTCATACCTAAGTTTCTGTGTGGGCGGATATAAAGAGGTGGCAACAAAAAGAGGAGGTTGTGTTAGGGGTTTGCGGCGGGCGTTTTGTCATATCTTTTCGCATATTGCGTGATCAGATGCCTGATAACTTCACTGTCATTAGTCCCCCAAATCTTCATTGATATGCTCGAATTTTCCCAAAGTGCATCATCTACTTTGAACAAGAGAATCGGCAAACACGTTGGAACTCCCGTTTCAATGACAGTTGCAACGGCTGGATAGGGAGATACAGGTATTGAAGCGCAGAGTGCCAGATCCGGAGAGATGCCGGGGAATTGGGATATAGATCATCTCAATATTCTGCCGATCTGACAATGCATGCCAAGTGGATCAATCCCAAGAATGAGTGTTCATCGGTTTGACGATTTGACATAGCTCAAGATGCATTGCGGAATAAATCCACCATCTTAATATATCGTTTTATCCAAGGTTCTCTCATGACCTACACTGAGAGGGTCGAATTATACAGGCAGATCGAGAAAGGGCGTGGGCGACCGCTCATCACGTATGTTACCAGTTCAAGGCCGAATGCCGAAGGAATAATTGCTTCCGATGTTATCCCTGAAATCTGCCGACAAATCCTCAAAATACTCCCAGATAAAAAGGAGGTTGATCTCCTTGTCGTAAGTAGGGGGGGCGACCCGATTGTCTCTTGGCGAATCATCAGCCTGCTCAGGGAGCGGTTTGAGAAGGTAAATGTCCTAATACCCTATGAGGCCTATAGTGCAGCGACACTTCTTGCACTTGGAGCGGATGAAATTGTAATGCACCCGTTCTCAAATCTAGGGCCTGTCGATCCGCAGTTGCATGGAACTAAGAACGTCCCGGGAGTGCCAGGTCAGCAAGAGGAGGTTCGTTTTGGTGCTGAGGACCTTTCACATTTTCTCGACTTCGTCAGGAAAGATGTTGGCATCTCCGATCAGGAGCAACTGGAACGGGCCTTTGAACTCGTGTGCCAGGAAGTCGGCTCAATCCCGATAGGAATTGCAAAGCGAAGCTCGAATCTAGCGCTCTCACTTGGGGAGAAACTTCTTCGCCTGCATATGGGCGACCATACCAAGGTGACGGCAATATCAGAAGCACTCAATAAATCATTCTATCATCATGGGTATCCAGTGGGTCGGAAGGAGGCGAAAGAGATCGGGCTTGAAATTATTGGTGCACCCGAAGACCTCGAAAAACTCATGTGGGCAGTGTGGGAGAACGTGGAAGCGGAAATGAAATGTAGAGAACCGTTCCAACCGCTTACAGTTGTAATGCAGGAGCCATCTTTTGCTCAACAACCAGAATCCACTGAGCAAATTCAGGTGCCACCTGTTGTCGCTCCGCAACATCCAGGACAACCTTTCCCACCAATGATCCAGGGGGTTCAACCTTTAAGCGTAGCACAGATAGAATATGACCTCTTCCATGCCACAGTAGAAAGTATCCACATGGGAAGTGAGTTCAAAACAAAGCTTAAAATAAGCGCTGTGCGTATGCCTGATCTGAACATTAATATCAATGTAACACCAATTTCACAAGGCTGGAAGACAATTGATTAAGAAAAAGGAGGTAGAGAAGATGTACTCGAGGATTAGGAAATCGGACAGCAGCGAGAGCATTATTAAATCCATGGGGCCATACCGCTTCCACTCCTCTGGAAATTCAATCGCCTCAGTGCAGAGTTCTGGTTCGTTCGGCCCGATTGGGACGATTACTATTGCCTCCCCCATTCAGTATCCTATACCAGAGGCGCGGGAAAAGGCATCAAAGCCTTCAAAACAGGATGACTTCAGAATGCTCATGAAGAAAAATAAGAAAACCCTTGAGCTTCTAGCAAAATAGATCAACAACCCTTTTTTGTAACAGAACGTAGCCAAGTCTCGACTTCTTCTCTTGTCTTTTTGCCCTCTGCAATGGCTCTTACGAAGTGGTCATTCTCCTCATGAGAACTCATGGTCTCGTATCGTTCAGGGGTTCGGAGCAGGACAAGTGAGGCGAGTTGAAACGCTATCCGTTTATTTCCCGCGATGAAGGCATGCCCTATCGCAAGACTGTGTAGAATAAAAGCTGCTCTCTCAAATGGATCAGAGTAACCACTACTGAATTCAACGACAAAGTAGAGATTCCCGGGAGTGAGCAATTTACCTTCCATTCCCCGATCATCCTCGCGATCGCTCGCTAGGATGATCTCGATATGGTAACTGATAATCTCCTCGACCGTGAATTCTTCCATCAGGTTCCCCTGCCATAGTCTCTATCCGAGCGCTGCGCCGGAAAGAATAGTGAAATATTAACGATACTCGTGAAAAAAGGTTGTTGATTGGTGTATCGTAAATATCGATATCTGGAGATAAGATCCCAGTGATATCGGCAAAGATATCTTCTAGATTGACTGCCGAGCTACCCCCTGACCCGAAACCATGGCAAACGACATCGGCACGCTGGCAATCACCCTCTCCCTCCTCGGCATCGCGTTCGTGCTGCACTTCTCGGCAGCACCCTACTACTTCATCGGCTCCCCGCCGACGGGGCTCCGCACCGATCCCCCGGCCTGATCATCTGCGTCATCGGGGCGCTTCTCGCCGGCTTTGCGGCCGTGAAAAAGGAGTGAACCAAAGCAAAGAAAAGAGAGGAGGGCCCCGGTCATCGACCCAGACCGTTCCGCCGTAGCGCTCGACCAGGATCTGCGCCAGGTACAGCCCGAGCCCTTCCCCGACCCCCCCGCCCCTTCAGTTCGTAGCGATGGAAGATCTCCTGCTTCTCTTCGTCCGGGACACCGGGACCGATATCCTCGACCGGCAACCCGGCCCCCCGATACCTACATGAGGCTCAAAACCGAAAACAGATAGAACGAAGCACGGGAGCCGGAAATGGAACTGCAACTCTTAAACGCCATCGTCCTCATCTTCGGAATCTCCCTCATAGTCGGACTGCTCTTTAACCCGCTGCGCATCCCGCCGCTGGTCGGGTTCATCCTGACGGGCATCATCGTCGGGCCGAACGGGCTCGGCATCGTGCAGTCGCTCGAAGAAGTCAACATCCTTGCCGAGATCGGGATCGTCCTGCTGCTCTTCACCATCGGTCTCGAGTTCTCCTTCGCCCACCTCTGGCAGATCCGGAAGATGCTCCTCGTCAGTGGATCGATCCAGGTCTTCCTGACGTTTCTGGTCTCCTTCTTCATCGCGACGCTCATCGGGCTGCCGTTTGCAGAAGCCGTCCTTCTGGGTTTCCTCTTCGCCCTCTCCAGCACCGCGGTCGTGCTCCGGATCCTTCACCAGCGGGGGGAGATGAGCACCCCGCACGGCAACATCATCCTCGGGGTCCTGATCTTCCAGGACATCATCGCCATCCCGATGATCATGGCCATACCGTTCCTCGCGAGCATCTCCGCGCCCGCGGCGGTGCAGGCGTTCAGTGTAGAGTCTCTCTCGTCGATGCTCACCATCGACATCCTGATTCTGGTCATCCTCGTCGTGGCCGCAAAGTGGGGAGTTCCCTGGTTCCTTTACCAGATAGCGAGAACGAGGGACCGCGAACTCTTCCTTCTCTTCATCGTGGTGACGTGCTTCGGCGTCGCCTGGCTCGTCTCGCTCGCCGGGATCTCGCTCGCGCTGGGCGCCCTCCTCGCCGGACTCCTGATCTCCCGGTCGGAGTACAGCCATCAGGCCATCGGCAGCATCGTGCCGTTCCGCGACATCTTCACGAGCTTCTTCTTTGTCTCGGTGGGGATGCTGCTCGACGTGGGGTTCTTACTCGAGCACCTCGGACTGGTGCTTCTCCTGATCGTGGGCGTGATCGTCGCAAAGGGACTGATCGCCGCCGTGGTTCCGGTGGTCCTCGGCTACCCTATCCGCACCATCACCCTCGTCGGGCTTGCCCTTGCCCAGGTAGGAGAATTCTCCTTCATCCTCTCGAGGAGCGGTCTTGATTACGGCATCCTCTCCCCCGAGAGCTACCAGCTCTTCCTGGTGACCGCCCTCATCACGATGGCCATGACGCCTTTCGTCATCGGCGGCGGACCGATGCTCTCCGATCGCCTCCGCCGCGTCGGGTTCCTCAACCGGACCCTGGACGCCCGCCGCCCCGTGGAGGAGCCCGAACGGGAGCACCTCAGGGAGCACGTGATGATCATCGGCTACGGCGTGACGGGGAGGAACCTTGCGCGGGCGGCGAAAGTCGGCGGGATCCCGTATGTCATCCTCGAGATCAACCCCGAGACCGTGCGAAAGGAGCGGGCTCTCGGCGAACCCATCCACTACGGTGACGCCACCACGGAGACGGTCCTGGCACACGCCGATATCGAGTCCGCCCGTATTGCCGTGATCGCGATCAACGATCCCATCTCGACCCGACAGATCGTAGAGGTCTGCCGCCGCTTAAACCCGCACCTCTACATCATCGTGCGGACCCGCTACCTCATCGAGGTGGCGCCCCTGCAGGATCTCGGGGCCAGCGAGGTGGTCCCGGAGGAGTTCGAGACCTCGCTTGAGATCTTCACCCGGGTGCTGAACAAATACCTCATCCCGAAGGACCGGATCGAGGGGCTGACTGCTGAGATCCGCTCGGACACCTACCAGATGCTCCGCAACCCGAAAAAACACCCTCCGACGCTCACGGATCTGGTCTACCGGCTCTCCAACGTGAGCATCGTCACCTACACCGTTGATCCTGCCTCCCCCCTGGCAGGAAAGACGCTCGGTGACCTCAACCTCCGGAGACGGCATGATGTGCTGGTGCTCGCCGTCCTGCGGGGAGAGCAGACGATCACGAGTCCGGGTGGGGAGACGGAGATCCTGCCCGACGATATCGTCATCGTCCTGGGCATGCCCGAGCCGGTGGCACGGGCGTCCGTCCTCTTTTCGGCCTCTGAAAAAGATACTCCGGTATAGGGACGTTCCGGCATCCTCCGCGGGGGCAAGCCGGTATCCGGTTCGGAGCCTGGATACTGTCGGGCCGGGACCTTTCCACCCCTCACGCTTTTATCAGCGTGAACCGGAACGCCGCTCCTTCTTCCGGACGGCCCGGCACCCGGTCTTCGACCCGGATCCTGCCGCCGTAGCGCTCCACCAGGATCCGGACCAGATACAGCCCGAGCCCTTCCCCGACGCCGCGTTTTTGCTGCTCGTAGCGGTGGAAGACCGCCTGCTTGTCCGCATCCGGGATGCCGGGCCCGGTATCCTCGACGGATACCAGCACCTTGCCGTCCTGCTCCTCGACCCGGACGGTTATGACGACCCCGGACCCGCCGTACTTGACGGCGTTGCCGATGAGGTTTCCGAAGATCTCGCAGAGGAGGTCGTCGGCAAGGACCTGCCGGGGGGTCCCCTCGTAGCGGATAGAGGCCTCCGGGAAGGTGGCTATCTCCGCCCTGATGACCGCGTCGAGGTCGGTCGGCCGGATATCGGGTGGTCCTGCGTAGATCCGCCGGATCTTCGAGACGATGCCGAGGATCTCGATGCTCTTCTGGACGCTCCGCTTCAGCTTCTCCGCGTACCCGGCCGACTCCCCGTCCAGGGTCTCGACGAGCAGTTCGGCGTAGAGGTTCGAGACGTTCTCGGTGTTCCCGATGTCGTGGGTCAGGATATCCAGATAGAGGTTTGCCTCCCGGTGCGAAGCCTCCAGTTGCCGATGCACCCGGGCGAGCTCGTCGGTGCGGTGCCGGAGTGCCTCTTCCGCTCTTCTCCGTTCGTGCACTTCGGCCGTCATCGCCTTGAGCAATTTCTGCTGGTTGCGAAAAACGAAGAACGCGGCGAATACAGCCAGCAGGGTGGTGAACGCGACGGTGGTGATGTGCGTCTCTATGATCGTGATATTCGGGTAAAAGAGCGTCTTGACGAACTGGAATGCGCTCATCAGCAGGAGCGTGATTGCGGCGACTTTTCCAAGCGCAAGGAGCATGCTGGCCGATTTGAATTCTTCGTTCAAGGCTACCCTCCGCAAAAGAACTGCATCCTCTCGAGTATCGTGGGATGGTGGCGTGATATGGTCGGATGATGTGTGCGTGGACATGGTTTGCCGAAGATGGAGACCCCGATCACCGTTCAGCAGGTGAGATGGGCGTTCAGGCGGGCCCTGATATCTGCAGGCTATCCGAGTGTAGCACTTTCTTCACAATAAAGCAATCCCCGGCTTGTCTGTAGGACGCACCGGCAGGACGTGGCGATGCTGTCCGGATCCCGGAGGGCATCTCTGAGGCTGGTTTCCCGGCCGGCACGAGCCGGTGTCGTGCCCGGCGGGCAGCGGTGCCCGAGTCGACGACGGCGGGGCCTTCGCAGTGGTCCGGCCCCCTCTCAGACCTGATCCCGGCCGGGTACCGGACCTCCAGGACCCCTCCTCTACTTCTTCACGGCATACACCAGGTGAACGGCACCCTGCTCCATCGGTACGGTCTTCTGCAGTTCCAGCGCCGCCCGTCCCCCAGCCCGGTCGAAGAGTTTCTTCTCTCCATTCCCCGCGATGACCGGGTGGACGATCAGGCTGATCGTATCCGCGATCCTCTCCCGGATCAGGACGTCGTTTAAGTCGGGGCCGGAATCGGAGACCACCTGCGTTATGCCGAACCGCTCCCCGAGTTCCCGGAGCGCCGCCTTGAGATCCACCCGATCCCTGCCGCACCGGATGAACGGGTACTCCCGCTCGCGGAGGTAGTCGAGGTAGTCCTCCGGCGTCGTCTCGGAGACGAGGACGACAACGTCCTTCGTGTGCTCCATGGTCCGGTAGAAGTGGAGCAGGTTCTTCAGGTACCCGGTGGTCGAACCAGGTGTGCCCCTCTCTGACTGCACCGTGCTGCCGTTCGCAGAATCCTGCAAGCGTCTGATGGGAGTGCCGCTCGATCCGTGTGGCGCAGGGACTGTCCTTCGGCGCTCTCAATGATCCGTCCATTTCTATCTTTGCCGTTACACCCATACGGAGGGCTGTAATCTCCAAATAAAATCCTTATCACAAACATCAGTAACGGGGCGGAGCCACGGCCCGGAGACCGGCGTCCCGGTCGGGAAACTCGCATAAATTAATATGTTTAAATTAACTTGTTTAATTAATAATGATCCATTATTTATACCCGGGCGATGAGATCGATCCTGACCGTATCCTACCCCCATCCGGATGACCGGTCATCGAGAGCAGTGATCTCTATGTATGGAACCGCACCTTTTGAGAATTTACTGAATGCCGGAGCAGGAACGAATCGTAAAGCCAGCGTCACGGCGTTATGCCTTCTTGTTCTCTGCAGCCTTCTTGTCGTACCCGTTTCGGCCGGCATGACCACGACGGAGGTGACCGTCACCAAGCTCGCTTCTGACGGAGTGACGGTCCTCAACCAGACGACGGTGGACTGGCAGTGGATGAAGGAGAACCTCCCGGTAATCGGCGACGGAGAGACGATATACTATATGCAGGGTCCGATCTTTGAGGACGCATGGAAGGAAGCCCATCCGGGCGAGACATACGACCCATGGAACCCGACTGAGGATATAAACCTGGTTTACAAGGACCACGGGGAGTTCATGGGCACCGACGTTGCGGATCTGCTCGACCTTGCCGGCGGTGCGGAACCCCAGGACAGGGTGAAGTTCGTTGCATCGGACGGGTTGCCGAAAGAGTGGCCTGCGGAGTACATCTACAGCCCCAATCCCAGACAGGGATCGTTCTGCCTTGCCTGGTATCACGGGAGCGACACCGGTTATGTGAACCAGAGTTTCACCGATGGGATGCGTCTGTACTTCCTGGGGGAGACGACCAACGCAGACGGCATGCATGTCTGGGGCAACTGGGATATGCACGAGTCCTGGGCCGAGGAATACTGGTATTACTTCTCCGGGATCTATCCTTCGGCAAGCGGCGTTTCCGTACAGAACGTCAAAAACATTACGATCTACAGCAACGAAACACCCCGGACGCCGATAGCCGATTTTACGGCTGAACCCGTTGCAGGGGAGGCCCCGCTCACGGTGCAGTTCACCGATGCTTCGGCAAACGCTCCGACGGAGTGGGAATGGGACTTCGGGGACGGCATGACCTCCGCCGAACAGAACCCGGAGCACATTTACCTGGACAATGGAGTCTACACGATGACGCTTACCGTCTCGAACAGTTGGGGGAGCGACACCTGCACCCGTGAGGACCTGATCACCGTTGGGACTGCGGAGGAGGACGGTGCTATCCGGCTTTCCGGAGGCTGGAACTTCGTCTCCGTGCCGTGTGCACTGGCACCGGGATCGGATACGGCGGCAGTCTTCTCCGGTGTTTCCATGGCCGGCCGCCCGATGTACTCATACGATGCCGTCGCCGGATGGAAGACGCTCCGCGCAGACGACCCACTCAGCCCGCTCATGGCGTACTGGGTGTACTCCGAGACACCCTGCACTGTGCCGCTCACCTTTGACCCGGACCCGGTCAGCACCCCCCCAGAGCGGACCCTCGCTCAAGGGTGGAATGCCGTTGGCTTCACCGGTCTCTCTCCAACGTCGGCCCGGAATGCCTTCCTTTCAATTGTGGACGAGTGGAGTTGCGCCATCGGGTTTGGCGCCGGGGAGCAGCGTTATGAGGTTTCGTTCATCAACGGAGCACAAGGAGCCCATGGGGATGGACGCGACCTCGAGCCGATGCAGGGCTACTGGGTCTTTATGAGATCTGCAGGACGCCTCTGTGCAATCAGTGGGTGAGTTGCATGGAACGAACAGGAACGGCGGTGATAACACTCGTTCTTCTCTGTGCCCTGGTATCCTGGGCCTGGGCGATTCCCACCCTTCCCTGCGCCTTCCAAGGCAGCGTGACGATCGACGGGAACCCGGCACCGGCCGGGACAACAGTTGCCGCCCTGATCGACGGCGAGACACGTGGAGAGATCACGACGACCGAGATCGGGAAATACGGCGATTACATGGAACTTGGAGACAAACTGGTGGTCGGGGGGGACGGTGAGGATGCCGGGAAGACGATCCGTTTCACGGTGAACGGAGTGTATGCCGGGGAGACGGCGACATTTACGGCCGGTGACGGTCGTCGTCTCGACCTGAGTGTCTCGACGGGTGGCAGCGGCCCGTCTTCCGGCGGTGGCGGCAGTTCTTCTGCCGGTGGTTCGGGCACCACGGCGCAGAGCACCACACCAACGACCGGACAGACACCGGGGGCCGGAGAACTTCAGACAACCTCTACGGGTACGGTGACCCGGTCGGTCACGGTGACGACGGAGGACCGCACCTGCACCCTGGCGGTGGCGTCGGGCGTGGCCGCCACCGGTGCCGACGGGAAGCCGCTCCGGGAAGTGGCGGTTGAAACGGTGAGCGAAGACGCCGTACCGCCGGTCCCCGACGGTGCGACCTATGCGTTTGCCGGCCGTGCGGTGAAGTGCGAGCCGGCGGGGGCGGTGTTCAGTCCTGCCGTCACCCTCACCTTCACCCTCAGCGAGGAAGAGTGGTCACACCTCCGGGCCGCCGACCTCTCTGTCAGGTGGTACGACGCAGCGGCGGGCGAATGGGTCGACCTGCCGGTCGAGGTGGACGCGGCCACGAGGATGGTGACGGCGAAGGTCTCGCATTTCTCGGTCTTCGCCCTGTTTACCGGGGAGACAGCATCTTCGCAGGCGGTTGAGACGCCCCTTGCCGGCGCTTCGGTCGGCGAGACCGGAGCTCCTGCAGGTGGACCCAGGTCCGACAGCATCCCCTGGGTGGCTCTGGCTGGGATCCCGGTGCTGATCGTCGTTGTCGGAGCCATTTACATCCGGCAGAGACGCAAGAATTCCCGGTGATCCGGGGCGCGCAGGTAGGCCCTCCCTGGCACCTGCGTAAATATTCTACCCCAATTTATCATTTATCGCTCCTTTGTCATCCGTTCGGTTTCATATCCCTGTTCGGGGGTTCGTCCTCCCGATGGCCGGGCCCGGAAAGGCCAAAAGTCATTCAATTTAAGGATGATCTTTCGGGCTCCACAATCTGCATATACATCGCCTGGATATCGATTAGCTTCGGTTTAAGTGGCACTCCTCATAGATCCGAATCTGACTGATAAACCTTGTTTATTAAACATATTATGTTATATCTTTCGTTACTGAAATTGGAATTGTTTAACGAGGAGTGTAAAAAAACATGCTCTCCAGAGAAAGACTTCCCTTGCACCGGGCTGCATTCATTGCGGTCATGACGATGAGTATTGTACTGCTCGTCCTTGTCACGCCTGTTGCGGCGGCAACAACGAGCGTGACCGTAACGAAGTATGCCGATAACAACTACTCGCAGAGTGTCGATTCCGAGACGCTCAGTCTCGCCGAGCTGCAGACGCTCTCGTCGGTCTACAGCAACGGGCCGGTCTACATGCAGGGCCCGACCTTCGATTCCAATGACCCCTGGGGCAATGGCGGGCAGAACATGATTGACTACTGCGAGCACAACGGCTCCCGGGTCAGCAGCATCACCGACCTCGTCGGCGGCATGAGCGACGGCGACGAACTCAAGGTCCAGGCAAGCGACGGCATGTCCCACTACTTCGGCTACGACAATGTCTACACGCCCAACGCATGTCAGGGCGATATGATTGTCTCCTGGTGGGACTCGGAGTATGGCTATGTCCCCTCGTACAACGATGGCATGAGGCTCTTCTTCTACACCCCGCCGTCCACCTACGGCGTCGCCGATTCGCTCAACCTGACGCTCCGCGATATGCAGGCTTCGTTCGACCCCTGGTACAGCTACAACTACAGCCAGATCTGGCCGTCCGCAAAAGGTCTCTCCGTAAAATATGTTCAGTATCTGAAGATCTACCCCCCGCACCGCTACGACTTCAACACTACCGGTGACACCGTCGAGTGCGCGTATGAGGGCGGCGTGACCGGCGTGCCGGGTGCCAGCACCGCGCCAAGCACGGCTTTCGTCAGCACCGCGAATGTCGCCGCCGATGACGGTGTCTTGCACCCGACTTCCATTGAGGATGACGGCGAGTACGCCGCCCAGCGCTTTGTCTTCAACGTCACCGAGGACGCGGCCAGGATCGAGATACTCGCCGTCACGTGGAATGGCACCGGCACCAATGCTGGCGGCACCGATGGCGCCGACCTTTACATCTGGAACGGCAGCAGTTACGAACTTCTGCAGGGCAGCACCAGCAGCAGCGAGGTCACACTCTCAGGAGAGAAGACCTCAAGCATCAGCGACTACATCAACGACGGCAACGTCACCGTGCTCGTGAAGCAGAAGAGTGCATCCGATGGAGTTGATGCATCAACTCTTGCGACCGACTACGTGAAACTCGTGGTGACCCATCACCACACCAATTAACCCATTTTCTTCTCTATGGTGACTCCAATGAAAAACTCGATCGGAATTTCTTGCTTAGTCCTGCTTGCTCTCCTCGTCACACCGGCTGCGGCGGCGACCCTCTACGTCGATGACGACGGCGGTGATGGGGTCTATACCACCATCCAGGCGGCTCATGACGCCGCATCGCCAGGCGATACAATCTGTATCCTGCCTGGCACTTATTCAAGAGTCATTGTCGGAATACCTCACCTGACCATCCAGAGCAGAGACGGAGCCGATTCTGTCATCGTGGACTGTCAGGGAGGTGAGGGACCCAGGATCCCAGACGCTGCAAATAGGGACGCGACAGGGACAATTCTCGACGGATTAACATTTCTCAATGGGAAACCAAGTTTTCAACTTGGAACCTATGGTCCTGCCAATGACTCGATTGTAAGGAATTGTATACTCAAAGAAATGGTAGGAGGCAATGTAGTTCCAAAAGGCGACAATATTACGCTTGAGAACAACACCTTCATGGATGCTACGGCAACTCTTACTTGTGCCGTGATGCTGAGAGATTCGACAAACTGCAAAATCACCAACAACACATTCACCAATATTACAACCGGACTCGGGGCCGTCTTTATCTACAAAACAACGGCAATCAACAACACCATCGCCGAGAACATTTTCAACGATATCAACGGAAACACCTTCTACTTCCGTGACGCCGGCGAGAACAATCGGTTCTACCTGAACACCAACGCCTCGGGCGTCGCCCTTCACACGGGCAGCACCGCCCCGACCACCACCTACTGGAACGCCACCACCCCGGTCACTTACACCTACAAGGGCACGGAGTACACCGGCTACCCCGGCAACTTCTGGTCGAATTACACCGGCGACGACACCAACGACGACGGGATCCTCGACACCTCGCACGTCCTCCCGGACGGCCTCGGCACCGACCATGCACCCCTGGCGGGAGCGTGGAAGGACGGCAGTATCGCAGCACCGGCGCAGGAGCCGAAGATCTGGTACGTCGACGATGACGGGGCTGCGGACTTCACCACCATCTCCGATGCGGTCTCGGCATCGACCGTGGGCGACACCATCGTCGTGAAGGACGGTGCCTACACTGAAAACGTCCTGGTGGACAAACCGCTCGTCATCCGTACCGAGAACGGCCCGGACAACATAACCGTCACGGCTGCGGCCCCCGACAAACCAGTATTCGACGTCGACGCCGACGGCGCAACCGTCGAAGGGTTTGCAGTCCGCGGTCCGACTAACGAGCACATCGCGGGGATCGAGATCATCGACTTCGATAACTGTGTCGTCACCGGCAACGACTGCGCCGGCTGTTATAACGGCATCCACCTCGGCGGCACGGCAGCGAACAACACCGTCGAGGAGAATTCCTGCCACGAGAACACCCGCCGCGGCATCAGCCTCCGCGACACCGCCCACGACAACCTGATCTACAACAACACCTGCGAGAACAACGCCGACGACGAGATCTGCGCCAAAGACCAGTCTGCAGACAACACCATCTGGGCCAACACCTTCGACGGCACCGTCGAACTTGCCACCGCCAACACCTACCACTCCCTGGCCGAGGTGGCCTACACCTATCGCGGCACGGCATACACCGGCTACGTCGGCAATCACTATTCCCTCTACACCGGTGCCGACGCAAACGGCGACGGCATCGGCGATACTCCCATGTCGTTTGGCACCTACGCGGACGACTACCCGATGATGGGTTCATGGCAGGACGGCATCATCACGTATACCACCCCTTCAATCGCCAGGATTGCCCTTTCGCCCGATTCTGCGGCGCTCGCGTTCGGTGAGACGCAACAGTTCGACGCCACCGCCTACGATGCAGCGGATGCCCCTGTTGTGGAGACCGTCTTCGTCTGGGCCTCCTCGAACACCTCGGTCGGCACGGTGAACGCCACCGGATTCTTCGAGACCCTCGCCGTCGGCACGACCGATGTCACCGCTACCGCAGGCGGCATTACTGGTATGGCAACCGTCACCGTCGCCGCAGCGACCGCCGCAATCGAGTGGGCTCCGTATGTCACCGGCACCACGACGACAACGGCCACGATCCACTGGCGGACCGACCTTCCGTCGAACGGCAGCGTGGAGTACGCCGACGAGACCTACTACGCCGCAAACGGCGGCTACGAGCACACGATCGATCATCCCTCGGTGACTGACCTCCATCACGTCGACCTCGCCGGTCTCGCTCCCGGCACCCGCTACCATTACCGCGTCGTCGCCGACGGCACCGTCACCGGCGACCGCACCTTCAGGACCTTCCCGGAAAGCGGTGGCTTCACCTTCGTCGTCTACGGCGACACCCAGGAGTCCCAGAGTTTCACCCAGCTCGAGCGGCATAGCCTCGTTGCCGAACGCATCGCCGCCGAGGACCCGCTCTTTGTCCTTCACCTCGGCGACACCGTCAACATGGTGGACGATGCAGCCGAGTGGGAGAGATTCTTCGAAGCCGGCGACCCGGTCTTCGCGAACACCAGCTTCTTCCCGACCCTCGGCAACCACGAAGACAACAGCAGCGCCTATTACGACGCCTTCGGTATGCCCGAGTGGTACTCCTTCGACTGCGCCGGGGCGCACTTTGCCGTCCTCGACTCCAACACCTGGATCGGCGACCGGATGGACGACGAGACCGCCTGGCTGGAAGCGGACCTTGCCGGCGAAGACGACTGGAAGTTTGTCGCCTTCCACCACCCGCCCTATACTTCTGAGGGGCGCAATCCCGGCGGCAACATCTACCTGCGTGAAGAATGGGGGCCGGTGTTCGCCAATGAAAGCGTCTCGGCCGTCTTCAACGGTCACGTCCATGCCTACGAGCGCTATCTCGTCGACGGCGTCAACTACGTCGTCACCGGCACCGGTGGCGGCCCGCTCTACCCGCTTTCGACCGAAAGACCGGACGGCTACCAGAACAGCCTCCAGCACACCCTGGGCTACACGAAGGTGATCGTTCATGAAAACGGAAGCGCCACGATGGAGTTCGTTGGGGTGGCTCTGGTCTCGGACGACAACAACGAGGTGATCGAGGTCTACCCGGACGGGATGAGTTTTGATGCTTTCACCCTGACGGTGCCCGAAGCCCTCCCCGACCTTGCCGTGACCTCTCTTGAGGTCCCGGCATCGGCCTCCACTGGAACCACCTACACAGTGACGGCAACGGTTGAGAATACCGGTGATGCAGCAGCGCCCGGGACGGCCGTCGCCCTCACTGCCGACGGAACAGAAGTCGGGCGGAAGGAGATCTCCGCACTCGGGCCCGGCGGCAGCGCCACTGTGGCCTTTGCATGGACACCGTCCGCCTCCGGGACTGTGGAGGTTGCCGTCCAGGTCGATCCGGACTGCACGGTGACCGATGCCGACCGGGTGAACAATCTTCGTTCCGGGAGGGTAACGGTCGAGAGCGGGTCTATCAGCCCCTCCGTAAACGATACCATCGTCCTCAGCCGGGGCTGGAACTTTGTCTCGACACCGAGAAGGCTCTCGGCAGGAAACGATACCGCTGAGATATTCCTCTCTGTGGATATGGCCGGCCGACCGCTGTATGTTTACGATGCCGCGACCGAAACCTGGCTTCAGATGAACCCGTCCTCTCAGGTCCGCCCGCT
>WOYI011266944.1_pt1 | contig 15813 bp, 15 predicted proteins | sample 6423411 | NCBI WGS metagenome assembly WOYI01 (sample SAMN13441803, study PRJNA592873) | oil field metagenome | biome: oil field; feature: oil-well bore; material: oil-contaminated soil; isolation source: oil-contaminated soil from oil-well borehole | place: Germany: Wietze | collected 2016-10-18 ...
GGTCCATTTTTGGCTTCGCCGCTCTTCGAGAACACCGTCTTTTTGCCCCATAGCCAGGCTATGGGGCTGCAAATCCGGCAAAAACTGTCCTTGCTGGGCCCCATTTTCGCTATCGACGCTCCTAGTCCGGCAGCCTCCTGGCACAGTCTGGGCCAGTTTCTGCCGCAGCACATCCAGCCCCTCCCCGGTCCGCGCACTGACAAACAGACGGTCCACCGGTCGTCCATCCAACTCGTACATGTCCTGCAATATGGAGGGGCGCTGCTCCAGTGGAACCGCATCCAGCTTGTTGAAAACCAGCAACTGTGCAATATCGTCAGCGCCGATTTCGTGCAACACGCGTTGAACCTGATCGATCTGCTCGGGAAAGTTGGGGTTGGACGCATCCACGACATGCAGCAGCAAGTCGGCATCTACGGCCTCTTGCAGCGTGGCCTGGAAAGCGTCCACCAGTCCGTGCGGCAAGTCACGAATGAAGCCGACGGTATCTGACAGCGAAACGGATCTACCGGCCTCCCCCAGATACAGCTGCCGCGTCGTGGTGTCCAGGGTGGCAAACAGTTGGTCGGCGGCATATGCCCTGGCCTTCACCAAGGCGTTGAACAAGGTGGATTTACCGGCGTTGGTGTAACCCACCAATGAAATATTGAAGGTATCCCGCCGCTCACGCTGACGCCGCTGAGTTGAGCGCTGGCGCTTCACCTTGATCAGGCGCTCCTTGGTACGCTTGACAGCGTCGTTGATCATGCGGCGATCCAGTTCAATCTGGGTTTCACCAGGCCCTCCGCGCGCACCAATCCCACCGCGCTGACGCTCCAGGTGCGACCATCGACGCACGAGGCGAGTGCTCAGGTATTGCAGACGCGCCAATTCGACCTGCAGCTTGCCTTCGTGGCTGCGAGCGCGCTGGGCAAATATTTCCAGGATCAACAGCGTCCGGTCGTTGACCGGCAACTCGAGGTAGCGCTCAAGATTGCGCTGCTGTGCTGGGCTCAATGACTGGTCAAAAAGCACCTCCACGGCACCGTGCATCTGCGCGAGCATGCGAATTTCGTCTGCCTTGCCAGAGCCGACGAACAGCGCCGCGTCCGGCGCCTTGCGCTTGCACGTCAGGCGCGCAACGGGCTCCAGACCAGCGGTCTGCGCCAGCAGCCCCAATTCTTCAAGGTTGGAATCAAAATGAGGATGGCCAAAATCGACTCCCACCAGAAGCACTGGAGCGCGGGGAGCATTGATCGAATCAGAGGAACTCAAATGAACCGACCCATCTTCGTGGCCAGTCGTTGCTGGCCGGCCGTGCAGTGCCACCGCAAATCAGGCGCCGCTGTTGTCAGCATCCGGAGTGTCAACTGTAGAGAAATTGACCGCTCGCCCCGGCACAATGGTGGAGATGGCATGTTTGTAGACCATCTGGGTCACCGTGTTGCGCAGCAGCACGACGTACTGGTCAAATGATTCGATTTGCCCCTGCAGCTTGATGCCGTTCACCAGATAAATGGAAACCGGCACATGCTCCTTGCGCAGGGCATTCAGGAAAGGATCTTGCAGAAGTTGACCTTTGTTGCTCACGATATTCTCCGTGTTCGAGTGTTGTTATAAACCAGCACCTTACCACAGCGTGCGCCGCGGCCAGGCCACCCCCGCCAAATCCCTCCGGGATTCATGCTCTTGATTTATCCGAGATTGTCCATTAACCCGCATATTTCACGCTGCCCCACTGTATGACCCATTGCAGACATGGTCAGGATGGCCTCTCGGCGCTAAAGCCATTTTGGCATTTTGCTATTCTTTTTGCAGCTGGATGAGGGAGGGAATTCAAGGCATCAAGTCCGCCAGGCTGCGCCCACCGCCCTGGCGCATGACGTTCACATCCAATTGCCGAGCCACTGGCACCTGGCCCGCATATCCCAGGATCTGCCATTGCCGCCCTGCATATCCGTGCACCCGCCTGCCGGTGCCGTACTGACCCAGCCCACCTGGCCCGGCTGATAACCACCGCACCCGACCGAAGCCCCCGCCGTGGGGCCTTTCTTTTGTCTGGTGCAAGGTGGCAATCCCGAAATCGTCTTACATCCGCCCTTACATCGGACGGAAAACAAAAAACCACGCTATCTTTTGAATAGCATGGTTTCCTTAATGTACTTGGTGGGACGTGCGGGGGTCGAACCCACGACAAACGGATTAAAAGTCCGCTGCTCTACCAACTGAGCTAACGTCCCAAATTGCAGTAGAAATTTTATCAACTGCCGTAAAGCCTTGAATTATAGCGTTATTTTCTCGGTCTGCCGGGAGCGGGTGGCCAGTTTATCGAGCACCCAGCCGGCAGCACAATGGCCAAATGTTGCCGTCACGGCCACGACCGAGCCGTAACCATGGCAATTCAAGGTGCCGTCGCCCTCTACTGCGCAGGACGCATCGGGTGCAGCAACGGCCTCGCGACTGAACACGCAAGTGATGCCCATCTTGCGCCCTTCCCTGGGGGCTTGATGGTGTTTGCGCAGCCGATAGCGCAATTGCGCCAGCAAGGGATCGTGCGTTGTGGCACTGAGATCTTTGATATCGATCTTGTGCGCATGCCGCTTGCCGCCCGCAGCACCCACGCTCACAAAGATTGTGCCCGTGTCACGGGCCCAGGCTGCCATGGCTGTCTTGGCCTTGATCTGGTCACAGGCGTCAATCACCGCGTCAACCGGTGCTGTCAGCAGGCCGGGCCAATTTTCTGGCGTGACGAAATCCTCGATACACAGGACCTTGCAATGGGGATTGATGAGCCCAATACGCTCCTGCATTGCCACCACCTTGGCCTGGCCGAGGGTGGTGGTCAGTGCGTGAATTTGCCGATTGATGTTGGACTCGGCAATATGATCAAGGTCGATCAGGGTGATGCGCCCGACACCACTTCGGGCCAGGGCCTCGGCCGCCCAGGATCCCACGCCGCCAATGCCGGCCACAGCAACATGGGACTGCTGGATGCGCGCCGCGCCTGCCACGCCATACAGGCGCTCCAGGCCACCAAAACGGCGCTGCAAATCGGCATCGAAACCCGCGTCGCCCTCGACCACAGCGAAAGCTGTGGGCATGATCAATGCTGTCATTTGAGACGCGACAACCGCTCTTTCGCAGCCACGGCAGCCTCGGATTGCGGATAGGCCCGCAACAGATCTTCCAAGGTTTTTCGGGCCGCGCGGGTTTCCTTCAGTTCGATCTGGCAGTTGGCAATGGACAACGCCGCTTCGGGAGCACGCATATGGCCTGGTGCCCCTGACAACAACAGCCTGAAGTTGTCAATGGCATCCTTGTATTCACGCGCAGCATACTGTGCGTTGCCCAGCCAGAAGCGCGCCGATGGCACATAGCCACTGCGCGGATACTGGCGGACAAAACTGGCAAAGGCCGCGTTGGCCTCCGGGAATTTGCCCGATCGGAAAGTCGCCAGGGCGGCCTCGAAATCGCGTTTTTCAGCGGCATCGGCCTGAAACTCCAGTCCATCCACCGTCACCTTCACTGGCTCAAACTGGCGCAAACGCTCATCGACACCTTGTGCGATGTCCTTCTGGCGGTGCTGCAGGTCCGCCACGTCACGCAACAGTTGTTCATTCTGTCCGCGCAACTTGGCCTGCTCCCCGCGCAAGGTTTCAATCTGGTTCTGCAGATCCAGCAATCCGCGTCTCAGCTGGGCGTTGTCATCACCCAATTTGCGAAGATCGTCCGTCGATCGCTGCTGCAGCATATCCACCCGCTGCCGCAATTCGAGGATGGCACGCCGTGCCTCATCGTCCTCAAACAGCGCAGCGTGGCCGGTGGAGACAAAGGCACACGACAGAATCAGCGCCAGCAGTGCCCTGGCGGGCGTAGAAAGCATTGTTACGCGCATCAACGGTAGGACAGTTCAGCACGGCGATTTTGCGCGTGCACATCTTCACTACTGCCCTGCACCGCCGGCTTCTCCTTGCCGAAGCTCACGGCTTCCACCTGGGCGTCAGGAACACCCAGCAAGCCGAGCGACCGACGAACGGCTTCTGCACGCTTTTGACCCAGGGCCAGGTTGTACTCGCGGCCACCGCGTTCGTCGGTATGCCCTTCCACCACCACCTTGCGGTTGCCACTGGATTTGATGAAGCGTGCATGGGCTTCGATCAGCGACTGAAATTCTGGTTTGATGACATAGCTGTCGTAATCAAAATAGACCAGACGGCTGACACCGACCGGGCCGGCCGCGTCGCCTGCGGATTGCCCCAGGCTGACACCTGCCACCCCGCTTTGCCCGGCATTGCCGGAATTGGCACCGCCATTGGCACCTGCGGTGGGGATTGCCGATTTGTCTTCGACTGGTACGTCGTCCAGCTTGACTCCCGAACTGCAGCCCGCCATGAGGGCTGCAACGGTGATGGCGAGGGAAATGCGTTTGATCATCCAAAATTCTCCTGCGAGCTTGATATACAAATATGCCAAAAGGTTCACGGCTTCTGAAATGGGCCCCAATCGGGCTCGCGAATATCGCCGCCCTGCCCTGCAAGGCGCGCCTTGATTTTTCCATCCAGGGTGCTGGTCATGAGGGTTTCACGGCCTTGCTGCTGCGTTGCGTAAACGATCAGGCGGCTGTTGGGGGCGAAGCTGGGGTTTTCATCGGCGCTGGTGTCGGTAATGGCCGAAACCGCTCCCGATGACAGATCCATCACATGCAGCTTGAACGCTCCGCTGACGCGCGAGATATAGGCAAGCCAGCGACCGTCAGGGCTGATGCTGGGCGAGATGTTGTAGGTGCCCGTGAAAGTCACGCGTTCGGCGTTGCCGCCATTGGTGGGCACTTTGTAGACCTGGGGAGCGCCGCCACGGTCACTCACAAAATAAATGCTGCGGCCATCGCTGGAAAACATGGGCTCCGTGTCAATGCCCGCACTTTGCATCAAGCGGCGAGGTTCGCCACCATTGGCGCCAATGGTGTAGAGCTGCGAGGACCCGTCCCGGCTCAGGGTGACAGCCAGCGTGCGGCCATCCGGCGCCCATGCGGGCGCGCTGTTGGAGCCGCGGAAATTTGCGATGAGCCGACGCCGGCCCGTTGCCACATCGTGCACATACACCACGGGCTTGCGCGATTCGAACGACACATAAGCAATCTGACCGCCATTGGGCGACCAGGCCGGTGAAATGATGGGTTCAGGGCTGGACAAGGCAGACTGCGCGTTTTCGCCATCGGCATCGGCCACCCAGAGGCTGTAGCGCGTGCCCGTCTTGGTGACATAAACGATGCGCGTCGAGAAAACACCGCGCTCGCCCGTCAACTTTTCGTAGATAAAGTCGGCAATGCGGTGCGCCACCAGGCGCAGATCGCCTTGGGTGACCATAAAACTCTGGCCACCAAGGTCTTGCCCGCGCACCACATCCCACAGGCGAAAGCGCACATCAAAACGTCCATCCGGCAGATGCGTGATGCTTCCCGTTGCGAGGGAATCAGCGCTTTTTTGCCGCCACAGCGCTACATCGGGGCGCGAGGTTTCATCGAGCGCAGAGCCCGACGCATCCACCGCGCGAAATTGCCCGCTGCGCTCCAGGTCGGCCTGAACGATGGCTGCGATTTTCTGGGGGGACTGCGCCTCGCCGCGAAAGGGAGCGATGGCGATGGGCAACTGGGTCAGCCCAACACCCGTGACCTCTACACGAAATTGCGCCAGGGCGGGCAGTGCGGGGGTGGAAATCAACGCCGCCAGCAAGCGGCGGCGCAGGGGCTGCGGCAGGGCCGCAGCAAGGAGGGAGGTAGGTGTTCGATCAGTGGTCATTGGGACAGCCAGCGGAAACCGAGCGAAAGCCGGTGGACAAGCGTGAATGTTACACACCATCCGTGCACCCCTGTGACAAACTGTGCGATGGGCACGCAGCAAAACGTAGAATCCGCCCCACATGCAAGCCACCGATACGAACGCCCAGGCGGCCCCCGCAGCGCCTTCTTCCCCACCCAGCCTGCGTGCCCGACTGGCGCGGCTCTCGACATATTTCGGGCACCATCGCCTCGCCTGGGCCGTTGCCATCATGGCGACCCTGGCGGGCTCCGCGACCGAGCCGCTCATCCCCGCCTTGTTGCAACCGCTGCTGGACCGCGGCTTCACCCATGGCATGCTGCAGCTGTGGATGGTGCCGGTTGCCATTCTGGGCATTTTTCTGGTGCGGGGCATTGCACAGTTCGTGGCCCAATATGCGCTGGCGCGCATTGCCAACGAAGGCATGCTGGTGCTGCGGCAAGCGCTGTTCGATCGTGTGCTGGCAGCGGAGATGTCCCTTTTCAGCCGCCAGTCGGCCAGCGCGATCTCCAACACCGTGGTGTACGAGGTGCAGACAGGCTCCACTTTGCTGGTGCAGGCATTGCTGAGCTTTTCGCGCGACGGTTTCACGCTCATTGCCTTGCTGGGCTACCTGCTTTTCCTGAACTGGCAACTCACGCTGATTGTGGCCGTGGTGGTTCCCGGCGTTGCCTGGATCATGAAGACCCTGTCGCGACGCCTGTACAGCCTGACCAAAAGCAGCCAGCAGGCAACGGATGAGCTGGCCTATGTGGTGGAAGAAAACGTATTGGCGCATCGCATGGTGCGCCTGCACGGGGCGCAAGCGGGTCAGGCCGAACGCTTTGGCAAACTGAGCCAGACCCTGCGCCGCCTGGCCATCAAATCGACCATTGCGTCGTCATCCATGACGCCCCTGACCCAGTTGCTTGCCGCAGCCGCATTGTCGGCGGTGATCTGCATCGCCTTGTGGCAAAACCGGGGCACGGTGGATAACCGGGAGGTGACGGTGGGCGGTTTTGTCTCGTTCATCGCGGCCATGCTCATGCTGATTGCGCCCATCCGCCGGCTGGCCGACGTGGCCAACCCGATCACCCGTGGCCTGGCAGCGCTGGAACGGGGCCTGGCGCTGCTCACCGATGCCGTTATAGAAACCGGCGGCCATTACACCGACGGGCGGGCGCAAGGCGCACTGACCCTGCAGGACGTGACAGTGAGCTTTGGCCCGGAACATGCCCCCGCCCTCGACCACGTGAGCCTGTCCGTCCAGCCCGGAGAAATCGTGGCCCTGGTGGGCCCGTCGGGTGCGGGCAAGACCACCCTGGTGAACCTGCTGCCCCGCTTCGTGAGCCCCTCATCGGGCCAGATTTTGCTGGACGGCCACCCCTTGGCCGAATGGCGCCTTGATGCCCTTCGCTCTCAATTCGCCATGGTCAGCCAGGATGTGGTGATGTTCAACGACACCATCGCCGCCAACGTGGCCCTGGGCAGCAGCGTGGATGAACAACGGGTGCACGAGTGCCTGGCGGCTGCGAATCTGACAGAACATGTGGCCGCCCTCCCCCAAGGCATCCACACGGTGGTGGGGCACAACGCCACCCAGCTTTCGGGTGGACAGCGCCAGCGTCTGGCCATCGCGCGTGCCCTGTACAAGGATGCGCCCATTCTCATCCTCGATGAGGCGACCTCCGCGCTGGACACCGAATCTGAACGATTGGTGCAGGACGCATTGCAGCGGCTGATGCACGGCCGCACCACGCTGGTCATTGCCCACCGCCTGTCCACCATCGAACATGCCGACCGCGTGGTGGTGATGGAGCAAGGCCGCATTGTGGAGCAAGGCACGCACAGCGCATTGATGGCCAGCAGCGGCCTCTACGCCCGCCTGCAAAATCGTCCGGCAGCCGGTTGAGCGCCCCGCACTGCGCCGCCAGCTACCATTTGCCGCGGTTTGGCTGGCGACGGCGAATGGCGGCGGCAATGGCCTCGGACGCGTCCTTGCGGCCGACCCGCAGCGCAAAATCACTGGCGGTCAGACCCAGCTGGTTTTTCAGCGCAGGATCTGCACCTTCGTCCAGCAATAGCTGCAAGGCTTCGCTCGTGCCGTATTGCGCCGCCATCATCAAGGGCGTGGTGCCGTTGGGCGACGCCGCATCGATATAGGCATGGTTCTCCAGCAACAGGGCGATGATGCGCGTGTGCTCTGGCGTGGTGCCAGAGGCTGCATAGTGCAGGGCTGTCCAGCCCGGCTTGTTCACATCGGCATCCCGCGCAATCAAGGCCTTCACGGCCTCGATGTTGCCCTTGATGGCTGCCAGCATCAGCGGGCTTTCGTCCTGCGCGTTGCGTGCTTCCACATTCAACTGCCGCGAGGCCATGAGCGCCGCAAAAGCCTTGCGGGAATCCAGCTGCAACGCCATCGATAACCCGACCTGCCCCTTGGGGTCGCGCGTGTTCGGGTCAAAACCCCGCCGCAGCAGCGCGGCAATGGCGGCGCCATCATCGCGCTGGATGGCCGAGAAGAAGTCGTCGTAGGAGCCGGCATGCGCCATCGCGCTCGCAGTCGCCAGCGCCAGGGCCAGCACGGAACGGCGATGCAGGCTCATGCCATCACCCCCTTGAACAGGGTTTCGAAATTGCGGCTGGTGGCCTGCGCCACTGCCTCCAGCGCGATGCCCCGCGTTTGTGCAATCTGCCGGGCCACCAGGGGCACATATGCCGGACTGTTGGTCTTGCCGCGGTAGGGCACCGGCGCCAGGTAAGGGCTGTCGGTTTCGATCAGCATGCGATCCAGGGGCACGAAGGCCGCCACGTCGCGCAAGTCCTGCGCGCTCTTGAAGGTGACGATGCCCGAAAACGAGATGTAGTAGCCCAGGTCCAGCGCGGCCCGCGCCACCTGCATTGATTCGGTAAAGCAGTGGAACACGCCGCCTGCCAGATTGCCCGCGCCATCTTCGCCCTCTTCGCGCAGGATGGCCAGCGTGTCATCCGAGGCGCTGCGGGTGTGGATCACCAGGGGCTTGCCGCAGGCCCGTGCCGCGCGGATATGGGTGCGAAAGCGCTCGCGCTGCCACTCCAGATCGGCAATGCTGCGCCCGCCCTTGCGGTCTTCCATGCCGTAGTAGTCAAGGCCCGTCTCACCAATGGCCACCACGCGCGGCAATGCGGCGCGGTCCAGCAGGTCTTGCACCGATGGCTCGGTCACGCCCTCGTTGTCGGGATGCACGCCCACGGTGCTCCAGAAATTGTCATGGGCCAGCGCCAGTGCATGCACATCGTCGAATTCTTCCATGGTGGTGCAGATGCACAAGGCCCGCTCGACCTGGGCTTCGGCCATGGCCTGGCGGATGGCGGGCAACTGGCTGAGCAGTTCCGCAAATGTGAGGTGACAATGCGAATCGGTAAACATGCGGTTTCAAAACAAAAAAGCCGACCAGCCAGCGCGGGTCGGCACAGGATCACACCACGCAATCAGATGGTTTGCGTGGGACGCTCCGAACCCAGGGCGGTGCCCAGCAGTTCCTCGATCTTGGCCTTGAGCTGGCGCGATTTTTCGTCCTTGGGAAACTGGATGCCAACCCCCTGTGTGCGGTTGCCCGCTGCGCGCGGCGGGGTGACCCATGCGACCCGTCCGGCAACAGGATAGCGCTGGGTGTCGTCAGGCAGGGTCAGCAGCACATAGACATCGTCACCCAATTTGTAGTTGCGCGGCGTGGGGACAAAAATGCCCCCTTCAACAAAAAAGGGAATGTAGGCTGCGTACAAGGCCGCCTTTTCCTTGATGGCCAGCTGCATGACGCTGGGACGGGGCGCGGTAGATGGACTGCTCATGGGTGGGGATTGCGGCTTAGTGCCTGGAGTGTAGGGTGTTTCGCGCCTGGGCGACAAGCGCCTCCAGCATGAGGCCCGTATTGAAGGGGTGGTCGGCCGTGCGTGCGGCCTGCGCCAGGGCGCGCGACCAGCGCGTGAGCGCCCCCAGCGGCGGCGGCTTGGGCAGGTCGCCCGGCGCGAAATAGCGCGGTGCCGCGCCCACGCAGACGGCCAGCAGGTCATGGCACAGTTTCTGAAGGGCATCAATCGCCTGGGCGGGCGCCCAATCGCCCAATGCTGCCACGTCGCCGCGCGCAATCGCCTGGGGCAGCGCCGCCCAGGCCTGCGGGCTGCGCCCAGAGCGCGCCAGCGCCAGGGCGTCATCAGGGCGGCCGCCGGCGGATCGCAGATATGCGGCTGCAGCCGCCGGCTCAATCCCCTGCCCGGCCAGCCACTGCAACATGTCGGCCTCGGCAGGCCAGACCATGGCGTGACCCAGGCAGCGGCTGCGAATGGTGGGCAGCAACTGGTGCGCCGCTTCGCTGGCCAGCACAAAACGCACATCGCCGGGCGGCTCCTCCAGCGTCTTGAGAAGCGCATTTGCCGTGATGGGGTTCATCTGTTCGGCCGGATACACCAGCACCGCCTTGCCCCGCCCACGGGCCGAGGTGCGCTGTGCAAACTCCACCGCATCGCGCATGGCCTCGACGCGGATTTCGCGGCTGGGCTTGCGCTTCTTGTCGTCAATGTCGGCCTGGGCTTTTTCCGAAAGGGGCCAGCCCAGCGCCATCATCTGCACCTCGGGCATCAGCACGCACAGGTCGGCATGGGTGCGCACATCGATGGCGTGGCAGCTGCTGCAATGGCCGCAAGCACCCTTTTCGGTCGGGGCGTCGCACAGCCAGGCGCGCACCAGCTCCATACCCAGCGCGTATTGCCCCAACCCCGACGGCCCTTGCAACAGCCAGGCATGGCCACGCTGGGCCAGCAAACTGGTGCGCTGGGCGGCGATCCAGGGTGCCAGCGAAGGGCTTGGGCTATCGCTCATTGCGCTGCTCCCTGCGCGGCCACCATGATGGCCAGCCAGCCCTTGCGCACGAACACGCTGATGAGCTGCTGCCACACGCGGTCGCGGTCCTGCGCGGCGTCCAGGCGTGCAAAGCGCTGGGGCGCGGCGGCAGCGCGATCGGCATAGCCTTTCGCCACGCGGCGGAAGAACTCCACGGGCTGGGCCTCGAAACGGTCGGGAACACGGGCACCGGCCAGGCGCTCGGCGGCCACTTCAGGGGGCAAGTCGAACCATACCGTCAGGTCAGGTTCACGCATCAAATTGGCATCAGGCGCAAGCCCAGTCTGCGCAAGGCGCTCCAATATTGATAGCACCCCAAGGTCGAAGCCCCGCCCCGCCCCCTGGTAGGCAAAGGTGGCGTCGGTGAACCGGTCGCACAGCACCACGTCGCCGCGCGCCAGGGCGGGCTCGATGACATTGCGCAGGTGGTCGCGGCGGGCGGCAAAGATCAGCAGGGATTCGGTGAGTGCGTCCATGGGATCGTTCAGCACCATCTCGCGCAGCTTTTCGGCCAGCGGGGTGCCGCCCGGCTCGCGGCTGACGGTGACCGTGCGCCCTTGGGCGCGGAAAGCCGCCGCCAGGCCCTCGATGTGCGAGGACTTGCCAGCGCCGTCGATGCCTTCAAAGGTGATGAACAGACCGGGTCGTGACATGGGAGCCTTGGTTGAAGAATCTACTGCTGCCCGCGCTGGTAGCGGTTGACGGCGCGGTTGTGCTCTTGCAGCGAGGCACTGAAATGGCTGGTGCCATCGCCCTTGGCCACAAAATACAGCGCGCCTGTGGGATCAGGCTGCACGGCGGCCAGTAGCGAGGCCTTGCCGGGCATGGCAATCGGCGTGGGCGGCAGGCCCGCGCGGGTGTAGGTGTTCCAGGGCTGGTCGGTCTGCAGATCGCGGCGGCGCAGGTTGCCGTCGAACTTCTCGCCCAGGCCGTAGATCACCGTGGGGTCGGTCTGCAGCAGCATGCCTGCGCGCAGGCGATTCGTGAAAACACTCGCGATCCGGCCCCGGTCGCTGGCCTTGCCGGTTTCCTTCTCGACGATGCTGGCCAGGATCAGCGCTTCGTCTGCCGACTTCAGCGGCGTGTCTGCAGCCCGCTGCGCCCAGGCAGCCTCGAGGTGGCGGTCCATGGCGTGCAGGGCCCGGCGCAGCAAGGCGATGTCGCTCGAACCCTTGGCATAGGTATAGGTGTCCGGAAAAAACCGCCCCTCGGGATGCACACCTGGACGGCCCAGCCGGGCCATCAGCGCTTCGTCGGTCAGCGTCGCGGCGTCGTGCTGGAGCTGCTCCTCCCTGGCCAGCGCCTGCCGCACCTGGCGCCAGTTCCAGCCTTCCACCAGCGTGAAGGCACGCAGCGCCTCCTCACCCCGCGCCAGCTTTTGCAGCAGGCCGATGGGTGTGGTGCCGGGTGGAATTTCGTAATTGCCCGCCTTGATGGCACGGTCCTGCCCCGAAAAGCGGAACCAGGCATAGAGCAGCCGGGCGTCGGTCCTGACCCCTGCAGCTACTGCATCGCGGGCTATGCCGCGCGGCGTGGTGCCGGGCTCAATGGCAAGCTCCAGCGGCTGCGTGCCCAGCTCCAGCGGCTGGTGCAGCCACCAGTATGCGGCGCCGCCCAGTGCGCTCCCAACCAACACGATCAAAGCCAGTAAACGTCGCACAACCCTGCCGCCTGCATGTATGAAGCAACGCATCATAATTGAGCGATGACATACCCATTGAATGGCATTGCCCCCTTGTCCCATCTCGGCGTGATTCGCGTGGAAGGCGAAGACGCTGCCCAGTTTCTGCACGGCCAGCTCACCCAGGACTTCGTCCTGCTCGGCATGGACCAGGCCCGCCTGGCAGCCTTTTTGTCGGCCAAGGGCCGCATGCTGGCCAGCTTCATCGGCTTCAAACGCAGCGCCACCGAGGTGCTGCTGGTCTGCAGCCGCGACCTGCTGGCCCCTACGCTCAAGCGCCTATCGATGTTCGTGCTGCGCGCCAAGGCCAAATTGACCGACGCCACTGCGGAATGCGCGCTGTACGGAATGGCCGGGGATGCTATTCTTTCTGTAGCTGGTAGCGCACAGCCCGCCTGGTCAAAGGCCGATTTTGGCTCTGCAACCATGGTACACCTGTATCCCGCTGACGGCCAACCCCGCGCGCTGTGGGTGGCACCCGTGTCGGAAGCACCACCCGCCGGCCCGGCGCTCGACCCGGCGCTGTGGCTGTGGAGCGAGGTGCGCAGCGGCGTGGCCACGCTGACCTCTCCCGTGGTGGAAGCCTTTGTGCCGCAGATGCTCAATTACGAATCGGTGGGCGGCGTGAACTTCAAGAAGGGCTGCTACCCCGGGCAGGAGGTGGTGGCGCGCAGCCAGTTCCGGGGCACGCTCAAGCGCCGGGCCTTCATTGCGCACGCCGCTGCCGATGTGGCGGCAGGTGCCGAAGTCTTTGCGGCCAGCGACCTGGAGCAGCCTTGTGGCACCGTGGTGCAGGTGGCGCCCGCACCCGGTGGCGGCGTGGATGCCATCGTGTCGCTGCAGATTGCCGCCACGCAGGATGCCCTGCAAGTGGGCGCGACCGACGGCGTGCCCATCACCCTGGCACCTTTGCCCTACCCGCTGCTCGAAGACATTTGAGGGGATAGCGCAAACAGGGCAAGCCCATGGTTGCCCTTGCCTGCTCTGGGCCGGCTCTCAGAACGTGAACAGTTTCTCAGAACATGTTCACGATCTCAAAGCGCCTTTTTGACCAGCCAGCCCCTGAACAGGTAAGGAAGCCGCGGCCCGCGCCCTTCAGCGGCGCCACCCTTGTCTTCCACACTGATGGCCAGTTCGTGGACGCCAGCCAACTCGGCCGATGGGACAGGCAGTTGCACTGTCTCGTAGGCGCTGGTGATCACACCCAAGGAGCGCGGGGGCTTGTCACCATCCAGGGCCCACAGTTGCATGCTGTCCTCGCGCCCTTCACGCACGTCATTCAGGCGCTGCAATTGCAACACGCTGCCTTGCGTGTCGGCAGTCACCAGCAGGGCTGGCATATGCCTGTCGTCCAGCAGCACCGACAGGTATTGCACCTGGGCCACCACGCTCACCTTGGCCTGCAGGTGCGCTATCTGGGCCTTCAGCTGCTCTACCATGCTCGCGCTGGCCGCCCAGGCGATGAGCAAAACCACCATCAGAAAAATGGCCAGTGCGCGCCACCAGGCGTTGACCCCGCGGCGGGAAGGTGCAAGAGGTGTTGGTGTGGTGGATGGGGTATCGGGCATGTCGAAATTCGTTGAAGCAGCAATGGATGGGGAGTATGCCCTCGCCCATCAACGGCTGGCACGGGCCGGCAAGCCTGCCCGGCACCTCAGAACATGTTCACGATCTCGGGCGCGGCCCCATCGCCACGGTTTCCGTGTGATGATCCGGCCAGCAAAGTGAACATGACTTACGCAAAACAGGCCCAGGCAAGCCGCCTGTCAGGAAGGCACCTACCGTTGTGGCATCCTTATTTGCGTAAGTCCTAGTAAATGGAAACACCATGGCCTCTCCTAACGACAACATCAGCATGGCACTTTTTTGCGACTTCGAGAATGTCGCACTCGGAGTGCGCGATGCCAAATACGAAAAGTTCGATATCAAGCCGGTCCTTGAACGCCTGCTGCTCAAGGGCTCCATCGTGGTCAAGAAGGCCTATTGCGACTGGGATCGCTACAAGGGTTTCAAGGCCACAATGCATGAAGCCAATTTTGAGATGATCGAAATTCCCCATGTCCGCCAGTCGGGCAAGAACTCGGCCGACATCCGCCTCGTGGTGGACGCGCTGGACCTTTGCTATACCAAGTCGCATGTCAACACCTTCGTGATCATCAGCGGCGACTCGGACTTTTCTCCGCTGGTTTCCAAGCTGCGCGAGAACGCCAAGCAGGTGATCGGCGTAGGCGTCAAGCAGTCCACCTCGGATCTGCTGATTGCCAATTGCGACGAGTTCATTTTTTACGACGACCTGGTGCGGGAAAGCCAGCGCGCGCAGGCCCGGCGCCAGCCAGCCGATGCGGCACCCCAGGCCCGGCGCTCGCCCGAGGAAGAGCGCAACCGCAAAGAGGCGCAGGAGTCGCGCCGCACCCAGGGCATCGAACTGGCCGTGGAAACCTTCGATGCGCTGGTCTCCGAGCGCGGCGACAGCGGCAAGATCTGGGCTTCGGTGCTCAAGGAGGCCATCAAGCGCCGCAAGCCCGATTTCAGCGAAACCTATTACGGCTTCCGGACCTTTGGCAACCTGCTGGAAGAAGCCCAGGAGCGCGGCCTGCTGGAGTTTGGCCGGGACGAAAAATCGGGCGCCTACGTGTTTCGCAGCCATGGCAACGGCGGCGGCGGCGCTGCCCCTGGGCGGCCCAACGCGGCGGCAGACCGGCCCGCCACCAGCTACTTGCGGCAGGACGCGCCCCAGTCCATGAAAGAGCCCGGCGTGGAGGGCCACGGGCCGCGCCAGCGGGGACGCGGTGGCCGGGCACGGTACGCACCCGAATCCGTGCAGCGCGAACTGCCGCCAACCTTCCAGACCAACGCTGAAAATTACCCGAACGACGACGTAGTTGCCAACGAACCCCATCGCGGCAATGGCATCCGGCATGCCTTTCACGAACCGGTCGATGCGCCGCAGGAAAGGCCGATGGGCAGCTATTTCCGCCAGCAACCACCTGCTGCCGAGCCGCCTGCCGAGCCGCCTGCCGAGATGGCAGAACCCGCGCCCCCTGCCGAGCCACAACCTGCGGCTGCGCGCAGCCGTGGCCGCAGCCGCAAGGCGGTGTCGCCACCGGTCGAAGGGATCGCACCACCCACAGCCCCCGAAGCGCTGACTGTGCCGCAAGCGCCTCCCAGCGCCGCCAGCGCATTGCCGGAGGCTCCCGCTGAAAAAGATCTGGAGCAACCCAAAAAAGCCCCGGCACGGCCACGCAGAACCCGCAAGCCCGCGGCAGACACCGGAGCCCAGTGAACGATGCCCGCAGTGCAGGCCGTCGGCGCCTGTTGCACGAATGTGCCTCAGCCCAGGTCTCTCGCCAGCCGCACCCCCGAAAACTGCCAGCGCGCCGTGGCGGGGAAAAAATTGCGGTAACTGGCGCGCGCATGGCCTGCCGGCGTGGCGCACGAACTGCCCCGCAGCACATACTGGTTCACCATGAACTTGCCGT
>WOYI011427078.1_pt1 | contig 15812 bp, 13 predicted proteins | sample 6423411 | NCBI WGS metagenome assembly WOYI01 (sample SAMN13441803, study PRJNA592873) | oil field metagenome | biome: oil field; feature: oil-well bore; material: oil-contaminated soil; isolation source: oil-contaminated soil from oil-well borehole | place: Germany: Wietze | collected 2016-10-18 ...
ATCTCGCCGAGCAGGATGACGAAGACGAGTGCCACGCCGAGCATGACGAGGGTCGCCGCCCGCGTCGTCACGTTCGCGAAGTTGCACTCGGTGAGGAAGAACGGACTGAGGGCAGAGAACGGGATGCTGAGCACCAGGAATCTGGCGGCCGTCGGCAGCGCGCCCATCTCGCCGCCCCGGATGCGAGACCACCAGGCTCGCACCTGAAGGATCAGCGTGTCCATTCTAGGGTTGCAGCTGTGCAATGCATGTCGCTCGGTCGGTTGTTATGTAGCCCCGGCGATCAGCTCAGCCTTGCTGGATCGGATCCGGCGCGGTTCCATCCGCTCGGCATAGGGTCGTCACTGTGACCGTGACGATGCCCGTGTCGGTGGTCCCGGCCTCCACCATCCGCGCAGCCCTCGACCGGATGGAGCGCGGCGTCGCGGTCGACGTCGATGACGCCGAGGCGCTGCTGCAGGCGCAGGGGCCGGAGCTCGACCGGTTGCTCCTTCGCGCGACCGAGCTGCGCGACGAGGGGTTGCGCCTGGCCGGCCGTCCGGGGGTGATCACCTTCTCGAAGAAGGTGTTCCTGCCGGTCACCACCCTCTGCCGCGACCGCTGCCACTACTGCATCTTCGTCGACACGCCCGGCCAGTTGAACCACAAGGGGCTTCCCGCATACATGAGTCCTGAGCGCATCCTGGCGGTCGCGCGCCAGGGCGCCGCGATGGGCTGCAAGGAGGCGCTGTTCACCCTCGGTGACCGGCCGGAGGAGCGTTGGCCCGAGGCGCGCGCCTGGCTGGACGAGCACGGCTACGCCTCGACGCTGGAATACGTGCGGGCCATGGCCGAACTGGTCCGCCGCGAGACCGGTCTTCTGCCGCACCTGAATCCGGGCGTGATGAGCTTGGAGGAGATGGAGTGGCTCAGGCCGGTGGCTCCGTCGATGGGCATGATGCTCGAAACCACCTCGGTGCGGCTGTGGAGCGAGAAGGGCCAGGTGCACTTCGGCTCGCCCGACAAGGAGCCGGCCGTCCGCCTCGGTGTCATCGAGGATGCCGGCCGGGCCCGCGTGCCGCTGACGACGGGCGTGCTGGTCGGCATCGGCGAGAGCTACCGGGAGCGAGCCGAGTCGCTGTTCGCCATCCGGGAGGCGCACCGCCGCCACGGGCATGTGCAGGAGACGATCGTTCAGAACTTCCGGGCGAAGCCGGCCACCGCGATGCGGGATGCGGCCGACCTCGCCACCACGGAGTACCTCGCCGCTGTGGCGGTCGCGCGGATCGTCATGGGGGCGGATGCCCGCATCCAGGCCCCGCCGAACCTCTCGGATGCCGGCGAGCTCGGCCTGCTGCTCCGAGCGGGTGTCGACGACTGGGGCGGGATCAGTCCGCTCACCGCCGACCACGTCAACCCCGAGCGGCCATGGCCCCAGCTGGACGACCTGTACCGCCTCACCGCCGAGCTCGGTTTCCAGTTGCGCGAACGGCTGACGGTGCACCCCCCGTACATCGCCGAGCACGCCGAGTGGATCGACGACGCCCTGATGGCCGATGTCGAACGACTGGCCGAGAAGGGCACGATGCTCGCCGGCGCTCAGGAGCGGGCCGTCCGGGTGCCGAGGGGCCTCGCGGTGCGCACCGACGGCGTGCGTTCCGCCTTGCGCCTGGCCGAGAGCGCGCCCGACGAGCTGACGGACGGCGACCTCGCCCGGCTGCTCGTCGTCGAAGGAGACGAACTCGATGCGCTGGCCGAGATCGCGAACGCGGCGCGGCGCGACACCGTGGGCGAGGCGGTGAGCTTCGTCGTGAACCGGAACCTGTCGTCCCAGCGGATCGCCTCCTCCGACGATGATGCAGTTCCCTTCCCGGATGGGGTCGCCGCGGTCGCGGTCGACGCCTGGGAGCTCGGTGCGACCGAGCTCTGCGTGCAGGGGATCGCGCCGGCGGCGGCACCGGATGACATCTACCTGGCGATCGCCCGCACCGTGAAGACGGCGGCTCCGCAGCTGCACCTGCACGCCTTCCGGCCCGCCGACATCGTCGACGGGGCGCGCCGCTCGGGAATGCCGCTGGCCGACTTCGCGCTCGCGCTGCGCGATGCGGGCGTCGATACCGTGCCCGGCACCGGCGTGAAGATCCTCGACGAGTCGGTGCGGCGCCGGATCGCACCGGACGACCTTCCGATCGAGGGCTGGATCGAGGCGGTGACCGCGGCGCACCGCGCCGGGCTGCGGTCGAGCGCTGTGATGTTCTACGGGCATGTGGAGACAGCGGCGCAGCGGGTCGCGCATCTGCGCTCGCTGGCCCGCATCCAGGACGAGACCGGCGGATTCACCGAATTCGTGCCGATGCCGTTGCCCGGCCGGCCGCTGGTCGGGCTGGTGCCCGGACGGTCGGAGCGCGACGAGCACCGCGCGATGCACGCGGTCGCGCGGTTGGCGCTCGGCGGGCGCATCCGTCACCAGCAGGCATCGTGGCCGCGACTCGGCCCGGCGCTCGCCGCCGACGCCCTGGCAAGCGGCGCGGACGACCTCGGCGGCACGCTGCTCGGCGGGCGGGTGCACGCCGGTGCGGGAGCCGAAGCGGGCCGGGAGCTCGGCGTCGCCGAGATCGAGCGGCTCGCGCAACGGCTGTTCCGCCCGACGCGCCAGCGCACCACCGTCTACGGTGAGCCGACGCCGGAGCGGAAGGCGGCGCGCGGATGACCGCACCGGCGATCGTGCTGGTGCCGGGGCCGGGCGGCGCCTCGGAGGACTTCGGTTTTCTCGCCCCGATGCTGAGCCGCCACCACGATGTGGTCGTCGCCGAGCTCGGGTCGGCGAGCGATGCCGACGAGTTGCTGGATGCCGTGGGACGCGCCGTGGCTTCGGCTCCGGGTCTGCCTGCTGTCGTCGGCTACGCGATCGGGGGAGTGGCTGCCGTCGGATACGCCGCGGAGCACCCCGAGGACGTCTCCGCCCTGGTCGCGATCGCGAGCTGGTGGCTGCCATCACCGAAGCTCGCCGCGCATGTGCGGCTGTGGCGTTCGCTGCCGGATCGGGAGCAGCGCGCCGAGGCGATGCGGCTCGCGCGCTACAGCGCTGCCGGATGGGATTCGGCGCGGCAGCCATCGGTCACCGAAGCAGGCCTGCGCCTGATGGAGCTCTCGGCGCGGATCGGCACGGTCGATTCCGCCCCCCGCGTGACGGTGCCGTCCCTGGTGATCGGTTGCCGGGATGACGAGCTGGTGGGCGCACGCGAGAGCCGGCTGCTCTTCGGTGCGATCCCCGATGCGCGGTATGCGGAGCTTGCGAGCGGCCACGCGGTGCTGGATGAGCGCCCCGCCGAGGTGCTGCAGCTGATCGAGGCTTTCCTCGGCCGGCCGGAACGGCATCCGGCAGGGACTCTGATCAGCGCTGAGGCGCTGTGAGCGGGGAGGACGGGCAGCGCGTCGATGTCCTGATCGTCGGCGCCGGCTTCGCCGGGCTCGGGATGGCGATCCGGCTGCGAAGGCGCGGTACCGACTCCTTCGTCGTTCTCGAACGCGCGGACGCGGTCGGCGGGACTTGGCGGGACAACCGCTACCCGGGCGTCGCGTGCGATGTGCCGGCGCACCTGTACTCCTACTCGTTCCGACCGAATCCCGAATGGTCGCGGATGTTCGCGCCGGGCGACGAGATCCGCCGCTACCTCGAGGACGCCGCCCGGGACGAGGGCATCGAGCCGCACCTCCGCCTGGGGACGGATGTGCTCGACGTGCGGTGGGACGACACGGGCCTCCGCTGGACCGTGACCACGTCCCGCGGGGTCTGGAGCGCCGGCGTCGTGGTGGTGGCATGCGGAAGGCTGAGCGAGCCGCGCATCCCGGAGGTGCCCGGGCTGGAGGGCTTCCCCGGAGAGATGTTCCACTCCGCGCGCTGGGACGACCGGGTGGAGCTGGACGGCAAACGGGTCGCGGTCGTCGGCTCGGGAGCCTCCGCCATCCAGCTGGTCCCGGAGCTCGCCGATCGGGTGGGCAGCCTGCTGGTGCTGCAGCGCAGTGCGCCGTACGTGATCCCGCGCAGCGACCGGGCGTACAGCGCGGTCGAGCGCACCCTCTTCGCGCGCGACCCTGATGAGCTCGCACGGCTGCGATCCCGACTGTTCTGGAAGGCGGAGGAGGCGTTCGCCCAGCGCTCGGGCAGCCCCGAGATCACCGCGGCGGCCCGTGCTCATGCGCTGGCCCACCTCGCCCGGCAGGTGCCGGAGCCGGAGCTGCGCGCCCTGCTGACCCCCGACTACGAGATCGGGTGCAAGCGCGTGCTGATCTCCAACGATTACTACCCGGCGCTGCGGCGCCCGAACGTCACGCTCGAGGCATCCGGTCTCGCGGCGATCGAGGGATCGACGCTCATCACCCGCAACGGCGCACGGCACGACGCGGACGTGGTGGTCTTCGCGACCGGCTTCCACTCGGCCGAGCAGCCGTACGCGCCGCTCGTGCGCGGAGTGGGCGGCCGGAGCCTCGCCGAGCACTGGGCGGACGGGATGATCGCCTACGCGTCGACCGTCGTGCACGGCTTCCCCAACCTGTTCGTCATCGACGGGCCGAACGGCGGCCTCGGTCACAACTCGGCGATCTACATGATCGAGACCCAGATCGACTACATCCTCGGCGCCTTGCGCCATCGGGCGGCAGCCGCCGAGGGGCCGCTCCAGGTCACCGCCGCCGCCGAGGCGGGGTATGCGGAAATGCTCGCGCGGCTGAGCGCCGGATCGGTGTGGCTCAGCGACGGCTGCGCCAGCTGGTACCGCGATCCGCGCAACGGCCGGTTGACCCTGCTCTGGCCGGATTTCGCCTTCGCGTTCCGCGAGCGCAACGGCGAGTTCGACCCCGGCGTGTTCGAGCCGGTCGCCCCCAGTGTGGCTGAGCTGTCATGAATCGGCGGCCCGGCTGGACGGTGATCGGCACCGCGTAGGGAGCGCCCCCACCTCGGGGACCTTGTCGTCTACCCCCATTGCGCCCAAGATGTCCCCATGGCACAGGTGGGAGTGCCCTCGGTCCAGAGCACCCAGTTCGCGGAGCTCCTGGTCCAATCGGGGTTGATCACGCAGCAGGATCTCGAGTTCGCGCGCGCGGCGAAGGCGCGAACCGGATCGCACATCGACGAGATCCTGGTCAGCCAGGGCATGGTGTCGCCATCGGCGTTGCGCTCGGTGATGGCGCGCGCGTGGGGCCTCCCGGTGCTCGACCTGCACACGACCGCCCACGACGGCGCGCTCATGCACCGCTGGTCGGGGCAGATGATGCTGGCCGAGAACTGGATGCCGCTGCGCCGCGAGCCAGACGGAAGCGTCCTGGTCGCCACGGCGCGCGTTCCCGACGCCGCGCGCCGTGCGCACATCGAGCGCGTCATCGGAGGGCCTGCCCGTTTCGGCGTCGCCACCTCGTGGGACATCCGCAACCTCGCGCTGCACGTCTTCCGCGCCGAGATCGCGGATGAGGCGGCCAATGAGCTGTTCCGCCAGAACCCGGAGCTCTCGGCACGCGTCGTCTTCTCGCGCGGTCAGAAGATCGGTTTCGTGGGCATCATCGTGCTCGGACTCGTCGCGCTGGTGATCTGGCCGGCGGCCGCGGTGATCACGGTATTCACGGTCATCAGCGTCGCCTTCCTCGCCGGCACCCTCTTCAAGTTCCTGGTCGCGATGCGCGGCGCCAAGTTCGATGTGGTCGAGCAGGTCAGCGATGAGCAGGTGGAAGCGCTGCGCGACAGCGAACTGCCGGTCTACACCGTTCTCGTCCCGGTGTTCCGAGAGGCGAACATCGTCGGCCAGCTGGTCGGCAACCTCGGCAAGATCGACTGGCCCGTCGAGAAGCTGGAGGTGCTCATCCTGATGGAGGAGGAGGACACCCTCACCCGGGATGCCCTGGCGAAGGCCGCACCGCCGCCGAACTTCCACGTGGTCACGGTTCCCAAGGGGTCGCCGCAGACGAAGCCGCGCGCCTGCAACGTCGGGCTCTTCTTCGCCACCGGCGAGTTCCTGGTGATCTACGACGCCGAGGACACCCCGGACCCCGACCAGCTGAAGAAGGCCTACCTCGCCTTCCGCCGCGGCGGTGACAAGACCGTGTGCATCCAGGCCTCATTGAACTATTTCAACGCCGGGGAGAACGTGCTCACGCGCATGTTCACCCTCGAGTACAGCTACTGGTTCGATTACATGCTGGCTGGGCTCGATGCGGCGGACCTGCCCATCCCGCTGGGCGGAACCTCCAACCACTTCCGCACCTCGGCCCTCAACGAGCTCGGCGGCTGGGATCCGTACAACGTCACGGAGGATGCCGATCTCGGCATCCGCGCGAGCGCTCTGGGATACCGCGTGGGCGTCGTGAACTCGACGACGATGGAGGAGGCCAACACCTCCATCCCGAACTTCATCCGCCAGCGCAGCCGCTGGATCAAGGGCTACATGCAGACGACGCTGGTGCACGCGCGCCGCCCGCGCCAGCTCATCCACGAGATCGGGCTGCGCCGCTTCACCAGCTTCGCCCTGCTGATCGGCGGGACTCCTGTGACCTTCCTCGGGGTGCTCCCGCTCTACGCGGTGACGCTGTTCACGATCTTCATCCCGGCTCAGGTGCTGAGCCAGTTCTTCCCGGTGTGGCTGCTCTGGATCTGCTTGATCAACTTCGTCATCGGCAATTCGGTGATGGTCTACGTGTCGATGATGGGCCCGTACAAGCGGGGGACGTTCCAGCTGATCCTCTGGGCGCTGCTGAATCCGGCCTACTGGGTCCTGCACTCCATCGCCTCGTACAAGGGGCTCTGGCAGCTGATCTTCAAGCCGCACTACTGGGAGAAGACCGAGCACGGCCTCACCTCTCATAGTTCGGACGAGGCGATGGACGCGGGGGCCATCCGGTGAGCGCGGGCGCCGAACTCATCCCGTACAGCCCGAGCGTGCGCGATCGAGGCGTGCGCAAGCCGGAGCGGACCCGCTTCGATGCCTTTCCGCGTGATCCGGTCTTCCGCTGGCTGCTGCGCGCCGCCTTCGCCGCGCCCTATCTGCTGGTGGCCTGGGCCGCGTCGCTCAGCCAGGCCGACACCACCCTGGTGACACCGAACCAGCAGCTGCTGCAGCACATCGCGCGCATCGACTGGAACAGGGCGGACATCTCGTGGGTCGGCGACATCTTCCCGCCGCTGTCGACTCTGCTGGCCGCGGCGATCCCGGGCGGGCGGACGGGACTCGCCATCGCGGGCGCTCTGGTCGCCGGTGTCTTCCTGCAGAAGCTCCTCGAGATCATGGTCCAGCGCCGGTTCCACGTCACCACCACGACGATCCTGATGCTCGCCCTGGCCGCCAACCCCTTGTTCGCCTACACGGTGACCGAGAACTTCTCCGCCTTCCTGGGGCTGGCATTCTTCGGGCTCGGGATCGCCGACATCCTGCGCTTCGTCACATGGGGCAGCACCCAATCCGGATTCCGGGCCGGGTTGTTCCTGATGCTCGCGGCGCTCTCCGACCAGAGCGGCATCGTCTACGTGCTGACGGCGGCCGCCGCCGCTCCGTTCCTCCGCCTCGGCCAACGGCACCGGCAGGGCGCTCAGGGAGCCAATGTGCTGGTCATCGTCTTTCCGACCGCCGCCGCCCTGGGCGCGATCATGCTGCTCAATCTGATCTTCAACGGCAACCCTCTCGGCGGCGGCGGGCGCATGATCTCGGGCACGGCCGAGCGGTTCGCGGCCCTCCCGCAGCTCTTCGCCCAGCCGACCGGCTGGTTCCTGCTCGCCTCGGTGCTGAGCGCCTGGCTGATCGCGCTCATCGTGCGGCAGCCCGGATCGATCATCGTGTCCACCCTGGTGTTCGCCGCCATCCTCGGCTCCGATGTGATCGGCCTGCTCCCGGCGGGCACCGCGGGGAACACCTTCATCCTGATGACCCTGATCGCGATCGCCCTCGTGCCGACCCGCAAGGGGATGGTCCCGGTCGTCCTAGTGGATGTCGTGGCCGTCCTGCAGATCGTGATCGCGTGGGGCTCGTCCTACAACCGCGACATCGTGCTGCAGTGGATGGCCGCCCTCCTGCCCGTGTTCGACGCCTCCTGGCACTAGCCCGGAGCCGGACGAGAGCGGCGCGGCGAGCCCGTCGGCCCGCCGGTACAGTTGAGCGCGTGAGTGCCCAGACCGGATTCGAGTTGTTCCCCGATCGCACCGTCGTCGCCCTGCGCGTCAACGGCGAGCTCAGGGACAAGGCGACGACGGTCACGGAGGCTGACACCGTCGAGGCGGTGACGATCGAGTCGCAGGACGGCCTCTCCATCCTGCGCCACTCGACCGCCCACGTCGCGGCGCAAGCCGTGCAGTCCATCAACCCGGAGGCGAAGCTCGGCATCGGCCCTCCGATCACCGACGGCTTCTACTACGACTTCGATGTCGAGACGCCGTTCACGCTCGATGAGCTCAAGGCCATCGAGAAGGAGATGGAGCGCATCATCCGCTCGGGCCAGCGCTTCGTGCGCCGGGTGGTCACCGAGGCCGAGGCCCGCGCCGAGTTCGCCGGGGAGCCGTACAAGCTGGAGCTGATCGGGCTGAAGGGCCACGAGACGGGCACCGCGCAGTTCGAGTCGAGCGAGGCGGTCGAGGTCGGCGGCTCGGAGCTGACCGTCTACGACAACGTGGACTCCGCCAGCGGCGAGACCGTCTGGAAGGACCTCTGCCGCGGACCGCATCTGCCCAACACCGGCGCGATCCGCAACGGCTTCGCCCTGATGCGCGTCGCCGCCGCCTATTGGCGGGGCTCGGAGAAGAACAAGCAGCTGCAGCGCATCTACGGCACCGCATGGCCGAGCAAGGAGGAGTTGCGCGCATACCAGACCCGGCTCGAGGAGGCCGCAAAGCGCGACCACCGCAAGCTCGGGCAGGAACTCGATCTGTTCTCCTTCCCCGAGGAGATCGGCTCGGGGCTCGCGGTCTTCCACCCCAAGGGCGGCATCATCCGGGCTGAGATCGAGAACTACATGCGCCAGCGGCTCATCGCCTACGACTACGAGCTGGTCAACACCCCGCACATCACCAAGGCGCATCTCTACGAGATCAGCGGTCACCTGCAGTGGTACAAGGAGGGCATGTTCCCCCCGATGCACCTGGATGAGGAGGTGGATGCCGAAGGCAACGTCGTCAAGCAGGGCCAGGACTACTACCTGAAGCCGATGAACTGCCCGATGCACAACCTGATCTTCCGCGCGCGCGGGCGCAGCTACCGCGAGCTGCCGCTGCGGCTGGCCGAGTTCGGCACGGTGTACCGCTATGAGAAGAGCGGCGTGCTCGCCGGCCTCACCCGAGTGCGCGGCTTGACCCAGGATGACGCGCACATCTACGTCACTCCCGAGCAGGTGAAGGGCGAGATCGCCAGTCAGCTGGACTTCGTGCTCGAGACCCTGCGCGGTTATGGTCTCGACGACTTCTACCTCGAGTTGTCGACGCGCGATCCTGAGAAGTCGGTCGGCACCGACGAGGCATGGGAGGAGGCGACCGCGACCCTGCGGCAGGTAGCGCTCGAATCCGGACTCGACCTGGTGGATGATCCGGGCGGCGCAGCGTTCTACGGTCCGAAGATCTCGGTGCAGGCTCGCGATGCGATCGGCCGCACCTGGCAGCTGTCGACCGTGCAACTCGACTTCAACCAGCCGGAGCTGTTCGAGCTGAGGTACGCGGCGGCCGACGGCACGCAGCAGCAGCCGGTGATGATCCATCGCGCCCTGCTGGGCTCCATCGAGCGCTTCTTCGCGATCCTGCTCGAGCACTACGCCGGCGCGTTCCCCGTCTGGCTGTCGCCGGTGCAGGTGGTCGGCATCCCGGTCGCCGAGGAGTACGCCGACTATCTCGGCGAACTCGTCGCGCGGCTGAAGGGCGAGGGCGTGCGCGCGCAGCTGGATTCGAGCGACGACCGGATGCAGAAGAAGATCCGCACCCATACGCAGCAGAAGGTCCCCTTCATGCTGATCGCGGGGGAGCAGGACCGCGCAGCGGGGACCGTGAGCTTCCGTTTCCGCGACGGCCGCCAGGAGAACGGGCTCGCGATCGAGGAGGCGGTCCGGCGGATCCACGACTCGATCACCACCAAGGTGCAGGTCTGACGTGCAGGTCCCGCCCGACTACGACGGCACCCGGTATCCGGATTCCGAGGTGGAGCCGGCCTCGTCATTCGCGGCGGTCGCGGATGGGATGCAGCGCCTCTGGACCCCGCACCGCATCGCCTACATCGAATCGTCGCCCGAGGAGAAGGTCTCGTCGGGCTGCGTCTTCTGCGAGGCGCCGACCAAGTCGGACGAGGAGGCGCTGATCGTCCATCGCGGCGAGACCGGCTACGTGCTGCTCAACCTCTTCCCGTACAACAGCGGCCACCTGCTGGTCGTGCCATACCGGCATGTGCCGACATACGACCTCGCAGCGAGTGCGGAGACGGCAGAGCTCGCCTCGATGACGCAGGCGGCGATGCGCGCGCTCACCGCCACCTCGCACCCGCACGGCTTCAACATCGGGATGAATCAGGGCGCGGTCGCTGGCGCAGGAATCGCCGAGCACCTGCACCAGCACGTCGTTCCGCGATGGGCCTCGGACGCGAACTTCCTGCCGATCATCGGGCAGACGAAGGCGATCCCGAAACTCCTCGGCGAGGCGCGCCAGGAGCTGGCGGAAGCGTGGCCCGCCGCGGACTGAGCCCGCCGACATCCCGTCCATGCTGTAGACGGCTTCGTCTACATAGGCTGAAGAGATGAGCACTCGTTCGATCGCCCACCTCGTCGTCCTGGCAGTCATCGCAACACTGCTCGCCGGGTGCAGCAGCACCACCCCGGGTGGGACCACCTCGGCAGGGAAACCGCTGCAATTGCGCCTCGTCATCTCTTCGACTGCGGGCACGTGCAGCGCGCCGGCCGTGACCTCTGACAGCCCAGCCAGTGCCTGCGACAATGCGGGTACCACCACTTACGAGCTAGCAAGACCGCTGGGTACGATCACTCCGGTCTCCGTTGTGCTCGCCAAGGATCAGGGATCTGCGCATTCGGTCACCCTTGAGCTCAACAAGGCAGATGCCGGCACGCTCGGCGATGTGTCCCGCGAAGCCGTCGACAAGCACCTGGCGATCGTCCTCGACGGCCGGGTCCTCTCGGCGCCCCTGGTCCAGGAGCCCCTCACGCGAGCACGCTGACACTCGCCTTCGGGACTTCAACCGAGGCCAGGCAGGCTGCTGCAGAGCTGACTGCGTCGAAAACCCCCTGACACCCTGGCTCCCAACGGGATTGCTCGCAACCTGGTCCGGGTGCGCGAACGGTGGGGGACAGGCCTTCGTTCCGGGTGGTGTTCTACGCCACTCGGAGGGAAGGCCTTCTCTTGGTCCACCGCGGCCAGGGAACCGCTGCTGCGACGCGGACATTCTCATCTGAGGCACGCGCAGCCGTTGGGTCAACCCAAGACAGCCTGTCCTATCGGCCACGCCCCGGCTGCTCGTCATCGATGACACGGCGCGAGCAACCGGGGACGCCGCCGCATCATGGCCACCATCACGCTGGCGGCAGCTACGTCACTGGCCGTGTCGAGCGTGCCCGCCGCTGCCAACGCATACACGATTACTGGATGTCGCTGGAACGGCAGTTCCACGATCAACTACAAGAACAACGGCTCCAGTAGCTACACCTCGATCATCACCAACTCCGCGAACTCCTGGGACTCCGGCATGCCTCTGTACCTGCAGTCCACCGCGAATGCCGCTCTCGTCGTCTACCAGACGAACGCCGGCAACAGCGGCGATGAGGGATACACCACCTGGTATTGCTCCGGCGGTATCACGTCCGGAACCAGCTTGTACGCGAACACCCAACTACATTGCCGGTGCGTCGTTCCACTCCTCGGTGGCCCAGCCGCCGGCATGCAGTGATACCGGCGCTTGCAAGCGCGCTGCAACCACGGATCTCCGCGGTTGTCTCACTGCATTCAAGCAGATATGTAGAACATATCTTCGAGTTGTGATACAATCGTCTTGCTCGTGCCGGGCAAGGAGATTGGTCGTCATGGCACTGGAGCGTCTGCTGATTGAGCGTGTTGAGGCGCTCGTCTGTGCATTGCCGCTCGATGCAGCGCGGTCCGGCGCGGCGGGGTCCCCCGCAGTGCGTTCCGGCGAGTGGGCGGCGGTCTCCGATTCGGGGTTGGTGGCCACCCTCGAGCACATCGGCGAGGTGCGCCGCGTGCTGGATTCGCTGGGGATGCTCGCCGCGGGCGAGGTCGCCCGCCGCGGCGAGCTGAGTCCGCTGCACGTCCGCATGGGCGACAAGTCGCCGTCCGATCTGGTGGCGCGGTGCGCAGGGATCGAGCAGGCCGAGGCGCGCGCGTGGTGCGCGGCGGGCGCCGCGGTCGTCGATCGCGCCGGCTTCCTGGGGGAGGCCATCCTGCCGCGGCGAGAGCATCTCGCCGAGGCGGTTCAGCGCGCAGAAGTCCCGGTCGCCGTGGCCGCCCAGATCGCTGCTGCGCTGGATGCGTTCGACCCGGTCGCCGATCGCGACGCCGTGGCCGGTGCCGAGCGGTTCCTGCTGGAGCACGCTGATCGACTGACGGCACGGGAGACCGCGCGTCTCGGGCGCGCTCTTCTCGAGCGCTTCGACCCGGATGGCGCCGAGCCGCGCGAGGATCGGCTGCGCGCGCGGTCGGGACTGTCGATCGTGCGGGGGACGGACGGCCTGACCCGCTGGGTGCTGACGATGCATCCCGAGGCGGCCGGCTTCCTGACCGCGGCTCTCGATGCGCGCACCGCTCCGCGCCGTGAGCCTTCCTTCCTCCGCGACGATGATCCCCTCGACGGCGCGGGCGAGACGCGCAGCCTGAGTCAGCGCAGGCTCGACGCGATGGTCTCCATCGCCCGCGAATCCGTTGAACGCGATTCCGGCGAGGTCGGCGGCACATCCGTCACGATGGTGGTGACAGTGCCGCTTCAGACGCTGATCGACGGCATCGGGGCGGCATCCATCGAGGGCATCGATGCTCCGATCTGCGCCTCGACCGCCCGTCGGCTCGCCGCGGGCGCCGAGATCATCCCGCTCGTGCTCGGCGGCGAGAGCGAGCAGCTCGACCTCGGTCGTTCGCGGCGGCTGTTCTCGCCCGCTCAGCGACGCGTGCTCGCGCAGCGGGACGGCGGCTGTCTCTGGACGGGATGCACAGCGCCGCCGGCGTGGTGCGAGGTCGCCCATGTGACGCCGTGGTCGTTCGGAGGTGAGAGCGATCTTCGCAACGCGGCACTGCTCTGCCCGTTCCACCACCGGCGATTCGATCGCGATGGCTGGAGTCTGGAGTGGCGAGGCCGAGACCCCTATCTGATTCCGCCTCCCCACGTCGACGCGCGTCGCACGCCTCGTCGCGCCGGCCGGCCGTCGGCGCCATCGGGCCGGCTGCCATCGGGCCGGCTGCCATCCGGCGGCATCCCCGGTGTCTCAGCATGACGCCGCCGCGGTCACGGTGGGCGGAGGTCTCGTACAATCGTCCCCATGACCGAGAGCAGCACCACCGCAGACCTGGGCACCAGCCGCGTCAAGCGCGGACTCGCCGAGATGCTCAAGGGAGGCGTCATCATGGATGTCGTCACCGCCGAGCAGGCGCGCATCGCCGAGGACGCCGGGGCCGTCGCGGTCATGGCGCTGGAGCGGGTGCCCGCCGACATCCGTGCGCAGGGCGGTGTGGCGCGGATGAGCGACCCCGACCTGATCGACTCGATCATCGCCGAAGTGTCGATCCCCGTCATGGCCAAGGCCCGCATCGGCCACTTCGTCGAGGCCCAGGTGCTGCAGTCGCTCGGCGTGGACTACATCGACGAGTCTGAGGTGCTCTCGCCGGCCGACTACGTGAACCACATCGACAAGTGGCCGTTCACCGTGCCCTTCGTCTGCGGTGCGACCAACCTCGGCGAAGCCCTGCGCCGCATCACCGAAGGCGCCGCGATGATCCGCTCCAAAGGCGAGGCCGGCACCGGTGATGTCTCGGAGGCGACCAAGCACATCCGCACGATCACGGGCGAGATCCGCGCACTGACCGCCAAGACCAAGGATGAGCTGTACGTCGCGGCCAAGGAGTTGCAGGCCCCGTACGAACTGGTCGCCGAGATCGCCTCGACGGGCAAGCTCCCGGTGGTGCTGTTCACAGCGGGCGGCGTGGCCACGCCGGCCGATGCTGCGCTCATGATGCAGCTCGGCGCCGACGGCGTGTTCGTGGGTTCCGGGATCTTCAAGTCGGGCAACCCGGCGGCGCGCGCGGCGGCCATCGTCAGGGCGACGACCTTCTTCGACGACCCCGACGTGGTGGCGCGAGCCTCGCGCGGACTCGGCGAGGCGATGGTGGGGATCAACGTCGCCGACATCCCGGCGCCGCACCGCCTCGCCGATCGTGGCTGGTAACGGGAACGGTTCGGCGCGACCGCGGGTCGGCGTCCTCGCCCTCCAGGGCGACTTCCGGGAGCACCTGATGGTGCTGCGGGAACTCGGCGCGGATGCGGTGCCGGTGCGCCGCGAAAGCGAACTCGACGGCGTGGCCGGCCTCGTCATCCCGGGCGGCGAGTCGAGCGTGATGGACAAGCTGAGCCGCACCTTCGGCCTGGCGGAGCCCCTCAAGGCGCGCATCGCCGCGGGGATGCCGGTCTACGGCACCTGCGCCGGCCTGATCATGCTGGCCGACACCGTGCTCGACGCGGTTCCCGGCCAGCAGAGTCTTGGCGGACTCGACATCGCGGTGCGCCGCAACGCATTCGGCAACCAGCTGGACTCCTTCGAGACCGACCTCGAGATCCCGGAGCTCGGCGAAGAGCCGGTGCACGCGGTGTTCATCCGGGCACCGGTTGTCGAGAGGGTCGGGCCGAAGGCCCATGCCCTGTCCAGCCTCGCCGATGGCCGCGTCGTCGCGGTCGAGCAGGGGAATCTGCTCGGCACCTCCTTCCACCCGGAGATGACCGACGAGTACCGCTTCCATGCGCGCTTCCTCGACAGGGTGCGTGGCGCAGCCTAGATCCGCGCGAGCGTCCGGTGCGGGCGGGGCGTCAGAAGCCCTGGCCGTGCGGCCTACAGCCGTTCGGTGCGGACCGTCGCGCTCATCGGCGAAGCCGATGCGATCGCGCGGTATGCGGGCGAGGAGCGCAGCTCAGCGCCGAACTCGTCGACCGATGCGGGCGAGAAGCACCAGGCGTGCCCGCGGCCGAGAGCGCGGCGGCCGGGAGTCCAGCGGTAGGCGAGGGTGAGGCAGAGCTGGGTGATGGCATCCTCGTTCTCGCGCACGAGCTGGCGGGTGAGGCCGATCGTGAAGCGTTCGGCGTCCGCATCCGGCCCCCACTGCCAGAGCAGGCCGTCGCCCTCCTCGGCCACGCGGGCGTGCTGCGCGCGGCACTCGCGGTAGAACCCCATGGCGAGAGTGACGGCATCCGTCGCGCGGAGAGTGTCGAGCGGCGTGCCCGACTCGGCGGCGAAGCGGCGCAGGGCACTCTCCGCGGAGGAGATCCGGAACCAGCGGGAGACCACCCGCCGAGCCTAGCCGCGCAGGCGGACCGCGGAGCCAGGGCGGCGGCTGGTTAGAATCGTGGAAGGTTCGGCGCGGCGCGCGGCTGCTGAACCGGCAGAACGAGAAGGGGCACCGTGAGCGGGCATTCCAAGTGGGCGACGACCAAGCACAAGAAAGCGGTCATCGACCAGCGCCGTGCCAAGTCGTTCGCCAAGCTCATCAAGAACATCGAGGTCGCGGCCAAGATCGGCGGCGCGGATCTCTCCGGCAACCCGACCCTGTACGACGCCGTGCAGAAGGCCAAGAAGACCTCGGTGCCCAACGAGAACATCGACCGCGC
>WOYI011504836.1_pt1 | contig 15811 bp, 13 predicted proteins | sample 6423411 | NCBI WGS metagenome assembly WOYI01 (sample SAMN13441803, study PRJNA592873) | oil field metagenome | biome: oil field; feature: oil-well bore; material: oil-contaminated soil; isolation source: oil-contaminated soil from oil-well borehole | place: Germany: Wietze | collected 2016-10-18 ...
GCTGGGGTACCTGGACTCGAACCAAGAACAACGGAACCAGAAACCGCCGTGTTGCCAATTACACCATACCCCAAGGGTGGGCGACCGAAGTCGTGCCGAGGGTCAAGCTTAGCCCACGGCTCCCACCCAGCAAAACCATGACGCGTCAGCCGAGGCGCTCGGCGAGCAGCCCCAATCGCCGGACCGACTCGTCCCGGCCGAGGAGCTCCATCGACTCGAACAACGGCGGAGACACGCGCCGACCGCTCACCGCCACCCGCAGCGGACCGTACGCGACACGCGGCTTGAGGTCGAGCCCCTCGATGAGCGCCGACGTCAGGGCATCCTGTACCGCTGGCGCCGTGAAGCTGTGCGCGGGAAGGATGTTGAGCGCGTCCACCGACGCGACCAGCACCTCCCCCGCGTTCGCCGGAAGTGCCTTCAGCGCATCGTCGTCGTAGACGACATCGTCGCGGAAGAGGAAGCCCAGGAGTCCCGGCGCCTCACCCAGGAGCTGCATGCGCTCCTGCACGAGCGGAGCGGCGGCATCCAGCGTCGCCTGCTGCTGGGACGTGAGCGGTTCCGTCACGACGCCGGCCGATGCGAGATACGGAACCAGGCGCGCCGCGAAGTCGTCGGGCGCCAACATGCGAATGTGGTCGCCGTTGATCGACTCGGCCTTCTTCTGGTCGAAGCGTGCGGGGTTCGGATTGACGTCGACGATATCGAATGCGTCGATCAGTTCCGCTCGGCTGAAGACATCGCGATCATGGCTCAGCGACCACCCGAGCAGCGACAGATAGTTCAGCAGACCTTCGTGGATGAATCCGCGCTCGCGATGCAGAAAGAGGTCGGCCTGCGGGTCGCGCTTGGAAAGCTTCTTCGTGCCGGTTTCGCCGAGCACGAGCGGCATGTGGGCAAAGCGCGGGACGAAGGTCGTCACGCCCGCGTCGATCAAGGCGGCGTAGAGGGCGAGCTGGCGCGCCGTGGACGGCATGAGGTCTTCACCACGAAGCACGTGCGTGATCCCCATGAGGGCATCATCGACCGGATTGGTGAACGTGTACAGCGGCACCCCGCCGGCGCGCACGAGCACGAAGTCGGGGAAGGACCCTGCCGGAAACGTGACCTCGCCCCGGATGAGATCCACGTACGTGGTGTCGTGGTCGGGGACTCGCAGTCGCCACGCGGGCTCACGGCCCTCCGCGCGGAAGGCTGCTCGCTGCTCGTCGGTGAGCGCGCGGTCGAAGTTGTCGTAGCCGAGCTGCTTCGCCCGGCCGGCGGCCGCGTTTCGCGCGTCGATCTCTTCGCCGGTCGAGTATGACTCATATACGGCGCCACTCGCGATGAGCTTGTCCAGCACCTCGCGGTAGATGCCGTGGCGCTCGGACTGCCGGTACGGCGCGTGCGGTCCGCCCTGTTCGACGCCCTCGTCCCAATCGATCTCGAGCCAGCGCAGCGCATCGAGCAGCTGCCGGTAGCTCTCTTCGCTGTCGCGCGCGGCGTCGGTGTCTTCGATGCGGAAGATCATCCTGCCGCCGTTGTGCCGTGCATACGCCCAGTTGAACAGCGCCGTGCGGATCATTCCGACGTGCGGAAGGCCGGTCGGCGACGGGCAGAAGCGCACACGGATATCGGAGCCGGAAGCGGTCGTGGTGCGAGGATCGGGTGCAGAAGACATCCTGCCCAGTCTAGGCGCGGCGGTGAGAGGCCACATCGACGGTGAGACGGCACGCGATGTCGCGGCTCAGCGCGCATGTGCCCTCTCGTCGATCGCGCGAGCGAGGCGGACCATCACTCAGCGGCAGGGGCCTGCCCGGCCCGCGCATAGGGCGCGAGCACCATCACCGCGATGACGATGACGAGGGCCACGAGTGCGAGTCCGCCATAGCCGATGGCGCCGAGGACGAACCCCGCGCCGATCGCGCCGATGCCGCCGACCAGGCTCATGGTGAGGTCGCTGCGTCCCTGGCGGCGGGTACGGAGATCCTCCGCCGAGGACTCGGTGAGCAGGGCGGAGCCCGCAACCGTCGACGCACTCCACCCGAGACCCAGCAGAACCAGCGCGATCGTGACCGTGACTGTGGAGTGCTGGCCGGCGGCAGCCAGCAGCAGCGAGGCAGTCAGCAGCGCTTGACCGATCATGATCGTCGCGATCCGCCCGAACCGGTCCGCGAGGATGCCGAAGACCGGAGCGAGGGCGTACATCCCCGCGATGTGCAGACTGATCGTCAGCCCGATGACCTGGAGGTTGGCGCCCTGGTGCAGAAGGTGCACGGGCGTCATCGCCATGACGGCGACCATGACGCCGTGTGCGCCCGCGATCGCAAAGATCGCGTATCTCGCGCCGCGCGGTCGGTCCGCCCGCGCGATCCGCCCAGCGTCACCCGTCGCGTCGGCCCGGGCGATCCGCGCCGCGAGCAGCAGCGGATCCGGACGCAGGGCCAGCATGTAGAGCAGGATGCCGAGGATCTGCGCGACGACAGTGAACACATACGGACCGGTGAGCGGCGGCATCCGCAGCGCCGCCCCCAGCACCTCCCCCGGGCCGACGAGGTTCGGACCGAGGACGGCGCCGATCGTGGTCGCCCAGACGACGAGAGAGAGGTCTCGCCCGCGCGAAGCGGTGGTCGCCAGGTCGACGGCGGCGAACCGCGATTGCAGGTTCGCGGCCTGCCCGGCGCCGATCAGCGCAAACCCGGCCAGGAGCAGGGGAAACAGCCGGATCCCGACCGCGACGATCACGACGCCGACACCGAGAAGGGCGATGAGCATGCCGATCGCCAGCGCTATCCGGCGTCCCCGCCGACGCGCCTGCGTCGCGAGGGGCACGGCGACCGCTGCCGTGCCGAGCGTGACGAAGGCTGTCGCCAGGCCGGAGAATGCCTCGTCGCCCGAAATGTCGGCCGCCAGCACCGCGCCGAGCGAGATCGTGGCGCCGAAAGCGACGCCGCCGAGAACCTGGCCGAGCGCGAGCACCCCGACGGTGCGGCGCCGGATTCGAGCGAGGGTCAGGTCGTCGAGGTCACCAGACACGGCGTCAGGCATTGCGCGCGGGATTGCGTAGGATTCCGAGCCCTGTGATCTCGACCTCGACGGTGTCACCGGCCCCGAACGGTCCGACGCCCGCGGGTGTGCCGGTGAGGATCACGTCGCCGGGAAGGAGCGTGAACGCGGCCGAGGCGTGGGCGATGAGCTCTGGCACGGGATGGACCATATCGCTGATGGGCCCGTCCTGGCGGACGTCGCCGTTGACGCGCGTCGTGATGCGGGCGCCGCCGTCGAGGTCGAACTCGGTCTCGATGGCGGGACCCAGCGGGCAGAACGTGTCGAAGCCCTTCGCACGCGACCACTGGCCGTCGCTGCGCTGCAGGTCGCGCGCCGTCACATCATTGGCGATCGTGTAGCCGAAGACGTGGTCGAGCGCACGCTCGGCCGGGACGTTCTTCGTGATCCGGCCGATCACGATCGCGAGCTCGCCCTCGAAATCGGTGCGGTCGGACTGCGGCGGGCGCACGATGGAATCGCCCGGTCCGATGACGGAGGTGTTCGGCTTCAGGAACAGCAACGGCTCGGAAGGGGCGTCATTGCCGAGCTCGGCCGCGTGCTCGCGATAATTGCGCCCGACCGCGACGATCTTCGACCGCGGGATGACGGGGGCCAACAGCGTCACCTCGCTCAGCGGCACGCGCTCACCCGTCGTCTCGAACCCGGCGAACATCGGATCCCCGGCGAGCACGACCAGCTCGGCCTCGTCGACGATGCCGAAACGGATCGCCTCGCCGTGGGAGAAGCGGGCGATCCTCACGCGTCCGGGTCCAGGCGCACGAGCCAGCCGTGCCGGTCTTCCCGCCGCCCGTACTGGATGTCGGTGAGCTCTTCACGCAGCGACAGCGCCAGCGGCCCGAGCGGCTGCTCGTCGAAGAAGTCGTGACCCTTGAGCACGCCGATCGGTGCAACGACGGCGGCTGTGCCGCACGCGAAGACCTCGACGATGTCGCCCGAGGCGACGCCGCGCCGCCACTCGTCGATCGAGATGGATCGGCCGCTGACCGAGTGGCCGCGGTCAGCGGCCAGCTGCAGGATCGAGTCCCGGGTGATGCCCTCCAGGATCGAGTCGGACTGCGGAGTGACAATCGAGCCGTCCTTGTACACGAACACGATGTTCATGCCGCCGAGCTCTTCGACGTTGCGATCTGCGTCGAGGAAGACGACCTGATCGCAGCCCTGCTCATAGGCCTCGGCCTGTGGGAGCAGGCTTGCGGCGTAGTTGCCACCCGTTTTGGCCGCGCCCGTGCCGCCCTTGCCGGCACGCGCGTACTCCTCGCTCAGCCAGATCGAAACGGGCTTCGCGCCGCCCGTGAAGTAGGCGCCGACCGGGCTCGCGATGACGTAGTAGCCGACCTTGTTCGCCGGGCGCACACCCAGGAACGCTTCCTTTGCGAACATGAACGGCCGCAGGTACAGGCTCTGGTCGTCGCCGGAGGGCACCCAATCCGCGTCGATCGCGATGAGCGCCTTCAGCGACTCGATGAAGTACTCGACCGGCAGCTCGGGCAGCGCGAGGCGCCGGGCGGAGCGCTGCAGGCGCAGACCGTTCTGGTGCGGACGGAACGTGTGGATCGAGCCGTCGGCATGCCGATACGCCTTGATCCCCTCGAAGATTTCCTGACCGTAGTGGAGCACGGCCGCAGCAGGGTCGAGCGACAATGGGCCGTAGGGCTGAACGCGGGGGCGGTGCCAGCCTCCCCGCACGGACCAGCAGATGTCGATCATGTGGTCGGTGAATTTCGTTCCGAAGGCAGGCGCCGCAAGGATCTCGTCGCGCTCGGCCGGGGTCCTCGCTGCGAGGTTCTTCGTGATGGAGAACTCGAGAGGCGCCAGGGCAGCGTCCGGGTCGTAGGTGAGGCTCATGAGGATTCCTGAGAAGTCGAGGCGGTCGGATGCGGTCCAGGCTACGCCCGAAGGAGTGCCGAGATCGCGTCACCGACCTGCGCGGTGGTGCGGGGCTTGCCGTCTCGCCCGGCGATGTCCTGTTCAACGGCGCGGGTGACGCGCGCGGCCTCGCCCGTCAAACCGAGGTGATCGAGCATGAGGGCGATGGACAGGATTGCCGCCGTGGGGTCGGCTTTCTGGTGCCCGGCGATGTCCGGAGCCGAGCCGTGCACGGGCTCGAACATCGAGGGAAACGCGCCGTCGGGATTGATGTTCCCCGATGCGGCGAGACCGATGCCACCGGTGACGGCGCCGGCCAGGTCAGTGAGAATGTCGCCGAAGAGGTTGTCGGTGACGATCACGTCGAAGCGGCCCGGGTTCGTGACCAGGTGGATCGTCGCCGCATCGATGTGGAGATAGTCTACGGTCACCCCCGGGTGCTCTGCGGCCACGGCATCCACGATGCGCTTCCACATTCCGCCCGCGTGGACGAGCACGTTCGTCTTGTGCACGAGCGTCACCTGGCGACGACGGCGCTCCGCGTGCGCGAAGGCGTATCGCACGACGCGCTCGATCCCATAGGCCGTGTTGACCGACGTCTCGTTGGCGACCTCGTGGGGAGTGCCGGTGCGGATCGATCCGCCGTTTCCGACGTACGGACCCTCCGTGCCCTCGCGTACGACGACGAAGTCGATTTCGCCCGGCTCGGCCAGTGGTCCGGGTGCCCCCGGGTAGAGCTTGGCAGGACGGAGATTGACGTAATGATCGAGCGCGAAGCGGAGCCTCAGCAGCAGCCCTCGCTCGATGTTCGCGTCTTTCAGCCGCGGGTCTCCCGGCACACCGCCGACGGCTCCGAGGAGGATGACGTCCTGCGCCGCGATCGCGGCGAGGTCGTCATCGGTGAGGGTCTCGCCCGTCTCCAGATAGCGGGTGGCCCCGAGCGAGAAACGCGTCTTGTCGAATGCGACATCAGAGCCGCGTGTGGCAGCATCCAGGACCTTCTCCGCCTCGGCGATCACTTCGGGACCGATGCCGTCACCGGGGATGATGGCCAGCTTGACGCGCGACATCGCACTCCTTCTGCTCAGGGGGTGCCGCGCTGTCAGTGCTCCACGGCGACGGTGCGCGACCTTCCCAGCGTAGCGGCCGCGATCACGGCCGCGATTGCGACCAGTACGGCGCCGATCACGGCCGTGACGCCGACGCCCGCGTCGAACGCGTGCGCAGCTGCGGTGCGCAGCGCCTCTGCCGTGGCGGGGTCGAGTCCATCGGCGACGGCCATCGCCCCCGCGAGTGTCTCACGCGCTGCGTCGGCGGCGTAGGCGGGAACGCCGGCCGGGATCACGATGCCGGAACGGTACGCCGCGGTCAGGATGCCGCCGAGCACCGCCGTGCCGAGCACCGCGCCGAGCTCGTACGCCGTCTCCGAGACCGCGCTGGCGGCACCGGCTTTCGCCGGCGGCGCGCTGGCCAGGATCAGATCGTTCGAAACCGTTTCGGCGGCTCCGATCCCGAGGCCGAGAAGCGTGAAGGCCGCGACCAGGAGCGGAAGGGCGCCCCCACCGACGGCGCCGGGGACGAGCAGGTACGCCGCCACGGAGAACGCCAGAGCGACCGGCACGACGATCCGCGCCGAGACGCGGCGCGAGATCGGAACGATCAGCAGACCCGAGACGATCATCGCGAGCATTCCGGGAACCAGCGCGAAGCCGGCATCCATCGGTGAGAGGCCGACGACCAGCTGCAGGTGCTGGGCGACGAAGTAGAGGAAGCCGACGAGAGCAATGACGCTCAGCAGGTTCACGAGGAGCGCACCGCTGAAAGTGCCGCGCGAGAAGAGGCGCATGTCGAGCATGGGGCGAGTGGCGGCCAGTTGCCGGCGCACGAAGATCACCCCGAAGGTGATGCCGGCGACCGTGAGAAGCGCCGGGAGCCACCCGATTCCGTGCACGGCGATCTCCTTGATGGCTGCGACGACGGGGACCATGGTCGCCATGGACAGCGCGATGCTCACCGGGTCGATCGCGCCGGGGTGGGGGTCGCGACTCTCGGGCACGAGGATCGGCACGAGGACCAGCAGCGGCACGAGCACCGGAACCGACAGCAGGAAGACCGATCCCCACGTGAAGTGCTCGAGCAGGATGCCGCCGACGATCGGCCCGAGGGCCGCACCGGCCGAGAACATCGCGGCCCACACGGCGATCGCGAGGCGCCGCTGGTCACGGTCGGTGAAGATCGACCGCAGGAGGGACAGCGTCGAGGGCATGAGCATGGCGCCGAACACGCCCATTGCGGCGCGCGCGCCGATGAGCCAGGCCGCCGATGGCGCGAAGGCAGCGAGCACCGATACGGTCGCGAACCCGGTCGCGCCGATCAGCAGCATCCGTCGCCGCCCGAAGCGGTCGCCGAGCGTCCCCATCGTCACCAGCAGACCGGCCAGCACCAACGGATAGGCGTCGATGATCCACAGCTGCTCGGCGCTCGAGGGGTTCAGGTCGAACGCGATGTCGGGCAGCGCGAAGCTGAGCACCGTGTTGTCGACCGACACGAGGAGCACGGGGAGCATGAGCACGACCAGCGCGGCCCAGCCGCGCCGACCGACGCGCGAACCCTGCGCATCGGCGATCGCGATTTCTTCAGTGAGAGTCATAGTTTATATACCGTCCAGCCGGTATAGTAACAGATCAGGCGCTCCTTCCGCGAGAGGATGATTCCATGGGCCGGCCACCGCGCGCTCGCGAGAGCGTCCTCGACGCATTCGAGCGCCTGCTGATCGACGACGGCGAGCGGGCCGCGACGATGGATGCCGCCGCCCGTGCCGCCGGCGTCTCCAAGGGCGGCCTGCTCTACCACTTCGCCTCGAAGGACGCGCTGGAGCAGGCGCTGCTCGAACGTCTCGCCGCGCTCGTCGACGCCGATGTGAACGACATGGCCACGGCGCCGGAGGGAGCGGTCGCGTTCTTCCTGCGCACGTCGGTCATGGACGGCGATCCGCTCGACCGCGCGCTGATCGCGGCATCCCGTCTCGCCCAGGGCGGACACCCCGGCGCCGGGGAGGCGCTGCGTCAGGTGCGCTCGCGCTGGGAGCAGGCGCTGCGCCCACACGTCCGCGACGAGATCGCGCTCGCCCTGGTGCTGCTGGTGAGCGACGGGCTCTATTTCAACAACGCGCTGGGCGTCTCCGGTGCGGCCGGGCCGGTGCCCCGGGGAACTGCCCTGGATGCCCTCGTCGCCCTCGTGGAGTCCGCCGTCCGCTGATACGCCGCATCGCTCAGGCCTCGGTGATCTCGATCTGGCGGAACAGATCGGCACCGACGGCCTCGCGCATCTGGTCGAGGATGCCGTCGGGCACCGGCGAATCGACCGTCAGCACCGACAGCGCACGGCCGCTCGCGTCCGGATGCGCGACGAAGAGTCCGGCGATGTTGATGCCCGCCTCACCGAGCTTCTGCCCGTAGATCGCGACGATGCCGGGGCGATCCGCGTAGCGCATGACGATGTGGTGGCGCTCGATCGGAACCTCGATCTCGTACCCGTTGATCTCCACGATCTTGGGCACCATCCGGGTGCCGGCGAGCGTGCCGGCGACGGTGAGGACGGTGCCGTCAGCCAGCGTGCCCCGAAGGATCGTGATGTTGCGGTAGAGCGGACTGTCGACTTCGACGATGAGACGGGTCTCGATGCCCCGCTGCTCGGCGAACACGGGTGCGTTGACGTAGGACACGTTCTCGCTGACGATGTTCGTGAAGATGCCCTTGAGTGCCGCCAGCCGATAGACGCTGACATCGTAGTTCGCGAGCTCACCACGCACTTCGATGTCGAGGTTCGTGAGCGCGGCGGGCGCGAGCCCGGCGAAGACCTGCCCCAGCTGCTCGACCAGCGCGATGCCTGGACGCACGAACGGGTCGATGACTCCACCGGCGACATTGACGGCATCGGGCACGAGATCGCCCTCGAGTGCGAGCTTGACCGAGCGGGCGACCGAGACCCCGGCCTTCTCCTGCGCTTCGTCCGTCGACGCTCCCAGGTGCGGTGTGACGATCACATTGGGCAGGCTGAGCAGCGGATGCGCAGTATCGCCTTCCTTCGGCGGCTCGCTCGTGAACACGTCGAGGCCGGCGCCGGCGATCTCACCCGTCGTGAGCGCCGCATAGAGAGCCTGCTCATCGATGAGTCCACCCCGGGCGACATTGACGACGTACGCGGTCGGCTTCATCAGGGCGAACTGCGCGGCCGAGATCATGCCCGTCGTCTCCGGTGTCTTCGGCATGTGGATCGTGACGAAGTCGCTCTCGGCGAGAAGCTCGTCGAGGCCGAGGAGCGCAACGCCGAGCTGCTGCGCGCGCGTCGGAGTCACGTAGGGGTCGTAGGCGACGACCGAGACGCCGAAGGCCTGCAGTCGCGCCGCTATGAGAGCGCCGATGCGCCCGAGACCGATGATGCCGACGGTCTTCTCGAACAGCTCGGTGCCGGTGAAGGAGCTGCGTTTCCACGCGCCGCCGGCAAGCGATGCATGCGCGGCGGGAATGTGCCGGGCGAGGCTCAGGATGTGACCGACCGTGAGCTCGGCTGCGGAGATGATGTTCGAGGTGGGTGCGTTGACCACCATGACGCCGGCTGTCGTGGCCGACTTGATGTCGACGTTGTCGAGGCCCACGCCAGCCCGGGCGATGACTTTCAGAGCGGGCGCGACCGCGATGGCTTCGGCATCCATCTTCGTCGCGGAGCGGATGAGCACCGCGTGGGCATCGGCCAACGCCGGGAGCAGAGCGTCCCGATCGGCACCGTTGACGTGGCGGACATCGAAATCCGGGCCCAGTGCGTCGATCGTGGCGGGTGAGAGTTCTTCGGCGATGAGGACGACAGGCTTGGACACGACGGGCAGACCTTTGAGACGCGGGGGTGGGGATGCCGGGAGCCGCACGATCTGCGGCCACAGCGTGTCCCAGCTTATCCGGGTCGGCGAGAGCCTACCGACCGGGTGGCGCGGTCAGCCCAGGAGGGAAGCGCCGTACACGGCGCTGTAGGCGACGACGTTGAGCCAGAACACCGCGACGAGCCCCAGCCCCGCGAGAAGCACGAGGGCGAGCTCCCACCAGGAGCGGCGGGATCCGAGCGCGAACGCGACTCCGAAAGCGGCAAGCGGGAACAGGACCGCGAGCAGCAGCACGAACCAGCCATAGGCGTTGAGTCCCAGTGGTCCGGACGCCTGCGTGGCCAGGAAGCCGATCGCATTCCACACCGCGTAGGCGTAGAAGAGCCCGAAGAAGGTCGAGACCCCCACCAGGACCCAGGTCGGCAGCGTGCGGCGTCGCACGGCACGCTCGGCGCCCATCACGCCACCGTCCCGAGCGCGCCGACCAGAATGAAGGGCCACGGCACCAGCAGCGCAAGACCGGCGACGAGCCAGGCTATGCGCACCCAGGACTTGGAGGCCCGCGTCACGATATAGGCCGTGGCGAACCACAGCACCGGTGCCGCGGCGGCGAGCCAGAGCGAGGCGCCGTAGCCGACCGGGCTCACCAGGAAGTTCGCCGTGCCCTGAAGGCGCAATCCGCCGACGATCCAGCCGACGACGTAGAGCGCATAGACGCCGCCGATGACGCCGAACGCCACCAAGAGTGCGTTGCCCAGTGGAGCCGGCGCGCCGGCCGGCGAGATCGTGCCGTCCTCGGCGATGTGGCCTACCTCGCCACTCCCCCGACCCACGGCGGTGAACCCGTCCGGAAGCGCCGGCGCGGCCGCGCCGGCATCAAGGGTCGGGTCGTCATCTCCGTCCCAGGTCAGGGAGTCTTCGTCGCGTCCGCTGCTCACGGCTTCAGCGTACTCGCCATGACGGCGGAATCGACCGCCTCGAGGATCCTGACCGAAAGCTCCATCGTGCGCCGGCGATCGTGGGCGGATGCCGAGAGCCCGGCCCCCTTGTAAGGGACCGGGCCTCGTGTGGCGATCATCTCGGTACACCGCCGGTGGCGGCACTCGATGAGCGACCTGCTCGGCGTGTATGCCGAGAGCCTGTGGGTCAGCGCGCGGCGCTGCCCTCCGTGTATCCCTCGTCCTGCTGCGTCCACGCGAACAGTGCCCGCAGGTCGCGTCCGACGGCCTCGATGGGGTGCGCGGCGGCCTTCTCGCGCAACTCGAGGAACTCGACGGCGCCGTTGTCCTGGTCGGCGATGAAGCGCTCAGCGAACGCACCGGACTGGATGTCGCCGAGAACGGCCTTCATGTTCTCCTTGACGTGCGGGTCGATCACACGCGGACCCGAGACGTAGTCGCCGTATTCCGCGGTGTCAGAGACCGACCAGCGCTGCTTCGCGATGCCGCCCTCCCACATCAGGTCGACGATGAGCTTGAGTTCGTGCAGCACCTCGAAGTAGGCGATCTGCGGCTGGTAGCCGGCCTCGGTCAACGTCTCGAAACCGTACTGGACGAGTTGCGAGACACCACCGCACAGCACGGCCTGCTCGCCGAACAAATCGGTTTCGGTCTCTTCCGTGAAGGTCGTCTTGATGACGCCCGCACGCGTGCCGCCGATCGCCTTCGCGTACGAGAGCGCGGTCTGCCAGGCCGTGCCGGACGCGTCCTTCTCCACCGCGATGATGTCGGGGATGCCGCGGCCTGCGACGAACTCGCGGCGCACCGTGTGGCCCGGTGCCTTCGGCGCCACGAGGATCACATCGACGCCCTCGGGCGTGTCGATGTAGCCGAACCGAATGTTGAAGCCGTGCGCGAACGCGAGTGTCTTGCCGGCCGTCAGCTTGTCCTTGATCGACTCGCTGAAGATCGAGCGCTGGTGCTGATCGGGAGCGAGGACCATGATCAGGTCGGCCCACTCGGCGGCATCCGCCACGCTCTTGACCTCGAAGCCGTCCTCCTCGGCCTTCGCGATCGTCTTCGAGCCGTCTTTCAGCGCGATGACCACCTCGACGCCCGAGTCGCGCAGGTTCTGCGCGTGGGCGTGGCCCTGCGAGCCGTAACCGACGATCGCGACCTTCTTGCCCTGAATGACGGACAGGTCGGCGTCGGCATCGTAGAAGATCTCAGCCATGGTGTGTGCTTTCTCCTTGCTAGTGGTTGATCGGAACGCGGATCAGCCGCGCAGGACCCGCTCGGTGATGGATTTTCCGCCGCGGCCGATGGCGACCATGCCGGACTGAGCGATTTCCTTGATGCCGAATGGCTCAAGGGCATGCAGCAGTGCGTCGACCTTGCCGCGATCGCCGGTGACCTCGACCACCAGGGCTTCAGTGGAGTAGTCGACGACGGAGGCGCGGAAGAGGTTGACGACCTCGATGACATTGGAGCGAGTCTGGTTGTCGGCGCGCACCTTGACGAGCATGTGCTCGCGCTGGACGGATGCCGCCGATTCGAGCTCGACGATCTTGATGACGTTGACGAGCTTGTTCAGCTGCTTGGTCACCTGCTCGAGCGGAAGCAACTCGACGTCGACGACGACCGTGATGCGGGAAAGTCCCGGCACCTCGGTCACCCCGACGGCAAGAGAGTTGATGTTGAAGCCGCGGCGGGCGAACAGTCCCGCTACACGAGTCAGCAGACCGGGCTTGTCCTCGACGAGAAGACTCAGCACGTGCGTGGACATCTCAGCCCTCCTGGTCGAAGCTCGGCGCGTGATCGCGGGCGTACTGGACGTAGCTGTTGCTGACGCCCTGCGGCACCATCGGCCACACCATGGCATCGGCGCTCACGATGAAATCGATCACGACGGGCCTGTCGTTCGTGGCCAGGGCGAGCTGGATCGCGGCATCGACGTCCTCTTCCTTCTCCACACGCAAACCGAGGCAGCCGTAGGCCTCGGCGAGCTTGACGAAGTCGGGAACGCGGACGGTGCCGTCTCCCGCACCGAGGTTCGTGTTCGAGTAGCGACCGTCGTAGAACAGCGTCTGCCACTGCCGGACCATGCCGAGACTGGAGTTGTTGATGATCGCGACCTTGATCGGGATGTTGTTGATCACGCAGGTCGCGAGTTCCTGATTGGTCATCTGGAAGCAGCCGTCGCCGTCGATCGCCCACACCGTGCGATCGGGCTCGGCGACTTTCGCGCCCATCGCCGCCGGCACCGAGTAGCCCATCGTGCCGGCACCGCCGGAGTTGAGCCACGCATTCGGGCGCTCGTACTTGATGAACTGGGCCGCCCACATCTGGTGCTGTCCGACGCCGGCGGCGTAGACGGCCTCGGGGCCGGTCAGCTCGCCGATGCGCGAGATGACGTACTGCGGCGACATGAGTCCGTCAGTGGGCTGGGTGTAGCCGAGCGGGAATTCGTCACGGAGCCCATCGAGGTATGACCACCACTCGGTCGTGTCCGCCGAACCACCCTCGGTCGCGCCCGCGTAGGCGGCATCGAGATCGACGAGCACTTCGCGCAGGTCACCCACGATCGGGACGTCCGCCGTGCGGATCTTCGAGATCTCGGCCGGGTCGATGTCGACGTGCACGACCTGCGCCTTCGGTGCGAAGAGCGTCGCATTCCCGGTCACGCGGTCATCGAACCGGGCACCGAGCGCGACGATCAGGTCGGCTTCCTGCAAGGCGAGCACCGCGGGGACGGTGCCGTGCATCCCCGGCATGCCGAGCTGCTGCGGGTGGGAATCCGGGAAGGCGCCGCGGGCCATCAAGGTCGTGACGACCGGCGCCCCCGTGGTCTCGGCCAGGCGCAGCAATTCTGCGGAGGCGCGGGCGCGAATCACCCCGCCGCCGACATAGAGGACGGGTCTGCGCGCGGTCGCGAGCAGCTGGGCAGCAGCCTGGATCTGTTTGCCGTGAGCTTTCGTGACGGGACGATAGCCGGGCAGATCGATCTTCGGCGGCCAGATGAAGGGCACCTCAGCCTGCTGTGCATCCTTGGTCACATCGACCAGGACCGGCCCGGTGCGACCCGTCGAGGCGATCTCGAAAGCGGCGGCGATCGCCCCGGGGATCTCGGCAGCGTCCTTCACCAGGAAGGAGTGCTTCGTGATCGGCATGGTGATGCCGACGATGTCGGCCTCCTGGAACGCGTCGGTTCCCATCAGGGTCGAAAAGACCTGCCCGGTGATGCACACGATCGGCACGGAGTCCATGTACGCGTCGGCGATCGCAGTGACGAGGTTGGTCGCGCCGGGGCCGCTCGTCGCGATCGCCACGCCGGTGCGGCCCGATGCCGAGGCGTAGCCCTCGGCGGCATGCCCGGCGCCCTGCTCATGGCGCACGAGGATGTGACGCACCTCGGTGGAGTCCATGAGCGGGTCATAGACAGGCAGGATCGCGCCGCCCGGCAGACCGAAGACGTCGGTCACCCCCAGCAGCTCGAGGGATCGGACGACGGCTTGCGCTCCGGTCAAGATCGGGGCAGAACCGCTTCGGGCGGGCGGGCGTGGAACGGCCGCAGTGTCGAAGGACATGAAGGTGACCTCTGAGGTTGGTGTGTCGGGACGGCGCAGGCTCAACCCGTCGTCGCGCCCTCCGCGGCGGAGCGCACGAGCTTCGAGTATTTCGCGAGGACGCCACGGGTATAGCGCGGGGGAAGTGGCTCCCAGCCGTCCTGACGGGAGTTCAGCTCTGCCTCGTCGATGAGTAGGTCGAGAGAACGAGCCGCGATATCGACCCGTATCAGATCACCATCGCGCACGAAGGCGATGGGACCAGCGTCCACCGCTTCGGGTGCTATGTGGCCGATACACAGGCCGGTTGTGCCGCCTGAGAATCGCCCGTCCGTCAACAGTAGTACATCTTTTCCGAGCCCCGCACCCTTGATCGCGGCGGTGATCGCCAGCATCTCGCGCATGCCGGGACCGCCCTTGGGCCCCTCGTAGCGGATGACGATGACGTCGCCGGGGACGATCTCGCCGCGGGTCAGCGCGTCCATCGCGGCGCGCTCACGCTCGAAGACCCTCGCCGGCCCTTCGAACACCGAGGCGTCGAAGCCGGCCGTCTTCACGACGGCGCCGTCGGGCGCGAACGAGCCCTTGAGGATCGTGATTCCTCCCGTCGCGTGGATGGGGTCATCCAGACTGCGGATGACGGTGCCGTCCAGGGGATCCGGGTTCAGCGCGGCGAGGTTCTCGGCGACGGTCTTGCCGGTCACAGTGAGCGCGTCACCGTGGATCAGCCCGGCATCCAGCAGCGCCTTCATGAGCACCGGGATGCCGCCGTGCCGATCGACGTCGGCCATGACGAAGCGGCCGAAGGGCTTCATGTCCGCCAGGTGCGGCACTTTGTCGCCGATGCGGTTGAAATCGTCGAGGGTGAGCTCGACCTCTGCCTCGCGCGCGATCGCCAGGAGGTGGAGGACCACGTTCGTCGAGCCGCCGAGCGCCATCGCCACGGTGATGGCGTTCTCGAAGGCCTTCTTGGTCATGATGTCTCGCGCCGTGATCCCCCGGCGGAGCATGCCCACGACGGCTTCGCCGGAGCGGTGTGCGAAATAGTCGCGGCGGCGGTCGGCGGACGGCGGGGAGGCGGACCCGGGCAGACTCATTCCGAGCGCCTCGGCGACGGATGCCATCGTGTTGGCCGTGTACATGCCACCGCACGCGCCTTCGCCGGGCGCGATCGCGCACTCGATGCGCCGCAGATCCTCTTCGCTCATCGTGCCGGCCTTGCAGGCCCCGACGGCTTCGAAGGAGTCGATGATGGTGACTTCCTTCTCCGTGCCGTCGGACAGCTTCACCCAGCCGGGTGCGATCGAGCCGGCGTAGAGGAAGACGCTGGCGAGGTCGAGCCGCGCTGCGGCCATCAGCATGCCCGGCAGCGACTTGTCACAGCCGGCCAGGAGGACGGTGCCGTCGAGGCGCTCGGCCATCACGACGGTCTCCACGGAGTCCGCGATGACCTCGCGGCTCACGAGGGAGAAGTGCATGCCCTCGTGGCCCATCGAGATGCCGTCGGAGACCGAGAT
>WOYI010421665.1_pt1 | contig 15798 bp, 16 predicted proteins | sample 6423411 | NCBI WGS metagenome assembly WOYI01 (sample SAMN13441803, study PRJNA592873) | oil field metagenome | biome: oil field; feature: oil-well bore; material: oil-contaminated soil; isolation source: oil-contaminated soil from oil-well borehole | place: Germany: Wietze | collected 2016-10-18 ...
GGCCACTTCAGGCGCATTGATGATCGGCGTGAATGCCGTGCCGCCGATACCACCCAGGCTGGAGATGGTGAAGCAGCCGCCCTGCATGTCGGCAGCGGTGATCTTCTTGTCGCGCGCGCGGGCGCTGACTTCCATCAATTCCTGCGCCAGCTGCACGATGCCTTTCTGGTCGACGTCGCGGATCACCGGCACCATCAGGCCGTCCGGTGTGTCCACCGCGACGCCGATGTGAATGTATTTCTTCACGATCAGGTTCTCGCCGCTCGTATCCAGCGAAGCGTTGAAGTCGGGGAAGTGCTTCAGCGTCACGGCGACCGCTTTGAGCATGAAAGCCAGCGGTGTGATCTTGATGCCCTGCTTGGCGTATTCGTCGTTGAGCTGTTTGCGGAACGCCTCCAGTTCGCTGGTGTCGGCCTCCTCGAACTGCGTGACATGCGGGATCATCACCCAGTTGCGGTGCAGATTGGCACCGGAGATCTTTTTGATGCGCGACAGCGGCTTGGATTCGATTGCGCCGAACTTGGCGAAATCCACATCCGGCCACGGTAGCAGTCCCGGCAATGCACCACCGGCTGCCGCGCCGCGCGGCTGCGCCAGCGATTGTTTGACGAAGTTCTGCACGTCGTCCTTGGTGATGCGACCTTTATCCGCGCTGCCCTTCACCTGTGTCAGATCGACACCGAGTTCGCGGGCGAAACGGCGGATGGACGGGCTGGCGTGTGCCTTGCCGCCGGGTGCCATCGCGACCGGCGCTGCGGCTGCTGCAACGGGTGCAGCAGCCGGTGCCGGTTTTGCAGCAGGTGCTGTCGCAACAGGTGCCGCCTGCGGTGCGGGTGCGGACGGTGCGGCGACAGCGGGCGCTGCGGCGGGACTGGCTTCGATCAGCGCGATCAGATCGCCTTCCGATACCTTGTCGCCGACCTTGACCTTGAGTTCTTTCAGCACGCCGTCGAACGGTGCCGGCACATCCATGGTCGCCTTGTCGGTCTCCAGTGTGATCAGCGTCTGTTCGGCCGTGACCTGCTGGCCGGCTTTCGCGCCTACTTCAATGACCTCGACACCTTTGAATCCGCCGATGTCCGGTACCAATACATTCTTGATTTCTGCCACGTCGTTCTCCTCTTACACCGTGGTGGGGTTCGGCTTGTCAGCGTCGATCTGGTATTGCTTGATCGCTTTGCTGACCACGCCCGCGTCGATGCTGCCTTCGTCGGCCAATGCCTTCAGTGCGGCAACGGCGACAAAGTAGCGGTCCACCTCGAAGAACTCACGCAACTTGCGACGGAAGTCGGAACGTCCGAAACCGTCCGTGCCCAGCGTCTTGTACTGTGCCTTTACATACGGACGGATCTGGTCCGGGTAGGCGCGGATGTAGTCGGTCGCGGCGACGACGGGCGTCTTCGCGTCCAGGCACTGCTCGACATAACTGACGCGGGCCTTGGCTTCCGGATGCAGCATGTTCCAGCGTTCGCAGTCGATACCTTCGCGGCGCAGCTCGTTGAAGCTGGTCACGCTCCACACATCCGAGGAGATGTCGAAGTCGCGCGCCAGCAGTTCCGCCGCCGCGATGACTTCGCGCAGGATGGTGCCGCTGCCCAGCAGTTGCACCTTGGTCTTGGATTTGGCCCGGGTAGCGCTGAACTTGTACATGCCCTTGATGATGCCTGCTTCGGCACCTTTCGGCATGGCCGGGTGGGTGTAGTTCTCGTTCATCACCGTGAGGTAATAGAACACGTCTTCCTGTTGCTGATACATGCGGCGCATACCGTCCTGCACGATCACCGCCAGTTCGTAGGCGAACGTCGGGTCGTAGGACACGCAGTTGGGGATGGTCGCGGCCATCAGGTGGCTGTGGCCGTCCTGATGTTGCAGACCTTCGCCGTTCAGCGTGGTGCGGCCGGCCGTGCCGCCGACCAGGAAGCCGCGCGCGCGCAGGTCGCCCGCAGCCCATGCCAGATCGCCGATGCGCTGGAAGCCGAACATCGAGTAATAGATGTAGAACGGGATCATCGCCACGCCGTGGTTAGCGTAGGCAGTCGCCGCCGCGATCCAGTCGGCCATGCCGCCCGCTTCGTTGATGCCTTCCTGCAGAATCTGGCCGGATTCGGATTCCTTGTAGAACATCAGTTGGTCGGCATCCTGCGGGGTGTACAACTGGCCCACCTGCGAGAAGATGCCGAGCTGGCGGAACATGCCTTCCATACCGAAGGTGCGCGATTCGTCCGGCACAATAGGCACGATCTGTTTGCCGATGGCCTTGTCTTTCACCAGTATGCCGAGCATGCGCACGAAGGCCATGGTGGTGGAGAATTCGCGCTCCTCGCTGGATTTCAGCAAGGCATCGAACGCGTCCAGTGTCGGGATGTTGAGCGGATGCGCCAACGGCTCGCGTGCCGGGATGTTGCCCATTGCCGCGCTGCGTTCCTTGAGATACTTGGCTTCCTGGCTGTCGGGTGCGGGGCGCACGAAGGGCAGGTTGGGCAGTTGCTCGTCGCTCACCGGGATGTTGAACCGGTCGCGGAAGTTGCGCAGCGAGCCGCCGTCCATCTTCTTCTGCTGGTGGGTCGGGTTCTGTGCTTCGCCCGAAGAACCCATGCCATAACCCTTCACGGTCTTGGCCAGGATGACAGTGGGCTGGCCCTTGTGTTTGGTGGCTGCCGAGTAGGCCGCGAACACCTTGAACGGATCGTGGCCGCCGCGGTTCAGGTGCCAAATCTCGTCGTCGGACATGTCCGCCACCAGCTCCAGCAACTCCGGATATTTGCCGAAGAAATGTTCGCGCACATAGGCGCCGTCACGGGCCTTGTAGGTCTGATATTCGCCGTCCACCACTTCCATCATGCGTTTCGCCAGTAGGCCGCTCTTGTCCTTGGCCAGCAGGCGGTCCCACCAGCGACCCCACACCACCTTGATCACGTTCCAGCCCGCACCGCGGAACACGCCTTCCAGTTCCTGAATGATCTTGCCGTTGCCGCGCACCGGACCGTCCAGACGCTGCAGGTTGCAGTTGACCACGAAGATCAGGTTGTCCAGACCTTCGCGGCCGGCCATGGAGATCGCACCCAGCGATTCCGGTTCGTCGGTCTCGCCGTCGCCGAGGAATGCCCACACCTTGCGGCCGTCGGTCTGCGACAGATTGCGGTGCTGCAGATAGCGCATGAAACGCGCCTGATAGATCGCCATCAGCGGACCCAGTCCCATGGACACCGTGGGGAACTGCCAGAAGTTCGGCATCAGCCACGGGTGCGGATAGGAAGACAGGCCGTCGCCGTCCACTTCCTGGCGGAACTTGCGCAGTTGTTCTTCAGTCAGGCGGCCTTCGAGGAAGGCGCGCGCATAGATGCCGGGCGAGCAGTGGCCCTGGAAATACACCAGATCGCCGCCGTGATCCTTGGTCTGGCCGCGGAAGAAATGGTTGAAACCGATGTCATACAAAGTGGCCGCCGAAGCGAAGCTGGCGATATGGCCGCCCAGCTCGGAAGATTCCTTGTTTGCGTTCAGGATGATGGCCATCGCGTTCCAGCGCGTCAGCGCGCGGATGCGGTGTTCCAGTTCATGGTTGCCGCTGGAGCGCTCTTCCTTGTCCACCGGGATGGTGTTGACGTAGGGCGTGGTGGCGCTGATCGGCATGTCGTCGCCGGCCAGCCGTGCATGGTTGATCAACTGGTCCAGCAGGAAGTGGGCGCGTTGTGCGCCTTCTTTTTCCAGTACGGACTGGAGCGATTCCAGCCATTCCTGGGTTTCCTGGGGATCGTGGTCGGGTATCTGTGTCGCCATCGCTTACTCTCTCTCTTGGTTACAACGCAATATTTCGTTTTCCGTCACCAACCATTCCACTGCGCGGTCGGTGTCCTCCAGCGGGATATCTTCGACCACCTGCAGCCCGAACGCGGCAGCGACCAAAGCAGGTCGGTGCGGCATGCGCGCCAGCAGTCTGTCGTAGAAACCGCCCCCATACCCCAGGCGCTCCCCGTTTTGGGTGAACGCCACGCCGGGTAACAATATGAAATCTATCGTCCCCGGCGCTTCTTCTTTTATACATCGCTCGATCAGCGGTTCGCGTATGCCCCACGAACCGGGTGCCACGTCCTGCTGCAGATCCCGCACCTGATACAAATCCAGATGCTTGCTCGCCCTGTTCACGCGCGGCAGCAACACGCGTTTGCCGTCGCGCAGGGCTTGCGCCAACCAGCGCTCGGTATCCAGTTCCGCCCCGAAATTCAGATAGCCCAGCACCGTTGAAGCCTGTTGGTACACGGGCAAACTGCTGACCGAGCTCAGGATCGCCTGACTCAGGCGTAACCGTTCGGACGCGGCCAGATTTTCGCGGGCGGCGATTATACGTTGCCGGAGGGCTAGCTTCCTAGCTTGGATATTCATAAGCCCTTAATTAATTTCCAACAAAGCGGCCAACGCGCGGCATTGCCAATAGAACGGGTGTTAACGTCGCGGTAATTGCCGCAAATCAGGATCGTGGCGGCGGTATGGGCGGGGGCTTTGGTGAACACAGCATACCTTCTGCGTTAAACGGCCAGTGCCAACAATTCACGCTCCATACGTTTAATGCCGGAAATCAAATTCTTGAAGCTGCTTGAACGTCCGTTTTCCGTATTCAAATGGAGGCCTATTGTTCGAGAGCCACTAACCTTCTGGTAGCGCTGCTTTGTCAAAGCAAGAAGCTCTTTACTCGGATTTTGAAGAGTATCCGGATTTCTAAATTTCGCAGTATTCTGTTGCTTAACTAGGCCGTGCATGTTGAGACCTGCTTCAACAGCAGCCAAGTCGGCCAAATAGAAACTTTCCAATTCATGGCAAGCGATACGTACCAAAGAAACGTCTTGCCTACCTGATTGTCCGCACCTATCCAACAAGGCAGCCTTAACTTTGCGACAGTCTGGCGCTGAATCCTGATCGCGCATCACGATAAACCTGGCCCGTGGATTGATATACCCCTTCATTCTTTTTGCCATTTGCTTTTCGAGGTCTTGTTTGCCTTCGAAAGCCAGCAAGCGAGGCTTGACTTCCGGATTGAGTATTCGGGGAAGCAAACTTTCCAACATCGCTTTGGCGGACTCTTCTTCCAAAAGAAAAACGAGTTCCTTCATCGCGGGTCGGCTCCTTCAAAGAAGCCTTGCTTCCACAAATATCCCATTTGATCGCCGTTCCCCATGTAGCTGGCAATCTGAGCATCATCTTTAGCCCTGCGTATTTCGGTGTTCCCTTGTGTTTTTACCAACCAACACACCTCATCCAATTCAACTGCGTTTAAAAAGTCGGGCGAGTGAGTTGATACCAGTACTTGCCCGCCGCGATTGGAGTACTGCCTGAATTCTTCCGCCAATTCCAGCATGAGTTTTGGATATAGCTGGTTTTCAGGCTCTTCCACGCACAGCAAGGGATGGGGCTTGGGGTCATGCAGAAGCACCAGGTAGGCGAACATCTTAATCGTGCCATCAGAGACATAGCGATCCAAAAACGGCGTCTTGAACGAGCCATCTTGAAAGCGCAAGGTCAGATAGCCATCGTCTTGCAATCTCGGTTCGACACCACTTACCCCTGGAACACGCCGCGACATGGTTTCAAGTATGTTTTGAAAAGTCTCCGGATGTTGCTCGAATAAGCGTTGCGCGACCAGTGGAAGGTTGTCGCCGGACTCGGATAAGTGTTCGGCCTCCCCGGAGGCCTCCTTTCTCCCTCGTGCGGCATTAATGTGAAAATCAGATACGTGCCATGATTCAATTAGTTGACGAAAAGCGTTGGCTGCCTTAAAGCGCTCGAACTGCCCCAAACCTTTTATGGCTAAGGTGTCGGGTGAAACCTTCTGAAATTCGCGGTCCAGCTCCTCATTTTTTTTATTGAAATCTTCTTCGTTGCTGATGGCATAGCCTTCGCCGTTGGAAAAATCCAGGAAGTGAAATGGGCTGCCATACCTGCCTCGTTTGTAACGCAATATTTCTCGCTTTACAAAAGGCACATTGTCTCGTTCTGATATTTCCAGCGAATAGGTAACCAGGCGCTCAACATCTGCAATAGGCATGCGGTACTGGATTTCAATCAAGATGGTGTCTTCAGTTGTGTCCCGGCTTAGTACTTCTTTGAATCGCCCTCGAGCATCAAGTGCTTGGCGCACATTTCCCTTGAGGCAGTCATGCAAGAAGCCGAACACATCAAATAAGGTTGTTTTGCCTGCGCCATTCGCCCCGACTACCACCAAGAAAGGCGGAATGTCCTTCAGACTTGCATCTCGGAAAGCCTTGAAATTTTTCAGGCGTATAGATTCAATTCTCATTCCATCTCCTGTGCATTTTTCTCAACATGAATACTGAGATTGCTTATTGCCTACCAAGCGTTGGATTTACCCCAAGAACAGTTTGTACGCCGGATTGTCGCTCTCGTCCCAATAACGGTAGCCGAGTGTATCGAGGAAGGTCTTGAGCGCCTTTTTGTCCTGGCGCGGCACCTGCATGCCGACCAGCACGCGACCGTAGTCCGCGCCGTGGTTGCGGTAGTGGAACAGGCTGATGTTCCAGTTGTGGCTCATGCTGTTGAGGAAGTTCATCAGCGCGCCGGGGCGTTCCGGGAATTCGAAGCGGAACATGATCTCGTCTTTGGCTTCCGGTGCATGGCCGCCCACCAGATGGCGCAAGTGCAGCTTGGCCATCTCGTTGTCGGACAGGTCTAGTGCCGGCAGCTTGTTGCGCTGGAGTTTGTCGATCAGGTCGTCGGTTTCCGACTGATCCTTGACCTGGATGCCGACGAACACCTGCGCCGCTGCCGGGTCGGCGTAACGGTAGTTGAACTCGGTGATGTTGCGCTTGCCCAGCAGCGAGCAGAATTTGCGGAAGCTGCCCGGGGTCTCGGGGATGGTCACCGCGAGGATGGCTTCGCGTCTCTCGCCGATCTCGGCGCGTTCTGCCACGAAGCGCAGACGGTCGAAGTTCATGTTCGCGCCGCTGCACACGGTGACCAGCGTCTCGCCTTTGAGCTGTTCGCGCTTGGCATACGCCTTGGCACCGGCGACCGCCAGTGCACCGGCCGGTTCAAGGATGGAGCGCGTGTCCTGGAACACGTCCTTGATGGCGGCGCATACCTCGTCGGTATTCACCAGCACCACCTCGTCCACATATTTCTTGCAGATGCGGAAGGTCTCTTCGCCCGCCAGCTTGACCGCCGTGCCGTCCGAGAACAGGCCGACGTCGTTGAGCGTGACACGCTTTTTGGCTTTCAGCGAACGCGCCATCGCGTCCGAGTCGGTGGTCTGCACGCCGATCACTTTAATGTCGGGTCGCACTTGTTTGACGTAGGCGGCCACGCCGGCGATCAGTCCGCCGCCGCCGATGGCGCAGAAGATGGCGTGGATGGGCGCCTGGCGCTGGCGCAGGATCTCCATCGCGACCGTGCCCTGTCCGGCGATCACGTCCGGATCGTCGAAGGGATGCACGAAGGTGAGCTTCTTTTCCTTTTCCAGCGCATAAGCGTGGTCGCAGGCGTCGCTGTAGCTGTCGCCGTGCAAGACGATCTCCACCGAGCGCTGACCGAAATGTTTGACCGCCTCGATCTTCACCTGCGGCGTGGTGGTCGGCATCACGATGACGGCTTTGCAACCGAGGCGGTGCGCGGACATCGCCACGCCCTGCGCGTGATTGCCGGCCGAGGCGGCAATCACGCCGCGCTTCAGCTGTTCGGGGGTGAGCTGCGCCATCTTGTTATAGGCGCCGCGCAACTTGAACGAGAACACGGGCTGCATGTCCTCGCGTTTGAACAGGATGGTGTTGCCGCTGCGCGTCGACAGGTCGGGCGCGAGTTCGAGCGGTGTTTCAACGGCCACGTCGTAGACGCGGGCGGTCAGGATGCGTTTCAAATAACCTTGCATGGTGATTCACGGACGATTGATAGTGTCCGCAAGATTAGCAGGAAACCCGCCGATTGCCTAAATCCGCAGGCCGCTCATTTGGTAGAAAGCGGGCAAGTCGCCCAGGTCTTCCAGCACGGCAGCCGCGCCGGTGAAGTCCTGCGTGTGCGTGTACGGGTTGGTGGTGATGTAGGTCTGGATGCCGGCCGCCAGCGCAGAGTGCAGGCCGTTATAGGAATCCTCCAGCGCGATGCATTCGTCGGGTTGCAGTGCGAGTTTGTCCAGCACCCAGTTGTAGATGTCCGGTGCGGGTTTTTTCCTGGGAACGATGTCTCCGCAGCCGTTGGCAGCGAAATATTTTGCCCAGTCTTTGCCCAGGCCGACTTCCAGCAAGGCACTCACGTTCTCTGCCGTGGTGGTGGTGGCGATGGCCAGCGTGATGCCGGCAGCGCGCGCGTCATGGATGAGTTGCTTGATGCCGGGGCGCAGCGGGATCGCGCCTTCGCGCAGCATGGCGGTGTAGTGACCGGTCTTCACGGCATGCAGATGTTTGACGAAGTCGTCGAAGTTGTCGGGCTTGGTATATCCCTGCAGGAAATCCGAAACGAAATATTTGATGCGTTCCTTGCCGCCGGTGACTTTCAGCAGCTTGTCGTACAGCGCGACATCCCAGTTCCAGTCCAGCCCGTTCTCGGCAAAGGCCTTATTAAAAGACTTGCGGTGACCGTCCTCGGTATCCGCCAGTGTGCCGTCCACGTCGAAGATGATTGCTTTGATTGTCATTACTTTTTCCTTTGTTATCGCATGCCGGGGAATTTCTTACCCGCCATGGACTTCATCATTTTGCTCATCATGCCCTTGCCGCTGAACATCTTCATCATCTTCTGCGATTGCTCGAACTGGTTCAGCAACTGGTTCACATGCATCACCTGCACGCCGGAACCGGCCGCGATGCGCTTCTTGCGCGAAGCCTTGATCTGCTCCGGATGGCTGCGCTCCCAGGGTGTCATGGAATTGATGATGCCTTCGGTACGGTTGATCTGGCGCTCGTCGACCTTGGCGCCTGCGGCCGCATTGGCCAGCTGGGCGGGAAGTTTATCCATCAATGCGGCCATGCCGCCCATCTGTTTCATCTGCACGATCTGCATCTTGAAGTCGTTCAGGTCGAAGCCCTTGCCGCTCTGCATCTTCTTGGCAAGCTTCTCTGCTGCGCCGATATCCACATTGCGCTGCGCTTCTTCCAGCAGCGACAACACATCGCCCATACCGAGGATGCGCTGCGCCATGCGTTCCGGGTGGAAGGCTTCCAGGCCGTTCGGTTTTTCGCTGACGCCGACGAACTTGATCGGTTTGCCGGTGATCTGTCGGACCGATAGTGCAGCGCCACCGCGTGCGTCACCGTCCAGTTTGGTGAGGATCACACCGGTGAGCGGCAGGGTCTCGCCGAAGGCCTTGGCGGTGTTCACGGCGTCCTGACCGGTCATCGCATCGACCACGAACAGGGTCTCGATCGGCTTAAGCGCGGTGTGCAGATCCTTGATCTCGGCCATCATCGCTTCGTCCACGGCGAGACGACCGGCGGTGTCGACGATCAGCACGTCGTGGTGATGCTTCTTCGCCCAGTCGTGCGCGGCCAGTGCGATGGCCTGCGGTTTCTGCGAGATGTCGGAAGGGAAGAAATCGATCTTCAGTTGCTCGGCCAGCGTGCGCAGTTGCTCGATGGCGGCCGGGCGATACACGTCGCAGCTGACTAGCAACACTTTTTTCTTGTGCTGTTCGCTGAGCAGCTTGGCCAGTTTGCCGCTGCTGGTGGTTTTGCCCGCGCCCTGCAAGCCGGCCATCAGGATCACGGCGGGCGGCACGGTGGCGAGGTTGATGCCGACGTTGGCTTCGCCCATCAGCTTGGTCAGCTCGCGATTCACCACGCCGATCAGTGCCTGTCCCGGCGTCAGGCTGGCGATGACTTCCTCGCCCAGCGCAGCTTCTTTTACCTTAGCGATGAAGTCTTTCACCACCGGTAGTGCGACGTCGGCCTCCAGCAGGGCGAGGCGTACTTCGCGTAACGCGTCCTGGATATTGCTTTCGGTCAGGCGTCCCTGTCCGCGCAGGTTCTTGATGATGCCGGAAAAACGTTGTGTGAGATTGTCGAGCATGAGGCCTGAGTGACTTGGTGTAGAATCCGCACAGTCTAAAACATCCGCACTCTTCATGTCGAACCAAGCTCTGCCTCTGCTGACTTTCGCCCTGTACGCTGTATTGGCATTCCTGTTCTGGCGCGCCCAGACTGCCGGGACTGCCGAGCAGAAGAATCGTGGCGCGCTCGGGTTTGCGGTGATCGTGCCTGTGCTGCTGCATGGCGGATTGCTGTATCAGTCGCTGTTCGTGTGGGGTGCGCTCAATCTTGGCGTGACCTATGCCCTGTCGCTGATCCTGTGGCTGACCGTGCTGATCTATTGGGTGGCGAGACTTTTCTATCCGCTTTCCGGTTTGCTGGCACTGGTGCTGCCGCTGGCGGCGATCAGCGTGCTATTGCCCGTCCTGTTCCCGGTCGGACACATCCTGTCCCAGCCGCCCTCCGGCCTGTTCGATACGCACGTGCTGATGGCGATGTTGGCTTACAGCCTGTTTACCATCGCCGCCTTGCATGCCGGTTTGATCTCGCTGGTCGAGAAGCGCCTGCATCATGCCAGGCTGCCCGGGATATTGAAGAGCATGCCGCCGCTGATGACCATGGAATCCTTGCTGTTTCGTGTCATCGGTATCGGTTTCGTGATCCTGACGGTCACCGTGGTTTCCGGTATTCTGTTCTCGGAGCAGGTGTTCGGGCAGCCCTTCCAGTTCACGCATAAGGTGCTGTTCGGATTGATCTCATGGCTCGTATTCGGCGGGCTGCTGGTGGGTCATCACTTCTACGGATGGCGCGGCCATACCGCAGTGCGCCTGACCTTGAGCGGGTTCGCTTTCCTGCTGCTGGCCTATCTGGGCACCCAATTCGTCCTGCAAATCATCCTCCAGCGCTGATTTCCCTGAAAAATTCAGTCCTTGCCTTACTTCGGCAAGGTGTCGTAGAATTCGCGCCCTTTGGCACGGGCCAGATCAACTTTTTATATCGGAAATCATTATGGTAGTCATTCGTCTTTCTCGCGGCGGTTCCAAGAATCGTCCGTTCTACAACGTGGTCGTTGCCGATTCCCGCAACCGCCGCGACGGCCGTTTCATCGAGCGCGTCGGCTTCTACAACCCGCTGGCTGTTGAAGGTACAGAAAGCCTGCGTATCGCGCTGGATCGCGTTGCGCACTGGAAAGACAAGGGCGCGCAGTTGAGCGAGACTGTAAGCCGTCTGGTTAAAAAAGCCGGTGCAGCTGCAACAGCCTGATGAGGCAAGTCCCATGGTCGTCATGGGAAGGATCGTAGCGGCACAAGGCATTCAGGGCTGGGTGAAGGTGCAGACTTTCACCGAATATCTGGATAGTCTGCTTGATTACGACGTTTGGTACTTGGGAAACGAAGCGGCATGGCAGTCCACGAAGGTGCTGGAAGCCAAGGTGCACGGTAAAGTGATCGTCGCCAAGCTGGAAGGTGTGCCCGACCGAACTGCAGCCGAAAAGTTGAAAGGCCAGTTGATCGCTGTGCCGCGCGCGGAATTGCCGGAGCAGGACGAGGACGAGTATTACTGGTCCGACCTGATCGGCATGACGGTGCGGAATCTGCAGGACGAGGTGCTGGGCACGGTCGAGAATCTGCTGGAGACGGGTGCCAACGATGTGCTGGTGTTGCAAGGAGCGCACGGGCAGCTGATGCTCCCCTTCATCGAGAGCGTGGTTCAGGATGTCGATCTGTCCAACAAGATGATCCGGGTGGATTGGCAGGCGGATTACCTTAAATGAGGTTCGACGTCGTTACGTTGTTCCCGGAGATGTTCGAAGCGATCACCCAATATGGGGTGACACGCCGTGCGGCAGAGCAGGGCAAATTTCAGTTGCAGACGTGGAATCCGCGCGATTTCACGACCGACAACTACCGCACCATCGATGATCGCCCCTACGGCGGCGGTCCCGGCATGGTGATGCTGGCGGAGCCGCTGGAAAAAGCGATCAGCGCAGCGAAAGCAGCGCAGGCCGCAAGCGGCAAGGCGAAGAGTCGTGTGATCCACCTCTCGCCGCAGGGCAGGACGCTCAGCCACGAAGTGGTGATGGAACTGCTGGCACGGGATGAGGGATTGATATTGCTGGCGAGTCGTTATGAGGGCGTGGATGAGCGCCTGTTGCGCCAGCAAGTGGATGAAGAGCTTTCCATCGGGGACTATGTGTTGTCCGGTGGCGAGTTGGCAGCGATGGTGGTGATGGATAGTCTGGTGCGGCAGATCCCCGGCGTACTGGGCGATGACGCATCGGCGCAGCAGGATTCCTTTGTGGAGGGTTTGCTGGATTGTCCGCATTACACGAGGCCCGAGGTTTATAACGGCGAGGTGGTTCCGGAGGTATTGATGTCCGGGCACCACGCCGAGATAGAGAAATGGCGATTGAAGCAGGCATTAGGCAGGACTGCGGAACGTCGCCCGGATTTGCTGGCACATCGCCAGTTGACTAAACAGGAAGCTCGGCTACTGGCTGAGTACCAGCAGGAACAAGCTTCCGCAAAAGAAAAGGAATCAAAATGAATCTGATCGGAATTCTTGAAAAAGAAGAAATCGCGCGTCTGAACAAGACCATCCCCAATTTCGCACCCGGTGACACCGTTGTGGTCGGCGTGAACGTGATCGAAGGCGAGCGCAAGCGCGTACAGCTGTTCGAAGGCGTGGTGATCGCCAAGCGCAACAAGGGGCTGAACTCCAGCTTCATCGTGCGCAAGGTCTCCTCCGGCGAAGGCGTCGAGCGTACCTTCCAGAGCTACTCGCCGCTGATCGCCAGCATCGAGATCAAGCGTCGCGGTGACGTACGTCGCGCCAAGCTGTACTACCTGCGCGACCGCTCCGGCAAGTCGGCACGTATCAAGGAAAAGCTGCCGGCACGCAAAGCTGCAGCAGTATAAGCAGCCGCCGCAAGGCAATGTGGAAAACGGGAGCTTCGGCTCCCGTTTTTTTCGTCCGCAGTATGCGGGCCAGACGCCGCTTTGACGTCTGTATGTAACGAAGCAGATTCCTGCGTTTCAGATATGATGCGCGCATGAAATACCAAGCCATCATCTCCGCCCCCTTCGGCAAGCTCGGCATCCGTTGTTCCGATACGGATCTGCTCGGCATCGAATTCCTGCCGTCGAGTACTAAACCGCAAGCCCCGGCAGGCGAAATGGCGCAAACGATCTGCGCTGAACTGACGGCCTATCTGGCCGACCCGCGGCATGAGATCGACCTGCCTTTCGAGCTCGACGGTACGCACCGCCAGTGCAACGTGTGGCAAGCGATGCTGGACATCCCCTGCGGCCAGACGCGAAGCTATGGCGAACTGGCCGCGCAGATCGGTTCCAGCGCGCAAGCCGTCGGCCAGGCTTGTGGCAGCAATCCCATCCCGCTCGTCATCCCCTGTCATCGTGTGGTGGGCAAGAAGGGATTGGGAGGCTTCATGCATCGCGCGGATGAAGATGCTTTGGACATCAAACGGTGGCTGCTAGCCCATGAGCGACGCTGAACTGCTGGATGAGTTCAGTGATGCGCTGTGGCTGGAAGACGGGTTATCGCGCAACACGCTGGAAAGCTATCGCCGCGATCTGAACAAATTCTCACTATGGATGGCAGAACAGCGCGGTTGCGGACTGCTGGCGACGACCCATGCCGATATTCAAGGATTCCTCGCCTATCTGGTGAGCAAACAGAAAGCCAGAGCGACCTCGACCTCGCGCGCCATCTCCAGTCTGAAACGGCTGTTCCGTTACCTGCTGCGCCAGAACCGGATAACAGTCGATCCCACCTTGCAGATCGCCACCCCCAAGCTGCCGCGCAGCCTGCCCAAGAGCCTGACCGAAGAAGATGTTGAATTGCTGTTGAATGCGCCGGATACCTGCACCCCGCTTGGCATGCGCGACCGCACCATGCTGGAAGTGTTGTACGCCAGCGGATTGCGCGTATCGGAACTGGTTAACCTGAGCGTTGCGCAGGTCAGTCTGGATATGGGCGTGACGCGGGTGATGGGCAAGGGCAGCAAGGAACGGCTGGTGCCGCTGGGCGAAGAATCGCTGGACTGGGTCAGGCGTTATCTGGTCGAGGCGCGTCCCGCGCTACTGGCTGGCAGGATGAGTGACGCACTGTTCGTCACCCAGCGCGGTGACGCGATGACACGCCAGATGTTCTGGTATCTGATCAAGAAGCACGCCAAACAGGGCGGTCTGCACAAACCCTTGTCGCCGCACACCCTTCGCCACGCTTTTGCCACCCATCTGCTCAATCATGGCGCAGACTTGCGCGTGGTGCAGATGCTGCTCGGTCATTCGGACATCTCGACCACGCAGATCTACACCCATGTGGCGCGCGAGCGTCTGAAACAGTTGCATTCACAGCACCATCCACGCGGTTAAACACATGAGCCAAGAATCGATTCGGACTGACGATGGTCGTATGTTCTACGACATGTCCGGTAGCGACAATCCCTGTCTGGGGTGTGCGGTCTGCTGCATGCACTATCGCGTCTCGTTCTATCAGGGGGAGATGGATAGCCAGCCGGGCGGCTACGTGCCGTCGGATATGGCGCTATCGCTGACACCGTTCCGCGCCTGCATGAAGGGGACCGAGATGGCGCCGGGACGATGCATCGCCTTGGGCGAGGATAAGCTGTGCACCATCTACGAGAACCGGCCTTCCGTCTGCCGGGAATTCCCGGCGCTGCTGGAGGATGGTTCGCAGAATCCGGAATGCATCCGTTTGCAGGCCTTGTACGGGATAAGGCAGAAATAATTCTGGATTGAAATGGTGGAGGTGATCAGGATCGAACTGACGACCTTCTGATTGCGAACCAGACGCTCTCCCAACTGAGCTACACCCCCACGGCAGGCAAATCCTAACGGCATACGCCGGATTTGGAAAGTGGCTGCGGCATTCGCATGGGCATCCGTTTCCTTATTCCGTGAATTCCTGCAATAATCAGCGCACCGAGAGAGACAACAAAGAGAATAGATATGGCAATGACTCAAGACGATTTGAAACGCGCAGTCGCCCAGGCGGCGATCGCCTATGTTCCCAACGATTGTATCGTGGGTGTCGGCACCGGCTCCACCGCCAACTTCTTCATCGACGAGCTGGCCAAGATCAAACACAAGATCCGCGGCGCAGTCGCCAGCTCCGAAGCTTCCGCCAAGCGTTTGCAGGGCCACGGCATCGAAGTGCTGTCGCTGAACGACGCGGGCGATTTGCCGGTCTATGTCGACGGCGCGGACGAGATCAACAAGCACATGCACATGGTCAAAGGCGGCGGCGGCGCGCTGACGCGCGAGAAGATCGTCGCGGCGGCGAGCGCGAAATTCATCTGCGTATGCGACCAGAGCAAGCTGGTGGATGTGCTGGGCAAGTTCCCGCTGCCGATCGAAGTCATCCCGATGGCGCAAAGCTACATCGCCCGCGAGATGGTGAAGCTGGGCGGGCAGCCCAAGCTGCGCGAAGGTTTCACGACCGACAACGGCAATGTCATCCTCGACGTGCACGGCTTGTCGATCATGAATCCAACCGAACTGGAGGCAAAACTGAACCATTTGCCCGGCGTGGTGACCAATGGCTTGTTCGCGTTGCGCCCGGCTGATGTGCTGCTGCTGGGTACACCCGACGGCGTGCAGACAATGACGGCTCGGTAACATAAGCGTAACGGAGCATCAGTAACATTCGCAATTTGTATTAATCCATTAAGGAATGATCATGGTCGGCACCGAACACACCTCCAAACAATTCGACGCGGAACTGGAAGCTGTCCGTGCGCGCGTACTGCAGATGGGCGGACTGGTCGAAAACCAGATCAAGCTCGCTG
>WOYI010888025.1_pt1 | contig 15792 bp, 12 predicted proteins | sample 6423411 | NCBI WGS metagenome assembly WOYI01 (sample SAMN13441803, study PRJNA592873) | oil field metagenome | biome: oil field; feature: oil-well bore; material: oil-contaminated soil; isolation source: oil-contaminated soil from oil-well borehole | place: Germany: Wietze | collected 2016-10-18 ...
GAAGAGACGATGCAGGCCTTCGCCGACATCGTCCGCCAGGGCAAGGCGCTCTACATCGGCGTGAGCGAGTGGACCGCCGAGCAGTTGCGGGAAGGTGCGGCCCTCGCGAAGGAGCTGAAGTTCCAGCTCGTGTCGAACCAGCCGCAGTACTCCGCGCTCTGGCGGGTCATCGAGGGCAAGGTCGTGCCGACCTCTGAGGAGCTCGGAATTTCACAGATCGTCTGGTCGCCGATGGCGCAGGGCGTGCTCAGCGGCAAGTATCTCCCGGGCCAGTCGGCGCCGGAGGGCTCACGAGCGACCGACAGCAAGAGCGGCGCGAGGTTCATGTCGTCGTTCATGACGGAGGAGATCCTCACCGCCGTCCAGAACCTGAAGCCCGTCGCCGAGCAGGCCGGCCTCACGATGCCTCAGCTCGCGATCGCCTGGGTGCTGCAGAATCCGAACGTCGCCGCCGCGCTCGTCGGAGCTTCGCGTCCGGAGCAGCTCGAAGACTCGGTCAAGGCCTCGGGCGTCGTGCTGGATGCCGAAGTGCTCGCGGCGATCGACGCGGCGCTGGCACCGGTCGCCGTCACCGATCCCCAGCACACCTACACCGTGTCTCCGAGGGGTCGCCTGGTCTGAGCGGCGGCGGCGCGGGAGGAGGTCGGCATGTCCGGGCAGAACCCGTCGCCACTGGTCGAGCAGTCGATCGCACTGGCCGAGCGGTGGGTCCACGAGGCGGCCCAGGTCGACGCCGACCCGGCTGCGCAGCGCCTGGCCGGCGTGCTCAAGGACCCGCAGGGCCTCCCTTTCACGATCGGGTTCGTCGACGGGGTCATGCGACCGGAGTCGCACGCCGCCGCGGCCGCAAACCTGCAGCGGATCGCCCCGCTCGTGCCGGAGTTCCTGCCGTGGTATCTGCGCGGTGCCGTCCGCCTCGGCGGGGCCGTCGCGCCCGTGCTCCCGAACCCGGTCGTGCCGATCGCGCGGCGGGTGCTGCGCGAGATGGTCGGACACCTGGTGGTGGACGTGCGCCCGCACAAGCTCGGTCCTGCGATCGAGAAGCTCCGCGGCTCGGGCGCTCGGTTGAACCTCAACCTGCTCGGTGAAGCGGTTCTCGGTGAAGCCGAGGCGAAGCGCCGACTGGCCGGCATCCATGACCTCATCCGCCGGGACGACGTGGACTATGTGTCGGTGAAGGTCTCGGCGATCGCGAGCCGCATCTCGATGTGGGCTTTCGATGAGGTGGTCGACGCTGTCGCGGAGCGGCTGCTGCCGCTCTACCTCACGGCCGCCGCCGCGGGCTCGGAGACCACCTTCATCAACCTCGACATGGAGGAGTATCGCGACCTCGATCTCACGATCGCGGTGTTCACCCGCATCCTCGAAGACCCGCGGCTCCGCGGCCTCGAAGCAGGCATCGTGCTGCAGGCCTACCTGCCCGATGCGCTTCCGGCGCTCCAGCAGCTGACCGCGTGGGCGCGGCGGCGCGTCGCGGACGGAGGGGCGCGCATCAAGGTGCGACTCGTCAAGGGCGCGAACCTCGCAATGGAGCGGGTGGATGCCGTGATGCATGGCTGGGAGCTGGCCACCCACGCGTCCAAGCTCGACTCCGATGCGAGCTATCTGCGCTGTCTCGACGAGGCCCTCCGCCCCGAGCACACGGATGCCGTGCGCATCGGCGTGGCGGGGCACAATCTGTTCGACATCGCCTATGCCTGGCTGCTCGCCGGCGAGCGAGGCGTCGCCGAGGCGGTCGAGTTCGAGATGCTGCTCGGCATGGCCCAGGGCCAGGTCGCAGCCGTCACGGCCGAGGTCGGCCATGTCCTGCTGTATGTGCCGGTGGTCCGGCCCGACGAGTTCGACGTCGCGATCAGCTATCTCGTGCGCCGGCTCGAAGAGAACGCGTCGAGCGACAACTTCCTCTCTGCCGCGTTCGATCTCGAGGACGACCCGCGCCTGTTCGCGCGCGAGCGCGACAGGTTCATCGCGTCGGTGACACGCGCCGCCGATCGCGCCTTGCCGGTCGGCCCGAATCGCAGGCAGGATCGCGCGTCGCTCCCGAACGGCCCAGCACCCGCCGCGCGCCCTCTTCGGGCGGACGAGCCGGGGCCCGAGGGCCTGACGCAGGCGGTGCTGGGCATCGACCGGTCGGGCCAGGAATTCGTCGAGACCGCGGTGTTCGCGCCGCGTGAGTCGGCCCAGCCCGCGGCGGGCGCGCCCGGCTTCCGCAACGCGCCCGACACCGACCCCGCGCTGCCCGCCAACCGGGTCTGGGCGCGGCAGATCCTCGGACGCGCAGGCTCATCCGTCGCCGGTGACGCGACGATCGTGGCGGCCCGGCTCGAGGATCCCGAGGCCCTCGAGGAGTCGATCCAGCGCGTGCGTGCGGCGGCCGCGGCGTGGGGTGCCACTCCCGCAGCCGAGCGTGCGCTCGTCCTCCAGGGAGCCGCGCGCGCCCTGGAGCGGGGGCGCAGCACCCTGATCGAGGTCGCGGCATCCGAAACCGGGAAGGTGTTCGCCGAGGCCGACGTCGAGGTCAGTGAGGCGGTGGACTTCGCCTCGTACTACGCCGCGACGGCGCGCGAGCTCGACAGCGTGAGCGGCGCGGTGTTCGTTCCCGCGAGGCTCACCGTCATCGCACCGCCCTGGAACTTCCCGATCGCGATCCCCGCGGGCGGCGTGCTGGCGGCGCTCGCGGCGGGATCCGGTGTCGTGTTCAAGCCGGCTCCCCAGGCGCGCCGCTGCGCCGCCGTCGTCGCCGAAGCCCTGTGGGAGGCGATGGACGAGGCCGGCGTTTCGCGCGACGTGCTCGCCCTCGTCGACATCGACGAAGGCGACCTGGGTCGGCAGCTTCTTTCGCACCCCGATGTGGACCGCGTGATCCTCACGGGCTCGTGGGAGACGGCGGCGCTGTTCCGTTCGTGGCGACCCGAGCTGCCGCTGCTGGCCGAGACCAGCGGCAAGAACGCGATGATCGTCATGCCTTCCGCCGACCTCGATCTCGCGGTCGCCGACCTCGTGAAGAGCGCCTTCGGCCACGCGGGACAGAAGTGCTCGGCCGCCTCGATCGCGATCCTCGTGGGGCCGGTCGGGCGATCGCAGCGCTTCGCGCGGCAGTTGGTGGATGCCGTGGACTCGCTTCGCGTCGGCGCGCCCACCGAACCGCTGAGCGAGGTCGGTCCGCTCGTCGAAGCGCCGCAGGGCAAGCTCGCGTGGGCGCTGTCGACCCTGGAGGACGGCGAGCGGTGGCTCGTCGAGCCCCGCCTCGTCGATGACGGGGACACGTCACACGTGGGGCGGCTGTGGCGGCCGGGAATTCGAATCGGCGTGCAGCCGGGCTCACGCATGCACCTCGAGGAGTTCTTCGGCCCGGTGCTCGCGATCATGCACGCCACCTCGCTCACGCACGCGATCGAGGTGCAGAACGCGGTCGCGTTCGGGCTGACTGCGGGGCTCCACACGCAGAGCCCCGACGACCTCGCTCAGTGGATCGACGAGGTCCAGGCCGGAAATCTCTACGTCAACCGCGGGATCACCGGGGCGATCGTCCAGCGTCAGCCGTTCGGCGGGTGGAAGCGCTCCGCCGTGGGCGCCGGCGCGAAAGCCGGTGGACCCAACTACCTCGTCGGGCTCGGATCGTGGCGTCCGTCCGTCGGGGCGGCGCACTCCTCGACGCTGCACCTGCGCGGGCTCGACACGCGCATCGCGGCACTGATCGAATCGGCCCAGTCGAGTCTGGACTACGAGGCGTTCGAATGGCTGCGCCGCGGTGCTCTCTCGGACGCGCTCGCGTGGGATCGTGAGTTCGGCCAGGTGCGCGACGTGTCGCAACTGGAGGTCGAGCGCAACCTCTTCCGCTATCGACCGGTCGATGCCGGGATCCGCGCCGCCGGCGATGCCGCCTGGCACGAGGTGCTCCGCGTGGTCGTCGCCGGTGTTCGCGCCGGTTCGGCTCTGAGCCTCAGCACGCCGGCCGGCCTGCCCGCCGGTGTGCGCCGCGCGCTGAGCGAAATGGATCTGCCGGTGTCTGTCGAGACCGAGGGGGAGTGGATCGCCCGATGGCAGCCGGACGTCGCTGCGCGGCCGCCCCGCGTGCGGCTCGTCGGGACCCCGGCATCCGTCAACGACATGCGCCGTGCGCTCGCCGAGGCCACCGCCGGCGACCCGGACATCGCCGTCTACGACAATCCGGTGACGACCGCCGGACGCCTCGAGCTGCTGCCGTTCCTGCGCGAGCAGGCACTGGCGATCACGGCGCATCGCTTCGGCAACCCCGACCCGACCTTCGCAGACGTCATCTGAACGGATCTGTCACAATGGACACCGGCGTGCCCGCGCCGCCCCTTCCTTTCCGGTGATGCCCGGTGAGTCGAAGCGCCGACGGGCCTCTGGACAGCGTCCGCCGCCCTTCGACATGAGGAGCGAGTAATGTCCACCCTTCGACAAGCTCAGGGACCGAACCAGGGTGCTCAGGGACCGAACCAGGGGGCCGGCCGCATTCAGCAACCGCGTCGCTATCTCATGTGCCGGCCCGAGCACTTCACCGTCAGCTACCGGATCAACCCGTGGATGGAGCCGGCGAAGCCCACCGACACCGCCAAGGCCGTCGCGCAGTGGCAGACGCTGTACGACACCTACATCGCACTCGGTCACGAGGTCGAGCTGATCGACGCCGTTCCGGGCCTGCCCGACATGGTGTACACCGCGAACGGAGGGTTCACGATCGACGGGCGTGCGCTCGGTGTGCGCTTCCGCGTCGCGGAGCGCCGTGGCGAAGAGCGGCCGTTCATGGACTGGTTCGCGGCGCACGGGTTCGAGGTCATCGAGCCGGTCGAGGTGCAGGAGGGCGAGGGCGACTTCCTGCTGGTCGGAGGCACGATCCTCGCCGGAACCGGATTCCGCTCGGTCGGCGACAGCCACCGTGAGGTCGCCGAGGTCTTCGGCCGCGAGGTCGTCTCGCTGCGGCTGATAGATCCTCGCTTCTACCACCTCGACACCGCTGTCTCGGTGCTCGATCCGGTGGAAGGTCCCGGGGGCGTCGCGCGCGCGAACATCGCCTACCTGCCGGCCGCATTCGACGAAGAGTCCCGCCGCATCCTGGAGGAGCGCTTCCCCGATGCCATCACGGTCTCGGACGAGGACGGCGCCGTCTTCGGCCTGAACTCGGCCAGCGACGGCTTCAACGTCTTCATCTCGCCGCGCGCGACCGGGTTCGAGTCTCAGCTGCGCGAGCGCGGCTATAACCCGGTGCTCGTCGACCTTTCCGAACTGCTGCTCGGCGGCGGCGGAATCAAGTGCTGCACGCTCGAACTGCGAGGCCGGCGATGACGGTGCCCGACCCGGACGGGGTCGGTGAGATCATCGCATCGGAAGACGCGCACGTCGCCCACAACTACCACCCGCTGCCCGTGGTCATCGCCCGCGGCGAGGGCGCCTGGGTGACCGACGTGGAGGGAAAGCGCTACCTCGATCTCCTCTCGGCATATTCGGCCCTCAATTTCGGGCACCGGCATCCGGCCCTCGTCGCTGCTGCGACCGAGCAGCTGGGGCGCATCACTCTCACCAGCCGCGCGTTCCACAACGACATGCTCGGGCCGTTCGCCGAAGCACTCGCGGAACTGTGCGGGAAGGATCTCGTCCTCCCGATGAACACGGGTGCCGAAGCCGTCGAGACCGGCATCAAGGTGGCGCGTGCGTGGGCGTATCGCGTCAAGGGCGTGCCGGCGGATGCCGCGACCATCATCGTGGCGGACGGCAACTTCCACGGCCGGACGACGACGATCGTCAGCTTCAGCGACGACCCGGAGGCGCGTGGGGGCTTCGGCCCGTTCACCCCCGGATTCGTGTCCGTGCCCTTCGGTGATGCGGCGGCGGTCGAGGCGGCCGTCGATGCGCACACGGCCGCCGTGCTGGTCGAGCCCATTCAGGGCGAGGCCGGCGTCGTGATCCCGCCGGAGGGATACCTCCGCGCCTTGCGCGAGGTCTGCGACCGTCGCGGCGTCTTGATGATCGCCGATGAGATCCAGTCCGGTCTCGGCCGCGTCGGGACGACGTTCGCGTGCGACCGGGAAGGCGTCGTCCCCGACGTGTACCTGCTCGGCAAGGCGCTGGGCGGTGGCATCGTGCCGCTGTCGGCCGTCGTCGCGAACCGGGACGTGCTCGGCGTGATCGGACCCGGGGAACACGGATCCACGTTCGGGGGGAACCCGCTCGCGGCGGCCGTCGGGCGCCAAGTGGTCGAGATGCTCGCCTCCGGCGAGTTCCAGACCCGCGCCGCCGCGCTCGGCGAGCACCTCGCCGCGAAGCTCACGGAGCTCCTGGGGCATGGAGCGGTCGCCGTTCGCGCGGCGGGCCTGTGGGCCGGCGTCGACATCGACCCCGCCGTCGGCACCGGGCGCGAGGTCGCCGAGAAGCTGCTTGCGCGCGGCGTGCTCGTCAAGGACACCCACGGCCAGACCATCCGGATCGCCCCGCCGATCGTGGTCCGCGCGACCGAGCTCGACTGGGCGGTCGCGCAGCTGCGGCTGGTGCTCGCCCCCTGACCCGCCCCCCGCCCCCCGCGCGCGCTGCGCTCGCGCGCTGCGGCCTCGCGCCCGCCCGCGCGCCGAGCGCGCTGGTTCGCGCCGAGCGCGCCCGGGGCACCCGCGCCGTGTCCAGCGCACTCGGCAACAGGGGGCGCAGTCGCCGCGTGTGACGCGACGGCATCCGGACACACTGCCGAAACACACGCCCGACTAGGCTCATGCCATGGGTGACCTGTTCGACGGATACGGCTCCACGCTCGCGCCGCGCACGACTGCGTCCGGAGTCCCCGCGTTCGACGAGATGTTCGCCCCGCCTGCGAACACCGGGGCGAACGCCCCGTCGCGCGCGGCCTATCGTGAGCTCTACCAGGCGTTGGCGAAGATGACGCAGGATGAGCTGCGCGGTCGGACCGAGTCGCTCGCGAGCTCCTACCTCGCGCAGGGCGTGACGTTCGATTTCGCCGGCGAGGAGCGTCCCTTCCCGCTCGATGCCGTTCCGCGCGTGATCGAGTACGACGAGTGGTCCCACGTCGAAAAGGGCGTCCAACAGCGCGTCCGGGCTCTCGAAGCGTTTCTCGATGACGCCTACGGCCGTCAGCACTGTGTCCGCGACGGCGTGCTGCCTGCCGCTCTCATCGCCAGCTCGCAGTACTTCTACCGGCAGGCCGCCGGCATCCACTCAGCCAACGGCGTGCGGATTCAGGTCGCGGGCATCGACCTGATCCGCGACGAGCACGGCGAAATGCGCGTGCTGGAGGACAACGTGCGTGTGCCCTCCGGCGTGAGCTACGTCATCTCCAACCGCCGCGTGATGGCGCAGACGCTCCCCGAGCTGTTCGTCTCGATGCATGTGCGTCCGGTCGGCGACTACCCCAACAAGCTGCTGCAGGCACTGCGTGCGTCGGCTCCCCCAGGGGTGAATGACCCCAATGTGGTCGTGCTCACGCCCGGAGTCTACAACTCGGCCTATTTCGAGCACACGCTGCTCGCGCGCCTCATGGGCGTCGAGCTCGTCGAGGGCCGCGATCTGCAGTGCATGGGCGGCAAGGTCTTCATGCGCACGACCCGCGGGCTCAAGCGTGTCGATGTGATCTACCGTCGGGTCGACGATGACTTCCTCGACCCGCTGCAGTTCCGCGCCGACTCGATGCTCGGCGCCCCCGGTCTTCTGCTGGCCGCGCGCCTCGGCAACGTGACGATCGCCAACGCGGTCGGCAACGGCGTCGCCGACGACAAGCTCCTCTATACCTATGTGCCCGATCTCATCCGCTATTACCTGGCGGAAGAGCCGATCCTGAAGAACGTCGACACGTGGCGCCTCGAGGATCCGGGCGCGCTGGAAGAAGTGCTCGATCGGCTCGCCGAGCTTGTGGTCAAGCCCGTCGACGGTTCCGGCGGCAAGGGTCTGGTCGTGGGTCCGGATGCGTCGCCCGCCGAGCTGGAGAAGCTCCGCAAGAAGCTGCGGAAGGACCCGCGCGGATGGATCGCGCAACCCGTCGTGATGCTCTCGACCATCCCGACCCTCGTCGAAGACGGGATGCGGCCGCGCCACGCCGACCTCCGCCCCTTCGCCGTCAACAACGGCGACGAGGTCTGGGTGCTCCCCGGTGGACTCACACGCGTCGCGCTGCCGGAGGGTCAGCTCGTCGTCAACTCATCACAGGGGGGCGGGTCGAAAGACACCTGGATCGTCGGTGGCGCGGCCCCCAGCCATGTCGAGTACGGCCAGGGGTCGGGCATCGCCGGACTCGTGGCCGATCAGGCGGCGGTCACGGAGGCGATCTCGGTCATCTACGATCCGCAGGCGGCCCTGGACCACTCGCCGCACGACGCCCCGCCCGGCATCCATCAACAGCAGGAGCAGCAGCAGCAATCCGCCGCAGTCCCCGCCGCCCCGCCCGCGAGACACGTTCTGCGCGCCGAGACCCCGGTCCGCAACGCGTGTCTCGGGGCACAGGCGGTGTCTCGCGGGCAGGCCGGGCAGGCCGGGCAGGCCGGGCAGGGCGGGGAGGGGGAGGGGGGATGCTGAGCCGCATCGCCGAGTCGCTGTTCTGGATCGGCCGGTACATCGAGCGCAGTGATGGGACCGCACGGATCCTGGACGTGCACCTGCAGCTTCTGCTCGAGGACCCCTGGGTCGACGAGGACATCGCCTGCCGGTCGCTCATGGGCGTCATGGGGACCTTTCCCGACGAGGACAGTGGCCCGGTCAGCCGCGTCGACGTGCTCAACCGGCTCGCCGTGGATCGCGCGAACCCGTCGAGCATCGCCTACGCGCTCCACGCCGCCCGCGAGAACGCCCGTCGCGCTCGCGAGATCGTCTCGACCGAGCTGTGGGAGACACTCAACACAACCCACTCGCGCATGCCCCGCCGCATCAACAACGAGAAGACCCACGAGTTCTTCCAGTGGGTGCGCGAGCGCGCGGCCCTCGCAGTCGGCATCACCGAATCGTCCACGAGCCGCGATGAGGCCTGGCAGTTCCTGACGCTCGGGCGTTCGATCGAGCGCACCGACATGACGGCCCGGCTCTTGGCCACTCGGTCGCTGACCGAGGCATCCGGACCGTCGTGGACGACCATCCTCCGATCGTGCGGCGCCTACGAGGCCTACCTGCGCACCTACCAGGGGATGCCGAGCGCCAGCAACGCGGCCGAGTTCCTGCTGCTGGACCGACTGTTCCCCCGTTCGATCATCCACTCGATCCAGCGGGCCGAGGATTGCATGAGCGCGATCGACCCGGTCGCCGACCGTGTCGGCCACTCCAACACGGTGCTACGCGCGCTCGGCCGCATCCGCAATGACCTGGAGTACCGCCCCATCGGCGAGATCCTGTCGGAACTGCCGGAGTACATGGAGCGGGTGCAGAAAGTCACGCGAGAGGCGTCCGAGGCCATTCGCGACCGGTTCTTCCCGACGCGCGCCGAACCGAGCTGGATCGGAGAGTCGTCATGATGCGCTTGCGGATCGAACACGCGACCGGGTTCACCTACCAGGGTGAGGTCGGCGCTTCGTACAACGAGGCCCGGATGCTTCCGAGCTCCACCAACAGCCAGTTCGTGCTGAGTTCGCAGCTCGACATCGAGCCCTCGACCAGCGTGAACCAGTACGTCGACTACTTCGGCACGCGCGTCGCGTCGTTCGACGTGCTCGCGGCGCATTCGGCGCTCAGCATCACGGCGCGATCGCTCGTCGAGGTGCGGCCGCGGCCGCTGGAGTTCCCCGAGATCACGTGGGATGCCTTGGGGCGTGAGGCGCAGCGCTCGATCTCCACGGTGGAGATGCTGGGCCGATCGCCGCGCACGGACGCCCACCCCGAGGTGGCCGAGATCGCTCGGTCGATCGCCGCGCATCATGACCATCCCGGTCGGGCGGCGCACGCGATCGCCGAGGCCATGGGCGACGCCGTGGAGTATATGCACGGGATCACCGGAGTCCACTCGACGGCGGCCGAAGCGTGGGTCGAGCGCAAGGGCGTCTGCCAGGACATCGCGCACATCACGCTGGGGGCGTTGCGCGAAGTGGGCATTCCCGCGCGCTACGCGTCGGGATACCTGCATCCCCACGCGAACGCCGAAGTCGGCGTCGCACACGAGGGTGAGTCGCATGCATGGGTCGAATGGTTCGCCGGCGACTGGCAGGGCTTCGATCCGACGAACAATGCCGAGATCGGTGACCGGCATGTGCTGGTGGGGCGCGGACGGGACTACAACGACGTGCCGCCGCTGCGCGGTGTGTACGCGGGCCCGTTCAAGAGCCACCTGAACGTCGCCGTGACGGTGACGCGCGAGGCCTGATTCCGGATTGAGCGCCGCGCCGCGGGGGGCGGTGGATGCCGGCGCGGCGGACGCGGTGCGGGTCAACGCGGTGCGGGTCAACGCGCGAGGAGTTCCTCTGTCGTCGTGCCCGGCAGGGAGAGCGTCACCTCTGTGCCCCAGGGATCGTGGGCGACGAGCGAGGTGCCGTTGTCGGCGAATGTCAGGCTCCGCCCGCGCAGCCGCGCGGCGGCGGCATCGAGGTCGGCGCGTGCCGGCACGGTGACGGCCACTTCGCCGAGGCCCAGGCGCGCCGCCCGGGGGCCCGCGCCCCGGCTGTTCCACACGTTCATGCCGAGGTGGTGGTGATAGCCGCCGGCCGAGGCGAACAGGGCCGTCGGGATCGACGTGATGGTCGTCTCGAAACCCAGCGCGTCGACGTAGAAGGCGCGAGCGGTCGCGATGTCGCCGACCTGCAGATGCACGTGACCGACGCGCCCGGCGAGCTCGGGTCCGGCATCCAGTGCGTCCTGAGTGAGGTGGGTGCGCAGGTACTCGTTCGGGTCGAGGTAGAGAGTGTCCATGCTGATCTCGCCGTTGATGTGCTGCCACGTGTCGCGAGCTCGATCGGCATAGAGCTCGATCCCGTTGCCCTCGGGGTCGGTGAAGTAGAACGCCTCGCTGACCAGGTGGTCGCTCGAGCCCGTGAAGCGGGTGCGCGCGTCGCGAGCGGCGCGGTACACGGTTGCCGCGAGGCTCGGCTGGCTGTCGAACAGGAACGCCGTGTGGAAGAGCCCGGCTTCGCGCGGGTCGAACGCGGGAAGATCCGGGGTGTGGATCAGGCGCATCATGGGCGCGTCGCCGCGCCCCAGCACGCGGTGCACCTCGCGGCCGCGAGCCCGCTCCTGAATGGGGTTCAGCGCGAACGCGTCGCCGTAGTAGCCGCTCATCAGGTCAAGATCCCCGACGCGGAGGGTGACGGCATCCATCTGCGTGTCGGGACTGATGACGCGGTCGGCGTCGTGGACGGAAGTCATGGCTGCTCCGAGGTGGGTGGATGAGTTGTAGCTACAACAAACAGCCTACACGTTTTGGTTGTAGGTGCAACTTTAAGACTAGAATCGGCGCTATGAGCGAGCTCACCGATCCGGAACGTATCGCGGTCGCTCGCGTGCACGCCCTGCTGGAGCTGCTTCCGACGGCGCTCGACAAAGAGCTCGCGCCTGTCGGACTGACCCTGTTCGAATACACGCTGCTCGAGGCGCTGAGCGAAGCCGACCTGCGTCGTCTGCGGCTGTCGGCGCTCGCCGCGCGCACGAATGCGACGCTTCCCCGCTTGTCCCGCGTGGTGAATGCCCTCGAGCGTAAAGGCTATGTCCTCCGCGCGGCCTGCGAAGCCGATGGCCGTGCGACCAACGCCGTGCTGACCGAGCCCGGTGTCGAGGTCTACCTGCGGGCGCGGCCGCTCTTCGTCCGCGCCGTTCGCGAACTCGTGCTCGACGGCGTCGCCGATGAGGGCGGTCCCGAGGCGCTTTCGCGCCTGGCGTTCGGCGTGCTCTGCAGGCTCGATCCGGGCCGGAGGCTCGCGGTCCTGGCCGACGCATCGACGAGCGTCGGCGACCCCGGCGGTCGCTGACGTCGCCGGCTGAAGGGGGATGCCGGAGTCAGCTGCGCGCGGTGTCGGGGAGGCGAATCGGGGTCGTTCCCGCCACTTCGTCGCTGAACTCCTCGGGTGCGACGACCTCGATCGGCCGGGTCTCGCCGAGAGACAGGCCGAAGCGCCGGGTCTCGTGCCGATGCAGCCGACCCGAGACCACCAGCCAGACGAAGCCGATGGTGAACGCGACCGCTGCCGCCAGAGCGCCCAGCATGATGGCTGCGCGCGGGCCGAACTCGCCCGCGACCCAGCCCACGATCGGCGCTCCGATCGGGGTTCCGCCCATGAGGATCGCCATGTACAGCGCCATCACCCGCCCGCGCAACGCGGGATCGGTCGTCGTCTGGACGTAGCCGTTGGCGGTGGTCAGGGTTGTCACGACCGCGAAACCGGTGAACATGAGCGAAATGGCATATAGCCAGTAGTTCGGCATGAACGCGGAGACGACACCGGCGACGGCGAAGAGCCCTGTTCCCAGGATCACGAGTCTCATGCGGGCCCGGTCCCGCTGTGCCGCGAGCAGCGCCCCGACGAGCGACCCGATCGCGAGGATCGAGCTCAGGAGGCCGTAGCCGTCGGCACCCTGGCCGAACTCGAGGGCCATCGTCGAGGCGAGGATCGGGAAGTTCATGCCGAAGGCGCCGAGCAGGAAGACCATCGCGAAGGTGACCACGAGGTCGGGCCGCCCCGCGACATAGCGGAATCCGTCGGCCAGGCGGGAGGCACCCGTCGCCTTGACGCGCGGCACCAGCTCATCGGCGCGGATCAGCGTCAGCATGACGATCATCGCGAGGAAGGCGACCGCGTTGATCAGGAACACCCAGCCCGTCCCGATGGCCACGATGACGATCCCGGCGACGGCGGGACCGATCATCCGCGCGCCATTGAACGATGCGGCGTTCAGCGCCACGGCGTTCGACGCGTTCTCCCGGTCGACGAGGTCCGAGACGAACGCCTGCCGCGCCGGGTTGTCGAAGGCCGCGATCAGGCCCAGCCCGACGGCGAAGATGAACATCAGGGGCAGGGTCATGACACCGGTGAGGATCAGGATGCCGATCGTCACGCCGAGGGTGAGGAGAGATGCCTGCGTGAGCATGAGCAGCCGGCGCCGATCGAACCGGTCGGCGACCCACCCGGTGACGCCGACGAGAAGCAGGGGCGGAGCGAACTGCAGGGCCATTGTGATGCCCATTGCGCCGGCGTCATTGTCGGTCAGCTGGGTGAGCACGACCCAGCTGAGCGCGGTCGCCTGCATCCAGGTTCCGATGTTCGAGACGAGCGCGCCGATGAACCAGACGCGGTAGTTGAAGATCGAGAAGGAGCGGAACATCGCCGTCACAGCGCGGCCAGCTCGCGCATGAGACCGGCGGCATCGTGCAGGGTGCCGCGCTGCGCCGGGGTGAGTCCCTCCAGCACCGCCTGGAGCCATGAGTCGCGCCGCCGCACGGTCTCGTCGACGACGGCGAGTCCGTCGGCGGTCAGCGCGATGTTCACTTTTCGGCGGTCGACGTCGTCGGGGGTGCGCGTGAGGTACCCCGACTCTTCGAGGCAGTTCACGGTGCGGTTCATTGATGGAGCGGTGACGCGCTCGCGATCCGCGAGCTCGCCGAGCGTATGGCCGCCGTGCGCCTTGAGGGCGGCGAGGACGGCGAACTGGCCGTCGCTCATCGAATCGACGGCGTGCTCTGCGCGGAGGCGTCGGGCGAGGCGAAAGGTCGCCATGCGCAGCTCGGATGCTTCGGCGGCGAGATCGGGTTCTGTGGGATGAGTCATGAGTGTATTTAGTCTAGCTCATTAGTTTTGCTAAGCATCCGCGTGCTCTACACTCGCGGTCATGCCCGAGTTCATCGACGCGCACGGCGTCGCGATCGTCTATGACGTCCATCGCGCGGCCGCGCCGCGTGCGGTCATCCAGCTTCTGCACGGGGTGGGGGAGCACGCGGGTCGATACGGAGCCCTGATCGAGCGACTCACGGCCGACGGCTACAGCGTCTACGCCGACGACCATCGGGGGCACGGCCGAACCGGCATGAGGCAGCACGGCGGCGACTCCGACAAGCTCGGGCTCCTGGGTCCCGGCGGGCATCGTGCCGCGGTGGCGGCGGTCTGGCAGTTCACGCAGCTCATTCGCGCCGAGAATCCCCGCCTGCCGCTGATCATCCTCGGGCACTCCTGGGGCTCGTTCCTCGCCCAGATCCTCGTCAACGATCATCCGGAAGCGTACGACGCCCTCGTCCTCAGCGGCTCGTCGCTGCGCTGGCCCGGATCGCTCAATGCCGGCGACCTCAACGCGCCCTGGAAGGCGCCGGATGCCCTCGGCACCGAGTGGCTCTCGTCGGACCCTGACGTGCAGCGAGCGTTCCTCGATGATCCGCTCACCACCTCGACACCCCTGCCTCAGCTCTTCGGTCCGATCGACGTCCTTCGCCTGCTCGGCAAGCCGCGCAGGAACCTCGGCGTCGACCTGCCGGTCCTGCTCATGGTCGGCCGGGACGACACGGTGGGCGGACCGCGCAGCGTCCACCGACTCGCAGACGCGTACCGCACCCGCTCGGGATTGCGAGATGTGACGACGCTGGTCTACCCCGGTGCTCGGCACGAGATTTTCAACGAGACGATGGCCGAGGAAGTCTTTGCCGACCTCCTCGCGTGGCTCGGCACGCGGTTCCCCGCTCCAGCCTGAGCCGTGCCCGAGGCGCGTCGGCGCGCCTAGGCTGGACGCATGCATGGCGAATTCAAGGTTCCGGGCGGCAAGCTCGTCGTCGTCGATCTCGAGGTGCGAAACGGCCTGATCTCCGACTTCCACCTCGCGGGCGACTTCTTCCTCGAGCCGGACGACGCGCTTGTCGACATCGATGCCGCCGTGAACGGGCTGCCCGTCGAGACGGATGCCGTGGCGATCGCCGCCGCGGTTCGCGGCGCGCTGCCGGACGGGGCGCAGCTGCTCGGGTTCACGCCGGAATCCGTCGGGACAGCCGTGCGCCGTGCGCTCGTCACAGCGCCCGGCTGGAGCGACTTCGAGTGGGAGATCCTGCATGAGCGCGCGGTTTCGCCCCGGATGAACCTGGCGTTGGATGAGGTGCTGACAACCCGCGTCGGAGATGGGCGCCGTAAGCCCACCCTGCGGATCTGGGAGTGGGACGAATCCGCCGTGGTGATCGGTTCGTTCCAGTCCTTCCGCAATGAAGTCGACCCCGCGGGAGCGGCGCGTCACGGATTCGACGTCGTCCGCCGCATATCCGGCGGCGGGGCCATGCTCATGGCCGCCGGTTCGATCGTGACCTACTCGCTGTATGTGCCGGCATCCCTCGTGGCGGGCATGACTTTCGCCGATTCATACGCGTTCCTCGACGAGTGGGTGCTGCAGGCGCTGCGCTCGCTCGGAATCGCCGCCGTCTACCAGCCGCTCAATGACATCGCTTCACCCTCTGGCAAGATCGGCGGCGCGGCGCAGAAGCGGCTCGCCAACGGCGGAGTGCTCCACCACGCAACCCTGTCGTACGACATGGACGGCCAGGTGATGACCGAGGTGTTGCGGATCGGCCGCGAGAAGCTGTCGGACAAGGGCACGACCTCGGCCGCGAAGCGTGTCGACCCGTTGCGGTCGCAGACCGGGCTGTCGCGCGAGGCGATCATCTCCCGTTTCACCGACACCTTCACAGGGCTGTACGGAGCGGAACGCGGCCAGATCACGGCCGACGAATATGCCGAGGCTGAGGCCCTCGTCGACGCGAAATTCGCCACCGACGCGTGGTTGCACCGCGTCCCGTGACCGTCGGCCCCGCCCCTGCCGCTGACTCCGCCGCTGCCGCTCCTCCCGCCGCGCTGGTCCCCATTCCAGCAGAGCTTGTCCCACCTTCTGCTGTGGTTGCGC
>WOYI010263350.1_pt5 | contig 15785 bp, 14 predicted proteins | sample 6423411 | NCBI WGS metagenome assembly WOYI01 (sample SAMN13441803, study PRJNA592873) | oil field metagenome | biome: oil field; feature: oil-well bore; material: oil-contaminated soil; isolation source: oil-contaminated soil from oil-well borehole | place: Germany: Wietze | collected 2016-10-18 ...
GAACCTGTTTGCAGAGCTCTCCAATTTTTATGTAATCCCGAAAGGCACCAATAATGCCATCCCGCTGGCATTTAAGAATCTGGTGCGTGATGCGATCGAAAATGAGAAGACAGGGTTCACCTTTACTGATTCATCAGGAATGGAAACTCAGTACCAAGTAGAAAAGCTCGAAAATTCCTGGTCGATTGAACCTGCAAAATAAAGCAATTCGATTCAAGTTGCAAAAAAGAATGGAGATGTGGAAGTGACCTTCCACATTTTTTTCAGTAGGTTTCAGGAAATCTTTTTGTCTCAAAATTGCCAGCAAATTTTGAATTTATGATGTAAAATACAGCGCTGTGGCTTGATTTGGCATGCGATAGAAACTATGCTAAAATATTTGCTACGCTTTGGGGCATGGTGCAATGGCAGCACACCGGACTTTGAATCCGTGGATCTTGGTTCGACTCCAAGTGCCCCGGCTGAATTATTGTGGATACAGACTCAGACGATTCACACCTATCTGTTTACAAGATGAGAAAGAAGTACCATCTTGTGTTTCTATGTGTTAACTTTCGGAGCAATCAATGACAATCGCATCAGTTGTACTCGCCGCCGGCATGGGTACGCGTATGAAGTCGCACACACCTAAGATGTTGCATAAACTTCTGGGGAAGCCGCTCATTATGCATTCACTCTCCAGTGTAATTGACATCAGTACGCTTCCTCCGGTTATCGTTGTTGGGCACGGCAGTGAAGAAGTTACCAAGGTTGTGAGCGAAACCTATGGTGAGCGTGTGCAATTCGCTCTCCAGGCAGAACAACTGGGCACCGGGCATGCAGTGATGAGCGCAGAACCACTTCTGGCAGGAAAATCCGAGTTGGTATTGGTGACCCTGGCAGATATGCCAATGCTGCGGGGAGAAACAATTGCATCCATTTTACAATTCCACCAGGAATCCGAAAATACCCTGACCATGACCAGCGTTGTTGGCGATGTACTGCGGGGTTTCGGGCGGGTGATCAGGGATGAAAACGGACAAGTAAAAGCAATCGTTGAAGAAGCGCTCGCGACTCCTGAACAGTTGAAAGTACGCGAATACAACATCTCCGTTTACTGCTTTGAGGCAGACTGGCTTTGGGAAAACCTAAAAAAAATCAAAACATCACCAAAAGGTGAATACTACCTGACTGACCTGGTTGAAATGGCAGTGGTGCAAGGCAAAAAGTTGGACGCTTACATTCTGCAAGATCCCACAGAAGGGTTGGGAATCAACAACCGTGTGGACCTGGCGGATTGCGAGTTTGCTTTGCGCAAGCAGGTAATTCAACAATGGATGCTGGATGGTGTCACTTTTTTGGATCCAGAAAGCTGCACGGTTGAGAGCGATGTGGTCATAGGGCAGGATACTGTCATTTTGCCCAATACTCACCTGCGCGGCAATACCCGGATCGGTGAAAATTGCCAGATCGGGCCGGATACAACCCTAAACGACACAACCGTCGGCAATGACTGTATGGTCACATACAGTGTCGCGGATAAAGCAAGTTTGGGAAACCATGTCAGCATGGGTCCTTTCTGTCATTTGCGCAAAGGCGCCGTACTGATGGATGGCGTCCACCTGGGTAATTTTGGCGAAGTGAAAGACTCTGTGCTGGAAGACGGCGTCAAGATGGGTCATTTTTCCTATATAGGAAATGCCAAAATCGGAAAGAACGTGAATATTGGGGCGGGAACGATCACCTGCAACTTTGATGGCAAGGTGAAACACCCGACTGAAATCGGAGAAAACACATTTATTGGCAGCGACACAATGCTGGTCGCGCCGTTAAAGATTGGCAAAAATGCCAAAACAGGGGCGGGTGCGGTGGTGACCAAAGATGTACCTGATGACACGCTTGTGTATGGTGTGCCAGCCCATCCCAAAGAAAGAAAGGAATAACGTGACGGAACCTATTTTGCTTGGAGCCTTATGGGTGCTATTTTTTATTTTCACCCTGGTCTCCTCAGCGGCTAAATCATCATTCAGCCATGTTCGTTTGCCATGGTTGCTCAGCTTGCGCATCGAGAATCCGAACAAGGTCGACAAAACTATTGCTTTGATCGAGAAAGAAGGCTTGCGGACAGCTTTACGGTTGGGACTTGTAGTTGCTCATTACATGCTGGCTGGTGTAAGTGTCTTGTTACTATACCGTGTGGCTAATATTGAAAACACCTGGTTGATCCTCTTGATTTTGCTGCTGGTATTAGTGATCGTCACGGCTATCGAATTTCTAATCGAACGGAATGTTTTGGCTTCATCAGAGGTAGCTGCCCTAACCTGGACAGGGACAGCCAGTGTGATCAACGCCCTGGTAGCGCCAATCACCAAATTGATGACAGAGATTTTGGGCGAGTACGCTGAAAAAGTGACTCTTTCTGTGACAGACGAGAGCCTGCGCGATTGGGTGGAGCAGGAACAACCTGAGAGCACGCTGGACCATGGCGAACGCGAAATGATTTACTCGATCTTTCATTTCAGCGAAACCATGACCAAAGAGATCATGGTACCTCGCATGGACGTTTTAGCTTTGGATGTGAACACCACTATCCGGGAAGCCAGACAGGAGTTTATTAATGCCGGGCATTCCCGTGTGCCTGTTTATGATGACACAATCGACAATGTGATTGGTCTGCTTTATGCAAAAGATCTTTTGGCTGTCGTTGATGGTGACGATTCCATCGCAAACCAACGAAACCTGATCCGACCAGCGTATTTTGTGCCGGAGGCCAAAAAAGTAGACGAACTGCTCTCTGAAATGCAATCCCGCGGTGTGCATATGGCTCTTGTGGTGGATGAGTACGGCGGTGTAGCAGGTGTTGTGACCCTGGAAGACATCGTGGAAGAGATTGTGGGTGAAATTCGCGATGAATATGATCAGGGCGAGGTCAGCTTGTATGAAGAACTGCCTGAAGGCGGTTATCTGATCCAGGGGCGTGCTACCATTGACGAGTTTAATGAGATCACAGGATTGAACCTCTCGGATGAGTATGCTGATACGCTTGGCGGTTACATCTATGGACAGCTTGGTCGTGTACCTCAACCCGGTGAAGTTGTCAGAAATGAAAACTTTGACTTTACTGTCGAAGAAGTAGTCGCACGACGAATCTTAAAGGTCAGGGTCCAGCGAGTCCCTGCCAAAGAGGATACCAATGAGGAGGTCGCCCATGAACGGGTTGACAATTGAACTCAAGCAGGCACTGATTGACCAGGCTCGCCTGTATCAAAAGCGGGCATACAACCCCTATTCACATTATGCAGTCGGTGCAGCAGTTTTGGCGGAGGATGGTCAGGTTTACGGCGGCACCAATATCGAGAATTCGGCTTACCCTTCCGGGTTGTGTGCCGAACGCGTGGCGATTTTCAGGGCAGTTTCCGAAGGAAACCGCAAAATCAAGGCGATCGCAATTGTTACCTGTAATGGCGGCTCCCCTTGTGGAGCCTGCCGGCAAGTGATGCGTGAATTTGCTGCTGCGGATATGCCGGTGATTTTGGCAAATGATGAAGGGGATATCATTTTTGAGAGTACCATGGATGGAATTTTGCCGCGATCTTTTGGTCCGGAAGATTTGGAGATTTAGAGCAGGCTCTGATGGCAACCGAAGAAGCCAGATCATATCGCGCACAAGGTTTGGTGATCCGCCACCGTGAATTCGGAGAGGCGGATCGTATTTTAACGCTGTATACACTCGAAAAAGGCAAGCTTCAGGCAATTGCCAAAGGGGTAAGAAAGCTAAAAAGCCGCAAAGCCGGTCACCTTGAACCTTTTACCCAGGTTTCCCTTCAATTAGCAAAAGGACGCAACTTCGAAGTGATCACCCAAGCAGAGACAATACGCAATTTTGACGCTATTCGCAAAGATCTGAAGCTGACCGCCCAGGCAGCCTACGTGTTGGAACTGCTGGACCGTTTTACCTACGAAGAGGGTGAAAACAGACCGCTGTATAACCTGGTAGTCGAGACACTCGCGCGCCTGGATGATGGGATATCACCCGGGTTGGTTGTGCATTATTATGAAGTGCACTTGATGGATATTTTGGGCTTCAAACCGCAATTGCAGGAGTGCGTGGTGTGTGGGGCTGCCATCCAGCCGGAAGATCAATATTTTTCAGCGAAACTTGGCGGCGTGGTGTGCCCAAATTCGTTGTCGGGAGATCCCTCCGCCTGGTCTGTGAGCATGAATGCCTTGCGGTATATGCGCTTCTTCCAGCGCTCACCCTGGCCGCAAGTGAAAAACCGTACCATTCCGGAGGAAGTCGACCGGGAGTTGAGCAAGTTGATCGAGAAGTACCTCACTTATCTGCTTGAGTACAGTCTCAAAACGCCAGGCTTCCTCGATTCGATTTCGTAGCTTTTGACGAAAGTAGGGAAGGGTCTGGCCTTTTTCCGCCAAAAAATTATCGACTATAGTCGATAAAAAAGGAAAATCCACAAATTTCATCGATTAAGATCGAATCAATCGGTCTATCATGCTGAGCGAAGCGGCACATATTGTACTTCGTGAGGAACTTTACGGAATACAATCGGAGATCCTTCGCAACCGAAGCTCAGGATGACAAAAGATGCTGTTGTATAATCAAGCAGATAATTAATGAGGTGTCTTATGAGCCAGGGATTAGATTTTCAGTCAATTATTTTCAATTTACAAACCTACTGGGCGAGCCAGGGTTGCATGATCTGGCAGCCGTATTATTCACAATTAGGAGCGGGTACGATGAATCCGGCTACCTTTCTGCGTGTACTCGGACCAGAACCCTGGCGTGTAGCTTACGTGGAACCTTCCGTGCGCCCCGATGATGGGCGGTATGGCGTCAACCCCAATCGACTTCAACAGCACCACCAATTCCAGGTGATCCTGAAACCAGATCCGGGAACCCCCCAGGAGTTGTATCTTAAGTCTTTGCTCGCCTTAGGGATTGACCCCCAGGAGCATGACATTCGTTTCGTCGAAGACAACTGGGAATCCCCTGCCCTATCAGCCTGGGGCTTGGGTTGGGAAGTCTGGTTGGATGGACAGGAAATTACACAGTTCACGTATTTTCAGCAAGCTGGTGGTATGACACTGGATGTGCCCGCGGTTGAACTGACTTATGGGTTGGAACGTATTGCCATGACCTTGCAGGGTGTCAATCACTTCAAGGATATCCGTTGGAACGACCAGCGGCTTTATGGAGATGTTTACCAGGTTGCTGAACGCGAACATTCCACCTACTATTATGAAATCGCTGATGTCCCCAGGTTGCGTGAGATGTTCAATCTCTTTACCCAGGAAGCCGAAAACGCACTCGCAAGAGGGCTGGTTTTGCCGGCGTATGACAACGTGATCAAGTGTTCCCACACTTTTAACGTCTTGGATGCAAGAGGGGCAGTCGGTTTCACAGAACGGCAGGCACTTTTTGGCAAAATGCGGGAGCTTTCACGCAGGGTGGCTGAAGCGTACTATGCCCAGCGAGAAGCGCTGGGTTTCCCCTGGCTGAAGCAAGTCGAAGCGGAGCAACCCGAGGTTGCAAACCAACCGCAGGCTGAACTTACGGGAACGGCGGATTTACTTTTTGAAATAGGAACAGAAGAATTGCCTGCTTCCGAGTTGGACCGGGCACTTGAACAATTGCAGGTTGGTTTTGAAACCTGGCTGGCAGAAGTGCGCCTGGCTTATGATCAGCTCCAGGTAAAAGGCACACCCCGCAGGTTAACTGTTATGGTCAAGAATCTGCAAACCCGGCAAGCGGAACGAATCGTGGAGCTGAAAGGTCCTCCAGCCGACCGTGCTTTTGACAGCGAAGGAAAGGCGACAAAAGTCGCGGAAGGGTTTGTACGCAGTAAAGGTTTGGAACTTGACCAACTGGCTGTCAAAACCTTCGAAAATGGACGCTACGTCGTGGCAGAGATTTCCGAAGCAGGACGAACAAGCATGGAACTGCTCACAGGGAAGCTGCCTGAGATGATCAGTAACCTGCGTTTTACAAAATCCATGCGCTGGAATCAAAGCGGAGCGAGTTTTTCTCGCCCAGTGCGCTGGCTGGTTGCTCTTTTTGGCAACCAGGTTGTGCCCTTTGAATTTGCAGGGCTCCAGTCTGGCAGAACAACCTGGGGCTTGCGCTTCTCTGCCCAACCTAATGCAACTGTAGATTCGCTGGATGGGTATAAGACATACCTGGATGAACAAGGGATCATCCTTGACCCGGTCGAGCGCAGGCAGAACATCTGGCAGCAAGCACTCAGACTGGCAGGCAGCGTCAATGGCAAACTCGCGGATGACCAGGATCTTCTGGCTGAGATCGGCAACCTGGTGGAACAACCAACTGCATTGTTAGGTTCCTTTGATCGTCGGTACCTCGAAAACCTGCCCCCGGAAGTTCTGATCGGTGTGATGAAGAAGCATCAACGCTATATCCCTGTTTTGGACCCGCAGGGAAAATTGACCAATCACTTTATCGTGGTTCGAAACGGTGACAATCAACATTCTGAGATTGTGTTGAACGGCAATTTGCAGGTGATCCTGGCGCGCTTTGCAGACGCAGAATTTTTTGTAAAAGAGGACAAGAAAAAGAAGCTGGAAGAATTTGTGCCCAAGTTGGCACAACTCATCTTCCAAAAACAATTGGGTTCGATGCTGGATAAGACTGAACGAATCAAACAACTAAGCCTGATTTTGGCAGAAAAACTGGGTTTGGATGAGTCTGAGAAAGCAACCACAGCGCGAATCGCTCAATTGTGCAAGGCGGATTTAGCTTCTGAAATGGTGGTCGAGATGACCAGCTTGCAGGGCGTGATGGGTAAGTATTATGCCCGCCATTCCGGAGAGAGCGAAGCCGTTTCCGAGGGCGTGTTTGAATACTACTTACCAAGATCTGCTGATGACCCGCTGCCATCCAGCCGAGCCGCGACTGTTGTCGGACTGGCAGACCGGCTGGATTCGATCGCAGGGTTGTTTGCTGTGGGATTGACCCCAACAGGAAATAAAGACCCGTTTGCGCTGCGTCGGACAGCAATTGGTCTGGTTAGTCTTCTATTGGGTAAAGACCTTGATTTTGACACTCGTTGGGCTTTGAAGCAGGCGGGTTCTTTCTTGAGTGTCCCCTTCACGAAAGAGGTGGAAGACCAGGCAGCTGCTTTTATCACCGGGCGTTTGCACACCATTTTGCTCGAGAAGAATATGGCTCATGATGTGGTCGATGCGGTTGAGGTTGTTCACGGGGAAAACCCAGCGCTGGCAGACCGCGCGGTTGAGGTGTTGACCCGATGGGTTGAGAAGAGTGACTGGAACAATATTTTGCCGGCTTTTAGCCGCTGCGTGCGCATTACCCGAGACCTGGAACAAGAATTTGTGGTTGAGCCTTCAATCTTGGTTGAAGAAGAGGAGATCCGACTCTTCCAGGCGGTTAATGCGGCTGAAGCAAGCCTCAAGCAATCAGCCAGTTTTGAGAATGCATTAGTTCAGATGGAAGGATTGGTGGAGCCAATCAATGCCTTCTTTGAAAAGGTCTTGGTAATGGTGGAAGACCAGGATCTGCGTGGATCCAGGTTAGGTATTTTGCAGAGGATTGCTGGTCTGATGAAACCTTACGCGGATTTTTCGAAGTTGGAAGGTTTTTAACAACGATCAATCCAAATGTTCAGATTTTCCAGAACGAAGTTTGAAAAGACAAAAGAACGGTGGGAGTAAGCTCTCACCGTTCTTTTTTAGTGTTTATATAATTACTCATATGAATTTTCTGCTACTCAAGTCAGAGCGAAATGCGAGACCTGATCGCAAATTGAAGCTTATATCGAACCCATAGTCAAAAGGCGGCGGATGCGTTCAAGATTCAGTTTGAGGGTATTACCCAGGTAAACCCCAGCTAATTTTTCACGCACGCTTTCATCCTTGCTGACATAACGCCCAAAATAGGCAAACTTAGGTTTTCCGCGGACGCTGGTCAATTGTTTTGCAAAGCTATTCAACAAAAACGCGGTCGGTTCTGAATTGACTGCCAGGCAAATCAGTTTAGGTCGGGCGATTTTGGAATAGTCGATAAGATCGTCAATGGACAGGTCCGGTCCCAGATATTCAACATGATAATTGCTTTGGCGCAGCAGGACTGAAAGCATCATCGCGTCCATCTCGTCCATCTCTTCTGGACCGCAGCCAACCAAAATCAGGGCACCTTCTTTGATGGTCGGCAAACCCTGCATGATGCCTGCGAGGCGACCCTTGAGTACCTGGGAAGCCATGTGGCGGGTGGCGATTGGAATGTCGCCTACATACCAGGACTCTTCCAGTAACTCGAGGCAGGGTTGTACCACCTCCTGAAAGATGGTGAGAAGATCGAAGTAGATCTGGCATTCCTCGAAAATCAGGGCTGCCTGTTCTTCATTGTGGGCAACCAGCGCGCCAAACATCATTTCGGCATAATGCCGGGCGGGGCGGGGTGGTTGTTTTCGCGGTTTAGCCGGGCTGAAGGTTTGGATGCTCTCTGGCCAGGTGCCTTTCTCACGGAACTGATTAAATTGCTGTACCACCTGGCTGATGCTGATTCCTGAATCAACCCTGCGTTGCACCCAAAGCAGCAATTGGATGTCTTGTTCTGAATAAAGACGATAACCGTTAGGCAACCGCATCGGTTCAAGCAGATTATAGCGGCGTTCCCAGGCACGCAAGGTCACAGGTTTGATACCTGTGCGGTGTTGAACGGCTTTGATCGTAAATTCTGGGTCGGTCGGGTAGCTGTCGATTTGGCTCATGGTGTGCTCCTTAGCTCCACAGAGGCATTAAAAATATCCTGAAGAAATTTTACCCGCTCTTCGGGAGTCATAAAGCGGGGTTTTGCGGTATCTTCCAAGGTAATGGTGAGCAGTTGCGTGCTAATGTGCCTCCCCTGGTAGAAGAAGTGCTTTTGAATAAAACTATCGTACGTAATAAAGTAGCCGGGTTGATCAAAGAACAAATTACCCAGGCCGTATTGAATGAGCGCATCTGAATAAAACTCGAGTGCTTTCCCGACGTGAGATTGACTCCCGTTGACGATCACTGCGCCAGCTTCGGCTAAAGGACGAAAATCGCGGATAGCTTTGCTGGTGGCAGTATAGAGATATTCCTCCTCAAATTGAAGGGTCACGATTGGGAGATAACCTTCCTGTTTCAACGCTGCAATGGTTTGCTTGATCCATTCCCAATCTTCACAAGGGGCAGCGCCGCTGCTGTCCTCGGTCGCCCAAGCCATGTAGGGTCCATAAGAGTTACAGCCCACAAAAGCGAGCTTGTTACCATTATGCTCAATTTTTAGAGGAGTTTTGGCATTTGTGATGTTGGTTCCACCGGCATACCATTGCATGTCATTTTTGCGATACAGATCGAGGGTATAGGGGACAGAATCGACTTTATAAATCGCACGTACATCGTTGTTGTGATTGCCGGTCAGTTCAACGATATCGGTGCCGAGGTCAACAAGCAGATCGAGGTATTCCGGAGCGCTGCAAAAAATAAAACCCTCGTAGTCGGGGTCCGGGAAGGGGCAGTCGGCAAAGAATGAAACCTCATTGCTGATATGGGTCAGGTCTGCTGAGCGCATGACATTGCGGATGTTGGTGCCTGGGTAGAGCACATCTTCGGTAGACATGACGAATGCCGTGTCGCGTGCCATTGCGGTTACACCGGTCATGATCAGGCTGGTCAGTTGGTCTGGATGGAAATTGCTTTCGGGCAGTAATGAGCTGAACACTTCAGGCTCGATTTCACGGTCTGTAGTCACCAGGCGCACTCCAATGGGAAGAGAGAGCGCGTATTCCGATGGATCAAAATCGTCATCGAGCGGGCTGATGCCGTTAACGGAAATCACTTTAAATTCTGGTATCAATTCTTCAAAGGGTACGATCATCCACAAATCATCAGGAAAAACCGAAAACTCGGTAGAGGTTGAGGGCGTGAGGGCGACACGATTTGGGTTTTTGGGGTCGATCAGACGCTGCAGTAGAGTAATCGGTTCTTTTGCGTAAATTTCCTTGAAAGGCGCCTGTTCCTCATGACTATTTCCGGTTAGGTAGGAAGCAAGGTCTTTGAGGAGAATGTCATCCTGGACGGTAAAAAAAGGCGAAACCAAGGCGTACACCTGGTAACTGATTGATTCATAGGTTTGCTTATCAGAAGCAACCTCGACAATGACATCTGATTCTTCAGGGTCGTCAGACAGGACTACACCCAGAGGTGTTGGCATGCCGGCAAACAAATCAGCTGGCAACTCTGCACTCAGGTTTAACTTTAGCGGACCAGGGGTTGGGCTGGGTGTGGGAGTTGGCAAATTGGTTGCCGTAGGTGGAGGCGTAGTCGGTGAGGCTGTAACAGTACTTGCGGCTTGGATAGGGGCAAGGGTCTGGCAAGCCGAGAGTGAAAGGCTCAGAGTGAGAAAGAGAAGAACGGTTTTTCTGTTGAGTGCGGTGAGGTGTTTGATTTTGATCATTTATTTATTATTCTCTCATTGAAAAAAACTGGGAGTCTCGAAAATTTGTTGGTAGCGCTGGGGTTGATGCAATTGTTATATACCTTTGTATAATGTTTATTATAGCTTCTACCTTCGACAATGGCAATGCACTCAGGCAGGAAAAAAGCGTAAATATTGTAAACAATTTGTAAAATTACGTAAAAACTTAGAGTGCTGTTTAGCTAAGGGTTCATTCCGTCAGGCGGTTGAGTCCCATATTGACTGAAGAGGTCTTCCCATTGTTTGACTTCTTCTGGGGAGAGGCTGCGCTCAGCGGGATCAGATTGAGGTTCTTGTTCGTAAAACCTTTGGAGCAGTTGAGAAAATTCCTGGCTGGTCAGGACAGTTGTGTGATAAGCACGGGCAGATGCCTGGACAGTCCGATCAGAACTGACCAGGGTGTGGTTTTGGCTGGCTCCGCCCAATTGGCGGATGTAGCGGGCGATGGCGGCATCCGCGGTTTGATCTGCCGGGACAAAAACCGCATTGATGAGACCAAGATTGCGCTGCCCGGCTTGCCCAGCAGCAGCCCGGTCGAAAAATACCATAGCGCGCGATTTTTTGGCGCGCAGAAAGGGAGTCAGCAAATCGACCAAGGCTTGTTCGTCGTCAAGGTCGCTCAAAGTCAATCCGCGAATATTTGGGATCAGGTTATGACCGTCGATGATGTATTGCATGCAATTATTGTAACCCAGGAGCCGTTTTATATGACGCGCCATAACTTCCAGCGAGATTATAATTAGCAGGAAGATGGAAAACTTGGCCCAGAATGAAGAATTTCAACAAGTAACCCCGGTACTTCCCGGGATAACCGTTTTTGCTCCCAAACGCAAGCCTGAAGAGGAGCAAAAAGCCCAAGGGTATACCTGCCCTCAATGCGGTGGACACCTGGCATACAACCTGGTTACTTCAGGTTTGGCATGCCAGTTTTGTGGCTACCAGGCGACCGTGCGAGCGCGCACAATCGGACCAGTGGCTGAGAAACATGAATTTACAACAGATACGATGGCGCTTGTGGATTTTGGCGCCAGCCTCTTTACCAATAGATTTGATTTGTGGAGGAGTTATCATATTTTTCCTGGCGATTTTGGCGTTGTTACCGCTTTTACGGGCGTAACATTGGAACAATAAAGAAAACAAAACCATCCAAGATTTCAGGCAGGTTGACTGAAGATGATCTTGTTCTTAATTGCCATTTTTATTTATCTGGTCGGTTTTGCTGGCGTACTTCTCGAAGGTGCCGGTGAATTTTGGCTGTGGTTCCTGGCTTTAGGGGTGGTGCTTGATTTGACATTAATATTGCTGGCTTATCTGGATTCAGCCCGGATGAGGTTTGTCAAGGAGAGCAGACTTGTAGGAAAAATCAGTCACATTCTTGCCCTCCTTCTTACTGGACTGGCTGCCTATTTTCGCTTGAAGGCGGAAATTGTGTGGTTTTCTCTCATATTGGGAATAATTCTGATATTATGGACATATTCCATTTTTGAACTAAACAAAACCTGGCGGAGGAAGAACAGAAATGAATAACGTATACCCATCATCACATCCCTTAGTTGGCGCTAAGCTGAGTCTTTTACGTAATGTAAAGACTGATTCAAAGAAATTTCGCGAGTTGATTCGCGAGATTGCCGCTATGCTTGCATACGAGGCAACCATGGACCTGGCAGTGGGACAAATTGATATTCAAACTCCGCTGATGATGACGAAAGGCATCACGGTTTTAGAACGCATTGGTCTTGTGCCAATTTTACGATCGGGATTGGGGATGGTGGAAGGCTTCTGGGAGCTGATGCCCGGTGCAGAGGTCTGGCATATTGGGCTTTACCGCGACGAGAAGACGCTCAAACCGGTCTCATACTATAACAGACTCCCGATAGAACCTACAGTCTCGGTCTGCCTGGTGCTTGATCCGATGCTGGCGACTGGCGGATCGGCTGTGGCAACCGTGGATATTCTAAAGAGGTGGGGCGTGACCAAGATCAAGTTTGTCGGTATCCTGGCTGCACCGGAAGGGATTGAACGCCTGCACAGCGCCCACCCCGATGTTTCTATCCATCTCGCTGCGATCGATGAATGCTTGAATGAACACGGTTATATTTTGCCTGGTTTGGGAGACGCTGGAGACAGGCAGTTCGGGACATAGATCCCCTCAAAGGTACTCGTTACAACAAAGTACTATTACCGGCAATACTATCGCTAATCTTTCGAGCGACTTTGCCCATGGGGTAATCAGCCAGATCGGGGGGTGAGACCCAGCAGTAATTCTCTGGGACCTCAGGCAGTTGACCAGGGAGCAGCTTAGCGTGCCAGGCATGGACTGTGATCTTGAAATGCGTGTAGGCGTGTTTGAAGACGCCTATCTTCCCGTCAGGCGAGATTTCCAGTCTGGTCTTTTCGAGAACTTCTCTTACCAGGCAATCCTCCAGGCTGTTATCTTTCTGTTCACACTTGCCTCCGGGGAATTCCCACAAGCCAGCCAACACACCGCTTGATCCTCTTTTGCAAAGCAGAATTTTCCCATGCGATTGGATGACGGCTACGCAGACTTGATAATGTGGAACCGGGGCTTTCTTGATTCGGACCGGTAACTCGTTTTGAATACTACTTTGAAACCCCAGGCAATGCTCCATCACCGGGCAAGCCTTGCAGAGTGGTTGGCGAGAAAGGCAAACATTCGCGCCCAAGTCCATGAGCGCCTGGTTAAAGTCGCCAGGACGATCAGGGGGCAAAACGGTTTGGGCGTGGTCCCCGACAACCTTTTCAAAACGGACTGAGCCATACGGTTCTATAAGAGCAAGAACGCGGGCGTAGATGCGCTTGATATTGCCATCCACGGCAGCAACGGGCTCGCCAAACGCGATGGACGCGATCGCTGCAGCGGTATAGCCTCCGATCCCGGGCAAGCGTTCCAACTCGGTGACGATTGAAGGGATTTGTCCAGCATGCATCAATAGCATTTGCTGGGCAGCTTTATGTAAGTTGCCTGCCCGGCTGTAATATCCAAGACCTTCCCATAACCTGAGAACTTCTTCCTGGCTGGCTGCTGCCAAAACTTCAAGGCTTGGAAAGCGGGTTATAAAACGTTCAAAGTAAGGTAAAACGGTTTCGACCCTGGTTTGCTGAAGCATGATTTCGGATACCCAAACCCGGTAAGGTGATGGAAAAGAACGCCAGGGCAATTGCCTGGCGTTCTTGTCATACCATGTCAAGACGGCTTGTGAGAAGGACATTTAGAACTGAAAATTACCTTTGTAAGGAGCTAACTTGAACTCCAGGTTATCAACATAATTCATCAACTGTTCATTCAGACGATCCCACTCGTCAGATTCCAAAACTGTTCGCGCTTTTAGCCTGGAAGCCATTACCGCGCCCAGTAAGATTTGGGGACGGTTGCCATAAACAGTCACCCAGGCATCGGTTACTTCAAAGCCGAATCGGTTAACTTGCGGCAGGTACTCGTGCAAAACATATGCGAAGTAGTCCTGTTCGTTTCCTGGTTTGACATCCCAAGTCATTAAAAGTTTGATCATAAGCTTAGAGTGGCGATAGTTTCGGGTCCAGCGCTATGACCTGGGTGCCCTCTTCACTGAATCCCCCTGTGGGTGGAATTTTGAAGCTTTCCATCGTTTCCAACTCTGTGAGTCCCATCTCTTTGAGGAACTTGCTTAAGGGGTCAAGATCCAGTTTGGAATGAGGGGTTTCATATTGCATTGGGATGACAATATTTGGTTCAAGCATGCTGATCACTTCAGCGGCTTTGGAAGCATTGAGACCACCACCGGAACCCACCGGAACAAGGGCGATGTTAATATTGCCTAACTCCTCGACCATCGTTTGACTCGGGACTACGTTGGTTTGCCCAAGATGCAGGATAGTGATGGAACCATAATCGAGCACATAAATGGTGTTGCGTAATTCTTTTTTATCGGACAGAAGTGGGGTGGTCTGGATGCCAGTGAGGAAGACGCCACCGCGTTCATATTCTCCGGGACCTTCAATTACGAAAGGGTTGCCCTTTACCACGCTGATGTTGTTGTGAGAAAGGTCGTTACTGCTGACGGTGACGATCTCAGCTTTCAATTTGAGCGGGTTATAACCAGCCACGGCCGAATCGAAAGGATCGGTGACAACAGTAGCAAAATTGCGTTCGGTGATCCGAAAACAAGAATTTCCATACCAAGTAATTTCCATAAGTTAACCTCCGACAAACAATCTCATTGTTGAGGGTTGTTTTCAACATTATTATATCAGGTCGGCTCCCGTCTCCCGGAACAAGTGAAACGAAATGGAGCACCTGGTCAGATCAGGGTTATTGCTACTTCCAGGATGGCATAATCGGTTGGTTGTTCTCGTCCTTCCACCACATACGGTAGGTTTCGAACATGATTGCGAGCGTCTCCGCTTTTTCTTCAATAGTCATCAGGCGGGGCTGAACTTTGTCGATAAACTGGATCGGGATAAGCTCGACCCCCAAATACTTGCCTTCGTAAAAGACATGGCGGTCAAGGAAGCCAATGTCCGTGTTTTCGGTAAGACCATACTGGTCAAAAAACAGATTACCCAACCCGTAGTGGAAGAAACTATCGCCATAAAACTCGGCATAATGAGGAACATGCGATTGGCTGCCGCTGGCGATGACCGCGCCGGCATCAGCGACGATTTTGAAGTCGCGCTCGATGGCTGCTACCGGCGACCAGGTGTAGACTTCTTCGTGCTGAAAGGTGGCAATCGGGAGATAACCCTCAGCGCGAAGTTCGCGGATAGTCTGAGCCATGTAGTCCATATCGCAGTGATAAGCACCCGAAGCGGTCTCGCTTGCTTGGGCAAAATTGGGCGATTTGGCATTGCAGCCGATGAAGGCGATTTTGGTACCATTCACTTCAAGTTTCACTGGCGCGCTCGCCTCGAAAATATCCTTGCCGCCGCCGTAAACCGGCCAACCTTCTTTGGCGTAAAGCTCAAGGGTGTAGAGCATGCCTTCTTCACCATAATCTTCAAAGTGGTCACCAGTCAGCTCAACGATATCTGTCCCAACGAAGCGGAGCAGTTCTATGTAACTTTCAGGCGTACAGAAAACCAGGTAGCCCCCCATGGTATGCGGCGGACAATTTTGGGCAAAGGGCACTTCGTTGCTGATGTGCAAAATGTCCGCCTCTTGCATAATGGGGGCTATGTTTTCACCAGGTACAAGTACCCCGCGCTGGTCCATACCCACGGCTGTAGCGCGTACCAAAGCGGTCACACCGGTAAGCATGACCGTGGTGATCTTGGAAGGATCCAGGTTCGTGAAATGCAGTCCTGCCAGTTC